>Ga0066905_100000701_pt1 | contig 10100 bp, 8 predicted proteins | sample PanSoiMetaPlot36_FD_67483 | JGI IMG/M metagenome (GOLD analysis project Ga0066905, IMG submission 67483) | Tropical forest soil microbial communities from Panama analyzed to predict greenhouse gas emissions - Panama Soil Plot 36 (version 2) | ecosystem: Environmental > Terrestrial > Soil >... | reverse complement strand
GCATCCCCCTGCTTGGACTTCATGCGCCTCAGTCGGCAATGGGCGGGTGGTTCGGGTTCCAATCCAAGCCGATGATCCGTATGTCGACCCCGTCAGCGAAGCGGACCGAACCGCGCTCACATGGTCGGGTAAGTGGCCCCCTGCGCAGGAGCTGGCGCGAGTGCGCTCGCGAGAGCATGCTTTGGAATGCGGTTGGAACCGCGAGCAATACGGGGGTGTCCAACTGGCATGGCTCGGATCCAGCTCGCAGCTCTTGCGATCACCGCGCTGGTCGCGACGGCGTGCAGCGGACCGGAGTCCACGACGCCATCGACGGAATCGTGGAGGCTGCTTCCTGCAGGCCCACTGAGCCCACGCGAACCAGCTATCGCGGTGGGCGTCGGAGAGCGAGTGCTGGTGGTCGGCGGCAGCGACGCTGAGCCGTGCCCCCCTGCGGCCGAGTGCGCCCTGCCTGAGCAACCGGCGCTCAACGATGGCGCGCTCTTCGACGCGAGAACCGGCCTATGGCGCCGGATCAGTCCCGCTCCGGTCCCGATGACGTGGGCAGACGGCGCGGTGGTCGGGAGCACCGTCTACTTGTGGTCGCCCGGTAGCCCGCGCGCCGGGGAACGCCAGGCCTTCCTCTCGTACAACCTCGACTCCGGTGCATGGGATGCGCTCCCGGCGCCGCCGACGGCGCACGATCAGGGATGCTGCGAGATCACGGCTGCCGGCAACGGGATCGTCGCCTACCCGGGAACGGACGAGTGGGGTGAAGTGCCGGACTACCTCTTCGATCCCTCGGCTCGACGCTGGGCAAAGCTGCCACCCGACCCCCTTTCCCCGTCATTCGGCCGGTCCATGGTGTGGTCAGGCAGCGACCTGGTGCTGTTCGACCACGAGCTCGTCCCTCAGCCCGGTTCCGATAGGCCGTCACTGACCAGAGCCGCCATGCTCGATCTCGAGTCCGGTACGTGGCAGCGCTTGCCAGATTCGGAGACGCTCGGGGTGGGTGAGTTCGTCGCCGTAGGCGGGCGCCTGGTCAATCCGTCTCTTGGCTGGGCTGACGGCGGCTCGAACGAGTGGGGCCGACGCTATCCGAACGGCGCCATCCTCGACCCGGCCTCCGGTCAATGGTCGTCCCTCCCCAAAGGGCCGAGCGGGCAGGACGAGTGGGGTGCCGGGGTAATGGCTGCCGGCGAGGTCCGCTATGGCGGGGATCACGGCTGGCTCCTCGACCTCGACGCAGGCACCTGGATCGAGGTTCCCGATCGCCCTGGATCCAATGACGGCGATCTGCCCGACGAAGGGGCGGCGCAGACAATTACCGGCGACGCGATCGCCACCGCAGGCCGATCCCTGTTCGTATTCGGCGGGGTGCGCTGGCTCGACGGAACGCTTCCCAACGGAGAACTGCTCGCCGACACTTGGCTATGGACCCCGTAGCCAGCGAACACGCGTTCCCCGGAGGCGGTCGCTCCTACGCTGTTTGGATCGTTGACTGAAGTGGCCGATCAAGGATCGCGGCGAGCCGCGCGACCTCCTCGTCCAGCGCTGCCTGGGAGGGCGGCCCTGCCTCGGCGAACCAAGCAACGACGACCTGGTTGCCGGAAAGCGACCACGTGCCGGACACGACTCCACCGACGATCACGATATTTGCGTTACGACTGACCCGCGTCCGCCTGGCAGGCGGCACGACATGTGCGTCAGCCGTCCCCGGACCGAGGACCCATTGGTCGTATCCCGGCAGGAGTCGCACGGCAGTGGTCGCCGGCGTGGCGGCCAATTCCTTGAGATGCTCGCGCAGGACGTAGGCAGTGTCGCCGTCGATGTCGACCGCCGCGAGGCGGTTGCCCAAGCCCGTAATCCAGGACTGGACCCGCTTGCGGCCGGCGCCGAGGCCCCCGCCGAGCCAGTAATGCACGTGGTCCGGCGTCGCAGGTCCGTACGCCTGGAAGTACGCCTCGACCGCATGCCTTCCCGCATCGTCAAGGTCAGGCACGCCCGTCCAGCGGGGGTTGCTGTCCAGGCGCTGGAAAGTCGCACGTCCGTCTCGCGGCGGGCCGAAGCTCATGTCTCCCTGCCACGCGAGCGGCTTTAGCAGCGTGCTGGCACCGTCGGCGAACGCAAAGCCCAGATGCCGGAACTTAGGTCGGGCGGTGAGCGCCGCCCCGAGCTCATCCCGGGTCATCGGCCCGTCGGCAAGCGCCTCACGGACGGCCTCTCGAAGGAGTGGCCAGTCGGACGGCGCCAGGCCGTAATAGCTCTGCCAGCTGGGGAGCTCCCACATCCGACTGGCAGCCCGCAAGGCGAGGTACGCGCCACCGTCGTCGGGGGTCAGGAGATGAGTGGCGCCGCGGAACGCAAACGTCTTGATGATCCGGCCGTCCGCCACGGCGCGAGCGACCTCGCCCGACCGCGACTGTTCGCGTCTCGCGCGTACAGCGAGTTCGGCCGAGGCATCGACCTGGGCCGGGATCGCGACGAGGCGGCGCACAACGCCGGCGACCGATTCGGTGCCGATCGGGTCGAGCAGCTGCCGCCGCATACGCCATGCGAGGGCCTGGGCCCAGCTGAGGGACACGATCGCAGGCTATCCAAGGCAGTTGCTCTATTAGCGCGTTCGCGTTGCCCGCGGATCGGCCCGATCGCCGACCGCAACATCCACGGCCATCGTCACCCAAGGACTGTCGGCGCCTTATGTGAGGCTGAAGCTCGTGATCGTTGTTTTCGAAGCAGAGCTGTGGACATGGGAGGCCCGGCGCTCCGACAGTTGGACTTTCGTTGCCCTGCCCGCCGAGGCATCCGAGGAGATTGGCATCCGGGCCGGCGGACCGCGTCAAGGCTTTGGTTCATTGCGGACGCGGGTAACGATCGGCGGAAGCACGTGGGAAACCTCGATCTTCCCGGACAGTGTGCGTGCCTGCTACGTGCTGCCGATCAAGCGCGCCGTCCGCAATGCCGAAGACCTCGACGTGGGGGACATTGCGACCGTGACCATCGAGTTGATCGATATGTGATCGTCGGTGGCGAGCCAGTATCGACGGCCTCGGCGCATGACCGGAAGCCTGTTGACCACTTGCGAGCCTCTGGTCTCGAGTGCGACGGGAACTGCGGATATCGGCTTGCGACGGCCAAGAGCTTCGGACAGCGGTGTGGCGGGTTTGATCGACTGCGTGAGGACCGGCCTGGGTAGAGCTGAAAGCCCGTTTGCCGATTGGTTCTCATCATTGCAGGTCCATGCTGGGGACTCTCAGCCCACGAGGAGGCGGCATGACGAAGACACCGGCCGTTGAGGCGATCGAGACACCAAGGGTGTCGGTGAGCAGCACTTACCACGGCGTCACGGTGACGGAGGACTATCGGTGGCTTGAGAACGCCGAGTCGGACCAGACGCGATCATGGACCCTGGCCCAGGATCGGCGTACTCGCCGCTACCTCGAGAACCTGCCGTTCCACGCTGCAGTCCGTCGGCGGGCGGCGGAGCTGCTGAACGCGGAGTCGGTACGGTATGACACTCTCGCATGTGCCAGCTCGGCGTACTTCGCGCTGAAGCACCAGCCCCCAAAGCAGCAGCCGTTCCTGGTGGTGCTGAGCAGCATCGACGACTTGTCAGACGAGCGCATCCTGGTCGATCCGAACAAGATCGATGACAGTGGATCCACCACGATCGACTGGTACAAGCCCTCCCCCGACGGCCGCCTCGTCGCTGTGTCCCTGTCCTCCCACGGCACCGAAGACGGCACCGTACACGTCTATGACGTCACCACGGGTGAGCTCAGCGGCGTCACAGTGCCCAGGGTCAACGGTGGCACGGCTGGCGGTTCGCTTGCCTGGGCTGGCGACTCGTCTGGCTTCTGGTACACCCGCTACCCATCGCCCGGCGAACGCCCCGAGGACGACGTGGACTTCTACCAGGAGGTCTGGTATCACCTGCTCGGCGGCTCGCTTGAGGACGACCGTCGCGAGCTGTCGGCGGTGTTCGCCGACGACCGGATCGCGGAGAACTTCCTCAACGCCTCCCCGGACGGACTGTGGGTAATGGATCGGACCCAGAAAGGTGACGGTGGCGAATGGCAGGTGTTCGTCCGCGCGCAGACCGGCGAGGACTGGTGGCTGGTCGCAGATGTCGACGACAAGGTGGTCTATGCCGCTTTCGGTCCCGGGGCGCTGTACTTGTTGTCGCGGTTGGACGCGCCGCACGGGAAGGTCCTCCGCCTGCCGCTGCAAGCGGGAGCCACGGTCGCCGACGCAGTCGAGGTTGTGCCTGAGGCGAACGTCACGATCGAGGGGCCAGACCTCGCGTCGCCGAACGCAGAGGGTGGTCTGGCGGTAACGGACACCCAGCTGTGGCTACTCGACATGGACGGAGGTCTGTCGTCGTTGCGGCTGTTCGACCTCGACGGCACGCCGGCAGGGCCAACCCGGATACCGCCTAGTTCCTCGGTCGACGGCCTGACCCGCTTGGACGAGCTTGAGGCTGCCTACGCGACCGAGTCGTACACCGAGCCGCGGTCATGGTGGCGCGCGTCGGGGGGATCAGCCCGCCGTACCGCCTTGGTGACGAAGTCCCCACTCGACCTCTCTGGAGTAGAGGTACGCCGGGAGTTCGCGACCTCCGTGGACGGCACGCACGTGCCGGTGACCCTGATCGCTCGGGAGGGCACACCCCGCGACGGCACGGCGCCTGTGCTGCTCACCGGTTATGGCGGCTACGGCATCTCCCTGAAGCCGTGGTTCGACCCAAGTCGGCTGCTCTGGCTGGAGCAGGGCGGAGTGCTCGCGATCGCGCACATCAGGGGCGGTGGGGAGTACGGCGAGGCCTGGCACCACGCCGGCCGGCTGGCGGCCAAGCAGAATGTCTTCGACGATTTCGCCGCCTGCGCTCGCTTGCTGGTCGACTCGAAAGTGACCGCCAGCGAGCGACTTGCGATTATCGGTGGCTCCAACGGCGGTCTGCTCATGGGGGCCGTCCTGACCCAGCACTCCGAACTCAGCCGGGCCGTGGTGGCGATGGTGCCGGTTATGGATGTGCTCCGGGTGGAGTTGCACCCTAATGGCGTTTTCAACGTGCCGGAGTACGGCTCTGTGCAGGATCCGGAACTGTTCCGCGCGATGCGGGCTTACTCTCCGTACCACAACGTCGAGGACGGCGCGGCGTACCCGGCGGTGCTGCTCACGGCCGGTGAGTTCGACCCCAGGGTTGACGCCCACCACGCGAAGAAGATGGCGGCACGTCTTCAGGCAGCAACCTCGTCCGGCCAGCCGGTGCTCCTCCGTATGGAGCAGGGAGGGCATGGTCTAGCAAACTCGCTGGACCAACGGGTGTCCCAGCTTGCCGATGTGTACGCCTTCCTCTTTGACAGGCTCGGCTTGGACTATCGCGCGGTGCCTGACCGGGCCGTGCACTAAACGGCTAATCGTCACTCGGACCCGAACGGGTAGCCACCCACAGCTCCTCGGCTGGCCACCGGGTTGCCCATTCGGCTGAGACGATCTCATAAAAGGGGTGGTCGCCGGAGTCCGTTGGTGCGTAGATCTCGTGCAGGGCATCGACGACGAAACCGGACCGGCGCAGGTGTCGTACCCAATCCCCGTGAGAGGGGTGGAACTCGATCCCGCCTCCCGGCCAGCGCACCTTGTAGGCATCGCGTTGGCCGCGCACGAGCCGTTCCTCGGCGAACCCCTCGTCGGTCGGGACGCACAGCGCCGACAGGACGCTGTTGGTAAGGAAGACCAGGCGTCCGCCGGGGCGCAGCAGTCGCGCCGCCTCGGGCAACCAGCGCTCCGGGTCACACCATGCGGCGGCTCCGTGCTCGCTGACCACCAAGTCGAAGCGCCCGCTCATGAGCGGGACCCGCTCCGCGTCGGCCTGGACGAGGGGGAAGACCGGTCCGAGCTCCTCTTGCAGCCGCTGCGCGGTGACCAGCTGCTCGCTGGACAGGTCCACCGCCACCGTTTTGGCTCCGGCCTTGGTCAGCCACGCAGAGAGATATGCGGTGCCACATGCCAGTTCGACCACATCGAGGTCACGGACGTCACCGAGGACGCCGAGGAGCCGTTCTGGAATGGAGAACAGCCCCCATACCACCTCCGTTCTCGACCACAGCGTGCCGGCGGCGGCGTCGGTGAACCGTTCGTTCAACACTCCCCAGAGCGCTCGGTTCACCGCAACTTCGGTAGCCCTGTCATCGCTCACCTGGCCACGGTAAGGGCTCGCCACCGTCGGTGCGCTGCGAGGTGCATCACGTCGTCGCGGCCATGTTCCGTCGTGTGGAGCCGGGACGCTAGGTGGGCAGAGTCGAAGCCGTTCGGGAAGGTCCGCCGTACGAGCGGTGGTCGATGTTGCGGAGTGTCCCGAGCGCTGGGGCATTCTGGTCGTGTGCTGAAGACCGAGAGGCTGCTGCTGCGCAGGTGGCGCGTCGATGACCGTCCACCGTTCGCTCGGATGAACGCCGACCCCGACGTGATGGAGTTCTTCGTCTCCCCGCTGACGCGTGAGGAAAGCGACGCGTCCGTCGATCGGATCGAGGCTGGCTTCGCCGAGCATGGGTTTGGGCTGTGGGCCGTGGAGGAGATCGAGGCGGGCGAGTTCATCGGCTTCACCGGCCTGACCTACGAGACGTTCGAGGCACTCTTCACGCCCGCGGTCGAGGTCGGCTTCCGGCTGGCCCGACACGCCTGGGGGAAGGGCTACGCCGCCGAGGCGGCGGCGGGAGCGCTCAGGTACGGCTTCGATGTGGCGGGACTGGCCGAGATCGTCTCGTGGACGGCGGTACAGAACGTTCGCTCCCAGGCGGTGATGAGAAAGCTCGGAATGACGCATGACCCGGCCGATGACTTCGACCATCCGCGGGTGCCCGACGGCCATCCGCTGAAGCGGCACGTGCTGTACCGACTAACCGCAGAGCAATGGCGCCTGGCGGCGGGTGACACGTGGCCCGCGACGTGACGCGGCGAACCCCGCCTCTCGGGGGAGACTGACGACAGCGATACTGAGCCGCTCGGGCCCCCGCCGAGCACACCGCCTCGGCTGGCGCCGTCAGCGCCAGATCACCGGCCGGTCGGTCGAGTAGCCGTAGGTGAATGACGACGAGCTCGCCCCGCCGAGGGTGTTCGACACGTGCCAGGTCTTGCCACGCCGTATGCCGACGGTCACCACGCCGTCGCGGTTCCAGTCGCCAACCACGGGGATGTCCCCGGCCCGGCCGTAGGTGAATCGTTTGCCGTCGCCGGGGTCGACCTCGGCCCAGAACGTGTCCACAAGCTGCCACGCGCCGTCGCGGAAGATGCCGGGCTGGTCGTACCCATCGCCGTTCCAGTCACCGACGACCGGCTTGGACCTCGCGTCTCCGAATCGGAGTGTGTAGTCCGCCGGCCCGGTGGTCAGCGAGTAGCGCAGGTACCAGACGCCAGCTCGATAGACACCGGGATGTTCCACCCGCGCCTCGCCTCGGTAGTTCGGCCAGCGCCCGCACACGGGGATGTCGCCGGCGCGGCCGAACGAGAAGGACTTCTCGGCGGGGCCGCCACTGTTGCTGTTCCGGATGTACCACCGACCGTCGCGGAACACCCCCGGCGTCCGGTCGCCGTCGCCGTCCCAGTCACAGAAGATCGGCTTGTCGGTGGCACGTCCGAAGCTGAAACTGCTGACCGTCCGGTCGCCGGAGGCCACGCCCGCCCGTAGATACCACCGCCCGCTCCGGAAGACGGCGGGTCGGTCCGCCCGGACTCCCACCCGGACAGCCGGGCCCGACCACGCGATCGGGCCGAACCCCCAGTTCGGTTGGTCAGGAACGAAGTCGATGGCGCGGCCAGCGGCATGGTTGAGCGGATCTAGATCGAGGTCGATGCGAGATAGCACCCGCATCTGGCGAGCCGGCAGGCACGAGAGAGCGAACGACGCGGCGTAGAGGCGCGCCGACGCGTCGTACGACGGGGCGCCGATGCACCCGGGAGCCGTCGAGTCCCTCGCGTCGGCGAGCTGCGCATAGAACGGGACGGTACTGCGCGAGTCGTAGCCGTAGACGACAAAGTAATCAGCGCCACCGTCCGCGGTTACGTCAATCCACCACCGAAGTTCCGTCCAGGATCCTTGCTGGGTCCACAGCGGATCGTTCGTGGGATCGGTGAACTGCGCGATCGTCGCTGTGAGTTGGAGGTTGGTCGGGCCGATCTGGATTCCCGCGGACGTCAGGTCGGCACGCGGCTCGGTGACTGGCTGACCCGGGTCAGGCCAACGGTCGATCACCACATCTTCGGTCGCGTCCGAGACGACGACCGCCGCGCCCGGCAGCGGCACGGCTGTAGCAGCCGGGCTGACGGCGGCAGTCAGGCTCGCCAAGACCGCTGCCGTGACCAGTGCCGCCCCTGCGCGGGACAGCCGAACGAGCACTTCCTCTGCATAGCAGCAGCGTCGGACCGTGGCAACGATTGCGAACGCGAGCTGACTGTTCCAGCCGCCGATTCGCGACCGGTTGAGTCGCCGGAGAAGGTCAGGTAGGTCTCGTCTCCGCTCGCATATCGGACCTCGAGGTTGTCCGTGATTTGGGTGATGTCCAGCACAGCAATCGGGATCCCGTAGGCAAGCGATTCGCGTTGCACAGATCGATCAAGGGGTTGATCTGCGGTAGGAAGCAGTTGTCCTTCCCGGCCAAGCCAAAGGCTCGCCGCCGGGAAGGCTGTCAACTCCCGCCAAGCTGCGCTCTTGCTGCGCTGATGAGCTCCTGCTCTGCCTGCTTCCAAGCGTCGTACTCGGCGGCGATACGGGTCCCGTCCCATCCGCCCGCCGCCTGGATCCGCTTCCCCAGCGTGTCGGTTGCATCGGCGAACACGTGTGCTGCGCGAGCAACCGCTTCAGGGGCGAGCAGCGCCAATCTCCAACGGGCTGCGTTGGCCCGGAAGCCCACACCCGATCTCCAGGCTTCCTGGTCATTGCCGGTGCCCCATTCCGCCTGGAGTGCGTCGCCCGACGCGGCTACGAACTCGGCTGTCGCCTCAAGGAGCTCCCTGCGTCGCTCTTCCCGAGCTCGCTTACTTTGCCGAGCCCAGTCCAGCCCCGGCGCGAGCAGAGCGCCTAAAGCGACACCAATCAGCCCGATTGCTGCTTCCATCGTTGCTCCCTCGTGCCCGACCCATGAATATCCAAGCAATGCTGACGCTCATGAGATCGAGGTCCAAGGGCTCACGGGGAGTGTCCGCATAGCGGTTCGCTGCCACCCAACCGCTTCGTTCGAGGTACGTGGTCAGGGCCGGAGCTGATAGAACCGCCAGAACGGGTTGTCGATCGGCAGCACGTCTACTCGGGTGAAGCCAGCGTCGGCCGCATAGCGGCGGAGGGTGTTGGGCCGGAGCATCGTGCCGGTTCCGGCGGAGTCCGAGTCGAGCAGGCCGACGGCCAGGCAATGCAGCACGCTCCAGCCGTAGTTGAAGCGCTCCAGCTCGTCGCCGTTGGGTGTGAACAGTTCGGCCACCTTCTCGTCGGCGACGATCGCGCACCCCGCATTCCTGAGACTGGCTCGCACCGCCCGAAGGGCCTCTACAGGGTGGTTCATGTCGTGCAGGGCCTCGAAGATCGTCACCAGGTCATACCGGCCGGGGAGTTCTGGTTCGCTGGCATCGTGCACGACGGTTCTGATCCGGTCGGAGAGACCGGCCTCGGAGACGTTGCGCTGGGCGACTGCGATCGACGCCTCGTCGATGTCGATCGCATCTACGGTGGTGTCTGGGTAGGCACGCGCTATTGAGATCGACGACCACGCGGTTCCGCAGGCCAAGTCTGCGACGGAGGCCGGCGGTTCGCGTCGAAGCCGCGAATCGACATCCGGGACTGAGGCCAGCCACCCCGCCATCTCGTTGACGAACTGCGGCCGGTTGATCGTACCGATCCCTTCGACCAGGTCATCGCCGTACGCCTCGAAGGGAACGCCCGAGCCGCGTTGGTATCCCTCGATCAGTGCGTCTATGGGCCGCAGCACGCTGACCGCCAGGGTGGCCAAGGGTGCGACCAAGTTGGGGTCGTCGGCATCGACCAGAACCGGTCGGTGAGCCTCAGGCAGATAGTAGGTGCGCTCAGCCGCGTCGGCATCCGGGTCGTCGGTCGCAAGGAAGCCGGCGGTGGT
>Ga0066905_100000700_pt1 | contig 10103 bp, 11 predicted proteins | sample PanSoiMetaPlot36_FD_67483 | JGI IMG/M metagenome (GOLD analysis project Ga0066905, IMG submission 67483) | Tropical forest soil microbial communities from Panama analyzed to predict greenhouse gas emissions - Panama Soil Plot 36 (version 2) | ecosystem: Environmental > Terrestrial > Soil >... | reverse complement strand
CCGGCGCGGCGACCCCCGCCTTCGCCGCCTACGCCGTCGCCCCCGGTGCCCTCGCCGCCGGTGGAGGACGATGCACCGGCGAACGACACCGACGATCAGCCGGAGGACGAGGCGCCGGCACCGGCGGACCCGGTCGAGGACGCCGTGCTGAGGACGGCCGCACGCGCGACCGCCCCCACGCGGCGCCCGCCGACGCGCCGCAAACCCGTGGGGCGCTGATGCGGATTCTCGGGTACGACATCACGATCACGAAGGCGATGGCGCCGCTCGTGCCCGTTGACGGTCGCTACCGGCGCGGCGGCTGGTATCCGATCATCGTGCATGAGCCGTCGACCGGTGCCTGGCAACGGAACCTCGAGGAACCCGTCGACACCGTGCTCGCCTATCCGCCCGTGTATGCCTGCATCACCCGGATCAGCGGCGACATGGCGAAGATGGGCCAGGCGATTGTGGAGAAAGACGAGGATGACATTTTCATCCCCGTCGAGCCGTCGCCCTGGACGCCGTTCCTGCGCACACCGAATCGCTACCAGAACCGTTTGCAGTTCATGCGCTGGTGGATGAACAGCAAGCTGGTGCACGGCAACACGTATGCGTTGAAGGAGCGTGACGGGCGCGGCGTCGTGAGCGCGGCCTACATCCTCGACCCCTTGCGCGTGACGGTGCTCGTGGCCCCCGATGGATCGGTCTTCTACGAGCTCAAGACCGACAACCTCGCGGGCCTCGCGGTGAGCACGCCGGTGCCTGTGCCGGCACGCGAGATGTTCCACGACCGCTACCATCCGCTCTTTCATCCCTTGATTGGGATCCCGCCGCTCTATGCCGCGTGGCTCTCAGCGATGCGCGGGATCCGAATCGGGCGCAACTCGTTGGAATTTTTCCAGAACGGATCGCAGCCGAGCGGCGTCGTCACGGCCCCAGGCTTTATCAGCCAGGAGGCGGCAGACCGGGCAAAGGCACACTGGGAAACGAATTTCGAGAACAACCCCGGCGCGGTCGTGTTCCTGGGTGACGGGCTGAAGTACGAGCCCATGGGGCAGACCGCGATGAATTCGCAACTGATCGAGCAGGAGAAGTTCACCGCAGAGTTCGTCTGTTCGTGCTTCCAGATGAAGCCGTGGATGATCGGCCTCGGGCCGGCGCCGAACTACGCCAACGTCGAAGCGATTCAGCAGGGGTATCTCGACGACTGCCTGCAGATTCTCATCAATGAATACCAGGCATGCCTGTCGGACGGCCTCGAGCTGCCGCGCCGCCAGACCGTGCATCTCAATCTCGACGATCTGCTGCAGATGGACACGAACACAAAGATGACCGTGGCGATGAACGGCGTGAATGCGGGTGTGTTCACGCCCAATGAAGCGCGAGCACGATTCAACTTGCCGCCGAAGAAAGGCGGCGACGCGCCCTATTTACAGCAACAGTATTGGCCGCTGGAAGCCCTCACCGACCGACCCGTGGCACCCTCGCCCCCGGCGCTGCCTGCGGGCGAGGACGAGGACGAGGATGACCTCGCTGACGACGAGATCAGCGAGAAGGCGACGATCACGGCTCGGATGGCCTGAGATGACCGAACGGGAACTGACGGCGATCGTGAAGGGCATCATGCCGGTGCTCCGCGAGGAGATGGCCCGCGATCTGGCGCAATTGGCCCCGCGGGATGGCGTCGATGGGAAGGATGCCGATCCCGCACAAGTGCGTGCGCTCGAGATGAAGGTGGCGGAGCTCGCGGCGCGGACGCTGCGCGATGGCGTCAACGGGCGTGATGGCGTGAACGGCCGCGATGGGGTGGATGGGCGCGATGGCCGCGATGGACAGGATGCCGATCCCGCGCAGCTCTCGGCACTCGAGGCGCGGGTGAACATGTTACAGGAGCTGCTCACGGCGCGCCCGGTGCCGCGCGACGGGCGCGATGGCCGCGACGGCAAGGATGCCGATCCCGCGCCGACACTCGAGGACCTGCGGCCGCTGCTCGAGGCGGAAGTGACACGTGCCATGGCGGTCGTGCCGGTCGCGAAGGACGGCGTGAGCCTCACGGGCGCACTCATCGATCGCGCGGGGCATCTGGTGCTGACGACCAGCGATGGCCGCCCGATTGACGTCGGCCTGGTGACGGGCGCGCCCGGTTCCCCCGGGCCGCCCGGGACGAATGGGGCTCCCGGTCGCGACGGCACGCTGAAGGACGTCTTCGTGCTCAAACGCCTCGACTTGCGCCGGTTTCAGTTTTGCTGGACAGACGGCACACCCGTGCCCGTCATCGATGCCGCGGGGACGATGATCGAGAGCATCATCCGGTTTCCGATACCGAAACACGAGGGCGTGTGGACCGAGCGCGCGTACGAGGAAGACGACGAAGTCACCGAGAAGGGCAGCGTGTGGATTGCCAAGCGCACCACGACGATGCGGCCCGGCGAGGGCGCGACCGATTGGCAGCTCATTGTGAAGCGCGGCGCGGAAGGACCGCGCGGGAAACCTGGCGAACCCGGGCCGGCCGGCCGGGATATGACCCAGATGGATTTCGAGGGGCGGAAATGGTGAGCCGATGCTGGTGACCTACGACACGGCCGCCGATCACTTGAGGCTCGGTGACCTGAAAACCGATCCCGAGGTCGAGAGCAGCGTGACGCGCTATCTCGCGCAGGCCGAGGGCCTCGTGCGTACGCACATCAAGCTGCATTTATGGGAGACGCCGCCGACGTGGGATGACACGACGGACCCGGCGACCGATCGAGACTTCGCGATCGTGCAGGCCGGCATCCTCACCGTGCTCGGCAACCTGTGGCGCTTCCGCGGCGACGACGAGACGAGCGCCGCCGGCAATGGCCCGTTGACGCCGCGCGTCGCCGAGCTGCTCTCGCAGCTCCGCGATCCGTCCTTTGCGTGACGTATGGCGCAGCGGCTCCACGTCACGCCGACGGGCACGCGGCGGCAGAAAGTCGTCGTGGAGCAGCGCACCTCGAGCGGCGGCGGCGGCTTCCCGGTGGATGTGTGGGTGCCGTTGATGACGATGTGGAGTGAGAAAGTCGATCTGCTCGGCCAGGAAGCCTGGCGCGCTGACCAGATGACCGCGCGCTACGATACGCGGTTCATCGTGCCGTATGCCCCCGCGCTCGATCCGGAGATCGTCGATGTGCCGGCGACGCATCGCCTGCAGTACCGCGGGCAGACCTACGACATCACCACCGCGCAGATCGTCGGCAACTTCGAGGGCATCGAATACCACGCGGTGACCTCGACACAGTCTGAGGGCGCGTAAGTGGAGATCACCGTCAGCCTCACCGGCCTCGATGCCTTGCTGCGGACCCTCCTGCACGACCTGCCCGAGGCCGTACAGGTGCCGGTACTGCGCCGTGCGCTCGTCGCCGCGGCCGAACCGATGCGCGCCGGCATGGTGGCGCGGGCGCCGCGCGGAGATACGGCGCCGCACATTGCGGACAACATCATCACCAGGCCGCTGTCCCCGAGTGAGCTCGAGGCGGTGACCGATGACAGTGCCGGCGTCGAGATCGGGCCGACCTCGCCATTCTTCTACGGCTACTTCTGGGAATTCGGCACGGTGAAGCTGCCAGCGCGACCGTTTATGCGGCCGGCCTTCGATGCGCACCAGGGCGCCGTGCTCGCGCGGCTCGGCACGGATCTCGGTGCGGCGATTCTCGCGGCCGCGGAGAAGCAGTCGCGATGATGCCCGAGGAAGCCGTCGTGCAGCGCCTGCTGGCGATCCCCGCGGTGACGGCGATCGTGGGGACGCGCGTCTGGCTGGTGATGATCCCGCAGTCGCCCGTCATGCCGTGCGTCCGCGTCCAGCAGGTGAGCCAGATCGATGAAGGCCTGCACACGCGCGGGTCGGGCGGCGTCGGCTGGGCGCGCGTCCAGGTGGACGCGATTGCGAATCTGACGACCGGCGGCAACGGGTACACGACCATCCGCACGCTCACCGAAACGCTGCACGGCAACGGGCGCGGGCCCACGGCGACAGGGCTGCTCGGGTGGAAGGGGGTCATCGGGCCGCTGACGATTACCGGCATCTTCTCGATCCTTGACGCCGTCGCAGAGATTACGCCTGACGCCGTGCAGCAGATTCGCTTCCGGCGCGATTACCAGGTCTGGTTTTCACAGGAGCTCTAGATCATGGCCGACCTGACCGACACCTATTACGCCAGCGAAGGATTCCAGGGATACGGCGCACAACTCCTCGTCGCCGTGGATGGTGATGCCGACACCGAGGCGACCGTGGCCGTGGCGGAGGTCACGACCATTACGCCCGGCTCGATCGACACCGAGGACGTCGTGCGCACGCATCTGCGCTCGCCCGACGCGCACCACGAGCACATGCCGGGCATTCGCGATTCGGGCGCCATCGAACTCGTCGGGACGCTCCGGCTCGATCACGAATCGCAGAACAACTCGCCCGGGCCGCCTGGCGGCCTGATCTATCTCCAGCGCACGCGGGCGATCCGCAATTTCGCGATCCAGTTGCCGGACGAGGACGAGAGCACGCTCCCCGTCCGCGGCTATGTGCAGCGCTTTCAACTCGGGGCGATTGGCGTCACGGGCCTCGCCACGTTTACCGCGGCCATCATGCCGACCGAGAGCTACAGCGCCGATCTGCCGGGCATGGCGGCGACGGGCGCGACGGCGGGGTCGCCGGGGAGCTTCACGCCGAGCGGGGCCTCGGCGCCCGCCACGCTCGCGGCGATGATCGCCGCTGGGGTGGTGGCCAGTCCGCTGACGCTGTGGACGACGGGCCAGCATGTGATTCTGGCGGATGCCAGCCACGCACATTGGAATGGAACGACGTGGGTCGTGGGGAACGCGCCGTAAATGCCTGCGAATCCCGAACGCGGCGAAGTGGAAGTCATCCTCGATGGACGCGCCTTCACCTGGCGCTTGACGACGAATGCGGCGTGCGCACTCGAGGGGCGCACGGGACAGAAGCTGGGCGAGGTGCTCACGGCCGCCGACCAGCTCAGCATGCGAGCGCTGCGCGACCTCATCTGGGTGCTGCTGCAGGACTTCCATGCGGCGGAGTTCCCGACGGCCGACAGCGCCGGGGACTTCATCGACCGCATGGGCGTGCTGGCGTGCATGCTGAAGTTTCGCGAGCTGCTCGAGTTGAACCAGCCGCGGCCGGGCGGGGCGGCGCAGGCGACCGCGGCACACCCTCTGACGCCGGCTGGGACTGGCGACGGCTCGTTGTTGAGGGCCGTCGGCTAGGACTCAGTCGGCAGGAATTCTGGACCTCGACGCCGCGTGAGTTGTTCGACGACATCGATGCGCTGGTGCTCAGGCGTCAGGACGAGCGCAATCGCGACGTGACCTTGGCGTGGACGATGGTCAACATCGCCGCAGCCACGTGGAGCAAGCGCCGCGTGCCTGATCTGCAGGGCCTGCTGACAACGGGACGTCCGGCGCCGCCGCAGTCGTTGGCCGAACAGAAAGCCGTCTTGCAGCTGCTCGCCCAGCGGCTGGGGACGCCGCTCCGGACGAAGGGAACGCATGGACGTCGCCCCGTACACCGGCACGCCGCCACACGCCATCGACAGCCGGCGTGAACTGGCGCTCGTCGTCGGGGACCGCACGTACACGCTCGTGGAAAGCATGAACGCCTATTGCATCCTCGAGGAGACGCTGCACGCGCGCACGAGTGAGCTCGTGCTCGAAGCGGCCAGCGGCAGCATGCGCGCCACCCGCGCGCTGTTGTGGGCGCATCTGCAGGCGCGCCATCGCGAGGAGTTCCCGACCGTCGAAGCGGCCGGCGACCTAGTCGATATCGTCGGCCTCGACGCCGTCTGGCAGCAACTCCAGGCGCTGGCCGGCGTGACGCCGACACCTGCCCCGCCCGCCTCGCGCCAGGTGCAGCGGGCCCGCGTCCGAAAGGCAGCGCACTAAGTGGCGACCACCGGCACGGTCGGCATCCTGCGGGCGCTGCTCACGGCCGATGCGACCGCCTTTCAGAGCACGATGAAGAAATCGGCGGATGCCGCCACCGGCTTCGGCAAGTCCATGACGAGTCTGGGGAACACGGCGCAGCGCGTGAGTCCGCAGCTCACGCGCCTGGAAAAGAGTTTCCAGGGCGACAAGCTGCTCTACACGGCCAATAACCTCACGCGGGCCATCACCAACATCGGCGGGGCGGCGAAGCTCACGGCGCGGGAACAGGAGAAGGTCAACCAGCAGTTGACCGAGGCGATCGCGAAATACAAAGCGCTCGGGCAGACGGCACCCAAGGCGATGGTCGATCTCGAAAAGGCGACGCGGAATGCCGCGACGGCCACCGGCGGTCTGACCACCAAGATGATCGCCATCGGCACGTCCATCGGCACGTTCGTGGGACGCCTCGCTTACGACGCGGTCAAACGGCTCGCTGGCGGGGTGACCGATCTGGCCGCGCGCGGGCTCACACTGGCCCCCGTGGTCACCGCCTTCGAGCGGCTCACGGCGGCGGCCGGGCAATCCGGCGAGGAGATGCTGCAGATCACGCGCACCGCGACCAAGGGCCTCATCACCGATCTCGACATCATGGCGGCGGCCAACAAGGCGTTGCTCCTTGGCCTGCCGGTGACGGCCGACGAGTTCGGCGTGCTGGCCCAGGCCGCCACCGCGCTCGGGAAGGCGATGAAGCTCGATGCCAAGCAGTCGCTCGATGACTTCATCACGGCGCTCGGGCGCAGCTCGCCGCAGATCCTCGACAACCTGGGCCTGACGGTGAAGCTGGGGGAGGCCAACGACGCCTACAAGCAGCAGCTCGGGATCGTCGGACGGGAACTGACCGAGAACGAAAAGAAGCTCGCCTTCTATAACGCCGCTGTCGATGCCGCGAAGCGGAAGACCGAGGAACTCGGTGGCGTGCAGCTCACCGTCGCTGACCAGTTCACGCGGGCGAGGGTCGCGATGACGAACCTGACTGACGCGATGGGGATCGCCATCGCGCGCTCACCCGTGGTGGCCGAGTTGCTGGGGGGCATCGCCGACGAGATCACGACGGCGTTCGGCACCAATCAGGTGAAGCTTGTCCAGAGCTTCACGGGGGTCGTGAACGACCTCGCGATCTCGCTCACCGATGTCGGGGTCGCGGCCATCGAGATGGGCCGCCTCACCTCACGGGTCTGGGTGTTTCTCAAGGACGGCATCCTCGGGCTCCTCGAAACGCAATTCCGCGTCCGCGCCGGCTTGCGGGATCTCATTCCGCTCGAACGCTATCGACAGGAAGCGCGTGAACTGCGCGCGATGGCGGATTCGCTGAAGAAAGATGTCGAGGAGGCGTATCAGGGGCAGTTGCGTCTCGAAGGCGGACTGGATGCCGCGTCGGAGGCGCTGGGGCGCATTCGGGGCCGGATGTCGGCCGCGGCCACACAAGGGACGAATCTGGCCCAAGTGGCTGACGACGTCGCCATGCGGACCAAGGGACTCGGGGACGCGAATGAGCAGACAGAAGCGGACATCAAGAAAACCCAGGCCGCGATCGATGCCCAACGCCGATCGCTCGAGGCGATCGGCATTGTCACGCTCCCCATGGTCACGGAGACGCTGAAAGAGTTCACCATACAGGAGCAGCGCGCGACGAAGGAAGGGGTCGACCTCGATCGCGTGCTGATCGCGCAACTGCCGAAGCTCAAAGAGTTGGTCGACAAGGCAAAAGCGTCCGGGATTTCTGTCGCCGGCCTGGCGGCGGCCTACGCCCGCGCTGGCGATGCCATGCGGCGCACGCTCGATCTGCGGTTCGACATCCCCTCCCCCGAGTTGCCACAAGTGGTGGCCGCCACCGCCGATGAACTCGAGCGGCTCAATCGGGTGGCAGGACTGCCCGCGTGGAAAGACCTGCCGCAGGTCGTCGGCACCTGGAGCGACGAGCTGGAGCGCGCCGCGCGGGCCGTCTCTCCGGAGCAGTGGCGTGTCGGCGCGCTGAGCCAAGCGCTGCAGCGCATGGGCATCGAATCACAGCAGACGCTGGATCACCTGGCACAGCAGGCGCAGCGCGATTACGAGTTGATCGCGCAGGCCGCGGGCGAGAGTTCGCGCGAGGCCGCCGAAGCCTGGGAGCGGATGATCGAGGCGCAGTTGCGCGCGAGCCATGTGCTGGAGACGTACTTCTGGCGGAGCTTCGTGCCTTCGATCGAACGCGCGTGGACGGACATCACGGGCGCCGCCTCGCACGGGCTGTTCGACATGCTGATCGTGACCCAGAAGTTCAAGGAGGGGTTTCTCGACATCTGGCGATCGATTCGGCAGGCCTTCGCCAACATCCTCGCCGACATGCTGCAGGACTTCCTGCAAGGGTTCCTGAAGCGGATGCTGGCGGCGATCGCCCGTCAGCAACTCGCTCGCGCGCTCGGTGGCGCAGTCGGCGGCGCCCTGTTCGGCGGGGCCGTCGGGGCGGCGGCTGGCGGCGGGGCGGCGGTCGGCGGTGGGCTGCTGGCGTCGTCCTCGCTCCAGGCGGCGGTGACCATGGGCGCGGTGCCCTCCACCGGGTTGGCGGCGGGCGGCGCGGGGGGGGCCGCAGCGGCCGGCGGCGCCGGCTTCGGCGCGACGATGCTGGCCCTCGCCAGCAACCCCATCACCTGGGGCGTGGCCGCCGCCGCCCTCCTCGGCTGGGGGATCTGGAAGAAAGGCTGGCTGCGTGGCGGGGAGGAAGGCGCCCAGGTCAACCCGGCGCGCGACCGCTTCCTGCGACAGTTCGGCCCGCCCGGCACGGGCGAAGGCAGCGGCTTCCACACGCTCGCCAGTCTGCTCACGCAGCTCACCGGCCAGCCCGGCGGCGGCTCGCTCTTCCGCGCCCTGACCAGCGCCGACACCATGAAGGAGTTCACCGCCGCCACGCGCGGCATCATGACGCTGCTGCAGCGCCGCGGCGTGCCCGTCCCCGCGCCCTCAGGGGCGGGCCACGTGCACTTCCCGGCCAACCCCTTGCCGGCCCTCGCCGCGGCCACCCGGAGCGCCAGCCAGGCCCCAGTGCCCGTGGCTGCGGTCCCCACGCCGGTGCCCGGCCTCGGCGGGGTGCCGACGGCTGCCCCCGTCACCATGAACGTGACCATTCAGGCCTGGGATCGCGCGGATCTGAACACGGCCTTCCGGGACGAAATCATTCCGCGCTTCAAGGACGCGCTCCAGTTCAACCAGGCGGGCCTGCGGACCGCGGTGGCGGGTGTCTGATGTGGTACGCCCTGCCCGATGACGATCTCGCCCCGGGTGCCACCGCCATCACGGCCAGTGCGGAGGATACCGGTTATCCCGCCGAATGGCTCGTCACCGAGAACCCGGCCCAGCCGGCCAAGCTCACGACGACGAGCGGCACCTGGGTGCTGGAGTTCGCCTCGCCCATCACGCTCGCCGCCGTGGCGCTGATTTATCCGCAACTCGACGCCGGGCTCTCCGTGGTGCTCGAGGGGAACACGGGCGACACGTGGGCCACGCCGGCCTTCTCCCAGGCCATCACCATTCCCGGCCCGCATCCCGACGATCAGGCGATCAGCCCGATCGCCGAATTGACCGGCGCGCCCGCCTATGCCTTTTGGCGCCTGCGCATCATCGGCACGAACAGCGTCCCGGTCGCGGTGGGGCGCCTGATGCTGCTCGGCGCGCTGCGCACCTTCGAGGACGGCACCTCGATGCGCTGGGGCGTCGTCGAGGAGGAAGACTACGGCATCGTCGAGATGCCGACCGAGCTCGGCGTCGAGACCATCTATGACCTCGGGGGCAAGCGCCGCGAGTTGAGCGGCGAGCTGCTGCTCCGCGAGGTCGGGGCGCAGCAATTCCTCGAGCTGCGCCGCGCCACGCATGGCCGCGTCACGCCCTGGCTGCTCTGGCCCTTCGAGGGCGTCAACGATGTGTATCTCGTGCGCTGGAGCGAGCGGGCCAGCGTGCGGCAACTGCAGGTGCCGGAGCTGCCGGATTACCGCAGCGGCTATGTCCAGCTGTTCCAGGTGCGGGTGAAGGAATTGAGCCGCGGACTGCCGTGGCCGTGAGGGGGGACGGATGGCGCTGCTCTTTCTCGACAGCTTCGATCATTACACGAACGCCGCGGACAAGTATCTCACGGGCAGCGATGGCGCCATCGTCACCACCGGTCGCCACGGCAACGGCTTTACGGGCGAGGCCCGGCTCGC
>Ga0066905_100000699_pt1 | contig 10104 bp, 5 predicted proteins | sample PanSoiMetaPlot36_FD_67483 | JGI IMG/M metagenome (GOLD analysis project Ga0066905, IMG submission 67483) | Tropical forest soil microbial communities from Panama analyzed to predict greenhouse gas emissions - Panama Soil Plot 36 (version 2) | ecosystem: Environmental > Terrestrial > Soil >... | reverse complement strand
CCACGGCGGCGAGGGCGCGGGCGGTGGCATCTACAACCTCGACGCCACGCTCACCGTCACCAACTGTACGTTCACCGGCAACCAGGCGGCCGGCGGCAACGGCGGCCTCGGCGCCGGGGGTGGGATCGCCAACGGCGGCGCCCTGGCGAGCGAGGGCATTGGCGGGCCGGCGTTCCTCAGCGTCAGCCACAGTACGTTGAGCGGCAACCAGGCCACCGGCGGAATCGGGGGCGTGTTTGTGACGGAGGATTCCGACGGCCACGGCGGTGCCGTGTTCAATCGCGGCTGGACCACGTTCTGCCTGAGCCACAGTACCGTCTCCGACAACGCGGCCACGGGCGGCGCCGGCCGCACCGGCCGGGCCGGCGGCAATGGCAACGGCGGCGGCCTGCTGCTCTCCGTCACCGCGGCTGGCCTCACCTCGATCCAGATCGACTCCTGTGCCTTTACCGACAACCAGGCCACGGGCGGCGCCGGCGGGGCGGGCGCCGCCGGCGGCCAGGGCCAGGCTGGCGCGATCCGGACCAGCACCCGGCTGACCGGTGGCGGCCCCCCCGGCAGCCTCGTCGTCAGTCGGAGCATGTTCAGCGGCAACCAGGCCACGGGCGGCGCCGGCGGGTCCGGTGGAACCGGCGGCATCGGCCAGGGCGGCGCTTACCAGACCATTGGCGCGAACTGGACGATCAGCTTCGCCCGCTGCACCATCTCGGGCAACCAGGCCACGGGCGGCGCCGGCGGGGAGGGCGGCAACGGTGGGGTCGGCCGGGGTGGTGGCTGCATCTTCAGCAACCTGTCCACCGTGCACCTCGACCACGTAGACATCACCGGCAACCAGGCTACGGGCGGCGCCGCGGGCGCCGGCGGGCAGGACGGCCAGGGGATGGGCGGCGGGGTCTACATCTTCAATAGCAGCCGGGTGAGTGCCCGGTACACCGACATCACCGGCAACCACGCCTCGACCAGCAACGACGACGTGTTCGGGACCATCGATTTCGGGGGATAGGCAAACAGGGCCGGGGACGCGAAATCGGCCTCGGGCTGTTCGACCCGGACGTGCTCTCGATGGTCCTCGCCGACCACGCCTCGACCCGCCACGACGACCTGTTCGATCCGGTTGCGTAGGCCGGGGGTGGCCGGAAGTCTGGAATCAAGCAATTGGCCGGTGGGGTCCTTACCGCCAAGCAAGCCCCCCACCGGCCCGGCACCGCCCCCGTTGTCTGGACAAGACGAGATATGCGGGGCACCTACCCTACGGCGGGCTGGTCCCTCGAAGACCCCCGTCTCCCCTCGGACGACCATCAATTCGCCCTCGTGCGCACACTAATGGCATTTCGCGGCTTGCAGCGTTGCGCGCGTCGGTCGCATAGACCGACGCTGTGGCGAACCTGTCCGGCCGCCGCGGTGCCAGGATGGGTGCCGCCGTAGATCAGATCGAAGCGGACCGTCCAACTTGGTGAGCCGCGTTACTCCCGATACGCTCGCAGCGCCTCCACGAACTCCGCACTCGTCCCGAAGCGCTTGGCCGGGTCGCGGGCCAGGGACCGATGGATCGCGGTGGCCAGGCCTTCCGGGATCTCGGACCGACGGTCGCGAATCGGGATGGGGTCGCCTTCCAGCACCAGGGCGAGCGGCGGGCGGCTGTCGGTGTCGAAGTCGTGGATCGGTTTGCCGGTCAACAGGAAATAAAGCGTGGCCCCGACCGCGAACAGGTCGGAGGCGGGGTTCGCGGTGCGGTGGGCCGTGACCTGTTCCGGCGGAAGGAACGCGGGCGTGCCCCCGAGGGCGGCGTCGCGGGAGAGGCCGCTGAGCGGTGACGACTGGTACAGCCGCGCCAGACCGAAATCGGTCAACTTGATCGCGTGCGCCTTGTTGTCCGGGCGCATCAGGATGTTTGACGGCTTGATGTCGCGGTGCACGAGGTTCTGGGAGTGGGCGTGCTCCAGCGCCCGGAGCACCTCGATCGCCGTCCGCACCGCCGACGGGACGGGCAACGGGCCGCGCTCTTTGACCAGCCGGCCGGCGTCCGTGCCCAGGAAGTAGTCCATGGTGAGGTACAGGCGGCCGGCGACCACGCCGACGTCGCGGACGGCGACCACGTTCGGGTGGACGAGCTGCTTGAGGGCGCCCGCGTCCGTCACGAAGCGGTCGATGTTCCGCCTGGTCGTGGCCGCGACCGGGGTGATGATCTTGACCGCGACCTGGGCCCCGTCCCGGTCGGCGCGGGCCAGGTAGACAACCCCGATCCCGCCGCGGCCGATCTCGCCGACGACGCGGTGGCCGGGGATGGCGAAGGCAGTAGTCGGGTCGGGGTCGATCGCGATCGCGGCCTCGGGGGCCCGGCCGGCCGCCTTGTCCGCCGGGTCGGGCTCGATGCGGACGGTCAGCTCGGTCTTGCCGGCCCGGATCTTGTCGCCGCCTTTCAGGTCGGCGCGCGGTACCTTCTTGTCGTTGACCTGGGTGCCGTTGTTGCTGCCGAGGTCGATGAGCCGGCCGAGCGGGGGGTTGATCTCGACCAGGAAGTGGTAGCGGGAGAAGAAGCGGTCCTTCTTGTCCGGTTGGAAGTGAGCGGCCGCGGAGCGGCCGACGATGAAGTTATCGCGTTCGGCGAATGCGAAGTTCTGGCCGGCGTTCGGCCCGTCGGTCACGGTCAAGACAAAACGCATGGGCGGGTCTCGGGGGCGGGAGCGCTGGCGGGGCGGGGGCGATGGAGGACAACGCCCGGTATTTGATCGTGGCTCAAGAGTAGCACACGGGTCTCTTCGGGGCTTTGGGACTGTTGTTCTTTGCCCCGAAGGGGTTGCATCACAGAGCCCGGGGTCGCGCAGCAGACCCCCGGGGGGTCTGGAAGGCGTCCATCCATTTGGCCCAACCCTGAAAGGGCTTCGGGGTGACCTCACTTCCCCCCCAGCTTCTCCATTGTCAATTCCGGCTGCCAGAGGGAGAGGAACGTCGGCAACTTGGAGCGGTCCAGGCCGGGGAGGTTGGGGAGGATGCCGGCGCCCTGGAGGGGTACGTTCGCGGTCACCGCGTAGGCGGAGTGGGCCGGATCGTTGGGGCGGCGGTAGAGCACGACCTGCGGTCGGGTGTCCGCGCCGCCGGTCGCGAGCTTGGCGGCGAGGTCGAGGGCGTCGTCGAGGTCGCCCACCTGGTCGACCAGTCCGCGCAAGCGGGCCTGAGTCGCGGTGAAGATCCGGCCGTCGAAGGTCGCACCGCCGTCCGGGTTGGCCGCGGGGCGCGACCTGCGGACGTCGGCGACGAGCCGGGCGTGGAACTCGTCGGCCATCGCCTGAAGCAGTTGCTTCTCCTCTTCGCCGAGCGGCCGGGCCGACGACCCGATGTCCATGTTGGCCCCCGCCTTGATCGGCTGCGGGATCACGTTGTACTGGGCCATCAGGTCTTGCAGGTTGAACAGGTTGAGGATAACGCCGACGCCGCCGGTAACTGTGCCAGGCCCGGCGACAATGCGGTCGGCGGCCGAGGCGAGGTAGTAGGCCCCGCCGCACCCGACGTCGAGCAGGCACGCGACGACCGGGACGCGTTTGCGGGCCTGGAAGCGAGTCAGCTCCGAGCGCATGGTCATGACCGCGGCCACGCCGCCGCCGGGGCTGTTGATGCGCAAGAGGATCGCGGACACGGCCGGATCGGCCTCGGCGGCTTCGAGCTTTTCGCGGAACAGCGCGACCGGGTTCTCGCCGACGGAACCCGGGCCGGAAAAGGGAGTGTTGAGCAGGAGCCCGTCGACGTCGATGACGGCGATCCGCGGGCCAGGCCCAAAAGGCGCGACCGCGACCGGCCGCAGCGGGCCAGCCGGCGTGACGGGCGGGATGTCGATGCGGAGCTGGGCGTCGAGCGGGCCGTCGAAGTTCAACCGGCTGTCGGTGCGCAGCACCTGACACCCGGACCCGAGGGCAAGCAGCGCCAGGAGCACGGACGTGCCGGCCGTGCGCACGGGAAGTGTCGGTGGCGGGACGGGCCGGCTCACGCCCATCAGGATCGGCAAAACCGGGCCGATCGGTTCAGTCTTTGTGACCGGACTTCACTTACCGCCTTCCGCCTTGGCGAGCTCGCGGCGCATGGCCCGGGCCGTCTCCTGGACGAGGAACGGGAACTTGGAGCGGAGCAGGTTGGCGCCCTCGAACCACGCGGTCGGCTCGTTGAACACGACGTGCAATTCGACGAACATGGCCCCCGCGGGCTCGGCCAGTTTGGTCACCTTCAAGTAGAACCCGGCCCCACCGTACGGGTTGGCCGACCCGGGCTTGGTGCCGCCGGACGACTTGGTGACCGATTGCCACTCGTTGGGGAACTCGGTGTCGCCGTCGAACCGGGGGTCGAGGACCGCGGCGCCGACGACCGAGTCCGCAGTCCGGGTGACGACGGCCCTGGACGTGCCCCGCAGCCGCACCTTGCCGAGGAAGTCGAAGGTGACCGCGGCGAATCTCTCGACGTTCCCGTCGGCCGCGGGGGTGATCTTGCGCTTCGCCAGGTCGTCAGGGGACAGTGCCTGGCCCGTCGCCCGGCCACTCTCCTTGGCCGCGGTCGCAATCAGGTCGATGAAGCGCTCGGTGTCGGTGCCGTCGAAATCGCCGTGGGCGATGAAGTAGACATCCACCCCCCGGGCCGGGACCTTCGGGTCGGACGTCTTTATGTCGCGGAGGCGGAGCGAGTACGGGGCGACGACCGACTTGCGGGTGTACTCGTCCAGCGTGTACGTGCTGCCGATCAGCTTCTTGATCACGGCCGTCTGCTCGGCGGGCATGAGTCCGTCCGGCATCGTGGGCGCCGGAAGTTCGGTGCGCAGGTCCCTTCCGATGACCAGGCCCGGGCTGCGCAGTTCGCGGTAGAGGGGGTTAGCATCGTCGTGCGCAGCCGGCTTGTCCGGCTGGCCCGGTGTCAGGGCGGCGAGGGTGACAAGGAAGCGAAACATGGGAGGGGGTCCGTTAGTTCATATGCTGCGGGCAGCTCACCGTTCTGTGGGGCGGACATTCCTGTCTGCCAAAAGGCCGATGGCAGACAGGAATGTCCGCCCCACACAGCCGAGGCGGGCTATTACCGTGGAAGTTCCGTGCCGGCGCGAGTGGAATCTTGTCACGCGGGCATCGACTCCTTTATTGTTCGCGGCAGGCCCGACGAACAAGCGCTCAAGCGAATCCGTCCGAGTTTCCGCAAGTGTCCCTACCTGGAATAACCGGAAATTCACGCCCACCTTACTACTAAGCGGAAGGACCCCCCATCTTCCCGTGTCGGGGGCCCGAGCGGTGACGTCATACCGGGCAAACGCCCGGAGGTCCGGCCATGACCCGTCCCACCGCCGCCACCCGACTCGTCCAGGCCGCCAGCCGCGCGGCCGGACTGGGCCAGCGAACCGACTCCCAGCTGCTGGCCTCGTTCGTGGACAGCAACGACCCGTCCGCGTTTGAGGCCCTGGTCCGCCGGCACGGCCCGCTGGTCCTGTCCGCGTGCCGTCAGGTGCTCCGGGACGACGCGGCGGCCGACGACGTCTTTCAGGCCACCTTTGTCCTGCTCCATCAGAAAGCCAAGTCGATCCGCAACCGGCCGTCGCTGGCCGGGTGGCTGTTCCGGGTCGCCCGGCGGTGCGCCACGAGCGTTCGGCGCTCTGCCCAGCGCCGCGAACTGCGGGAGGTCCGGGCCGCGAAACCGGAACAGTCTTTTGATGGGAGCTGGGCGGACGCCGTGGAGGTCTTGCATACGGAACTGGACAGGCTCCCGGACACATATCGCCTGCCGCTCATCCTGTGTTACCTGGAAGGCCTGTCGCGCGACGAGGCGGCCCACCGGCTTGGGTCGACGCTGAACGAAGTCCGCGGCCGGCTCGAGCGCGGCCGGTCGAGGCTGCGCGATCGGCTTTCGCGTCGCGGCATAACTCTCTCGGCCGGCCTTCTGGCATTTGTCGCGGCCAATCGGGCGCTTCCGGCCAGTCTGGTCACATCAACCGTTCTCGCGGCGCGATCGGTGTCGCCGTCGCGGCTCGCGCCGGGGTTGACCTGGGCGTCCGGGCTCGGGCTCGCGGTTGCCGCTACGGTCGTGCTGGGCGTGGCGCTGCAGTACCGCGACGCGCAGGCGCAGCCGACCCCGGAGAAGCCGGCGCCAGCTGCCAAGGCGGACGCGGCGAAACCCCCGACCGTCTCCGGTCGCGTCCTCGACCCGGACGGCAAGCCGGTGGCCAACGCGAAGGTGTTCGTGCGACCGGCCGGGGGGAAGGAGCCGCCAGAACGGGCGGTCGTCACGGACACGGCCGGGCTATTCACCTTGCCGGTCCCGGGCACGCCGCGCGACACCGCGATCACCGTGGCCGCGACGGCCGACGGGTTCGCCGCGGGCTGGGAGTCGTGGGGAGGCGCGGCTCGCGGGGATTTGACTCTGGCCCTGGCGAAGGACGACCGGCCGATCGAGGGTCGGGTCTTTGACCTTCAAGGCCAACCGATCTCCGGGGTCAAGGTCCACTTCACCGAGACCACCGCAATCCCGGACGGCGGTCCAAAGGCTTACCTGCAATGGATCAACCGCCAGCGTGGGATGCCGATCCACAACACTATTTCGGGTGCCCCGCCCGGGGCCACGGCCGAGGCCGTCACGGACGCCGCGGGCCGGTTCCGGTTGACCGGAATCGGCCGCGACCGCGTGGCGCAGTTGCTGCTGACCGGGCCGGGCATCGCCCACGAGCACGTCTACGTCCTCACCGTCGCCGAGCTGGACCCGAAGCCGGCGGGCCGAAGCCGCCGGGCCTTCCCGGCCCGGTTCGATGTCGTTGCGCTACCCGCCCGGCCGATCCACGGAGTGGTGCGCGACGCGGACACCGGCCAGCCGGTCGCCGGTGTGCGCGTGAATGGCTTCGGCGGCGCCACGGACGCGACCACCGATCAGAATGGCCGATACGAGCTGCCTGGGTATCGAAAGGGGCCGAAATACAACGTCTACGCCTGGCCCGCGGACGGCTCAACCTACTTCCCCGGACTCGCCGAGGCGAACGACCGGGCGGGACTGGACCCTCTTGAGATCAACTTGACCGTCCGGGCCGGCATCCCGGTGGCCGGCCGGATTCGCGATGTGGCCAATGGGAAGCCGGTCGCGGGCCTGGTCCGGTACTACCCGCTGGCCGGAAACCCGAACGTCACCAGCGTGTCGGTCGGCGAGAAGCCGGGGGAGTTCTTCACACTGAACGTGAAGACGCGGGCGGACGGGTCATTCACCTGCGCCGTCCTGCCCGGGCGCGGCTTCCTCGCGGTAACGGCGGACCCCAGCCGCTACCCGTCAGCGCGTGTCGATCCGAAGGGCTTTGTCGAAGACGGGGCGAAGCCGCCTCACGACCCCGACCAGCTCTGGGTCAGCGTCGGTGGGGCCGCGATCTCGTCCGTGTCGCAGGAGTCGTTTCAGGCGATCGTGTTCTTGAACGTGGACCCGAAAAAGCCGCCGGGTGAGCAAGTGATTGAATTGGCACCGGCCGAGCCTGTCCGCGGCCGGCTGCTCGACCCGGACGGGAAACCGCTCCTCGGTGTCCGGGTCCGCGGACTGAATCGGTCCGAGGACGACTGGTCCGCGCCGCTCCGCGACGCGGAGTTTACGGCCGCACCGCCGCACCCGGACCGCCCGCGGCGGCTGACCTTCCGCCAGGACGACCGCAAGTTGGTCAGGGCGGCAGAGGTCAAAGTCGGGTCAGAGAGACCCGTGGAGATCAAGCTGGAGCCGTGGTCCTCGTTGACCGGCCGGCTGGTGGACGTGGAGGGGAAGCCGGTGACCCCGGCGAGTGTCTTCGCCCCGGGCCGGAGGGGACCCCAGGGCAAGGTCATCGACATGGTGCGCATGTCAAGCGTGTTCACCGACGCCGACGGCCGGTTCACCATCAACGGACTGTTTTCCGGAGTGTCATACGACCTGAACTTCCGCGAGATCAAGCCGGGCGGCCGGGGCGGCGTTTTGAAAAAGGACGTCGAGCTCAAACCGGGCGAGCATCGGCAGCTCGGAGACTTGAAGGTGCCACCCCCGTAGCGACAAGTTGCCCGCTTGTGGCTACGGAAATCCGCATGTCAATTACACCCGGCCGGGATCATTTAGGAGACAATACCTCCCGACCGGGGGCCCGGGTCATGGCGGCACGCACGGCACTCAACGTCGTTCAACTGGTCGCGAAGTCCGCCGGCCTGGGCCAGCGCACCGACGCCCAGCTCCTGGCCGACTTCCTCGATCAGAAAGACCCGTCCGCCTTCGAGGCCCTGGTCCGCCGCCACGGGCCGCTGGTCCTCTCCACGTGCCGCCAGGTGTTGCGGAGCGAGGCCGACGCCGAGGACGCGTTCCAGGCGACGTTTGTCGCGCTCTACCAGAAGGCGGCCGGGATCCGGCGGCAGCCGTCGGTGGCCGGGTGGCTGTTCCGGGTCGCCCGGCGGACGGCGCTGCGGGCGCACCGGGCCGCGGCCCGTCGCGACCGGCACGAGGCGCGGTCGCCCGCGAAACGTGAACAAGGACTGGACCTGTCGTGGCGCGAGGCTTGCGCCGCTTTGCACGCGGAGATGGACCGGCTGCCCGAGACGTATCGGTCGGTGCTGATCCTTTGTTACCTCGAGGGCCTGTCGCGGGACGAGGCGGCCCACCGGCTCGGGTGGACGCTCAACGAGGTCCGCGGCCGGCTCGAGCGCGGCCGCGTGCGGCTGCGCTCGCTCCTCGAGAAGCGCGGGGTAACGCTCTCGGCCGGCTTGCTCGCGGCCGTGGGGGCGCAGGGCGTCCCGCCGGCACTGATCGCATCGGCGACTCGTGGGGCGGCGCGGCCGGCCGCCCGCGTGGCCGATCTCGCCTTGGCCGCGACTTGGGGCAAGGTGCATGCACTCGGCGCGCTGGCCATCGCCGCCGGGCTGGTGGTCGGCGTCGGCCTGAGTCGCGACGACGCCCGGGCCAACCCCCAACCGCCCGCGGCGAAAGACACTCGCGGGCAACCCGCGGAACCGGAGAAGAAGGACCCCCGGGAGGTTGCCGGCCGCGTCCTTGGACCGGACGGCAAGCCGGTCGCCGGGGCCCGCGTCTGGCTTGTGGTGCCGTGGGTCAAAGCGCGCGAAGTCGCCAAATCCGGCGACGACGGCACATTCCGCTTCACCCCCGACGACACGGACGGGGCGAAGCTTACCGAATCCGAATGGGTGATCCGCGTCGTCGCGGTTCACGATCAGTTCGGCGTCGCGCTTCCTGATCCTCGGGCCAGCGACCTTGATTTGCGGTTCGTGAAGGACGAAGTCCCGGTCCGCGGCCGGGTCCTCGACCTACAGGGCAAGCCGGTGGCCGGGGTCACGGTCACGCCGCGACGCGTGCAGGCAGCCTCGCGCGAGTCGCTCGACGACTGGCTGGCCAAGTTGCAGGCGGCCGATGAGCAGGCCAACGTCATCACGGACACCCAGCTCCGCCGGTCAGTCACGCCGACGCCGTTCTTGCCACCGGTGACGACCGATGCCGAGGGCCGATTCACCGTGACCGGCGTCGGCCGCGAGCGGTTGGTGGAACTGCGCATCGAGGGGCCGACGATTGCCACATCCGAAATCCGCGTCATGACCCGGGAAGCCAAGGACGTCCGCGTCGAGTACGACCCGGGCAACGCGAAGCTCGGCTACAAGGTGTACCACGGGGCGACGTTCGACTTCGCAGCCGACCCGACGCAGCCGTTCCGGGGCATAGTCACGGACAAGGCCGCGGGCAAGCCGATACCCAGGGCGCTCGTGCGCTCCGAGTACCCGGTCCGGATCGAAACGGTTGCGGACGCGGACGGGCGCTACACGCTTCGCGGCCTTGCGCCCGGCGAGCACAAACTGGTCGCGGCCCCGCCGGCGGGCGAGCCGAACCTGCCCCTGATGATGACCGGCGGCCGCGTCAACAACCATCAGCCGGTGACGCTCGACTTCGCCCTCAACCCCGGGGTGTGGATCGAGGGGACGGTGACCGACCTGCGGACGAAGAAGCCGGTCGCCGGGGCGAGCGTGTATTACTCGCCGCTCGGCGACGGCCCTGTCATCCGCTTCGGCGGCGATCCGCTCGCGTTCGACGACGCGGTCGGCAAGACGGACGCGGACGGGAAGTTCCGGATCGTCGGCGTGCCAGGCCCGGGGG
>Ga0066905_100000698_pt1 | contig 10110 bp, 12 predicted proteins | sample PanSoiMetaPlot36_FD_67483 | JGI IMG/M metagenome (GOLD analysis project Ga0066905, IMG submission 67483) | Tropical forest soil microbial communities from Panama analyzed to predict greenhouse gas emissions - Panama Soil Plot 36 (version 2) | ecosystem: Environmental > Terrestrial > Soil >... | reverse complement strand
ATCGACACGAGCGCAGGCCTGCCCTCCGAGCTGTGCTGGCTGGCCGTATCTCCTGACGACCGGACCATCTACGCCACGAACTTCGGCTACAGCAACATCAGCAGCTATCGCATCAACGGCGGTGGCCTGGAAATCGCGTGCGATCCGGCGTGCCCAAGGGTCCCGGGAGACGGCACCGCCAGAGGGCTCTGTGGAGACGTCACCAGCGGCCCGGCCGACAACTGGATCACCCCGGACGGCGCGTATCTTTACCAGATCTACGGCAATGCCGCGAAACTGGTGGGTTACGCCACGCAGCAGGACGGGTCGCTCAACGAGATCACCAGCGTGGGGATTCCCTACAACAGCCCGCAGGGCCTGGCGGGATTCTGATTTCGCTGAACGGACCGTCTGATCTCATCCGCGAATTGAGCCCTTCCGGTTCGCCGGAAGGGCATGCGGGGAGTGTGTCCGATAAGGAGCTGCAGCGGGCGGGAGGCACCGGTCGAATCGTACTGAGCGGCTCTGAAACGGGTACCCGCGTCATGGACATCTTTCAACGGGCTCCCCTTCGCATCATGTTCCCAAGAACCGCCGGCGCTGCGGTCGAAGAAGCTGTTCTAATAAATACGGCTGGCGGTATTGCGGGCGGAGACCGGCTGCAATTCGACGTGACGGCACGACCGAATGCTTCCATCGCGGTGACTTCACAGGCGGCCGAAAAGATCTATCGCGCCCTGAACGAGCCCGCGCGGATCGCGACATTGCTGAAAGTGTGCGAGGCCGCGAAACTCGCGTGGCTCCCGCAGGAGACAATCGTCTTCAATCGGGGACGCCTTAGCCGGGAGATGGAAATCGACGTTTCTTCCGGAGCCGAGCTGCTTGCCCTCGAGTGGCTCGTGCTGGGTCGCGCCGCGCTCGGCGAGGAGGTGGTCGGCGGGCACATAAGCGATAGCTGGCGCGTCAAGAAAGACGGTCGGCTTGTCTGGGCGGACACCTTCCGCGCCGCGGATGAGACGTTTCCGCACCTTCACCGGAAGGCGCTGCTCTCGAATTGCAAAGCTGTTGCAACGCTCATCTATTTTGGGCCTCATCTCGACGCACGGCTGGAGTTCTTGCGCGACATCGTTGCTTCCCTGGAGTGCCACTGCGCCGCAACTTCGGTGGGCGGGCTTATTATCGTTCGGTTCGCCGCGAAGGTGTCCTCCGACTTGAGGCGCGCCTTGCAAAGCATGCTCCAGCAATTCAGCGGAGAACTTGGATCCGGCCCCTTCCGAGTGCCGAAGATGTGGTCATGCTAAAGCCCGCCATAAATTGGAGATCTCATGAACCTTACGCCGCGCGAAAAAGACAAGCTGATGATCGCGCTCACGGCGCTTGTCGCTCGGGGGCGGCTCACAAGAGGCGTCAAGCTCAACTATCCGGAAAGCGTCGCGCTTATAGCCGACTTCGTAATGGAGGGGGCGCGCGACGGCAGGTCCGTTGCCGAGCTCATGTCCGCAGGCGGCAAAGTGCTGACCCGCGATCAGGTCATGGAAGGCGTCTGCGAAATGATCCGCGAGATGCAAGTGGAAGCGACGTTTCCTGACGGCACCAAGCTCGTTTCCGTTCACGATCCAATTCGCTAGGGAGTCGATGATGCGGTCGCTCTCGATTTGCCTGACTTTGACTGTGGCGCTCGTCTCGCCGGCTCTCGCTCACACCGGCGTGGAAGAAGCCAATTCTTTCGCTTCCGGGATTGCTCATCCTCTCCACGGCATGGACCACATCCTCGCCATGGTCGCTGTCGGTCTCTGGGCTGCGCTTCCCGGCGGTCGCGTGATTTGGGCATGGCCCACGACCTTCATCGCAATGATGCTGACGGGGTTCGCAGCGGCGACGTTCGGCTTGCAGATGCCGTTCGTGGAGCTTGCCATCGGGTCATCAGTCATCATTTTGGGGCTGTTCGTCGCGCTCGTGGTGAAGGCCCCAGTTTCCTTGGGTGCAGCGATCGCGGGGCTTTTCGGAGTCTTTCACGGCCACGCCCATGGCATAGAGGCCGCAGCCGCCAGTCTCATTCCTTATGCGGCGGGCTTTTCTCTTGCCACCGCTGGGCTTCATGCGACCGGCATCGCGCTTGGACTTTTGGCAAAAACCGCGATTGAAAAGATCGCGTTGGGAGACGCCAGTGAAACGGAGAGCCAGCGATGTTCGCGGTGATCTTCGAACTTCAACCAAAGCAGGAAAAGTTCGACGAGTATCTCAAGCTCGCAAAATATCTGAGACCGAAGCTGGAGGCGATCGATGGATTCATCGACATCGACCGTTTCGCGAGCAGGCGCGCCAAAGGCCGCGTACTATCTCTTTCGACCTGGCGTGACGAAAAGGCCGTAATCCGCTGGCGCACGCAGGCCGAGCACCATGCCGTGCAGGAAAAGGGCCGCTTCGACGTGTTCGAAGACTACCATCTGCGCGTTGGGGAGATCACGGTGGATACGGCGCCCCCGAAAGGCCTCGCCCTCCAGGGGCAGCGCTTTGACGTGACCGACGTCGGTGAGGCGAAGGTCGTCACCATTACCGAAGTGGTGTTGCAGGAAGATAATTCGCCCGGCGCGAAGGTCGACCGGTTGGGCGCGCTTCTTGGTCTGCGCGCCAGCTCGGACGGCTTGATCGACGAGGAGGTGCTTGAAAGCATCTACCACTCCGGCAAGTTCTTGCTGCTCGCGGCTTGGCGCAGCGCCGACGCAGCGAAATCTTGGTCACCGGCAAGGCTCGATGCCGCGACATCTGTCCGCCACCGCCATATACGCATCATCCGCGACTACGGCATGTTTGACCGCTGCGAAGCGCCGCAGTTTTTTCCAGAGATGAAACGGGTCAGGCGCGAAACAGGGGCCCCCGTTGGAGCGGGAGACATAGCGACGGGGGGTCGGACATGAGCGCCGCGCTATCACGCCAGGGACACCTCCTGCTCAAGCTTGGCATTGCGCTCAGGCATTTCGGTTCCGGACTTTGCGCTGCCGAACCTGCAGCCCTGGGGGCATACGCCGATCTCTTTCGCACGCGCCGTGCGCCTGGCCACGAGAACAACTCGCGTCACTGCGGTATCGGCGCGCTCGCAGTCTGGGCCAAGTAGCTTTATCGCAGGCAGACATGATACCGGGCCAGATTTTTCCAGCACTTGGCGAGATCGTCCTGAACAAGGACAGGGCAGCCATCTCTCTTCTAGTCGCCAACACGGGCGACAGGCCGATTCAGGTCGGCAGCCATTATCATTTTGCTGAGACCAACGCGGCTCTCGCCTTCGATCGACAGGCTGCCCTCGGGTATCGGCTGGACATTCCGGCAGGAACGGCTGTGCGCTTCGAGCCGGGCCTGTCTCGTGAAGTATCGCTGATCCGCTATGAGGGCGAGCGCCTGGTTTATGGCTTCAACCGGGCGGTCATGGGCGCATTGCCGTAGGCGCCAGCGTCATGACCCTGGATCACTGAGGTTAATCGAGAATGCCCAACACAATGAGTCGGTCCGCTTATGCGCAGATGTTCGGCCCCACGGTCGGCGACAAGGTGCGTCTCGCGGATACCGACCTCATCATCGAGGTGGAGAAGGACTTCACAACCTATGGCGAGGAGGTGAAGTTCGGAGGCGGGAAAGTGATCCGCGACGGCATGGGTCAATCGCAGCGGTCCCGCGGCGAGGGCGCAGTCGATACGGTCATCACCAACGCATTGATTGTCGATCACTGGGGAATCGTGAAGGCCGATATCGGCATCAAGGACGGGCGTATTGCCGCTATAGGCAAAGCCGGCAATCCCGACGTGCAGTCGCATGTCAGCATGATCATCGGTCCTGGTACCGAGGTGATCGCAGGGGAAGGCAGCATTGTCACCGCCGGCGGCATTGACACGCATGTGCACTACATCTGTCCGCAACAGATTGAGGAGGCGCTCTATTCGGGCCTCACCACGATGATGGGCGGTGGGACGGGGCCGGCGGCGGGGACAACCGCGACGACCTGCACGCCAGGATCCTGGCATATTCAGCGGATGCTCGAGGCTGCCGACGCCTTCCCCATGAATCTCGGCATTTTCGGCAAAGGCAACGCAAGCTCAGCAGCTGGTCTCGTTGAGCAGATCGAAGCTGGAGCATGCGGCCTCAAGCTCCACGAGGACTGGGGCGCTACTCCCGCCGCCATCGATTGCTGCCTCTCTGTCGCGGATGACATGGACGTCCAGGTTGCCATCCACACCGACACGCTGAACGAGAGCGGCTTTGTGGAAACTACTATCGCGGCCTTCAAGGGAAGAACAATTCACGCCTTTCACACCGAAGGCGCGGGCGGCGGGCATGCCCCGGACATCATCAAGGTCTGCGGCGAGGCAAATGTCCTCCCGGCTTCGACAACTCCGACGCGGCCCTACACGATGAACACTGCCGAAGAAGCCCTCGATATGGTCATGGTCACCCATCACCTCGACGCCCGTATTCCTGAGGATGTTGCCTTCGCCGAGAGCCGCATCCGCAAGGAAACCATGGCTGCCGAGGACATGTTGCATGACCTGGGCGCAATCTCGATCATGTCGTCGGATAGTCAGGCCATGGGCCGCGTTGGCGAAGTGATCACCCGTACATGGCAAGCCGCCGACAAAATGAAGAAACAGTTCGGGCGGCTGGCCGAGGAGAAGGGCGACAACGACAACTTCAGAGCGCGGCGTTACATCGCGAAATACACGATCAATCCTGCGATAGCTCAAGGCATTTCTGCTTATGTCGGCTCCATTGAAGTCGGAAAGTTCGCCGATCTCTGTATCTGGAATCCAGCCTTCTTCGGCGTGAAGCCCGCCATGGTGCTGAAAAGCGGCACGATCGCCGCCGCAATCATGGGCGACCCCAATGCTTCCATTCCCAATCCCCAGCCGGAATATTACCGGCCCATGTTCGGCGCGTTCGGCCGCTCCTTGACGCAAAGCTCGGTTACATTCGTCAGCCAAGCCGCTCTGGAAAAGTGTGAGACGCTTGGACTCGCCAAGAAACTTCTGCCGGTTACGAACACGCGCAAGATCGGCAAGCATTCCATGGTGTTGAACAGTGCCACCCCGCGTGTGGAGGTCAATCCTGAAACCTATGAGGTGCGGGCCGATGGCCGGCTTCTCACCTGCGAACCCGCGAAGGTGCTGCCCATGGCGCAACTGTACTTCATGTACTGAGGCGACGATGCATTACGCTTCCGTTCATCGTCTTGCTGGACATTGGCCGAAGGAGCGAGCGGCAGGCTCCCTCACGCTCGATTTCGATGCTCGTCATCGCCGCCGCATTCGTCTGACAACGGATCAAGGCGAAGATGTCCTTCTCGATCTTCCGAAAACGGTTGCCATGGCCGATGGAGATGCCTTGCAACTTGAAGACGGGAGGTTGCTGAGCGTCAGGGCCGCCGCGGAGTTTATTGTCGAAGTTGGGCACAAAGATCCCAACCAGCTCATGCGCCTTGCCTGGCATTTGGGAAATCGGCATTTGCCGACTGAAATTCGCGATCAGGTTCTTCGCATTCGGCCCGATCATGTGGTCGAGGAGATGCTCCATCGCTTCGGAGCGGAGCTTTTGAAGCTGCAGGCCCCGTTCCAGCCGGAAGGCGGCGCCTACACCGGTGATGGCCACCATCACGGCGATAATCATGGCGGACATCATGATGAATGATGAACAGTGCCACTTTCCGCCACTGGCGCTCCTGCGACTGCAAAGCTGGCTCTCGCCTGCATTCCCTATTGGTTCATACAGCTATTCGCATGGCCTTGAATGTGCTGTCGAGGCTGGACACATCGGTGACCGCAAAAGTCTTGTCGATTGGCTGGAAGCCGACCTATGCCACGGGTCGGGACGAAATGAAGCAATTTTCTTCAGCAAGGCTTGGCACTGTACCATTGACGATGATCGGGCGAAATTATTTGAGATTGCCGAGCTGGCGGCCGCCTTTCGAGGCACAGCGGAATTGGCTCTTGAATCGTCTCAACAAGCGGCGTCCTGCCTCGCAACGCTGCGCCGGATATGGCCCGATTGCGTCTTGGACTGGCTTTCGGAAGTGCTCTGCAGCAACCGAGTTCAACCTGCCCTAGCAGTCGTTCTTGGAGCTCGATCGGCAAAAGAGGGTATTCCGCTTAGTCTAGCCTTGTCCGCCTTCATGCAAAGCTACGTCGCGAATCTGGTGATCGCCGGAGTTCGACTGATCCCACTCGGTCAAACTGATGGGCAACTTGCCATCGCAGAGCTTGAGGGAGCGGTGCTGGCTGCGACCGCGAAAGCTACCAGAGCGAAGATTGATGACCTCGGATCCGTCGGGTTCATGGTCGATCTCGCCTCCATGGCCCATGAAACGCAATACACAAGGCTGTTTCGCTCATGATTTTTGGTGTCCGCCCTGAGTGGCATTCCCGCATAAACGCCGGTCATCACGGCCCTTTGGGCGTCGGAGTCGGCGGTCCGGTCGGCTCAGGCAAAACGGCGCTGGTTGAAGCGCTGTGCAAGCGGCTCCGGAACGACTATGACCTCTACGTAATTACGAACGATATTTACACAAAGGAAGACCAGCTCATTCTCACGCGTGCCCAAGCGCTGCCAGCGGAGCGCATTATGGGTGTCGAGACTGGCGGCTGCCCGCATACGGCGATCCGGGAGGATGCTTCCATGAATCTCGCCGCCATTGCAGACATGAACCGGAAATTCCCGCACGCAGAGTTGTGCCTGGTCGAATCCGGCGGCGATAATCTTGCGGCAACCTTCAGCCCCGAGCTGGCCGACTTGACGATCTATGTGATCGATGTCGCGGCCGGTGAAAAAATACCTCGCAAGGGCGGCCCCGGCATCACCCGTTCCGATCTGCTCGTCATAAACAAGATAGACCTGGCTCCTCTGGTAGGTGCAAGCCTCAAGGTAATGGAGGCTGATGCGCTGAGAATGCGCGCCGGCCGGCCTTTCATTTTTTCCAACTTGAGGAGCGGCGAAGGCGTCGATCGAATAGCAAACTTTGTCACCGAGACGGGTGGATTATGGCCAAGAGCTGCAGAGCGTTCACCTCATCTTAGGAAAAGTTGTCATGACGAACTCATATGATCTCGTCGTTGTCGGGACTGGTACCGCAGCGTCAGTGGCGGCCTACCGGTGTCGCGAGGCCGGCTGGCGGGTCGCGGTTGTTGATCATTTGCCATTTGGCGGTACCTGCGCCTTGCGCGGCTGCGACCCGAAAAAGATCCTCGTTGGCGCCGCCGAAGCGGTCGATCACGTGCGCCGCATGCATCGCAAAGGCGTGAGCGGTGAACCGACGATTGCATGGAATGAACTCATGCAATTCAAGCGGACCTTCACCGGACCGGTGCCACAGGCCAGGGAAAAGAGCTTTGCCGAAAGTGGCATAGATGCGTTTCGCGGCCGAGCTAAGTTCCAGGGACCTCGCTCGGTTGCGGTCGGCAGTGAGGTGCTCATTGGCCGCTTCGTTCTCCTCGCTGTCGGAGCAATACCAATGCGGCTCGACATCCCCGGCGAGGAGCTGGTGATTACCAGCACTGATTTCCTCGAGCTCGAGCAGTTGCCGAAGCGCATCGTGCTGCTGGGAGGCGGCTACATTGCTGCTGAGTTTGCCTACATCGCCGCGTTCGCGGGGGCACATGTGACGATCGTGGAGCAGATGGATCGCATGCTGGCATCATTCGATCCAGACCTTGTCGCGGGACTCATGGAGACATTTCAAGGGATCGGCGTCGATGTAAGACTCAAAACGCGCGTGACCGGAATCGCTAGGAGCGGAAATTACTTTTTGGTTCACGCAAGGTCGAACGGCGAAGAGCAATCGATCCCTGCGGATATGGTCGTACATGCTGCCGGGCGCGTCTCCGACCTTGATCCGCTTGATCTGTCCATAGCGGGTGTCGACGCAGAGAACGGCCGTCTCAAGCTCAACGAATTCCTGCAGAGCCAAACGAACCCGGCCGTCTATGCCGCTGGTGATGCGGCGGGAAAGGGACCGCCGCTTACCCCTGTCGCGGCTAGAGACGGACGCGTTGTCGCCGCCAACATGCTTCGAGGTAACCACCAGGAACCTAACTACCGCGGGATACCGAGCGTGGCTTTCACCATCCCGCCGATTGCCTCGGTGGGACTGAGCGAAAAACAGGCGCGTGACCAAGGGACCCGATTCCGGGTACAGACGGAGAACACGTACAATTGGTACACGGCGCGAAGCGTTGGCGAGAGCACCTACGGATTCAAGGTGCTGATTGAAATCGGCACGGACCGTATCCTCGGCGCGCACCTAGTCGGCCCACATGCCGATGAGGTCATCAACGTTTTCGCCATGGCGATTCGCAACGACCTGACGTCGCAGGACCTGGAAGACACCGTTTTCGCATATCCGACTGCTGCTTCCGATGTCCATTACATGATCCAGTAAAGTCGGCTGCCTCGCCATCCGACCGCGACTGTATTCCATGAGTAAAAGCGCGACTGACATGAACTACGACCGGTATTTCGAAGACGCGCTTTGCCGGCTCAAGGATGAGCGGCGGTATCGCGTGTTTGCGGATCTTGAGCGGCTCGCGGGACGCTTCCCGCACGCGATCTGGCACTCCTCGCACGGTGCCTGCCCCGTGATCGTGTGGTGCTCTAATGACTATCTCGGAATGGCACAGCATCCCAGGGTGATCGGGGCGATGGTGGAAACCGCGATCCGCATGGGCACAGGCGCAGGCGGCACGCGCAACATCGCCGGTACGCATCATCCCTTGGTCGAGCTTGAGCGCGAGCTTGCCGATCTGCACAGCAAGGAGGCTGCCCTGGTCTTTACTTCCGGCTACGTCTCAAACGAGACCGGGATCGCAACCATTGGCAAGCTGCTCCCCGACGGCCTGATCTTGTCGGATGAATTGAACCACAATTCCATGATCGAGGGCGTGCGCCAGTCCCGATGCGAAAAGCGAATCTTCCGCCACAACGACACTGAGCATCTGGAAGAACTGTTGCGAGCCGCGGAACCTCATCGCTCCAAGCTCATCGTGTTTGAAACGCTTTACTCCATGGACGGTGACGTGGCTCCGATCAATCGCATCTGCGATCTCGCCGATCACTACGGCGCCATGACCTATGCCGACGAGGTGCATGCAGTTGGGATGTACGGGCCCCGCGGCGGCGGTCAGGCCGAACAGCAAGGCGCCATGGGGCGTCTCGATGTTATCGAAGGAACACTGGCGAAGGCATTCGGCTGCTTGGGCGGTTACATTACGGGCAGCGCGATGCTTATCGACGCGGTGCGCAGCTATGCGCCGGGCTTCATTTTCACGACTGCGCTGCCGCCTGCGATTTGTGCGGCTGCAACTGCAGCCATTCGTCTCCTCAAGACATCGAATTTCGAGCGTGCACGTCATCAGGACCGAGCTACCCGAGTGAAAGCGGTTCTGAATTCTGCCGGGCTCCCCGTCATGCCCAGCGATACTCATATCGTGCCAGTGCTCGTGGGCGACCCGGAGAAGTGCAAGCGGGCAACGGATCTTCTGCTTTGCGAGTACGGCATCTATATCCAGCCAATCAATTATCCGACTGTGCCAAAGGGGAGTGAGCGGTTGCGCATCACTCCGTCTCCCTATCACGACGATGCGATGATTGATGGCTTGGCAGAGGCTCTGCTGGACGTGTGGGAGCGGCTCGATCTGCCGCTCAAGCATCGCTCGCTCGCCGCCGAGTAACGGGTCTTTCGGCTGGGTTGGGACCCTGAAACTGCTGCTCCCAACATGTTGAAGCTGCGCTGGGAGCTATCTCTCGGCGAAACGCGGCGGACCAGGGATGAAATTAGACTCTCCCCGAGACGACTATCAGGTCGCTTGGACCGGGTGGCCTCAACCCCTTTGCAAACGGTACGAACTGCGTGGTCGTCCTGAGAGGTCTTCAACTGGCTGCCAGGCACGCAATGGATACGCGCAAATGCGGAGCGATTTGGTGAAAATGTGCAAGCTGAAAAAAATGCGGCCGTCCTCGGGGGAGAAGGACGGCCGCGGGGAGGGGACCTGGTTTCCGGGGAGGACGAATGACCAGGCCAAAGCGAATCTATATTGAGTTGCCGAAAATCTCTCTCTCGATATTGCTGCGATCATTTGACGATTGCGCTTATTTTTT
>Ga0066905_100000697_pt1 | contig 10111 bp, 9 predicted proteins | sample PanSoiMetaPlot36_FD_67483 | JGI IMG/M metagenome (GOLD analysis project Ga0066905, IMG submission 67483) | Tropical forest soil microbial communities from Panama analyzed to predict greenhouse gas emissions - Panama Soil Plot 36 (version 2) | ecosystem: Environmental > Terrestrial > Soil >... | reverse complement strand
GCGGACATGCGCACTCCTCGCGGCGTCCCGTTGCGAAAACAAGATGCGGATTATGACGTGGGCCGACATGAATGGCAAGAGTTCACTACTTGCCGTGACCCTGCGCGAACACATCCCTGCGGGTCCACGAATGCCCGCGCGACCAGGGCGCGCCTCACCTGCAATGGGTGCCATAGGAGATCCACCAACGGCCGCAGGACGAGGCGGGCGGTTTCCTGGACGGGGGTCATGGGGGGGAATTGTAACGGAAACCGTGATGACTTGATTCCGAGCGGCGTCTACGAGATGCTTAGGGGTCCGGGGTGGCCTGGCCCCGCGGCATGGTCCCAGTTGGCTCTTCCGGAGATGTCCCCGTGCGCCGATTCCTGTTTTCTACCGCGGCCGGCGTCGTCGCGGCCGCCGGACTGCTCGCCGCCCCGGCCCCGAAGACCCAGCCGATCCAGTTCATCAGCCTGAAGGGCCACACAACGGTCAAGATGGATGAGAACCTCCACTCCGACCGGTACCCGAACAATAACCTGAAGTCCCTCGGTACCGGCAAGCAAAAGCTCGGAGACGTGGAGTTCGAGATCGGCGAGGGGATCCTGCAGCTGGGTTCGGCCAACGTGACGACCAAGCCGAACAAGATCGAGGGGATCAAGGTCGGGCGGACGCTCAAGAAGCTCCACTTCCTCCAGGCCACCGGTTACAGCGCCGAAGAAAACGCCGTGATCGCCAAGTACATCATCCACTACGACGACAAGACCACCGAGGAGATTGAGGTGCAGTTCGGCCGCGACGTCGTGGATTGGTGGGCCTACCCGGACCGGGCCGGGCCGACTAAGGGCAAGACGGCGTGGGAGGGGGAGAACGAGGCGGCGAAGGGGTTCGACGCCAAGATCAAGCTCTTCCTGATGACCTGGGAGAACCCGAAGCCGGACAAGAAAGTGGCGTCGATCGACTTCGTGGCGACCAACCCGGAACAGGGAGCCGCCCCGTTCTGTGTCGCGATTACGGCTGAGGATAAGTAACCAGGGATCAACTCCGCCCGGCGAGCAGAGACTTGGCCCAGTCCTGGTCCGCCGGGCGGAGGAACGGAGTCGGATCACCGGTGTAGTTCAATTCTCGAGCGTAATGCCCCGTCTCGTAAGTCAGCCGAAACAGCGCCCCCAAATCAAGCAGGTAGTCCGGGTCCGGGGCCATGAGCGGCACGGGAATCACCGGGAGCGGCGACCGGACACCCCACGCATACACCTCACACTTCGGTCTTTGGTCCGCCCGCGAGACGAAGGCGTAATAGTCGCCTGGCGGGAGCGGACGTCTCATGGGCAAGCGAGCCCCTCGGAGCAGCAGGTCGATCTCGACGACGTGAACGTATTGGTTCAGCAGAGCAGCCCGCTTCGCGAGATAGACGGGGGCGCCTGGCGACTCCTTGTTCGACGGCGAGAGTAGTTCGATCACCGTAATCAACTTGCGATCGGACCGCCGTGTGATTTCCAGATAGGTCTCCGTCGCCGACTCTTCCAGGTCGAGCTCCAGGACGATCGGCACGACGGTCGTGACCGGCGCGGTCGCGACCCCCCCGGCCGGGCGATAAGAGTCCGGCGCGGTGACACCGATGTCCGGGACCGAGTGTCTGCGCTCCTTATCTGGCAGGGCAATCGAGGTGACGCGCTCCTGGATGTAGACGGAGTACGCACTTGGCAGCGAGGCCCGCAGGGCATTCCGCACGTCGGTCAAGAAACTGTCGTGGAAGTCCTCCCAATACCCAGACGCTTCCAAATATGGGTCCATACCCGGAAATGGACTCGGCATCGCGCACCTCCCGGCTACCATCGCAGCGGCTTCTGCCACGCCTCTTTCAATTCGTCCAGCTTCGACCAGACTAACCACTCGCCGTTCTCCCCGACGATCCGCAGTCGCGGCTCCTTCGCCGTTGTTCCGACCTTGACCAGGGGCACGTCGGCGAACACTTCGCGCAGCGCGAGCGCATCCGTGGGACGCACCTCCATGATAAACCGCGTCGGCGACTCGCTGAAGAGCCGGGCGGTGTCGGACAGTCCCGGGCCGACCGACTTCAGGTCGGTTATGTCCGCGCCAACACCGCCCGCGAAGGCCATCTCGGCGACGGCCACCGCGAGCCCCCCCTCGCTCGGGTCGTGACACGCCCGCACCAGCCCCCGGGCGATTGCCGCGTGCACGACCGCGAACACCTTTGGGGCCAGCTCCAGATCGACCCGCGGGACGGCCCCGCCCGCCTCGCCCGTCACCAGGTGGTAGTGTGACCCGCCCAACTCGTCCCGCGTTGTCCCGACGACGTACAGCTCATTCCCCGCTTCCTTCAGATCCATCGTTACGCACTTCCGGACATCGTGGACGAGGCCCATCGCCGAGATCAGGAGCGTCCCGGGGATCGAGATCCGTCGGTCGGCCGTGCGGTATTCGTTGTTGAGTGAGTCCTTGCCGCTGATGAACGGGGTCGCGAAGGCGAGGGCCACGTCGCGGCATGCCTCGGCCGCCCGGACGAGCGAACCCAGGACCGCCGGGTCACTCACGTTCCCCCAGCAGAAGTTGTCGAGGATGGCGATCCGCTGCGGGTCGGCGCCAACCGCCACGGCATTCCGGACCGCCTCGTCGATCGCGGCCGCGGCCATCCAGTACGGGTCGAGGTCCCCGCACCGCGGGTTGATGCCGTTGGCGATCGCGAGCCCCTTCCACGAACCGAGCACCGGCGTGAGCACGGCCGCGTCGGACGGCCCGTCGTTCGCGACGCCGGTGAGCGGCTTGATCACGCTTCCGCCCTGAACCTCGTGATCGTACTGCCGGATGACCCACTCTTTGGAGGCGACCGTGTAGGAGGACAGGATCTCGAGAATTGCGGATTGCGGATTGCGGATTGCGGATTCCGAATCAGGGACGCGGGGGAGTTCGGGAGCACGCAATACGAATTGCGCACTCCGCACGACGTCAGGTCGCTCTTCGTGCAGAAACTCCATCGACAGATCACTGACCTGTTGCCCCTGATAGCTCAGGTGCAGCCGCCCCGTGGGCTCAAACGTTCCGATCAGGGCCGCCTCGACGCCCTCGCTGCGGCACAGGGCCTCGAGATCCCGCCACTTGGCCGGCGGGACGGCGAGGACCATGCGCTCCTGCGACTCGGAGATCCAGATCTCCGAGTAGGTCAGCCCTTCGTACTTGAGCGGGACCTTTTCAAGTTGCACGCTCGCGCCGAGGTCGGCGCCCATTTCACCAACCGCCGAGGAGAACCCGCCGGCCCCGCAATCCGTGATCGCCGAATACAGTCCGCGATCCCGGGCCTGCAGGATCACGTCGAGGACCTTCTTCTCCGTGATCGCGTTGCCGATCTGCACCGCCCCGCCACTGATCGATTCGGACTCTTCCGTGAGCTCCAGCGATGAAAAGGTCGCCCCGTGGATGCCGTCCCGCCCGGTCCGTCCGCCGACGGCGACGATCAGGTCCCCCGGCCGGGCCGCCTTGTCGGTGCGCCCGACCGGGATGAGCCCGACCGTCCCGCAGAAGACGAGCGGATTGGCCAGATAGCGATCGTCGAACACCAGGGCCCCGTTGATGGTCGGGATGCCCATGCGGTTGCCGTAGTCCTTGACCCCGGACACGACGCCGATCATTACCCGCCGCGGGTGCAGGACGCCTGGGGGGAGGTCTTCCGGCGGGTAATCGGGCGGCGCGAAGCAAAAGACGTCGGTATTGCAGACCGGCTTGGCCCCGAGCCCCGTCCCGAGGGGGTCGCGAATCACGCCGCCGATGCCCGTGTTCGCCCCGCCGTACGGCTCGATGGCCGACGGGTGATTGTGTGTCTCGACCTTGAAGCAGGCGTGGAACTGTTCGTCGAACTTGACCACGCCCGCGTTGTCCGCGAACACGCTCACGCACCAGTCGTCCGCCCCGAGCCGCTTCCGCAGCTCCTGCGTAGCCCCGAAGATCGTTTCTTTCAGCAGGTTGTTGATGCGCCGAGTACGCACCTGGCCGTTGATCGTCTCCGTGTAGTCGATGGGGCCCTTGAGCGTCTTGTGCGAGCAGTGCTCGGACCAGGTCTGGGCTATGGTCTCCAGCTCCACGTCGGTCGGATCGCGACCCTGATCGCGAAAGTGGGCCCGGACAACCCGCATCTCTTCGATGTTGAGGGCGAGCTGACCTTCGCGGCTCAGCCTCATCAGTCCGTCGTCGTCGAGCGACCGAAGTGGGACCGGGACCTTCTGAAACGTGTACGGCCGGCCGAGGGCCAGGTGCTCCGCCTTGAGCGGGCCGGTGACGATCTGCTCGATCGCGTCGTTGGCCAACACCTTGCGGAAGAACAGGTCGCGGTCAGGCCCAAACAAATTGGGTGTCGCAAAATACCGGCGAAATGTCCGAACCGCCAGGAGCCGAATGCCGAGGTCATTGGCCGCGGCCAGCACGCTCTCGGCGACCGGGTCCATGACCCCGGGTTTGAGCAGGATCGTTACCGATCGGTCCCCGTTGGTCTTGCCGACTTCTGAAAGGGTGGACGACTCGACGACCGAATCGACCAGGAGCTCGGCGGCCAGGCGGTGGGCAGCCTCACGGGTCAGGTCACCTTCAATCAGGAAGCCACGGGCCGATGACTTGACGAGGTCCGCGCCGCGGGTGGAGTGGGTGAGCAGGTCGAACTCGTCGCACACTCGCTCCCGGTCGGCGTCCCGGCCGAGGGGCCGGATCTCAACTTCCCAGAGCATCACGCACCCTCTTCGCGTCGGCCAGGATTCGGGTCAGCTCAGCGGTGTCGCGGGCGAGGACGACCTCGCGCAGCTCGTCCAATCGCCCGGCGAACTGGTCGAGGGCGTGGGCCAGGGCGAGGGCATTCTCGTGGGCGATAGCCGCCCAAAGGCGCGGGTCGCCGGACGCGATCCGCGTCGTGTCGCGGAACCCCGTGGCCGTGAACGGCCGCCACCGCTCCGGAAGTTGTCCGGCAATCAGGGCCGCGACGAAATGCGGGAGGTGGCTCGTCGTCGCCAGCGCCAGGTCGTGCTCCTCGGGGGTCAGTCGCTTGACTTCACACCCGAGGGCCCGCCAGAACAGGTCGACGCGCTCGAGCGCCGCCGCGTCGGTGCGCGATGTCGGCGTGAGGACGCAGACCCGACCGTCGAAGAGGTCGGCCCGGGCGTGTTCGGGCCCTTGCTTCTCTGAACCTGCCAGAGGGTGCGCCCCGACGAACCGGATGTGCGCCGGCAGCCCCGCGTCGAGGTCGCGGACGATCGTCGCCTTGGTGCTCCCGGCGTCGGTGAACAGCGCCCCGGGCCGGGCGTACGGGGCCGCATCCAGGGCCTGCCGGGCAATGCGATCGACGGGGGAGCAGAACACGACGACGTCGGCCGAACGGACCCCGGCGGCGAGGTCGGTCGTGAACTCGTCGATCGCGCCGAGCGCCGCGGCCCGCGACAGGGTGTCCGCGTTCCGGCCGACGCCGACGACGCGCCGCGTGGCCGCCTTCGCCTTCGCGGCCAGCCCGACGGAACCCCCGATCAACCCCACGCCGACAATGGTGAGCGAATCAAAGAGCATGAGGGAATTGTAGGTGAACGGATGGTTTGCCGGTTAGATGGTTGTCGGGATAGCGCGCTGAGGCATGATTTGGGTTTCGCGGGGAAGGTTCAGTGGTGCGCGGGCGGCAGGAAGTGGTCGTCGTAGTCACGACATTCCGCGGTCCACCGGCCCCCTCTGGCGAGCAGGAACAGGATCAGCTGAACGCTGACGGCCGTGGTGACTATGCCGAGGACGATGAAGGAAAACAAGACTTGCATCGAGCCACAGTCACCGGACCGGGTATCGACCGTCCACAATGGATGGAGCGCCATTGAAAGTCCGCTGATCGCGACGCAGCCGATGGTGAGTGGGCTCGAGGAACGTCGCAAGTGGACGATTGCGAGAACGACTCCGAGCAACAGGACTGCCCCGGCGGCGAGGGCCAGCCCAGCACTGTAGGCACTGTTGATTTCGTAAGGGGTGGGACGGACAAGGCTTCCGTCGGGGTTCCGTGCCAATGAACAGAGTGGGTTCAGCATGACCACATTTCCCACAGCGGGGATAATAGAAGGGGCGATGGCCGGTCAGCATCCCTCGCACCGATAATGACACTTGGGTGGGCAAGTTATTCCCAGTTGCAAGGTCAGGAACTCGATGCCGCGCTGCCCAATTGGAAGGACCCGCCGATGTTGACACTGGAAGGACACCCGGGGCCCGTGGCGGCGCTGGCCTTCTCGCCCGACGGCACCACCCTTGCCAGCGCCGGCAAGGGGGGCCTCGTCCGGCTCTGGCAAGCACCTGTCGATGCCGGGATCTTCGTCTCCGACGCGGACGTCATTCAGGCCATCGCCTTCGCGCCCGACGGCCGCTACCTCGCGGCTGGCGGGACCGACAAGATGCTCCACGTGTGGGACGTCCGGGCCAGCCGAGTCGTGGCCGACGTCGGGCCACAGCCACACGCGATCAGCGCGGTGTCGTTCATCGGCCCACAAACTGTCCTCTTCGGGATCGGCGAGCGGCCCGGGCCGGTGGCCCGGCCGGCCACGCTCTTCCTCGTCGAACTCCCGGGCGCGACGGCGCGGCGATTCCCGTTCGACGTGGTCAACGGCATCCGGGCCGTCGCCGCCGACCCCATTCGCCGTCTGGCCGCCTGGGTCACGGACACCAAGGTGCTCCGCGTCCAGGACGTGACGCGCCCCGCGGGCAAGGCCGTTCAGCTGGGCAAGGATTGTCGGGCAATGGCCCTTTCCCCGGACGCCCGGCGGCTGGCCGTGTCGTCTGATTGGGAAGTCCTTCTGTTCGACGTCGAGCCGTGGCCATCGCATCCGACGACCATTGGCCGGCACCAGGGGGTAGTCGGCTCTTTGTCGTTCTCGCCGGACGGCCGATTGCTGTTCAGCGGCGGATGGGACCGGGCAGTGCGGGTGTGGGACCTCGACCGTGGGACGGAGCGAGCCTGCTACAACTGGCCGGTCGGGATCCGCGTCACGTCCCTGGCCGTGTCCCCTGACGGGCTACGGGCCGCCGTCGCGGGGGACTCCGGCCAGGTCACCGTCTGGGACCTCGACTGACCAATGCGGACACTTGTCGCAACGATCGGCGCGATCACTCACCTGGCGTTCAATCGCGACGGGACGTTCCTGGCCGCGGCCGGGGAGCAGGGGATCGCCCTGGCCGCCTGGCCGGCCGTCATGGAGGGGCGTGCACCGTTCGCGGTCGTCCCGACGCGCGAGCGCGTCGCCCAGGTCGCCTGGCACCCGGACGGACACCTCCTCGCCTCGGCCAACCGGTCCGAGGGCGTGGTCCAGATCTGGGACACCCGCCTGCGATTCCGCAGAGACCTGATCGAACTGCCCGGCCAGCAGGGGCACATGCTCAGCGTCGCGTTCTCCCCGGACGGCCAGCGGCTGGCGTTGGGCGGCGGGTGGTGGGAGGATCGTGGATGTGCGGTCGTGGTTCAGGTGGCGGCGTGGAGCGTGGAAGATCGGCTCGAATCGCACGCCAACGAGGTCGGGGCCGTTCTGTTCACCCGCCCGAACGTTCTGCTCACCGGGTCGGCGGACCGGACCATCATGGTCTACACTCTGGGCGATATCAATGAGGACCTGCCGACCGTGCCAGTCCCGTCGCCGGTGCAAGCCCTGGCCATGCGGCGGGACGCCGACCGGTTGGCCGTCGCGGCCGGAAATGCCGTCTACCTCTGGCGCATCGAGGCCAATGGCCGACCGCACCCCGACAACGGGCTGGTCTGCCGCGGACACAAGGGCGCGGTTAAGGCTGTGAGCTTCTCGCCGGACGGGCGCTCCATGGCGTCGGCCGGCGAGGACGGCACGCTCCGATTCTGGGACGCGGACACTGGCGCGGCCCGGTCGTCACTGGGCATGGGCCTCGGCCGGCTCCGCGCCGTCGCCGTCGCCCCGGACGGGTTGACCGTGGTGGCCGCGGGCGACGCCGGGACGATGGCGGTGGTCGATGTCGAGTGAGCCCCCCATTTCCGACCCGGTCGAGACGATCCCGCCCGCGGCCGTATGGGAGTTGACCAAAACTCACCGCGTCTGCCTGATCGACGTGCGCACGCGGGACGAGTTCGCGCGGCTGCACGCCCGCGGTGCGGCCAACATTCCTCTCGCACAGTTTGATCCCCGGGCCATGCTGTCCGCTGCCGACGGTCCGATCTTTTTGATCTGCCGTGCGGGCGCACGCAGCCGGCAAGCGGCCGAGCGCCTTCGCGTCGCCAGCCCCGAGACCAAGGTGATCGTGGTGGAGGGGGGGACGTTCGCGTGGCGCGAGGCCGGGTTGCCAGTGGTCCGCGGCCCGGACCCGCGGCGATGGATGCGCCGGGCCCGCTGGGCGGCCGGCGCGACGACCGTCGCGAGCATCCTGTTGGCAATCTTCATCCACCGCGGCTGGCTCGGGATCGCCGCTCTGATTGGCGCCGCGACCGTCGGGGTCTTGACTTGGCAAATGCTCGCCTGGCGGTGGGAGAACGTCACGGAGGAGTCACCGGATTGACCGGGCGGGCGCCGGGGTCTCGGCCTCGGTGATCCGGCGCGTCTCCGCGTCCAGGTAGCGGGCCCCCACCAGCCACAGCACGCCCGCGGCCAGGATGAACACTGACACGACCAGCAGGGCCGTCCCCAGATCGGCCCAGTCCTTGATCTTGCCGATGATCGGTGGGGAGATCACGTCCCCGAGGGCGTGGATGATCAGGATGTTGATGGCGAACGCGGTCGCCCGGATCCGGTGCCGGGTGACGTTTGCCAGGATGGCGTTCGCCGGCCCGGTGTTGATGAACAGGAAGAACACGGCGATGAACAACAGCCCCCAGGCGGCCGGGAACGGGACGTACAGCATCCCGACGAACGTCGGGAACGCCACCAGGGCCCCGTACCCGCACACCTGGAAGTACGACCCCTTCACCCGGTCGCGCAGGTAGTCCCCGAGCCACCCGCCGAACAGCGTGGCCGCAAGTCCGGACACGACCACGATCCCGCCGAACACCAAGCCGATGTATCCCAGGGTGATCGACCCCTCGGCCGTCACGGCGTCGAAGATCCGCGACTGGTACTGTTTGCGCTCCTGCGGGGTCAGCGGGCTCTCGCTCAGCTTTCGCTTCAGGGCCGGGGCGTCGAGGACGTCGGGCCCGGCCAGCCCCCGCAGCTTGTCGATCACGGCGGGCGGCACGATCGGGGTCTCGTCGGTCGCCTTCTGGCCCGCCAGCTTGTCGATTGCCTTCGGGGTGAGCTGGAACCGGGCCTCGCGCTCGAAGATGTAGTACGGGGCCCACGCGGCCACCCCGCCCAGGACGAACGTACTACACGTCATCCCGGCGCAACACAGGACGAACGACCGGATACCCCGGAGTTCGCGCAGGACCTGGCCCCACGGTTCGCGGGGCGCCTCCTGCCCGGTGGTCGGCCGGGGCGGTTCCTTCATCCAGAAGCAGATGGCCCCGAGCACCAGCCCCGGCAGGACGACAACCTGGAACGCCCCGCGCCATCCCCAGGCGGTGTCGGCGATCTGCCCGCCGATGACGTACCCCAGGGCGCTGCCGACCGGGATGGCCAGGTAGAACCAGGCCAGGACCTTCCCCCGTTGCCGCTCCGGGTACAGGTCGGACAGCATGGCCGGGGCGACCGGCCCGTACGCCGCCTCCCCAATCCCGACCAGGCAGCGGGTGAGAAGCAGAACGGCGAATCCGGTCGCCAGCCCGGACCCGCCGCTGGCCAGGCTCCAGACGATCACCCCGATCCCGACCAGGGCCCACCGGGACCACCGGTCCCCGAGCCGGCCGAACACCGGGGACATGAGCATGTAGGAGACGAGGAAGGCGCTCGTCAGCGTGCCCAGCTTGATCCCGAGATTCTTGTCGGCCGAGTCGAACAGAGCGGCGTCCAGCTCCAGCTTGGGGAGGACGGCCGAGAGGACCTGTCGATCGATGTAGTTGAACAAATTGATGGCGAGCAACAAGGCCAGGGCCCGGCCGGCCCGGGGGGCGACTTGTGACGGACCGGGTGACGCGGACGGGCGGACGGACATGGGCCCTCCTTGGCAAACAGCAGGGTCTAGGGTTTAGGGTCTAGCAGAGCGTATCTTTGTCTGCTAGACCCAA
>Ga0066905_100000696_pt1 | contig 10126 bp, 8 predicted proteins | sample PanSoiMetaPlot36_FD_67483 | JGI IMG/M metagenome (GOLD analysis project Ga0066905, IMG submission 67483) | Tropical forest soil microbial communities from Panama analyzed to predict greenhouse gas emissions - Panama Soil Plot 36 (version 2) | ecosystem: Environmental > Terrestrial > Soil >... | reverse complement strand
GAGGGCGAGGAGCACGACCACGGCTGCGGCGAGCCCGATGGCTGCGTAGCCTTCGACGGCGCCGCGCCATCCGAGCCACGGCACGGCAAAGGCCACGGCCGCAGGCACCGCGACCTTGCCGAGATCACCGGAAAAGTTGTAGGTACCGAGCGCCGTGCGGCGCCCGCCCCCGTCGTAGGCGTTGGACACGAGCGTGGACGACAGCGGATGCTGCACGCCGGAGCCGAGACCGGCTACGAGCAGACAGGCGAGGAGCGCCAGGTAGCCTCCCGTGAAGCCGGCGGCGATGAAGCCCAGCGCGGTCGCCGCCGTGCCCGCGGCGAGGAGGCGCGCTTCACCCCAGTGCTCGGCGAGCAGTCCCGCAGGAATCTGGAAGGCGGCCATGGCGCCGCTGTACACGGTGCGAAGGAGCCCAACCTGGGCGAAGGAGAGGCCGAACTCTCGTGCCCACACGGGAAAGAGGACGTAGAGGATGTCGGCGAAGCCGTCGTGGACGAAATGCGTGCCGCAGGCGGTGCCAAGCACGGCGCGGGCGTGACGCATGCGCCCGATTGTGTCATAGACGTTACGGGGGTGCTAGCGACCCCGCGCTTGCTCGCAGCGTCATGCACGTGCTGGAGGCGCGCGCCACCAGCGACTGCTTCTCGAGCGTCTTCGCCACACCATTTCTTCTATCGCCACGCGCCGGCCCTGACGGCCGTGGCTATGGTCAGCCCGAACACGAGGAGGGCGGCAGCCATCGAGGCGAAGATGCCGAGTAGCCCCCAGCCGAGCCAGTAGCCCGCCATCCACCCGCCGGCCGTTGCCACCAACAGGCGCAGGAACCCCGCGGCGAGCGGCCAGCCGAGGCGGCCCGCTCCCTGGGAGGCAAAATACAACGCGAGCCCAAGGCCGAAAAAGCCGTAGCACGGCCCCACCGTCCAGAGATAGGTGATGCCCACGGCCTGAGCCTGTGGATCCGACGTGAACAGGCCTAGCCAGATCCGGGGAAACGCCGCGGCCACCAGCCCGATGGTCGCAGTGACGCCAGCCGCGATGCCTGCGCCCGTCCACGCTACACGCTCGGCCCGCGCGATCTGCCCCGCCCCGACGTTGGTGCCGACCATGGCCACGAGGGCCGAGCCCATGCCGAAGACCAGCGGTATCTGCAGGTACTCGAGCCGCGCCCCCATTCCATAGCCGGCCAGCGCGAGCGTACCGAACGGCCCCACCAGCCCCGTCATCAGCACCACGGTCAGATTGGTGAGGATGGTGTTGATGGAGCCGGGCGCGCCCACGCGGAGGATCTCCCAGAAGTGCTCGGCTCGGATGTGAAGGCCCCGGAAGGTGAGACGCACCGCGCTCCACGGCGAGGCGAGATAGCCGACGAGGACGAGGCTCGCCAGCCCGAAGCCGACGAGGTTGGCAGTGGCCGTGCCCGCCACGCCAAGTCTCGGGAAGGGGCCCCAGCCCATCACGAGGGCAGGGGCGAGTCCCAGATAGAGGAAAGCGGAGGCGGTGGTCACTGCGGCGGGCACGATCATCGTCCCCGTGCCCCGGACGATGCTGGAGAGCGTGTTGAGGAGCCAGATCACCACCGCGCCCCCGAAGATCACGTGCGAGTAGACCCGGGCCGCCTCGAGGGCTGCGCCCTGCCCGCCCATGAGCTGGAAGAGGGCCGGGCCGCCGAGCAGCAGCAGGACGGTGAATAGCGAGGCCATGCCCAGCGCGATGAGGATGGCGTGCGCGGCCAGGCTTTCGGCTTGGCGCTGGCGTCCCGCTCCCAGCGCTCGCGCCACCGCGGAGGCGACGCCGCCGCCCATGCCTCCCCCCGACATGGTCTGCATCAGCATCACGAGCGGGTACACGAGCGAGACGCCGGCCAGCGCGTCGGGGCCGAGCCATCCCACGAAGACCGCGTCCATGGTCGTCACCACGGCCTGGAGCACCATCACGAGCACGTTGGGCGCGGCCAACCAGAGGAGAGTGGAGGCCACGGGAGCTTCCAGGAGCCGCCTCGTCCGGGCGGCCAGGGGAGGAGCGCTGGGGACGGGGGCAGCCGCGGCGGCGATCGAGGCCATGACTTGCAAAATAATAGTTACTTGCTTTTTTGTCAAGCCCTCGCCTAGACTGGCGCCATGCCGAAGATCTACGGGCAGCGCTGCCCGGTGGCCAAGACCCTCGAGGTGGTGGGCGATCGCTGGACGCTCCTCGTGGTGCGCGATCTGCTCGGAAGCCCCCGCCGCTTCCGCGATCTGCAGGCCGGCCTGCCCGGCCTCGCGCCCAACATCCTCTCCGAGCGGCTCAAGCTCATGGAGGAGCACGGCCTCGTGAGCCGGCGCTTCTACTCCGACCATCCCCCGCGGGCGGAGTACGAGCTGACCGACAAGGGACGCGAGCTCGGCACGGTGGTCGGCGCCCTCGCGGCCTGGGGGACGCGTCACGTGGACAAAGGCGCCCGCCTCGTCCATGGAGATTCGGGGAAGGAGGTTCGGCTCGGCTACTTCCGCGCCGACACCGGCGAGCGCGTCGCGTCCAGCTCGATCCGGGTCAGGCGAGGCTCTTCAGGAAGTCGCCGACCGCGCGGTTGAAGGCCTCTGGCTGATCCCGGTTGCCGAAGTGCCCCGCGGGTGAGAGCAGGGCGAAGGTGGACTGAGGGATGCGACGCTGGATCTCCCGCATCGGGCCGAGGGAGGGGTCCTCGTCGCCGCACACGAGCAGGGTGGGGACGCGGATCTCGCCAAGCCGATCCGTGATGTAGTCCATCTGCAGGAGCGCCCGCAGCGAGTTGGCGTAGCCGATGGGCGTGAGCATGCGGTAGAAGTCGAAGATCTCCTTCCGCGCCGACGGATCGAGCTTGATCCGGCCCGACACGTTGGGGTTGGAGGCGATGGCGAACTCGGCCATGGCGTCCATCCCGCCGCTCAGCGTCACCTCGATGCTCTTGGCCCGCATCACGATGTTGTCCACGCCCAGGGGCAGCCCCGAGGCCGACGAGGAATCGACGATGATGAGCGCCCGCACCCGCTCGGGATGGGCGAGGGTGAAGCGGGTGGAGATCCCCGCGCCGAGCGACAGGCCGCCCACGATGGCCTGCCGCAGCCCAAGATGATCCATCAGGTCGTGGAGGTCCCACGTCCAGTGGCCGAAGGTGACCTGGCGCGGGTCCTGTGGGCTGTCGGATCGCGCGTGCCCCCGCGGCTCCCAGAGGATCAGCCGATGGTGAGCGGATAGGGCGTCGACGTTCGGCTCCCACATCCCGGCGTTGCCGCCGATGCCGTAGGCGAGGAGGATCGGATCGCCGGCACCGTGCTCCTCGAAGTAGATCCTGACGTCATCACGAGTGATGGCGTGGGGCATGGGCGTCCTCCCCTCTCGTTTGTGGTAAAAGAGGCTCCTATGGAACGGTCGTTCGCCCAGGAAGTCAAGAAGCTCCAACTGGGCCAGGGTCAGGTGCTCCGGGGCGAGGGCATCCTCGCGATCACCAAGGCGCTCTTGCAGTCGGGCGTGTCCTACGTGGGCGGCTATCCGGGCGCGCCCGTCTCCCACCTTCTCGACGTCATGGCGGACGCCAACGAGTCGCTGCTCAAGCCCATGGGCGTGTACTTCGACGCCTCGGCGAGCGAGGCGGCCGCCGCCGCCCTCCTCGGCGCCTCGATCAACTATCCCATGCGCGGCGCGGTGACCTGGAAGTCCATCGTAGGGACGAATGTGGCGGCGGACGCGCTGTCCAATCTCGCCTCGGCGGGAGTGATCGGCGGCGCCCTCATCGTGGTGGGCGAGGACTACGGCGCGGGGGCCAGCGTCATCCAGGAACGCACGCACGCCTTCGCCCTCAAATCGTCACTCTGCCTGCTCGATCCCCGGCCGCGCCTCCAGAATCTCGCCCGCATGGTCGAGGAGAGCTTCGGGCTCTCGGAGGCGTCGAGCCTCCCCGCGGTGATCAGCCTGCGCATCCGCGCCGCGCACGTGCAGGGCTCCATGATCTGCAAGGACAACGTCCGTCCCGCCATCAGCATGCGCGATCGCCTCGCGCAACATTCCTTCGACTACGAGCGGATCAGCCACCCGCCCTCGACCTACGTCCAGGAAGCGCAGAAGTTCGAACGGCGCCTGCCTGCGGCCCGGCGCTTCATCGTCGAGCGCGCCCTCAACGAGGTCATTCCCGGGGAGGAAAAGGACCTTGGCATCATCCTCCAGGGCGGGCTCACCCCGACGGCGCTGCGCGCCCTCGAGCTTCTCGGCGAGGCGGACGTCTTCGGCCGGAGCCGTGTTCCCCTCCTCGTGCTCAACGTCATCCATCCTCTGGTGCCCGAGGAGCTCGTGGACTTCCTCGAGGGCAAGCGCCGCGTGCTCGTGCTCGAGGAAGGCATGCCCAACTTCATCGAGCAGGAGCTGAAGGCGCTCGCCTACGACCGGGGGCTCACCCCGCGCATCGAGGGCAAGGACACGGTGGCCGCCCAGGGCGAGTACGTGCCCGAGGTGGTGCTGGCCGCGCTCGCTCGCTTCCTGGGCGGAGCTGCGCAGGAGCGCCACGCCGCCCTGTCCGCTCACACGGGTCGCGGCCGCGAGATCCTCCGCGCGCCACTGCCCAAGCGCCCGCCCGCCTTCTGCACGGGCTGCCCTGAGCGCCCCATGTTCAGCGCGCTCAAGATCGCGCAGCGCGAGCTCGGCGAGACGCACGTGGCGGCGGACATCGGCTGCCACGCGTTCGCCACCTTGCCGCCCTTCAATCAAGGCAACACCATCCTGGGCTATGGGCTCGGTCTCGCCTCGTCGAGCGCGGTGGCGCCCAACTTCGGCAAGCGCGTGATCTCGATCCTGGGCGACGGCGGTTTCTGGCACTCTGGGCTGACCACGGGCGTGGCCAATGCCGTCTACAACCGGCAGGACTCGATCCTCGTGGTGCTGGAGAACTTCTACACCTCGGCCACCGGCCAGCAGTCCAATCCGTCCACGGGCAAGAACCCGCGCGGCGACAGCGTGCGCATGTCCATCGCCGATACCATCCGGAGCCTTGGCGTCTCCTGGCTTCGCGTGGTCAATCCCTACAAGGTCTCCGACACGCTCGAGACGGTACGCGAGGCCATGACCACCAAGGCCGGCGGCCTCAAGGTGATCATCGGACGCGGGGAGTGTCAGCTCGAGCGCCAGCGCCGGGTGAAACCGCGGACGGCGGCGCGGCTCAAGGCTGGCGAGCGCGTGGCGGCGGCCCGCTTCGGCGTCGACCCCGACGTGTGCACGGGAGACAAGTCGTGCATGCGGCTCAACGGCTGCCCTTCGCTGACCCTGAAGGCGAGCGGCGACCCACTGCGCGACGACCCGGTGGCGCACGTGGACCAGACCTGCGTCGGCTGCGGTCTCTGCGGTGAAGTCGCGCACGCCGCCGTGCTGTGCCCCTCCTTCTTCGAGGCGCGAGTGGTGCACAACGCCTCCGGATGGGAAAAGGCCCTCGATCGCGTTCGGCGGCGCGTGATCGGACTGCTCCAGCCGGTATGAGCGCGCCCCGCCGGCCGATCTCGATTCTCGTAGCGGCCCTCGGGGGACAGGGCGGCGGCGTGCTCACGGACTGGATCGTGGCCGCCGCCGAGCATGCGGGGCTGCCCGTGCAGGCCACGTCCATTCCCGGCGTCGCGCAGCGTACCGGCGCCACCACGTACTACCTCGAGGTCTATCCCGAGGCGGTGGCGGGGGGCGTCGAGCCGGTCTTCTCGCTCTATCCGATGCCAGGCGACGTGGACGTCATCATGGCCTCGGAACTCCTGGAGGCGGGGCGCACCCTCGAGATGGGCTACGCGTCGCCGGAGCGCACCACACTGATCGCGAGCACGCATCGGCTCTTCGCCATCGGGGAGAAGATGGCGCTCGGCAACGGCATCTTTCCCACCGAGCGTGTGATCGAGGCGGCGAAAGCGCTGACGCGGCGGCTCATCGCCTGCGACGCGCTGGCCGTCGCGCGGGCGGCGGGCAGCGAGGTCAACGCCGTGCTGCTGGGGGCGCTCGCCGCGGCGGGCGTGCTGCCCCTCGCTCCCTCCGATTTCGAGACGGCGATTCGCGAGGGCGGAGTCGCCGTCGAACGCAATCTTGCCGGCTTCAAGGCCGGCATGGACATGGCCGCGGGAGGCTCGGCGCCCGAGGCCGCGACTCCGCCATCGTGGTCGGTCGCCCGTACGGAGCGTGCCCGCGAGCTGGGCGCCCGCGGCTCCGCTTTCCTCGAGCTCGTGGGCCGCGTCGAGACCGAGTTCCCCGCGCGGCTGCAACCGACGCTGGGCGAGGCGGTGGCGCGGCTCATCGACTACCAGGGCGTGGCCTATGCCGAGAGCTTCCTGGAGCGCGTCCGTCGGGTGCGAGCCGCCGACCCGCAGAGCGTGGTGACCGAACGCTTTGCGAAGCGGCTCGCGGTGTGGATGAGCTACGAGGACGCGATCCGGGTCGCCGACCTCAAGACCCGCGCTCGCCGCTTCGAGCGGATCCGTCGCGAGCATGGAGCGGCCGACGATCAGGTGCTCCGCGTCACCGACTATCTCAAGCCCGATCTCGACGAGCTCTACGGCATCCTCCCCCTCGCCCTCGGCGCCCCCATCGCGAGGTGGTGCGAGGCGCGCTGGCCCGAGGGACGCCCGACCATCGGTCAGCACGTGCGAACGACCTCGGTGCTGGGTTACGCGCGGGTGTGGGCTCTCGGTCGACTTCGCTTCCTCCGTCCCACCTCGCTCCGAGCGCAGCGCGAGTTCGCGCTCATCGACCGCTGGCAGGCCGCGGTGCTCGACACGCTGGCTCTCGATGCCGCCCTTGCCGCAGAGGTGGCGGACATGGCTACCGTGGTGCGCGGCTACGGAGAGGTTCGCCGCCGGCTCTCTGCCGCCTTCGTCCGAGTCCTCGACGATATCCTCGCGCCCGCCGTGGCCCGCGATCGCGAGCAGGGCGCCGGCTATGCCCGCTCCCGTAACGTGGTGAGGAGGGCGAGAGAAAAGCTCCTCGCCGACGAGAAGGGGCTGGAGCAGGCTCTCCTGGAGGCAGCGCGCGCATGAGCGACAACATCACCGTCAAGCGGGACGGCCCCGTGGTCACCCTTACCCTCAATCGGCCCGATCGGCGCAACTCGCTCAGCGATCCCATGCTCATCGATCTGGGATCCGCGCTCACCGAGCTGCGCGACGACGCCTCGTCGCGCGTGGTGATCCTCACCGGCGCCCCGCCCGTGTTCTCGGCGGGCGCCGATGCGCCGCATGCGCGAGCCAAGACCGACGAGGAGCGCCGCCGGCTCTTCAAGGAGAATAAGAGCCAGTTCCGCCGGCTCTTCGAGCGGGTGACCAGCGCGGTGGAGGGACTGGAGCAGGCGACCATCGCCATGATCAACGGCCACGCCGTGGGCGGCGGCTGGGGGCTCGCCCTGGCCTTCGACTTCCGTTTCGCGTCCACCGATGCCCAGCTCTGGATTCCCGAGGTCGACTTGGGTGTGCCCCTCGGCGTCGCCTCTACCACGCGCTTCATCCGCATGGTGGGACCGGCGAAGGCGAAGGAGATCATCATGGGCTGCCATCGCTACTCCGCCGCCGAGGCCCACGCCATAGGGCTGGTGACGCGCGTGGTGCCGGGGGCCGAGCTCGAGGGGGCGGTGAAGGACTACGCGCAGCATCTCCTCAAGAAGCCCTTCCGCGCGCTGGCCGAGGTCAAGGCGCGCATCAATGTCATCTCCGCCAACGCCACGCCCGTCATCAACGCGATGACGGAAGGATTCCTCGACCGAGGCTAGGACACTCGGAAGGGGGCTTCGCCCCCCTTCCGAACCTCCCCCGAGGATTCGGTTTCGCGGGCAAAGCCCGCGCCCTCGGAGCGGGAACCTTATAAGCGGCAAGTAACTGGCCAAAGTCATCGTGCGCGCTTTCGCGGACAGGCTCCTGGCTGCCGCGCACGGCCGAGGTGTAGGCCCTTCCCGTCGCCAACACGCGAAGAGCGCGCTCGCCGTCGCCGCCTCAGCGGACGGCGGGCGCGTCGTGCGGATAGAGCTCGTGATAGATGTTCTGGCCGCGCGTCTCGCGCAGGAGGAGGCTCGTGCCCGCGGCGACGAGGGCAAAGACTGCGCAGACCTTGAACGCGCCGGCGTAGGCCGACACGGGATACACGCGCGCTCCCTCGACCACCGTGCCCGTCCAGCCCGCATCGAGCACCCCGCCGATGTACTTCTGAGTCAGGGCCGCGCCCACGAAGCCCGCCATGTTCGTTACCGCCACCGCCGTGCCCGCCAGATGGGGCGGATTCACCTCGCGTCCGATCGGCCAGGTGAGCACGAAGGCTCCGCCCACCGCGCCCATACCGAAGAGCAGCACGGCCAGGCCGCCCAGCGGCAGCGTGCCCGTCATGCCCGAGAAGGCGAGCCAGAGGATCACGGATACGACGGAGAGAGCGGCGTAGGGAAGCTTGCGGCGTCGCAACACCCGATCGGACAGATAGCCGGTGAGGGGCGCCGATACGAGGAGCGCCCACGCAACAGCTGAAGCATAGGCGGCGGCTCTGGTGATGCTGAGGCCGTAGGCGTCACGCAGGAACGGCACCGTCCACAGCATGAGATTGCTGATGGCCGAGTAGGAGAAGAAGAAGGTCAGGAAGGGCGGCCACGTGTGCCAATTGCCCAGCACCTTCACCACGCCGTGGAGCACCGCTCCGAGGCTCGAGGCGCGCGCAACGGGATGGGCGCCGGCGGGATGGTCGCGCACGACGAGGAAGCAGGCCACCGCGCCCGCGAACGTGAGCATGGCAATGAGGGTGAAGGCGCGCCGCCAGCCCGCGGCCGCCACGAGCGCGGCCAGCGGCACGGTGCCGCCCAGCGCGCCCAGCACGCCGACGGTGGCCGTCACCGCCGAGAGCGTGCCGAAATGCGAGAGGGGAAACCAGTCCGCGGCGATCTTGAGACAGCCGATGAAGGTCACCGTCGCGCCGGTACCCACGAGGAAGCGTCCCGTCATGAGCACGACCTGAGAGTCGGCGAATCCCATGACGAGCGTGCCGAGGCCCATCACGACGCTCCCGGCCGCGACCACGCGCCGGACGCCGAAGCCGTCGATCAGGACGCCGGCGGGGATCATGAAGCCCGCGTACGCCCAGAAGTACATGGCGGAGAGAAGGCCCACGATCGCGCCCGTCGCGCCGAAGTCCTGCATGATCTCCTTGACGATGACGCCCGGAGCGACTCGATGCAGGAAGCCGAAGAAGAAGAGGAACGCGGGAATGCCCCACATCAGCCAGCGGCGGGGCGCAGGTCGTCCGTCCACGCGCTAGCGGGTCCAGAAGCCTGCGGGGTCGCAGGCACGGACGATGTCGAGCTCCTGGGCCGTGGGCGTCGGAGTTTCGCGGCAATCGTCGGCCACCCGCAAATCCCAGCCCGTGGCCGCCCGCACCGACTCCACGCTCTGCCCGGGATGATACGAGACGAGGAGCATCTCGCCCGTCGCCTCGTCGAAGCGATACACGCCGAGCGTGGTAATCACCGCCCCGGGCCCGCCGCCGGGTAGCCCCACGCGCCGACGCCAGCCTGCGCCCTCGCCGAAGCCGGGCGAGGTGATGAAGTCCACGCGCTCCCGGAAGCGATGCTTCTCCTGCGGCATGATCACCACGAAGCGCCGGGCGAGGCTCGCGATGTCTGCGCCACCCCCGCTCCCGGGCAGCCTGACCGTCGGGCGCCGCCAGTCGCCGACGTAGTTCGTGTTGAGGTTGCCGTGCCGATCGATCTCGGCGCCGCCGATGAAGCCCAGGTCGACCAGCCCTTGCTGGAGCAGCGACATGATCCCGAGGGTGCCCGTGGACCAGAGCGCCCCCGGAATGTTGGGCGTGTCGCTCATGGTCAGGAGCGTCTCGGGAGCGGGATGATCCCGCACGATGCCGTTCTCGAAGAGACCGAGCGCGGCGGGGGCGTGGGTGCGCTTGGCGAAGGCGAAGGCGACCAGGGGCAGACGCATGCCCACGAAGACCACGTCGCCATCGCGGATCTGGCGCCCCGCCGCGATGACCATCAGCTCACGATCGGTGAAACCCGCCATCACGAGTGGAGGACGAAGGGCTTGGCGGCTGCCGCGGTGTAGGGGTGCCGACGGATCGCTTCCTCGTTGATCTCCACGCCGAGCCCGGGGCCCTGCGGCAGCTCCACGTA
>Ga0066905_100000695_pt1 | contig 10127 bp, 14 predicted proteins | sample PanSoiMetaPlot36_FD_67483 | JGI IMG/M metagenome (GOLD analysis project Ga0066905, IMG submission 67483) | Tropical forest soil microbial communities from Panama analyzed to predict greenhouse gas emissions - Panama Soil Plot 36 (version 2) | ecosystem: Environmental > Terrestrial > Soil >... | reverse complement strand
CCGACATGACCGTTAATAAATAGAAGACGAAATAACTGTACCGCACCGTCGTCAGTTTCTGCAACTGTCACGCCGACTTAGTCTTCGCGCAGGAACGCGAACAATTGCTGAACAGGCGCGGCTCGCAGAACTAAGACGGATGGTCGGGCTGCTAATTTTTCAATTAATCACCAGTTGCACACATCAGATTACTTTTGCCTAGCGGCTTACGACGGCTTCAATCATCAGCGTCTCACGGGATGAGCCGAGAATGAGATGCTGCCCCCATGTGGTACGATGCGGCACTTCCTTTTGCAAAAAGGAGTAGCCCATAATTTCTATAGAAGCGGCGGCGTAATTCGGTTTCAAAACCTCTTGGATGAATTCTGGGGTGAGATTGGGGAGTCCTATCCTCGTGGCATATTCCTGGTCCTTAAAAACTGAGTAGTTGATAAGCGCTACGAGTCGCGCGTTTGATTGAGCCAGACCGGCTATAGCTTTCAGACTTTGCACATCAGGCGTCACTAAGGCTTTGAGCAATGCCCCCCAGGGGAAGTTGATCGTGATCATATCGGCAAGACCCTCAAGCTCCGGTGGCAAACGTTCCAAACTGGCTACGACGAAGAGCGCATTGGGCAGCCCGCCTCTGGCCGGTTTCCGAATAGTCTTCGCAGACACTTCACGCATGTTGAGAGCGGCAGCATCCATACCAATACAAAAGGTATCGGTATGCGCCGCAGCCCAGCGATAGACGAACAGGCCATCACCCGTTCCAATGTCTATTAACACATGCTCGTATCCATTGATCCGTTCCCGCAATTCGTCGGCTGAAAATTCCAGCGTTTTCTTTCCTAGTTGAATCTGCATAGAGGCCAATACTGAATCTTAAAGAGTATGGTCTGGCGACTGATAAGGTCGTCGTACGGTTAGACTTTCGGTTGACCAAAACTGAAAGGAGACCACACAATGACCGACATTAGCTTTCAGTTGTGGCAGATCCGGCCGATGGTCTTTGCTATAGCCCAGCTGGAACATTCCATCAGGCGTGACAAAGGCCGAAGCCGTTGTCGGATCAATCCGCACGCGTCCAGGCTGCAGATCGTAGACGCGGATCACCGTGCGGTTAAGATCTGTTTCAAACGATCCCCAGTTCTCTGAGACGCTCAAGTAATCCAGCCCGGTCGCCAAACGATCGTCGGTGCAATCGCGCGGTTCGACTTCGCAGCCTATACACTGCGAGAGAGTTCTTTGATGTTCCGCCACCCAAGGCTCAACTTGATTGAGTCGGCGGTCGGCTTGGGTCAGGATGAAAGTCAACCAGGTGGCGCACATCTGGCCTAAACTCAGTCCCGTTCGGTCGCCGTTGGTTGGAAAGCGCTGGTCAATCAATTCGATCACACGCATCTTCAACAGCAGCGCAAATATGACCGGGATGTCGTCAATTCGTTCGTGGACAGCGCTGACCTTTGTAGGCATTCTACCAACATATCTCAATTTTTATAATCGCGAAAGATTCGAGCGAACCGTGAGAAATGAGTTTGGCAAATTGATTTGGCACACTCCGAGCTCTTTTCAATCCGTCTGGGAACGATGCCCTCCACCGAGCGACGAAATGTCTGACCGAAGATTCTGACCCACAGTAACACTGGGAACGAATCTCTCGGCGCAACTGCGCGGAGTTGTGGCAACCTTCAGCCCACCGCCGGGATAGATAATTCAGATGGCGATCGATCCGGGATTGTCTTTTCGACGGCGCCGCGCGTTCCGGGCAAGTCTCGGCCTGCAGCATCATCCGGACGGTACGCCGATGCATCCGCAGTTCTCGTGATATCGCTTGAATACTGGTTCCCTGTCGAGGAAGCGTATGCGCCTACTCGTGCCTGGCTCGCCTCCGTTCGTTCCAAAGCTCGACCTTGGAAGGGCGCTTGGTTTCCGGGATGCCAGCGCGTGGCTCCTCGGCGGCGCCTGCCGTATTTTTGACTCGGCTCACTGCCTGGCGCAGTCAAGAGTGCTTGGTGTTGAGGAATCGCTCGACCGCATCTGTCATAAATCTCCGCATCTAATTACTCGCTGCTCATAACACGTCGCCCGGATTGCCGGTTGCCCCGTGAATTGAATGAATTGGCGCACCCGACTGACCGGATAAACCCAACCCTCGCTCCTCGGGTTCGGACACCGGCTACCGAATCTCAGTTCCCGATGATGACAATCAACATGTCTGGCTCCGGGGTAGGATGAGACCGGATGGCGTCCGTGGCCCGGCCTTCGTCGTGGCTCCTCATCCCCAGTCCCCTCCTGCTTTTCATTCCTCACGAGATTTGTCTCCTCTCCCTTTTTCCCTTCCCGGCTTCCGCTCTCCGGAGAGTCATTCACTTCATCCTTTTCCCCTTCTTCTCACTTCATTTTTTCGTTCTTCTTGCCGAAGATCAGCGCCTTGAGCCGCAGGAGCGTGCCCTTCTTCTCCTGCAGCATACTGACCAGATAGAGCAACGTTCGCAGGAGCCGGGCGATCATTCTCTTATCCTGCTCGCTCAGTGTGTTCCGCCAGATTTTTTCGATCAGGGTCTCGACTTCGGAAGGATTGATTGTTGGAATCTCGTCGTCAGGTTCAGCCACTCGTATCACACATCTATTCTGAGGGGTACGATTACTGGCCGATTTTCTACCATGTTTGGCTCAGAGTTGTTACGCTTCATTTTGTTCGCACTGGTTCTCGAAGTAACGCACTGTTGCCGAAGCTTTACATTATATACAATGAGGGCGGCTGAAATATTCCAGTAAGAATCGATCCCGTGTCCGCGCTGTAATTCTGAAAGAACCTCAGAGAGTTCAACCGATTTATCTCACCGGGGCGCAAGAAGCAAATCTAAATCCAACTCTGGATACAGAGGAAACCGAGTCAGTAGTGACTGCACGCGCTGGCGGGATTCAGAGACAACATCATAATGCAACCTATACTTGGCGAGACTCTTTTGTCCTTTACGTTCTCCCTCTTGAACTTGCTGAGCGACGACGTTGGAGAGTACAAATTTTATGATCTCGGCTATTTCTCTAATCTCTTGGGGGCCCATTCCAAGAGTGGTTACGGCCGGTGTACCCAGTCGTAGACCGCTGGTATACCACGGCCCATTGGGGTCAAACGGTAGCGCGTTTCGGTTGAGAGTCACGTAACATTCGCGAAGAGCAGATTCGGCCTGGCGCCCTGTGAGATCAAATGCTTTTGCGACGTCCAGTAACAAGAGATGATTGTCCGTCCCCCCGGTCAAGACCGGCATGTTGAGGGCAATGCAGGCTTCGGCCAGAGCTTGTGCGTTCTCAACTATTCTCTTCGCGTAATCTCTAAATTGGGGTTTCGAGGCTTCCAGTAATGCGACCGCTTTCGCCGCCATCGCGTGCGGCAACGGGCCGCCAAGCAATACCGGACAGCCCTTGTTTACATAATCTGCATACTCCTTCTTGCACAAAATCATCCCCCCTCGGGGCCCGCGCAGGGTTTTATGCGTGGTAGTCGTCACTATATGCGCGTGGGCTACGGGCTCGTAATCACCGACAAATACCTTCCCGGCGACCAAACCAGCAAAATGAGCCATGTCCACCATAAACACCGCCCCGACTTCGTCCGCGATTTCCCTCATCTTTGCGAAATTTAGCTTGCGCGAGTATGCGCTATAGCCGGCCAAAAGAATCAAGGGCTTGACTTCACGTGCTAGTGTCTGCAAGTGATCCAGGTCGATGAGATTAGTATCAGGGTCGACAGTGTAGTAATAAGAGTCAAATAATTGACTCGAGAAGTTATGTCGGTAGCCGTGAGACAGGTGGCCGCCCGAATAATAGTCGAGGGCGAGTAAGCGCTGGTTATGAAATTCCTCGCGCAGTCTCTTCCAATCAGGCTCTGGTACCTTGGTGGGATCACTTTGACCTAGCTCCGTTAGGATTGGCGCTTCAACACGGGCGGATAGAATTGCGGTAAAAGCCACCAGATTTGCGTCTGCTCCCGAATGCGGCTGTACGTAAGCGTGATCGGCTCCGAATAAGTCACAGGCGAGACGCGATGCTTCTGCTTCGATCGCATCCACATTGTCGCAGCCTGCATAGAAACGATGGTAGGGATAACCTTCGGCGTATTTATCCGTGAGTAAATTCGCATGCGCGAACTGTGTTGCCAGAGACGAGTAATTTTCGCTAGCGATCAATTTCAAGTTCTGTCGTTGGTCGCGAAATTCGCCAATGATGGATGCGGCTATGCCAGGAGATATAGAGTTTACTTGGTCGAGAGCGGCGTAAAAGGCTGCCGCACCGGTGTGAATGGGAGCACCCTGCAGAGTATCCAAATAACGCGACAGTAGCCTTTTTGATGATCCTTCTTCCATTTCCACAAGACCTACCTTAAGTTCTCCTGAAGTCTTTCCGGAGACTACGAGGCTTCACGCTAGGACCAGCCACACAGATTTCCCCTAACTCGCCAGGAGCGCACGCCTCTAGTGATTCTGGATGGACCACAAATATCTTCTGGTTATGCAAGGCCCGACCACATCCGACTACACGCTGCGCCGCATCGTCCTCCGTCACGACTTCGAGCGCTTGGTTCTGCTCCAGGGCTTCTTTTTGTAAATTCTTGGTGGAAATCCGAGGTGATCTTGGGCCTCCGGAAACAATCAGGGTGGCTTCGGCAAGTCCGTAACAGGGATAGAAGGCTCGCCGCTGAAAACCGTAAGGACCGAAAGTTTCGATGAACCGCTCAAGCGCCTCCTCCCGAATGGGTTCGGCTCCAACCGCCGCCAAGCTCCAACTGCTCAGGTCTACTGATTCGCATTGCGCCGGGGGGATTTTACGCACACAGAACAACCCTCTTTGTCCACGCCGTGGATTGTCGTACATCAAACGCAAGGTCATACCTCCTCCGGCGAACAGCGCAATCAGTGCAACCAGAGGCGATAATCGTCACCCATAGTTGAAATTGAAGGGTAAACGGGTGTTATCTTGATTGTCAAGTCACGCTTACCACCCCCTCCGTTGCGGAAAGGTAGGGGTTACGGGAAAGGAGCCTCGCCAGGATTGACAAGATCAACAATTTGCTATCTTTGCCGCCAAGGAGGTGGCAATGGAAGGCATCAAATTATGGGCGCGAAATGGCGAGGTTGTGCGCCAAGCTCTCGAGTTGGGCGAACTCGTCCACATTGACACGGCCAGCGAAGAATTAACCGATGAGTTCTTGCTCTTTGCCTTCCAGAGTGGGTTGCTTAAACAGTGCGCCGAAGGATTCCCTGATCCGCGGCGATAGGTCGAGATCAAGATGGAAGTGATCCTGGCGACGCATCTGGCAGCGCGCTTTGCCGGGAGCTATTCACAGCGCAATCACGCGCCTTTGCCGAAACAGGGTGGTCAGGCAACGGCGTGTAAGTTCGGTCAATGACTAAAAGGTTGGGTCGATGGGCGGTTGCCGAAGGGATACAAGCAACACTCGTGTCTACGAAAGTGAGACCACCCCAAACGGCTAGGCTATGCCCAATCCATCATAAGCAGAGTCAGCTGATTGCTCAGATGCTAAACTCTTTAATTCTTCAATCTCAAATCCCCCTAGATCATTGACCCTGACGATGATGCGTTTCGGTTTAGAGGAATGTATGGGGGTAAATGTAAGCAGAAGAGCCCTTGTGTTTTGCTGATCCACCGGGTCGGGTCTTCCGCTCTTGATATTCAAGGCGCCGAACCCCTCGATCGACAATGTGGCTTCGATATGATCTTGGTTGCGAAGTTCCATATCCTTTCAAGAGCCCCCTTCCCGGACGGAAAAAACTGGCGTTGTTGCACGAATCCGAGTGATTAGCTGCGGATGAGCGGAACATGGTAAAGTTTTTCTGCATGAAAAATAAACCCATGTATCGCATCCGCAACTGGCGCGAGTATAACGCTCTTTCAAACAAGGAGGAAGTCTCACGGGTCTGGACCAGCCGAAACGATGGCTTCAGTACAAACAATCTTCCATCTGCCCGGACGTAAGATGGAAGGCTTTCTCAACTCAATCTCCAGGCTGATAGGTGTCGATCTAACAGCGCCGGATCATACGACCTTGTCGAGGCGGCGTAGCAAGCTTTCAATTACTTTACCGGTGCGGGAATTTGCCCGGGCACGCCACGTTGTGATGGATTCGACCGGCGTAAAAATCTATGGCGAAGGCGAATGGAAAGTTCGCCAACACGGTATTAGCAAGCGTAGAACCTGGCGCAAGCTTCATCTGTGCGTTGACGAGAAGACCCAAAAGATCGTTAGTCTGTGCGCCTCAACCAATGATGTCAGCGATGACCAGACGCTGCCTGAACTGCTATCAGAGATCATCCCAGATGAAATCACGCAAGTGAGCGGCGATGGAGCCTACGATAAACGCAAATGCTATGATGCGATCAATCAGCTACAAAGTGATCTTTGGAGACCGGTTGCGGACCCAATCAGTGCAGAACCAATTCAACGAAATGGCGCTGAATTGCGCTATATTGAATCGAATGACTGCCCTCGGAATGCCGGAGACATACAGGGTGTCCGGCTGATTCGGAGCGCAACTATCGAAGACCGCAAATTCGTGCAACAAAGCCGTTTGATTATCTCAATAGATTCTTAATGAATTGTTAGTTTCCTTTCGCATTTCCCAAAGACTCCTCCTGACGTACACTCGCTGCACCCATCTGTCATAACCGCTAAAGTCTGCGGAAAAAGCTGTACGACCGTGAGCACCCTTCCTATTGTCTAACAGGAGGAGATCGCCGGGCCGCAGGAAAACTTTGCTTGCCACAACATATGTCTCGCAAATCACTCTTACTTTTTCCAATACAATCTCAGCATCTTCGCTCAATGGTTTTACTCCACAAAGCAAATCTATGCTGAGCTCTGGGAATTTCGCCGGGCCTTTTATAAGCGGAGTCGGTACCGACCAGATTTTGTCTTCTCCACACTTGCCCGTGAAGGAATATGACGCTGCGAATTGAAATAAAGGCTGACGTAGTGTGCTCAGTTCAGCATCAGTTAAATTCCTGCATATGTCGCGCACATCGGCGTACAGAGTGCAGGCCTCTGCTCGGATGTCCGCTCTTAGGCAAATAAGAAGGACAAAATCCGGGTTGATAACATTGTACGGCTGATCGGGATTCTCCTTGTCGAAATTAAAATCGGTATGAAACCCCTGACTTATTTTCGAGCTTTCATTTGATGTCGCGGAAGTTTGTGTCTTTACAGGGCATAGATTATGAACCAGCTCCCCTTCTTTTTCATCATGATATCCGATCGGTTGCCCTAAAAGTTGGGCCACACCTAGAATACATGCCTCGCTGATAAACGTACTCTTATCTTCACTTCGGCGTCCATTCGCTGGAGTTTCAGGCAGTTCGTTATCAATCGGAAAGTTTTCTAGCAATAAGGCCCCGTATTCGTTGGGATCGTTGCGCCACTCAAATACCTTTCTCAATACACTTTTTGGCAAGTTCGAAAAGAGAGGGTATATCTCGAGAAGGAACTCCTCTATATCCTGATAAGGTGAGCCGATCTTGCGTAGTGAATCCTTCAGTTGAGATTTGTAGTGATCTGAAAGTGCGACGGTATGCATAACTAATCCTCGAGGGTAAAGTTGGCGACTTTGTAGAGCAAACCGCAGTGACTTGCGCAAACCTGAAAAGGAAGCAGAACCGAATGAGAATCAATCAGAGCATACTTTTATCAAGCTGTATCAAGCCAGTCAAGAAGTTCCTCCAGACTCTCTGGCAATTCGTGTATGTGCTGAAATGCGTTGGAGGAGAAAACATGATCCACTTCCTGGAAACGAGCGAGCGCGGTGATTTGGTCTGCCGCAAGACGACCTGCTCCCATGGAAAAACCGATCTTCATGCGTGTAGATGACGTTGAATCTGATCTAGCCACAAAACATACTCGGCAGTCATATCCATATCGGACCAGCTCAAAGCGCCGGGCGGCGCGGCGTTCGTCTGGGGGGACTCCTGCCAGCAACCACACGGGGTCTGAAGATTCACGATGAACTCTGCGACCGCTAAAGCTATTTCCCGGTAGCGGCGCTCACCAGTCAGGCGATATAGATAAGCGGCTCCCACACCACTCTTGCCGCTGGAGAAGTCTGTGAAAGCTCCCGGGCAACAAACCTGGTCCAAATAGTCTAAGTACCGGCGCGCCAAGCGCAGGTACGAGTCTGCGCCTGTGGCCTCAAAAAGAGCCGGCAGGAACATGGTGGCGATCCCAATGAAATACCAGTCCTGTTCGGGGTCTTGGATTGCGATGCGGCGGTGAGGCTGGTCTTCATCCCATTCAGTGATCAGTTGTCCGTTGAGGTCTGTCGTTGAGTAGAAGAACTCAGTTGTTTGCGGCTGGTGGTCCAGTATGAGTTGCAGAAATCCCGCGGCGCGTCTTGCGACCTCGAGGTTTCCCAGATAGAGCGCGGTCAAGCCGCTGATTGATGTTGAAACAGTGTCCAGAGAATGAGGTTCAGGAATCTCAGGGCCTTGAGAGATGAACCCTCCCAATGTGGGATGTTGACGGCTACAAATGAACCGGAAGAGCGGCTGTGATAGATCGAACCGCCCCAGTGTTTGCGCCCCGATCGCCAGATACGTATTAGCGTAAAGATAATGTGTGGTGAAGAAAGCGGGTTCTTCACGAGGCAGCGGAATATCGCCGTTGAGGGCTTTCCACCCACTGATGACTGTGGCTAAAGCCGACGCCTCTGCCGTGTAGCCAGTTGTGTTTAGCGCCCATAGCCCCTTGTAACAAGATTCGACAACTCTGGTTCTTGAAGGAAAAAAACCGTCCGGGCCTTGATGGTCGACAATCCATCTCGCTCCGCGAGCGGACGCTGCTCTGATATCTTCTAAATCCATGTTCTCATCCCTCACTGTGTTTAGCTGTGTCTAGCGCCGGCCCTCGAATTCTAGCCGCGCTCTTGATGGCCTGCCGAGCTGTCATCTTGCGACCGACAACCTCACCGTTGGGCAAGGCCAGTTCTTCACCGACAAAGTACGCCTGCTGCTCAGGATCGGTGGGAACCTCAAGGTATATAAAGCCGTTCGGTTTGAGACGCCGAGGGGCTTCTGCGAGGAACTGCCGAATCAAGCCAAGTCGCACGCCGGTCCGATCATACAAAGCATGATCCGGCTCCCAAGCCGCTTCGGGCAGAACTCGCTCCGGGTCCTCTCTCGGCAAATTCGCGACGATGACATCAAATTCACCATTGACGGCCGCGAAGAGGTCTGACTGGAAAAGTTGGAGCGACGCCCCTAGCGCTGTTGCATTCTCGCGGGCGAGTTCAAGCGCCGCACTGTCTATATCCGTTCCGGTGAATTCCCCCGCGAGTTCAAGCGCCAGGCTTATGATGGACGCGCCAGCCCCGCACCCTACTTCCAAGACACTTGGCCGTCGTCCAGCCCAATCTGTTATTATCTTACGTACGATCAATTCATTGTAAGGACGAATGGCCAGAGCGCGTAAGTCACAACGGAACATGCGGCCCAGATACCGGGCCTCACCCATCACATAACCGAGCGGCGCTCCCGCCACATAATTGGAAAGAGCGTGCGCGGTACGGCGCAGCCAGTCTGTTGCCCCGTCAGTTGCGTCGACGGCTTCCGCTACCCGGCGCGGGGCATGTTTAATGGACCAAGCCAGGATCGCAGCAAAAGCTTCGGGAGATAAATCATTCATACTTGCTGGCCTGAGAACGAAGCGAGCATCGCCAGCGCCTTCTCCCCGATCAGTGTCATGACACGTTCGACGTGTCGTTTGCCGCGCTCAGCATCCGCATGGATGAGCGGGTTCTCCCCCTGTATGCCGGAGCGCGTCAGATGGCACTCTTCGCCAGGTAAATCATTCAAGTCAACATCAGCCAGACGCTCCAACCGCACAAGATCCCGGAAGAGATACATGAAGATGGATGTTTCCCACTTGCCGGCATGGTCCATTCCCAACTCAGGGTCGGGGCCGAAACCATCGTAGGGATCGGCTCCATCGAAGGTGGCGAATCCTGTGGCCCGTCCGTCACGTGAGATCGTCTCTAAAGCATAGCGAATGGAAGCGGTCTGTTTACTGGTCCAGTGGCCTGAGACACCCGCGATGACTTTGAACCCGACCTCGACGAGTCCGGCAAAGACCTCTGCGTA
>Ga0066905_100000694_pt1 | contig 10130 bp, 5 predicted proteins | sample PanSoiMetaPlot36_FD_67483 | JGI IMG/M metagenome (GOLD analysis project Ga0066905, IMG submission 67483) | Tropical forest soil microbial communities from Panama analyzed to predict greenhouse gas emissions - Panama Soil Plot 36 (version 2) | ecosystem: Environmental > Terrestrial > Soil >... | reverse complement strand
ATTGTCTAGTTAAATCTAAAAAATCTCGAATCCCGAATAAGCTACAACAAACTAATTCGTTTGCACTAGAAATTGAGCTTCAGTCCAAACTGAATCTGGCGATTGGTTCCCAGTCCTACCGTGCGCTCAACTGTACGGTTGAGGATGCCAAAGGGGCCGGCGGCCGCTGCCGTATATGGCTGTCCCGGCTGTAGCTGATTTGTTCCAGTGCCGAGCACATTTGGCAATGACCCCGGCGGGTTACCGAAATTCGTCAGGTTGAAAATGTTGAAAAATTCTGAGCGAAACTCGACGTTGATCCCTTCGGTGATGGCGAATTTTTTGGCCATAATCAGATCGAACTGATAGAAATTTGGTCCGTGTATCTGATTGCGCATCAGGTTGCCGAATTTCCCCGGCAATGGAGTTGCGAAAGCCGCGGGGTTCAGGATCGTGCGGTCACTATTCAAAAACGGATTTACTCCCGAAACAACGTCAGGACGCCTGACATTGCGCGATGCGCCGCCGCCCGGCGTATTGATCACTGCAGTGCGACCGGCTGCCGGGGTTTGGAAAACCAGACCGGCCGCGTCGACATATACCACATCCGGGCGGACGATCTGTACCGGGACGGGCAGGCCGGTTCTTGCGTTGAAGATCGTACCGACTTCCCAACCGCCGAGCAGCATCTTGCTCAGACCATTCGATTTGGAATAGAAAGGCAATGCATACAGCCCGCTGACGTTGAACATGTGGCGCACGTCGAAGTTATTGTATCCCTCATCGTAATCGAAATCTGCAGTCTTGACCGCGTTATTGGCGGAAGTAACCGCTTCATTTGAGCCGGCAGTGTTGCCGAAGCTTCGCCCAAATGTGTACTGGGCGTTTAATAACAGCCCGGTGTTGAAACGGCGTGCTAACGTCATTTGAAAGGCATCGTATCGATCGTGCCCGCCGCTGCGCTTGATATCGATTTCGGCAAAAGGATTCATGACCGTCGGGTTAAGGCCCGCCCCATTTTCGGTCACGATGGAGAACTGGCGGATGACGATGGCATTCGAGGTCGGGGTAGCGTTGGTGCGCACCGAGGTAATCTGGTTGGCCACGCTGCGCAGGAAGAGATTACGTCCCTGGCTGCCGACATAAGCAAGCGTCAATCCCATCCGGGCAGGTAACTCCTGCTGAATTGAAAACGTGTACGAGAAGATGCGCTCAGGAACGCGGTAGTTTTGTTGATCGTAAGCGCGTGGCTGATACGAACGGTTATTGGGATTGTTAGTGAAATTGGCGACTGTTAGGGGGATGTTCAGCGGAAATGCGCCGAGCACATTCGAGAAGCTCGAACCGATGCGGTCGGACTCGATTGGCTGAATCTGGTCTTCAATCTGACCGGGACCGTAGTTGATTCCGAAGCCTGCGCGAACAACCGTCTTACCACCGCCGATAAATCCTGTGCGGCTTGCAAAAGGCGACCAGGCTACCGACACACGAGGCGCGAAGTTGGTCTTCAACGCTTTGTAGATCGTGGTGTCAGAAGGCTGGATCACACCTTTGTTGATATCGAAGACCACTTGCCGATTTTTGTCTTCGCGTAATGGTGTGTAGTATTCGTAGCGCAAGCCGTAGTTGAGGGTGAAATTCGGACTAACTTTCCATTCATCCTGCACATACCCAATGTAGAACTCTTCTTTCGCAAACCGCTCCCCGGTCGCTCCATTGTTGAACGGGCTTGGTGCGCTCACATCTCCATTATATTGGACGGTCGCCGCTGTGTTGGCCAGAAAAGCGTCCAGGTTTGCATAAGAGTAAGTCGTTCCACCCAGGCGATCGGTATAAAGACGGAGAAGTCGAACCTCTCCCCCGAACTTGATGTTATGATTTCCGGTCAACAAGCTCAGTGAATCAATAAAGGATAGACTATAAGGCGTATAGGGCTGGGCTCGTCCGTTGGTGGCGGAGTTGGCGCGCACCAGACCGCCTGGTATCGAAATCCCTTGCGAATTGCCCTGACCGGCGATGCCGGTGTTGGCGACACTGCCCCCGAGGTTAATGGTTACGGCCGAGAGGTCAATGCCATTAACTGTAGCGGCAAAACCCGAGGTGCGTGTATAAGCGCCATTATAGCCGAATTTGAACTCGTTGATTTTGTTGCCTCCGATAGTGCTTTGCCAGGCGAGCACGCCGTTCTGCGGCACGGCTTTGATGATTGCCCGGCTTCCCGAAACGTTTTGAGGTTGATTGTTGTCTCCCTGATCGCGGAAATAACGAGCGTAAATCGAATTCTTGTCACTTATCTTGTAATCCAGCCGCAGCGCGCCGGAGTTTTCATTGACGGGGTTGCTTGCTTGCAGCTGAGCGATAGCGAAGTCCGGATTCGCCGAAGCGCCGGACAGGATCAACGCATTCGGGTCGCGAAACGCGCCTGTACAAAGTCCGAGGATTGTCGCGTTGACCGCTCGCGCACAGGCGGATGCGCTCGGTACGGCTTCGACGAAGTTGATGCCGGAACGCAGCCGATAACCTTCGTAGCTGCCGAAGAAGAAGAACTTGTCTTTGTAGATCGGCCCTCCCAGAGAAGCGCCGAACTGATTGAGCTTGAGCGGCGACTTGGTCGCGCGGTCGAACCAGTTCCGGGAATCGAGGGCATCATTGCGCAGGTATTCGAAGACCGAACCGTGGAATTTATTCGAACCGGATTTGGTTACGACGCTGACCTGCCCGCCAGTGCCCGTTCCGTATTCCGCCGGGTAGCTGTTTGAGTCGACGCGAAATTCCTGAACATTCTCGAGTGAAGACTGGAGGCGAAACGGCGAGGGGATTTCCCCGTTCAGGTTGCCCGGGCTGGCATCAATAATTGCGGAGCCTTCGACACCGTCGTAGCGAATGGCATTTTGCTGAACCGCCCGACCTGAAAAGCGAATGTCGCCGAAGGTTCCCGATCCGCTGTTGAGCGCCCCAGGCGCTTGCAGATAGAGTTGTGACAACTGGCGGCCATTGAGCGGCAGTCCTTGCACTTCATGCGGGTTGACGTTAGCTCCCATTCGCGCGGAAGATGTGTCGAGCGTAACTTCAGTCCCACCGACGATGGTGACAGATTCGTTCGCGCCGGTCGGCTTCAACTCGACATCCAGGTTTAACTCCTGTCCGACGACCAACTCGACAAACGTGAATTCGGTCTTGCCGAAATTTTGAGCGGTTACCGTGATTGTATATACCGACGGCTTCAGGTTGGTGACCAGAAATCCGCCCTCCTGATTCGAGGTGGTAGTGCGCTGATCGCCCGTCCGATCATTCTTGATGGTGATCGTCGCTCCTTGAATGACAGCGTTGGTTTGATCGCGGACGGTCCCCGCGACCCGTGCCTGATCAGTTTGGCCGAATGCCGCCGTTGCCAATGAAAACACCGTGATAATTACGGTAAGAAATTTATAGATCCATGAATTTCCGGAAAAAAGATAGACTCTCTCCTTAGATTGTTGGGTCATATATTCACCTCTGGTTTATTCGTGATTTTGTGGTTGCGGATATCGGCCTCTTTACTTTTAGCCAGGCGATAACCAATGTGTGGCAAGGCTACTATTTCGAGGCCGTATGAAGACAATTTGCGGCGCAAACTGGCGATGTGAACGCGAAAGGTGCGGATATTGAATTTCACCCCCTTACCCCACGCACGGTCCCACAAATCTTGATGTTTAACCGTACGCCCGCATTTGCACGCCAGTAGCGAAAGCAGCAGAAATTCTTTTCGAGTGAGGCTATAAACAGGTTTGTTATCGCATTCTATATAGAAATTATCGTATTCGATATAAAGATAGCCATCATCGAAAACATCGCTTTCGCTTATCCGGTCTGATGATGACAACTGGCCATTTAAGATTGCGGTCATGACTGTCTGCTCCTCGGAACCTCGCTTCCTGATAAAGTCATTCACGGCTAGCTAAATCTAATAGCTCTCACAATGAAGACGGTGAAATGGAAAAGCTAAATATGAGTCAGCGGAGTTGCTTGCTTGGTTAAGCGATGTATACGATTCTTCATGACGGGCAAATGATGAGTTATCTGATTTGAGTGCCGCAGGATCCTGGTTGAGCTGTACCGACCAAAGGCTCTGTGTATTCCTGGCCGCCATCACCATCACCAGAGCCACCAGCAAGTTGATGAAGACAATTATTGCAGCTGTTTTTAACTGTTTTACTGAGGACATTGTTATTGAATCGTAAGCTGGGTCGAAGACTCAGACTCGGCTTAAAATCTATTGTCGTAATCGATCCTGAGGATCCTGATAAGAATTAATAATAAGGAATCGAGCTGAGAGACTAACTTGTTATGGTTAAATGTCTGTAAAGACGACTTTAAATCGGAGTAAAATCCGAAAAATAACTACCAGGTACGCACGCTTCCAACATGTATCACTTCCGGGCACGGCACAACGTCAAGGTCTACATGTTGGAAGGGTGTGGACCCGATCGTTATCTCTCTTCCATCTAAAATCAAACTAAAATCAAAACTCAACATTAACTTAACTTGTCTTTTTCCCCATTCTGAGTTTAAGTTGCAGAATCCATGTCATTCTGAGGAAAATACGGACTTTCAAAGGAGAGTACTATGCGAAAACCTGCTTTTATCGCCTGGGCTTTACTGTTAGCTTTCAGCGCCATAGTTGTAGGAGGCGGCTATCAGAAATTTAGATCGATTCTGCTTCCCGGCAAGAATGGGGAGGTAATTACGCTGCCCGTCGGCTGGCGCATCACGCCCGCCGGTCGTCATCTACCCTTGCCAGGTGATATGGCGATGAAGATCGTCGTCAGCCCGGATGGCAAGTACGCGTTCGTCAATACCGCGGGATGGCATGATCACAGTGTCAACGCAATCGAATTGGCCGGCGAAAAGATCGTCGGCTCCGTTAACGTCGCTAAAAACTGGACGGGTATGGCGCTCAATCCCAAGACCAACGATCTGTTCGTTTCGGGCGGCGGACCTTTGACCGAACAGTTCGCGGGGCTTTCCAAACAGCGCGGAATTGACGCCCAGATAATCGACGCGTTAAAACTGCCTGTTCTTCATTTGGCTTTTGATAGCGGAAAGCTTGAGAGAAGACCATCGCTCTCGATCGAAGGCCTGACCGACAAGGAGCGTTTTATCGCAGGAATAAGCTACGGTTCAGACGGTGCGATCTATGTCGTTAATACGCAAAACGACACAGTCTATCGGTTAAGTGGCGATGATTTCAAAACACAGGTTTCGTCCAAAGTCGGTTACCGACCTTATGCGGCGTCGCTCGCGCCCAATGGGAAACTGCTCGCCGTCTCGAATTGGGGCGACGAGTCGGTGAGTCTGCTCGATCCGGCAACGTTGAAAGAGACAGCCCGTCTCAAAGTCGGCAATCATCCGAACGATCTGGCATACAGCAAAGATGGCCGACTGTTTGTTGCCAACGCCGGGTCCAACAGCGTCAGCGTGATTCGGGACGGCAAGGTGATCGAAACGATCCGCACCTCCTTCGAACCGAGGGCGCTGGTCGGCTCGACGCCTGTCTCGCTGGCGATTACGAATGACGGCAAGCGGCTGTATGTTGCCAATGCCGACAATAATGACATCGCTGTAATTGACATCGGCAACGTGCGCGAGTCGAATATACTGGGCTTTATTCCAACCGGTTGGTATCCGACAGCCATCGCTGTCTCGCCCGATGGGAGGAAAATCCTGGTCGGTACTGGTAAGGGCGGGATGAGGTTGCGTGGCAACTTTCCAGCGATAACCGATTACAAGAGCAGTTCGCCCGACCCCAAGAAGTCCTACGATTACGTCGGATCTCAACTCGAAGGCGAATTCTCGATCATCGACGCGCCCGACAGCTCACAACTCACCGCGTACACCGCGCAAGTCAGAAACAATTTCCCCAACCCGGCGTCGCAAGTTGACCAGGCGCACGCCGACCGTGTTAAGAAGGAGGTCTTCCCGAAGATCAAGCACGTGCTTTACATCATCCGCGAGAACCGCACCTATGATCAGGTGCTGGGGGATCTGGGTAAGGGCAACGGCGATCCCAATCTGACGCTCTTCGGTGAAGAGGTGACGCCAAATATGCACAAGATGGTGCGCGAGACGGTTATCCTCGACAACCTCTACTGTAACGGCGAAGTTTCACAGGACGGCCACCAGTGGTCTAATGCGGCTTTTGCAACGGACTTTACACAAAAGGCCTGGGTCAACAGTTACAGCCGGCGTGGCCAGCCCGAAGCCGATGAGCGCCTCACAGCTTCACCGGCGGGCTACCTTTGGGACAACTGTCGCAAGCACGGGAAAACCTATCGTAGTTACGGCGAATTCGCCTCGTTCCGTTCCTCGCCTGACACCGAGCCGGTTTTCGCAGGCGCCTCGGGTCTGCGTGAGAACGCGAGTGTTGAGTGGATGAAGTTGAAGATGGGATTGGGGCGCCAACGCGACACAATACTGGCTGAGGTCTTCATCAAAGAGTTACAGCAAGCCGAAGCGAAAGGAGAATGGTGGAACTTCATGGTGATGTCGCTCGGTGAAGACCATACAGATGGACTGACGCCCGGGCGCTTCACCCCGATTGCCTGCGTGGCCTCGAACGACCTGGCGTTGGGAATGATTGTGGAAGCCGTCAGTAAATCCAAATTCTGGCCGGAAACGGCGATCTTCGTCATCGAGGACGATGCGCAGAATGGTCCCGATCACGTCGATGCGCGGCGGACTGTTGGTCTGATCTATTCGCCTTATGTGAAACAGGGCGGCATTGTGGACAGCACAATGTACACGACGGTTTCTTATGTCCGCACGATGGGACTGATATTAGGTCTGCCGCCGATGACCCAGTATGATCAACTGGCGACGCCGCTCTATCACGTTTTCACCACGACTCCAACGCTCACACCATACATGCGCGAAAAAGCCCGCGTCGACGTGCTGGCGAAGAACGCGTCGACAGGCGAAGGCGCGCGGCGGTCGGCTCGGCTTGATTTTTCTGACTATGATCTGATTGATTTCGACGAACTGAACGATATATTGTGGAAAGCGCTCAAAGGCAATCAGCCGATGCCCGCGCCTGTGCGCAGCGCGCTCGTAGGGCCGTAGAAGTTAGCCAACACGCAAGGCTCAACAAGCAAGATTCCGAACCCGGCGCCTCCGGCACCGGGTTCGGAATCTATTGTGTCTGTTAAACTATAATATGCACAGCCTTCAGATTATCTATATTTAGCTCATGCCATTCTTCCAGGTAATCCTGTAAACGATCAGGTCTTTTCTTTTTTCAGTGTAACCCCAAGCGATGAAGCGTATATGGTGATTTGCTTTGGGCAATTTCTATATGTCCAATCCTTATTGCCAAAAGCACTGTTGGCAAAGTTCCGTAATACCTGGTTGCCGGAGAATTCCAGAGTAATATCGGATGATTCTAGATCAAGACTGTAGTTGACTAATTCGGCTCCGATCAGTCCATCGCTCAATGAGCAGAGATAATCAAATCTTTCCTCATATTCTTCTTTCGTGTTGAAGTCGTCCTCATCGACCTGAAGATCATAGCTGCCGGCGACTATTTTGCCATTCTTTTGGTAACGCAAGCTCGGAGCGATTAATTTTGAGGCAAGAAAGACAAGTGCAAGACATATCGCGGTGAAAATTTCGTCAGAAAATTCGATTTTGCAGAAGTTACCGCACCAGGACCATTACTTCTCCTATCGGTCGCCTATTAACGGGTTGGATGTCGGAATTCTGAGGTGTGAGTAGAATGCCCTCCTTTTTAGGATCTCCCTGTATGTATAGAGAATTTTATCAACTCCCGTCGATCCAGCAGCGATTTTTCTTTTGCTCAAAGCCTACTGCGCTAAATCAGAGGGGAAGTAGTTGATACGAAAAAGACTAAAGCACCGGTCAAGTATTTCCACCGAAAATATGACGGTGCTGGTTTTCAGAAATTTAGGCGTCAACACATTAAAGGCACACTCAAAATGTGTTAGTAAGGGCGCAAATTTATCAAAAACACTGGCGAGATGTTCGTATTTATCGAGTCGTTGGCGCAGAAGGCAAGCCTCTTCTTGATAGAGACGTACATCGTCAGTGCTGCACACACATGGAACTCAGAATTTGACTAGCTCAGGTAATAAGAAATCCAGATGAATATTAACAATCTAAATAACATCGAAAACGAAAGGAAAGACAATATGGCAAACAAAAATCCAGATGAGGTATTTGTGTTGCTGCTCAGCAACCTGCGGCAGGGTGCGGAGGTGGCGACAAAATTCTATCAGGAACTCAGCTCGTATGTTCAGGATCAAGACATAAAGGAAGCCCTTGAGTCACGATCCTTTATATCGAACCAAATTCTTGAGAGGATAGACGAGTGTTTCAGGATCATTAACGAAAAACCGGTTAAGCCAACCGGGCGGCTGTACGATATCTTTGTTGAGGATTTCCGCAAAGAAATCAATGAAATCCAAAACCCGAGGGCAAGGCGTCTTTACGCTTTGGCCAAACTCAGTCATCTGATAAACCTTCGCAAGGGTGAATATATGGCTCTGATCGCAGCCGCCGATTTAACCGGCCATTATGGCGTCGGCGTACTGCTTGAGACCGCCCTTGCGGACAAAAACGTCTTCGGTGAGCGGATCAGACGACTCATCCGGGAGCGCCTCATGGAGCGGGCCGCTGGGGCCTGATGGCGAAATCGATCTGAACCACCTGAACTATTCAAGTCTGGTCATAGCATTTAAGCTAAAGAATTAACAAAGGTAATTTATTCAGCCTCTTTGCCGCGTTAGCGGCGAAGAGGCTCAATTACAAAAATGTACAGTTTGGTTGTTGGCTGATTGACGCTAAGAAGGGATGGAAATCTGATAGGCGCGAGGTTCACCAATTATTTTTTATAATGGGGGATTCGTCATGAACGTGCTGGTTATCGATATCGGGGGAACGAACGTCAAGATCCTTGCCACCGGTGCAGCTTCACCTCGGAGGTTATCCTCCGGGCAGGAGATGACTCCTGAGAAGATGATCGCCGGAGTCAAGAAGCTCGCAGGGAAATGGAAGTATGACGTGGTTTCAATTGGTTATCCGGGTCTGGTTATCCGGGGTCAAGTGATCTCCGAACCGCGAAACCTTGGGCCGGGTTGGGTTGGATTTAATTTCGAGTCCGCCTTTGGACGACCGGTCAAGGTCATGAATGATGCGGCAATGCAAGCCCTGGGCAGCTATAAGGGCGGAGAAATGCTTTTCATGGGACTGGGTACCGGTCTCGGCTCCGCCGTTGTCGTAGGAGACGTCGTGGTTCCCATGGAGGTCGGTCACCTGGCTTACAAAAATGGGACCTACGAGGATTACGTGGGCGTCATAGGATTAAAGCGGTTCGGGAAGAAGAAATGGAGACGCAACGTAAAATTTGGGGTTGCTCGCTTGATGGAAGTTCTTCACCCTGATGATGTGGTTCTTGGTGGAGGTAACGCCAAAAAACTGAAAGAGCTACTCCCAGGCTGCCGAAAGGGAGATAACACTAATGCCTTTCTGGGGGGTTTTCGAATGTGGTTAGAGGAAGAGGAGGACAAGAATTCCACATCGCCAAAGACTCGTTCTTCGGGAACGAAAAGGAAGTGAATGAAACCCGAATTGACAGCACAGACATTTTGAGAATAGAGGCTTCCGATGATCAATGAACAAATGCGACTCGAGAATGAACGGGAGTGGCAGATTCCCTGGAAGAAATGGGGGCCATATCTTTCCGAACGACAATGGGGAACCGTGCGCGAGGATTACAGCGATAGCGGTAACGCCTGGGATTACTTCACCCACGATCAGTCACGCTCGCGCGCCTATCGCTGGGGGGAGGATGGCCTGGCCGGTATCTCTGATGATCAACAGCGGCTTTGCTTCGCGCTGGCCTTGTGGAATGGAAAGGATCCGATCATCAAGGAACGGCTCTTCGGTTTGACCAACAGCGAAAGCAATCACGGAGAGGACGTCAAGGAGTATTACTTCTATCTAGACAGCACGCCAACCCATTCGTACATGAAGTATCTTTACAAATATCCACAGGCGGCCTTTCCTTACATTAATCTGGTCGAGACCAGTAGACGCAGGAGCCGCAACGAATTCGAGTATGAGTTGATCGATACGGGCGTCTTCGATCAGGATCGTTA
>Ga0066905_100000693_pt1 | contig 10137 bp, 10 predicted proteins | sample PanSoiMetaPlot36_FD_67483 | JGI IMG/M metagenome (GOLD analysis project Ga0066905, IMG submission 67483) | Tropical forest soil microbial communities from Panama analyzed to predict greenhouse gas emissions - Panama Soil Plot 36 (version 2) | ecosystem: Environmental > Terrestrial > Soil >... | reverse complement strand
CGGCGGCGGCGGCGGCGGCGGTTCCACCCCGGACAGGTCGGACATGCACTGCTCGCAGAAAAGCGCCCCGTCCTCGTTGTCGAAGTGGCAGAACGGGCACTTGATCATGGGGGCCGCGATCGCCGGCATGACCGCGAGAAACCCCACGACCGCGGCGACGGCCGCGCGGCGGAGGAATACGCGACGCGATGAGCTGAACATGGACGAGTCCTCGAAAAGGAGTGATGCAGCCGTTCTTCCCGTCGGCGGACTCTAACCGCGGCACGCCGCCAGCTCAAGGAGAATCCGAGCGCCTCTGCGGGCGGACGCGGTAGGATGGCCGAGGTCATCCGTTCGCTCGCCGGGAGGTCGCGATGGTCCCGCGGACGTTGACCGTTTGTCTCGCTCTTCTTCTGACACCTCCGGCGCGCGCCGAAGAGTCGTGGGTCGGCCTGCACGTCATGACGACTCAGCCGAAGGTGCGGCTGAGCGAACGCGTCGGCGACATGGAGGTCGAGTTCGAGCTGACCGGGACCCTTCTCCCAGTGTTGAAGGAACGAGACGGGCGATTGCGCGTGCGCGATTACCTTGGTAAGGAAGGCTGGGCCGACAAAGCGAACTTCGTGCGCCTCGCGGACGCCCCCGCGTACTTCACCGAGGTCATCCGCAAGGACCCAATGAACGTCTGGGCCTGGAGCATGCGGGCCAATTCGTGGCCGGCCAGCGCGGCCGACAACGCGGTCCGTGACCACACGGAGGCCATCCGCCTCGACCCGAAGTGCGTCCCGGCCTATTTCGGCCGCGCCGGGGCGTGGGGGAACAAGCAGGAATGGGACAAGGCGATCCGCGACCTCGACGAGGCCATGCGGATCGACCCGGTCGCGGCCGCGCCGCTGGGGCCGGCCCGGTTCTGGAACTTCCGCGGCACGCTGTCGCTGGGCAAGAAGGCGTACGACCAGGCGATCCGCGACTTCGACGAGGCGATCCGGCAAGACCCGAAATACGCCCCGGCCTTCCGCCATCGCGGCAACGCGTGGGAGGACAAGGGGGACCACGACCAGGCGATCCGCGACTACACCGAGGCCATCCGCGTCGGTCTGATCGACCGCTTCTTCGAGAAGGACCCATCGGTGTTCGTGGACCGCGGCAACCTGTGGCTGGCCAAAAAGGAGTACAGCAAGGCGCTCGCGGACTATGACGAGGCGATCCGCCTGGACCGAAAGTATGTCAGCGCTATCAGCAAGAAGGCCTACCTCCTGGCGACATGCGCGGACGACAAGATCCGCGATGTGTCCCGGGCCGAGGAGCTGATGAAGGAGATGGTCCGGCTGCGGCCGAGCAGTCCTTACAACGACGAGCTGTTTGGGGTGATCGCCGCGGCCCGGGGGAAGTTTGACGAGGCGATCAAACACCAGGAAAAAGCGCTCGAGGACAAGCGCTACGCGGAGCGGCAGGGTGTCAAAGCGCGCGCCCGGCTGAGCGCGTACGCGGACAGGAAGGCGTATCGGGAGTAAGAGGTAGTCGCAATCAGCGATGGAGGAAACGAGGTGCGAGAGTTCACGGTCTCCTTGCGGTCCGGCCGGCGGCTCGTCATCAGGGCCGACCGCTGCGTGGTGCGCCCGGACGGCCTGTTCGAGCTGGTAACCGACTCGGCCGGGGAGCCAGAGATCGGCCAGTTCGACAAGCCGAATGTGGTCGCAGTGTTCGACCGCCAGGAAGTTGAGTGGGTGGCCGACAATGGGCACATCGTCAGCGAGTTGAAACCCGAAGGCGACGAGGACCCGCCCCCCTTTTGACCGAGGTCCCCGCACTGGACCGCCGATGCTCAGCTGGGTCGCGCACCGCGCGGATTCGAGCCGGGCGTCGCGCCGATAGGCGGCCTCGCGACGTCGGTCGGTGACTTGGACGCTGACGGCGAACCCCCCTCGGGCCGCGGATCGCTCGCCGTTGCCAGGGCGCGATAGGCGAGCCGGACCGCCCAGCGGCGCAAGGTCCCGTCGGCGCCGCCCGAGTAGACGAACCGGCGGTCCGGGCTGAAGGCCACCGCCCGGACCGGGGCGGTGTGTCCCTCGAAGAGGCCCGCCTCGCTGCCGTCGGCCGCGCGCCATAGGCGCACCGTGTGGTCCGACCCGCCCGAGGCGACGAGCGTCCCGTCGGCCGAGAAGGCGACACATAGGGGCGGGTCTCTGTGACCCTCCAGGGTCAGGACGCGGCCGTCGGCCTCGCGGACGACCAGGAGGACGCCTGCCACCGCGAGGCACTCGGTCGCCCGGGCACACGCGACCGCCCGCACGGCCCCGGCCTCGCCGCGCAACAGCTCCTGTCCCTTTCCCGCCTGGAAATCCCACCGGCGAAGCCGCCCGTCTACCCCCCCGGAGACGACGGCCGACCCGTCCGGCGTAAAGGTCACCGCTGTTACCGGGCCAGTGTGACCGGCGACGGACCGCAGCGGCACGCCGGGCGGATCGAGCACCCACAGGTGGACCGTACCGTCGCGGCCCCCCGCGGCCACCTGTCGGCCGTCGGGCGTCAGCGCGACGCAGACCAGGCTGTCCTTCGGGCCGCGGAGCCGTCGGCGCTCCCCCCCGGTCACCAGGTCCCAGAGCTGCACGGCCATGTCCTGCGGGAGCAGCCGCAGGGCGCACGACGCCCCCCACTTGCCGCTCCCGGTCATGGCGACCCCGGTCACGGGGCCGGGCTCGCCGGACACCTTGCGGACCTCGACCAGCCCGGGGGCCTCCCACTGGCGCAGCGTCTCGTCGTCCCCGCCCGTCAACAGCAGCTTGCCATCGTTGTTCACGCACAAGGCCGCAACGCCCCCGGCGTGGGCCGGGACCGCCAGCGGCTCGTCCGTCGGCCCTTCCATCCAGTCCGGCACTCGGTCCGGGTCGCGCACAAAGTCGTTGATCGCCTCGACCAGCTCGGCCGGCGTCTGGAACCGCTTGCCGGGCTCCCGGTCCATCAGCTTCCGGATCATGGCGACGAGGACGGCCGGCGTGTCCGGGCGATGCTCGGTGACCAGCGGCGTCGGCTGGGTGAGTTGCCGCCGCAGCTTTTGCATGAGCGAGACGCCGGGGAACGGCACCTGGCCGGTCAGCAGGTAGAACCAGGTGGCGCCGAGGCTGTAGAGGTCGGCGCGGATGTCCACGAGTCGCGAGTCCTCGGCCTGCTCCGGTGCCGCGTAATCGGGGGTGCCGAGGAACGATTCGGCGACGGTCAGCCCTTCCTCCAATCGTTTGTCGGGTGCGTCGAGGCGCGCCAGCCCCATGTCCAGGATCTTGACCACCGGGACGCGGCTCGTGCTCCCCTCCGGTACCGGTGTGAGCGGCGACGGCGTAACCATCAGGTTCTGGGGTTTGACGTCGCGGTGGACGAGGCCCTTCTCGAAGGCGTGTTGCAAGCCAAACGCGGCCTGGCGGACGTACTCGCAGCTCTCCAGGAAGTCCAGCGGCCCGGTGCGGTGAACCAGTCGGTCGAGGTCAATGCCCTCGACGAATTCCATCGCGAAGTACGGCTGCGGGCCGGTCAGGTCGGTCGCGTAAACGGTGACGATGTTCGGGTGGTTGAGCAGAGCGGCGGCCCGCGCCTCGCGCCGGAACCGCTCGAGGTACTCGGCGTGGTCTTTGCCGGTGAGCCGTTCCGGGGCGATCACCTTGAGGGCGACCAGTCGGTCGAGGCCGACCTGGCGGGCCTTGTAGACGATCCCCATGCCCCCGCGATTGAGCGGCCGGACGACCTCGAACCCGGCGACCAGGTCGCCGGGCTTGAGCTCGGTGCGCGCTGGTTCCGGACCGGTCACGGTCGGGTGATCGGGGTCCCGGAGGCTGGGCGTGCAGACGGGACAGATCTCGCGGACGTCCGCGGGGACTTCGCCGGGATCGGGGCGTTCCCAGCTGTGCCCGCAGGGGCACCGCAACTTCTGGGAAGCCATAAGGGGCGTCTCGCTGGGCGCTGCCGGCGGCAGAATGCCGGACGCCCGCTGTAGACGCGCGGGCGCCCCTTTCGGATGATCGGGCCGGAGGGCGGTTGTTTCATCATATACTCAGGACCCACTGCCTGACCACTCTTCCCCCGTCGGCACACCGGCTTCATTCCAATCCACAGTACAATGACAGAGTGCCGGCCGGTTCAACGTCTCAAGGGGAGCAGGCCATGCCGAGTCCGTTTCCGGGAATGGACCCGTATCTGGAAGACGATGCGCTGTGGCCGTGGTTCCAGCACCAGCTCGCGGTCACCTTGCAGCAGACGCTGGGAGTCAACGTCAAGGGCCGATACGCCGTGCTCATGGCCGAGCGCCGGTTCCGCGACGGGCCGCGCGAACTGATCGAACAGCATTTATGCATCCGGGAGGCCGCCGACGGCCGGCTGGTGACCCTGTTCGACCTGGTGAGCCCGGCGAACAAGCGGACGGACGCCGGTCGGCAGGCGTACCTGGCGACCCGGCAGGAAGCGCTCGCGGCCGGGGCGAACGCGGTCGAGATCGACCTTGTCCTGCGCGGCCGGCCCATGATCGATTACTCGCGGGACGGGCTGCCCGACTGGGACTACGCGGTCACGGTCTCCCGGGCGACGCACCCTGTCCGACTTGAGATCTACACGAGCACTCTGCTCAAGCGGCTGCCCCGGTTCGTGGTGCCGCTGGCTACCGACGACCGGCAGACCGTCGTGGATCTCCAGGCCGCCGTCGGGGAGGCCTACGACGCCTGCGACTTCGCCAGCCGGATCGACTACGGCCGCGACCCCGCGGTGCCGTTGACTGACGTGGCGCGGTCGCGATCGGCCGAGGCGCTGGCGAATCGCCCGGCAAGTTGAACGCGCGCCGGCCCAGGAGTCACCGGATGCCGACCTATGAGAACGCCCACTTCGGCCTTCGCCTCGACATTCCCGACCACTGGTTGCTCGTGAGCTGGAGACACTCCGTCCTCTGCCGGCCGGGGCAGTCCGCCTATCAGACGCGCGACGACGAGCTTCCCGCTAGCGGGCCGCGCACGTCGATGTTCCTGTTCACGGCCTCCTTGAAGTCCGCCGAAAGCGAGGTCGCGGTCGATGCCGAAATTGAGCTTTCCGTCTTTCGCGTCCAGGCCGGGACGGACTTCCGGGCCGGTCTGATCAAGAACATTGAGCTCCGATGTCGGCGCGACCGCGGCAGCTCCACTTCCATTACCGGGCAAGGAACCTGGCCAGTCGGTGGCGTGGATTTCGGGTTCGCGGACGAGGAATACAGAAACCTCGGCCGCGTGAGCCGGTATCGCTACTACTTCCGGCCGATCGATGACGTCTACTGGCTCTACGGCAAGATTGCCGGGCACACGAAGCCGGCCTACGAGGAGGCGATCGGGATCGTGGGGGCCATGAAGTGCCAGCCGGGGGGCGCCAAGCCACCCCCCCTACCGGACGGCGAAAACAAGGCGCCTTCCGGTTCGGACTCCCGGCGCCGTCGCGGGCAGTGAACGATCTGTTCGCCCTCTTGGGGGTGCGCCGTGAGAACTCACTTCATCGTTCTGTTGGTCGGCAGCGTACTGTTCCTGGTCCGCTTCATTCTGCAGACATGGGACGTGATTGTTTGGAGCAGTGAGCCCGGTGGGGCAGCGGACCGGAACACGGCCAACCTCCTCAGGGCAATGCAGCTTCTGGGTGTGTATGTCGTCTTCGCCGTGCTTGTGCTCGGCCACGGGCTGCTGAGCGGCCGACCCGTTCGGCGACCACCCGAGTCAGAAGTCGAGCCCGATGCCACACATAACCGCGGTCCGTCTGGGCGATAGCGGTCCGCGCTTGCATTCGCTTCGGCTGACTCCGACAATCTTGAGAAGACCGCAGAAACGCCCGGAGATGATCATGGCTTTCGCACGCACGACCTGGGTCGCGGCCGCATTACTCTGCACGGCAGCGCCGGCGCTCCACGCTGAGGACGGCATCGCCGCCGACCAGTTCGATCGCCTGCGCGAGCTCATCCGGCCGCAGGCCGGCGAATCGCGCTGGCGCGACGTCAACTGGCTGACCAGCCTGCACGAGGCGCGCGTGCAAGCCGCCGCGAATGGCAAGCCGATCCTCTTGTGGTCGGGCGGCGGAGCGCCCCCGCTCGGAGGCTGTTGAAGCGGTGGGCGTGCAGTCCGTGGGACTGCGATGTGGACGGAAGAGATGGTGAAGGTTGTCAACGAGCAGTTCACCGCCGTGGCCGTCTCGGGGCACGTGGCCATGAACCGCAAGGACTCTGAAGGCGACTTCCTTCGCAAGACCGGTATCAAGCTGGCCGGCGCGGGGGGCAACATCGAGTGCCTCACGGCGAGCGGCACCCGGCTCGGGTCGTTCTACCCCGCGGGCGGCACCGAGCACAACCGCCGCGACCTGCAGGGGATTCTGAAGAAATGGCAGGCCCTGCCCGAACCGGAGCGCACACCGGGCGGCGTCAAGGTGGAAGAGGCCGGCCCGGTGGCCGCCAACGTCAAAGAGATCGCGCCGCCGCCGGGGGCCTTGATCCTGCGCACCTACCACCGCTTGCTCACCCGCACGGCCGAGGGCGGTGTCCGCAAGGTCGTCGTGAGTGATTACCCGCAGCTGACCAAGCACGGCGACAAGGACATCTGGATCACTCACTTCGGCGAGCGCTGGGAGGCTCAACCCGACTTCATGTGGATCAAGGAATCCGAGTGGAACGCGATCGTGCGGCCCGACCCGAAGCCGGGCGATCACTACCCGCTGCTCGAGGCCGTGGCGGATCGCATGACGCGCGCCCATTTGATCATGGGCATGGCCTACGGCGAATGCGGCATCTGCGACAAGAAGTCGGTCCGCTCGCGCACGCTGTCCCTGACCTTGACCGACGTCTCCGCCGAGCGCGTCGAGCTCCGGCTGGAGGGAGCCGCGGCGCTGGGCGTGGACTATGACACGTCCATCAAGGAGGACCGCAAGGGAGCGCGCGAGGGCAAGTCCGTCCAGGGTTTTGAGCCGAAAGTGCTGGGCTACCTGAGCTATGATCGGAAGAAGAACGCGTTCACGCGCTTCGACGTCGTCGCGCTCGGCGATGCCTACGGTACTCCGGGCGGCGATCACCATTTCAACTACCGGCCCGGCCGCTACCCCATCGGCATTTCCCTGGAACTGGTCGAGGGCAAGGCCCCCACGGAGAGGATCCCACCGCGCGCCGCCGTGATCTACGACACGCCCAATCCGCACTACCTCGCGACCGGGAAGTAAGCCCGGAGGGCCCGCGAATGCGCGAGGCGATCCGCGACCGGGCCGGTGAGCCTGGCGTCGGCCCGGTCACTGATCTTGTTCTTCCGGCCGGCTTGAAATGAGGTGATCCCATGTTGCGGCTGATACCCTGGTGCGTGGTGTTGAGCGTTGGCGTTGCAACGGTCTGCGCGGAGGAGCCCAAGGTGACCGTGCGGCCAATCTCGGATGCCGATTCCGTCATCGCGGTGTACCGCGAAGACCACGGACGCGCGTCCGGCGGCGGGCCCGCCATGATCCTCGCCGCCTGGCCGGACGGGCACGTCGTCTGGTCGGCCGATCGCGTCAAGGGTGGTGCGCCATATCGCGCCGGGCGTGTCGATCCAAAGAAGTTGACCGCACTCCTGGCGCGATTCGACAACGACGGCCTGTTCGCCGACGACAGGCTCAACCAGGCGCACTTCGGTCCGGATTCACAGTTCATCACCGTCTACATCAAGACGGGCAAGAGCCAGGTGAAGATGCGGTCCTGGCACGAGCTGTTCGAGGAGTCCGACAAACGCGTCGTCGATCATCGGGGCGTCGCGACTCTCGAAGGCCGGCGGCGCCTCGACGTGCTTCGCGAGGCGCCGGCCGAGTACCTGTTCTTCCGGTCGGTCTGGAGCGAGACGCGGGGGCGGTTGAACGACCTGGTCCCCGCCGAGAGCACCGCGAGCGCGGGCAAGCCGGTCATGAAGTCGGGCGTTCTCACATGGGAGGAGCCGGCGTCCAAGTAGTCGCGCGATGTGACGAGGTCGGCCCGTGACAGCTGGCGTGAGGCGGAGCCCGAAGCGCCACGCGAGGGCGACGCCGAATGCGGTCGCCTATTCGTCGCCTTGCTAATCGACGTCGGGTCGGCCGGCGTCGCCCTCGCGTGGCGCTTCGGGCTCCGCCCGACCATTCAACTCAAACGCATGCCCCGCCACGTCGTCCTCGCCAACCCGGACAGCAAGCGCTGGCTCGCGTACGGGCGCGACTGGCACCAGCTCTGGGCCGAACCGGCCGCGAGGCCCGAACTCGTCCTCGTCCCGTGGGCGGATGTCGTTCCCCGCCTCGGCGACCTCAGCGATCTATCGGCGTTTGACGAACCGGCGGTCGTCCGCCTCGAGTCCCCCGGTCGCGACGATCACGTGACGCGGCTGCTCCTCCAGGCCGGCGCCGACGCCGAGCCCGACGAATCCGTCCGCGACTGGCGGTCGGTGGACTTGCCGAAGGGCCTGCTCCTGCGGCCCGGCTTGTTGTATCGCGGGTTTGTTCGCGTGCTGGAAGGGCTGAAGCACTCGTTCGCGGCCCGGCGGCACCTGCGACCGACCGCCGACCCGCACGACGTCGCGGTCATGTTCGACAAGACCGCGACAGCGAGGCGATTACAAGCGGCGGGGTTGCCCGTTCCCGAGATGATCGACCCGCCGTTGACAGCCGCGGAGTTGTGCGCCGCCGTCGCGCGAATGGGCTGGTCACGGACGTATGTGAAGCTGAACACCGGGGCCTCGGCGAACGGGGTGGTCGTGCTCCACGCCGCGGATGATCCGTTCGGCATTTCGACCATGGTCCAGCTGGAGGGGGGGTTCCACAGCACGAGGCGGCTGAGCCGCCTGACCGGCGCACCGCTCCACGCGGCGCTCGACTTCCTCCTTGCGGAGGGGGCGATCGTCCAGCGCGGCATCCCCATGGCCCAGATCGACGGCCAGAACTTCGACTTGCGCGTGGTCGTCCTCCGCGGGCGGCCGGCGTTCACGGTCTTTCGTCTCAGCCCACACCCGATGACCAACCTGCACCTGGGCGGCCGCCGCGGAGACTGGCCCGCGTGCCGGGCCGCGGTCCCGACCCGGGCCTGGCTCGACGCGATCGACGACGCGGTCGCCGCGGCCGGCTGCTTCGACGCCGCAATGGCCGGGGTGGACCTGGTGTTCGAGCGCGGCTTCGGCCGGCACTACGTGTTGGAGGTGAACGCCTTCGGCGACTTCATCCCCGGATACACCGACGACCGCGGGCGGACGGTGCACCGGGTGCAGATGGAGGGGCTGTTTGGCGGCTAGGTCGGCGTGTCTGTACCTATTTGGCCGCTACGATTGGACCACCCTGGCAAGCTCGGCGGTCGCCGCCCGCGGGCCGGCCGGGGCGCCGAAGATGGACGTCCCGGCCACGAACACGTTGGCCCCGGCCTTCGCGCACACCGGGGCTGTCGCCAAATCAACCCCGCCATCGACCTCCAGCTCGCACTTCGGATTCCGCCGGTCGATCAGCGCCCGCAGGGCGGCAATGCGGCCCGGACTCTCGGGCAAAAATGCTTGCCCGCCGAACCCCGGCCAGACGGTCATGCACAGGGCGAGGTCAATGTCCGGCAAATATTGATCCAGTACCTCGACCGGCGTCGCGGGGTTGATCGCGACTCCCACTTTCTTTCCCCTGCCGCGAATTTCGCGGATCAGCGGACGGGCGTCCGGAAGCACCTCGTGATGGACAATTAGCGCGTCGGCCCCGGCCTTCACGAACCCGTCCACGAACTTGCCCGGGTCGGTCACCATCAGGTGGACTTCAAGCGGTCGCTTGGTGACGGGGCGCAAGCCTTTCACGACCACCGAGCCCATGCTCAGGTTGGGTACGAAGTGCCCGTCCATGACATCGACGTGGATGCGGTCGGCCCCGCCGAGCTCGGTCTCCCGGACCTGCTCGCGGAGACAGGCAAAGTCGGCGGCGAGGATGGAAGGTGCGATGGCCGGCATTGAAGCGACCCCCCCGGGACGGGCGTGGCCGGGGTGTTATAGAACTGCAGTGGGGAATTGCGTACCGGCCGCCATACGGGTATGTTGGTTTGGTCTACGCCTTTCTACGAACCCGTCCCGCACCGAGAGGATCTCATGCGCTCCCGGTCCGACCTGTCCGCGTTCCGAAGCCAATTACTCGCACTGCTCAACCGGGCCGAAGAGGTTCGGTCCGTCTTGGCCA
>Ga0066905_100000692_pt1 | contig 10138 bp, 11 predicted proteins | sample PanSoiMetaPlot36_FD_67483 | JGI IMG/M metagenome (GOLD analysis project Ga0066905, IMG submission 67483) | Tropical forest soil microbial communities from Panama analyzed to predict greenhouse gas emissions - Panama Soil Plot 36 (version 2) | ecosystem: Environmental > Terrestrial > Soil >... | reverse complement strand
CTTCCTAGGAGTGATCGGCGCCGCGTTTCTCCTCGCCGCCTGGATGGTCGGTGTCGGGCTCGGCGCTCTCGCCCGAAGGACGCGGGTGCGATGAGTAAGGCTCGGGCGTCGGGTTCCGCTCGCTACTGGCTGGGAGCCTGGTTGCTGCTGGCGCTCTACTCGCTTGCGGCCGTGCTCCTGCTCGCGCACCGCGACTTCACGGACGAAGGCCCGTTGTCGCGACACCAGCCCGAACTCTCATCGGCGCTCCCCGGAGGCGTCTCGCTCCAGGCCGTCCGCGACGAGTGCTTCTGGCAGCCGGAGACGGTGAGCAAGGTCGTAGGCGGCGAGGTCGACGGCCGCCTCTACTACGCCTGCTACTTCGTCTCGGGCAAGTACGGCCGTCTCGGTCCGAGCCGACGTCCTCGACCTTCACGGTGAGCGAGTCGGCGACGCCGGCCTGATCAAGCGAGGAGGCGCCTGGCCCTGGGTCGGAGAGGTCAATTCCTCCCGTGACCTGGTGATCGATGGGCTTCTTATGGCTGCGCTGCTGATCCTCTTTTGGGTCTGGCACCGACTTCGCCGCGAGACGGCCGGCTCCGGCCCGGCGAAACGTGAGCGTTGGCGCACGGGTGGTCTCATCGCGCTTGGAATCGCACTGACCGGGACCGGGCTCTGGGCATGGGCGACTCTGATGGAGGCCCTGCTGCATCCGGACTCTTGGGGCTTAATGGTTTACGCCTTCGTCGGCGCCTCGTTCGCCTATGGAGTGCTCGTCGGGCGGGTGGTCGTCGGACGTCGGGCGTTGCTCTCGTGGCCTCGGCTCAGCGGCGGTCTGCGTGACCTGGGTCTCGGCCTCGCCGGTTGCATCGCGCTCTTCCCGGCGCTCCTGTTCGCGCTGGTCGTCGCGAGTGCTCTTGGTCACATGCCGGTGACGCTGACTCTTTGGCACGGGCTGGTGGCGCTTTCTGCAGGCGCCTCCTTGCTCGCTTCCGCCGGCGTCTGGTATCGATGGCGGGCGGCTCAGGCGGACACTCCTTCAACACCTGCTTCGGGCGCGGTCGCGACGGTCACGACGGGAATGGCTGCGGTCGCACTCACACTCTTCAGCGTGACGTACGTAACGTTCGACCTGCTCCTCGGAACCTAGCCCACCGCTTGCCTTTCCTGTAACGAATCCCGAGCGGCGGAGCTTTCGATAGCGTCCGTTCTCGGTGGAAGCCACGCACGACGTCTTGGTTGTAGGCGCCGGGTGCGCCGGAATGCGCGCTGCGATCGAGGCTCACGATCTCGGCGCCGACGTCGCGCTTCTCTCGAAGATCCATCCGGTCCGCAGTCACTCGGGCGCAGCCGAAGGGGGGATCAACGCGGCGCTCGGGAACGCCTCGCCCGACAGCCCCGAGGAGCACGCCTTCGACACGGTCAAGGGCTCCGACTACCTGGGCGACCAGGACGCGATCGAGATCCTGTGCACCGAGGCGCCCGGCGACGTGTACCAGCTCGAGCACTGGGGCGCCGTCTTCTCTCGCACCGAAGACGGGCGAATCGCGCAGCGCCCCTTCGGCGCAGCCGGAGCGCCCCGAACCGCGTACGCGGCCGACATCACCGGACATGTCCTGATCCACGTCCTCTACGAGCAGGTGATGAAGCGCGATCTCCAGGTGTACGAGGAGTTCTTCGCGTGGAAGCTCGTGATCGACGACGACCGCTGCCAGGGGGTCATCGCCTGGGATCTCCTCAACGGCGGGCTGAAGACGATCGGCGCGAAGACCGTCGTCCTCGCGACCGGCGGCGCAGGGCGGCTCTACACCGGGACGACGAACGCCTACGCGTGCACGGGCGACGGAATGGCCATGGCCTTGAAGGCAGGTGTTCCGCTCAAGGACATGGAGATGATGCAATTCCACCCGACGACGCTGTCGCCGACCGGCGTCCTCATCACCGAAGGGACGCGTGGCGAGGGCGCGTACCTCCTGAACTCCGAGGGCGAGCGCTTCCTCAAGAACTACGCGCCGAACGCGATGGAGCTCGCCAGCCGCGACGTCATCTCGCGGGCCGAGCAGGTGGAGATCGACGAGGGCCGCGGGGTGAACGGGAACGTCCTGCTCGACATGCGCCATCTGGGCGCGGAGAAGATCCTCGAGCGCCTGCACGGGACGCGCGAGCTGGCGATGACCTTCGCGGGCATCGACCCGATCTACGACCCGATCCCGGTGCGGCCGGGCGCGCACTACCACATGGGCGGCGTCGACACCGACCACGAGCGGGGCATCACCGAGCTCGAGGGCCTGTACGCGGCCGGCGAGTGCGCGTGCGTCTCGGTGCACGGCGCGAACCGCCTCGGCGGCAACGCGCTCATGGAGACGATCACCTACGGCCGGCGGGCCGGAGCAGCCGCGGCCGACTGGGCGCTGACGCACACGACCGTGGCCGTCCCGCCGGGGGTCGAAGCGGACGCGGAGCGTGAGCTGAAGACGCTGCTCGACCGCAGCAAGGGGGAGCGGCCGTGGCAGATCCGCGACGAGCTCGCGAGGACGATGCACGAGAACTTCGGCGTCTTCCGGCGCGAGAAGCAGATGAAGGAGCAGGAGCGGATCGTCGGCTACCTGCGTGAGCGCTACGCGAACGTCGTCGTGGAGGACAAGGGCGAGGTCTTCAACAATGACCTGACGCACGCCCTCGAGCTCGGGTACCTGCTCGACCTGGCGTCGTGCATGGTCGTCGCGGGGCTGGAGCGCAAGGAGAGCCGCGGCGCTCATGCGCGGCCGTACGACTATCCCGATCGCGACGACGAAAACTTCATGCGTCACACGATCGTCCGCTGGGTCGGAGACCATCCGGTTCTGGACTGGAAGCCGGTGACAATGACGAAGTGGCAGCCTCAGGAGCGGAAGTACTAGTGCCTTGGTCGGGATCAACTGTCCTCGACGGGAAGCCGATCAAGATCAGGACTTCGCATCCCCAGGAAAGGAACTTCTGATGAGGCGCTTGAGCCTGTTGCTTCTCGTACTGCTTGTCCCGCTCGCGGCCGCGTGCTCGAACGACACGCTCTCGGTCGATCCCGTCGCGCGGGCGGCGGAGACCACGGGCAAGACCGACACCATGCACATGTCGATGAAGATGCGGATCGTCGCGCCCGGCATGGGGCCGGTCAGGATGTCCGCCGACGGCGCGTTCGACAACGCCGCCCGGCGCGGGTCGATGACGATGGACATGTCGGACTTCGCCCGCCAGATACCCGGCGGGGCGCCCGCCGATCCCAAGCTGTGGCGCGGCCGAGAGGTCTTCGACTTCTCGAAGAGGCCGGTCATCTACATGAGCTTCCCGTTCATGACCCGCGCGCTGCCCGGCTCGAAGCCGTGGATCCGGATCGATCTCGAGCAGCTCGCTGGGCGGATGGGCCTGGACCTCGGCGCGCTCATGCAGAGCGGTCAGAGCAATCCGGCACAGCAGCTCGACTATCTGCGCAGCGTCACCGGTGACCTGAAGGAGCTCGGGAAGGGCACCGTCAGAGGAGTCTCGACGACGCACTACCGCGGGACGGTCGACCTCGAGGACTATGTGAAGCTCGTGCCGGAGGCTCGGCGCAAGAGCGCACGGAAGACGATCGAGCAGCTCGAGAAGACCATGCGTGGTCGTTCGACGTATCCGGTCGATGTCTGGGTCGACTCATCGGATCAGGTGCGCCGGATGGCCTTCGACATGACGTCCGACACGCCCAATGGCATGGTCACGACAAAGATGCAGATGGACCTGTTCGACTTCGGCGCGCCGGTCAACGTCGACCTGCCGGCGAAGAGCCAGACGATGGACTTCAGAGAGCTAACCGGGAAGGCAGGATGACCGAAGCAGCCGACATCCACGACTGGGACGAGCCGACGATGGACGTCGCGCTGAAGATCTGGCGCGTCGACGAGGACGGCGAGCGCGACCTCGTCACGTACGAGCTCGAGGCGCCCGAGTGGGCCTGCCTGCTCGACGTGCTCGACATCATCAAGGACCGCCACGACGGGTCGCTCGCGTACCGCAAGAGCTGCCGGATGATGATCTGCGGCTCCTGCGGGATGCGCATGGACGGCCGGGCCATCCTCGCCTGCAAGGAGCGGATGAAGCCGATTGTCGAGAGTGGTCATGTCCCAACGATCTCGCCGATGGGGAACCTGCCGATCATCAAGGACCTCGTAGTCGACATGGGCCCGTTCTGGCAGAAGATCCGCGACGTCAAACCGTGGCTCGATCCCGGCTACGACGAGGCGTCGGACCGCGAGCGCATCGTCTCCCAGCAGCAGATGAGCGTCATCCAGAAAGAGGCGCTCTGCATCATGTGCGGCTGCTGCGTCTCCGAGTGCAACGCGATGGAGTCGGATCCGGACTTCCGTGGGCCCGCCGCGCTCGCGAAGGGCATGCGCTTCGTCGGCGACCCGCGCGACCAGACCGCGGTCGAGCGGCTCAACGACCTGAACGATGAGCACGGGATCTGGGACTGCACTCGATGCTACTTCTGCAATGAGCGCTGCCCGAAGGGCGTCGACCCGCGCGACGCGATCGCCAAGCTCGGTGCCGAGTCGATCAAGGAAGGCATCGACTGGGACCTGGGCGCGAAGCACGCGAACTGGTTCGTCACCTCCGCGAAGACGACCGGGTGGCTGCGCGAGACCGACCTCGTTCCCAAGACGCAGGGCATCCTCGGGGCGGTCAGGGAGACGAAGTTCGCGCTCACGCTGCTCCGCCACGGCAAGGTGCCGCCGCCGGGGCCGGTCCACGTCGCGGCCGACGTCGACGAGTCCCGTGACTTGTACAACCTCGTCAAGGAGCAGGGGCTGGACGGTGCTCTCGGGATCGTCCAGGGGGAGGCGGCACTGGCGAAGATCGAGCACATCGAGGCCGAGCGGGCCCACGAGGAAGAGGAGGACTCGGCCGAATGAAGGTCGCCTACTACAAGGGCTGTCTCGCGTCGCTGTCCGCGAAGGAGCTCGACACGTCGACACAGGCGCTGGCGCCGAAGCTCGGGATCGAGCTGGACGAGCTCGAGTCGGTCACGTGCTGCGGCGCGGGCGACATCCACGAGGCGGAGCCCGACTACTACCTGCACCTGAACGCGCGGATCCTCGCCTACAGCGAGCAGACCGGCGCGGACACGCTGATGACGATCTGCAACGTCTGCACGCTGAACCTGCGCCAGGCGAACTGGCAACTCAAGAACGACGACGAGCTCCGGACGCGCGTGAACACGAATCTCGAGACCGTCGGCGCGCCGCCGTACCACGGAAACGTCGAGGTGAAGCATCTGCTCTGGCTGATCGCCGAGGGTGACGGCTACGAGACACTGAAACAGGTCGCGCACAAGGGCCTCAGGGGCCTGAAGGTGGCGCCGTTCTACGGCTGTCAGATCCTGCGGCCGTCGAAGATCCTGGGCTTCGAGGACCCGGACAAGCCGCACTCGCTCGAGGCGATCATCGACGCGTGCGGGGGAGAGGCGATCGACTATCCGGCCAAGATCAAGTGCTGCGGCTTCCCGATCATCCAGGCCCGCGAAGAGACCGCGCTGGGCGAGCTGATCCAGCCGATCGAGCAGGCGACCGAGGCCGGAGCAGACGTCATGGTGACCCCGTGCCCGCTCTGTCATCTGTCGCTCGACGCGTGGCAGTCGAAGCTGCGCGAGCGCACAGGACGGGACTTCCAGATGCCGATTCTGCACCTGTCGCAGCTGATCGGGGTTGCGGCCGGGCTCGAGGAGTCGGAGCTCAAGTTCAAGCGCCACGTCGTGCCCGTGCAGCCGGCGCTCGAGAAGATCGAAGTCTGACCGCCGACCCGACCGGTATTCGTTCCGCGGGGGCCGGTGCGGGCCGAGGGCCGCAACGGTCCGGCGCCGGCCCTCTGACGGTCTGAAATGGCGTCCCGATGAAGAGACCGCTCGGAACGATCGGAACGCTCGCACTCGGCGCCGCCCTCTGGGGGCACTTCGAGGCCGGTTGGGTCCGGCTGCGCTCGATCCCGGTGCCGATTCCCGGCCTGCCCGAGGAGCTGGACGGCTTGCGCGTCGTCCACCTGTCGGACTTCCACCTCGGCTTTCCGTCTCGCGGGCAGCGCGCCGTCGAGCGGGCGATCGAGTGGGCCGCTGCGCGCGACCCTGACCTCGTCGTCATCACGGGCGACCTTCTCTCGCGGCCGGTTGCCGAGCCTACGCTGCGCGAACTCCTCGACCGCGTGCCCGGTGCGTTCGCGGTCCTCGGCAACCACGACTTCGCGCACTCGCGCGACCCCTTCTCCAGGCCGAGCGCGGTGTCCGGTCTCCCTTCGACGACCGTGCTCTTCGACGAGGCCCGGACGGTCGAGCTGCGAGGTCGCCAGGTCCAGATCGTCGGCATCGATCCGCGCACCTACCGGCTCGGCGTCTCCCGCCCGTCCGCGCTCGCCGACCCGGAGGCGGACCTGCGGATTCTGCTCTGCCACTTTCCGAGCGTGGTCGACCGCGTGCGGCCGGGCGTGTTCGACCTCGTCCTCGCGGGGCATCTCCATGCGGGCCAGATCGTCGTTCCGTATGGCCGCGGCAAGGTGCGTTTCGCTCATCTCCGGTGGACGTACGCCGAAGGGCTGTACCGCCGGCCGGGCGGTCTGCTCCACGTCTCGCCTGGGCTGGGGACGACGTTCGTCCCGTTTCGTTTCTTCGCTAGGCCCGAGGCGACCGAGCTCGTTCTAGGATCGTCTCCATGAGCACGAGGGTTGCCGGGCTGACGGGCGTGACGCTCCAGGACGCACCGTTGGTCTGTCACGAATGCATCTGGTGGCAGGGCAGCGTCGAGAAGCGGCGCTGGATCGAGCGCGCCGAGCTGGATTGGGGAGCTTGGGGCGCCGTGTACCGCGACGACGACGGGACCGTGATCGGCTCGATGCAGTACGGGCCCGCCGAGCTCTTCCCGCGCGCGCGGGAGCTGCCGGCCGGGCCGCCCTCGGACGACGCCGTGCTCGTCACGTGCGCGTACCTCCTCGACCGCGCGAGCCCCTGGGTCATGCAGTCGCTGTTCCTGGCCGCGATCGGGGACGCGCGCGACAAGAAGGCCGGCGCGCTCGAGACGTTCGCCTACCGCTACCCGGAGGGCGAGACGGCCCACGAGCGGTTCTGGGTCCACCGCACGGTCTTCCCGCGCGACTTCCTGTCCGACTTCGGGTTCGAGACCGTGCGCGCCTTGGGGCCTGTCGAGCTGGTGCGCCTCGAGCTGGGCGGTCTGCAGCCGGTCGCCGAAGGGGCGCGGGAGAAGGTGCTCAGGCTCGTGAAGGAAGCGTTCTCGCCCGCGCCCGCGCCGGTTCCACCCGGGCCCTAGGCAGCGAGCGCCTGGCGCTCGAGCAAGAGCTCTGCGATCTGGATCGCGTTCAGCGCCGCGCCCTTGCGCAGGTTGTCGCAGACGACCCAGAGGGCGAGGCCCGGTCCGGCAGTGTCTTCACGGATCCGCCCGATCAGCACTTCGTCGCGGCCCACGGCGTCTCGAGGGGTGGCCAGGTCCTGCACGGTCACGGAAGGCGCCTCGGACAGGATCTCGCGCGCCTCCTCCGACGAGAGCGGGCTCTCGGTCTCGACCCAGATCGCCTGCGAGTGCCCCACGAGCACGGGCACACGTGCGCACGAGGCGCTGAACGGAAGGTCCGGCAGTTCGAGGATCTTTCGCGACTCGGCTCGGAGCTTTGCTTCCTCCTCGAACTCGTCGCCTTCGAGCTCCCAGTCGCCGACGACATTCCCGTCGGTCGACCGCTGCGACCGGAGACGCTCCATCGACTCCGCGCCGGCGCCCGAGGCGGACTGGTACGTGGCGACGCGGACGCTGCGCAGGCCTGCGGCCTCGTGCAGCGGCCCGAGGGCGCACACGAGCTGGATCGTCGAGCAATTCGGGTTGGCGACGATCCCCTCGTGCGCGGGGGCTCGCTCGCCGTTCACCTCGGGCACGACGAGCGGGATCCCTTCCGTCAGCCGGAACGCGGACGACTTGTCTACGCAGACGGCGCCGCCGGCGACAGCCGCGGGGACGAGGTCGCTGCTCTGGGCCGTCCCCACGGAGAAGAAGCAGAGATCGAGCTCGCCCGAGGCCAGTGACTCCTTCGTCGCCTCCTCGATCTGAAGCTCGCCGCCGCCGAACGGCACCCGAGAACCGGCGGAGCGCGCGGAGGCGAACGCACGAACCTGTCCGAAGCCCCGCTCGGCCAGGAGCTCGAGCGTGACGTGCCCGACCGCGCCGGTCGCGCCGACGACGCCGATCCGCGGGTCAGCCATGCGGGCGCTCCGCTTCGGGGCGCTCGAGCTCGAACGCGACGTGCAGCGCCTGGACGGCTTGCTCGACCTGGTCGCGCGGGACGAAGCAGCCGATCTTGATCGGCGACGTGCTCACGATCACCGGCTGGATCCCGAGCTCCTCGAGCGCGGAGAACATCTTCGCTGCCACTCCCGGGTGGCTCTTCATCCCGGCCCCGATCACGCTGACCTGACCGAGATCCTCGCGCGCGGACCACTCGACGCCGAGGCTCCCGAGCGCCTCCTCGGTCTCCGGCCGCTCGTCGGCGGAGAAGACGATCTCCGGGCCGGTCTGGATCACCGTGTCGACGTTGACGCCTGCCTGGGCCAGCGCCTCGAAGAGCCGGGCCGCGGAGACGCCTTCGACGCGGTACACGGTCTCCGCCGCCTTGTGCGTGACGCCTGAGATAAGCGCCTTCTCGAGCATCCGTTCGTCCTCCTCGCGAATCCAGGTGCCGTCGGCCTCCGAGAAGCTCGACCGGACGTGCAGCTTGACATCGTGGTTGCGCGCGAACTCGACCGACCGCAGCTGGAGCACGCGCGCACCAGAGGCGGCCATCTCCAACATCTCGCCGTAGCTGACCGCGTGCAACTTGCGGGCGCTCGGGACGATGCGCGGGTCGGCGGTGTGGACGCCGTCGACGTCCGTGTAGATCTCGCATGCGTCGGCGCCGAGGGCCGCGGCGAGCGCGACGGCGGTCGTGTCCGAACCGCCGCGGCCGAGCGTCGTGATGTCGAGCTCGGTCGAGACGCCCTGGAAGCCTGCGACGAGCACGATCCGCTCTTTGTCGAGCGCTTCGTGGATCCGGTTCGCTCGGATGTCGACGATCTTCGCCTTGCCGTGCGCGGTGTCGGTCACGATCCCGGCCTGCGAACCGGTGAGCGAGATCGCCTCGTGGCCGAGGTCGTGGATCGCCATCGCGCAGAGCGAGCAGGAGATGCGCTCGCCGACCGAGATCAGCATGTCCAGCTCGCGCGCCTTCGGGCGCGGTGAGATCTCGTGCGCGAGCCGGACGAGCCCGTCGGTCGTGTCGCCCATCGCGGAGAGCACGGCGACAACGCGGTTTCCGGTCTCGCGCGCGGCGACGAGGCGCTGGGCGACCGCGCGCAGGCGGGCGACGTCCGCGACCGAGGTCCCGCCGAACTTCATCACGACGGTGCCAGTGCTCGGCCGAGGCGCCTCGTCGGCGAGGGCCGGCAGAGCCTCGTAATCGGTTGCGGTCACGCCGGGATCCTAGGTCACATCTCGCGGCGCCCTGAGAGAGCGCGCCCAAGGGTCACTTCGTCGGCGTACTCGAGGTCTCCTCCGACGGGTAGGCCGCTGGCCAGCCGTGTCACCCGGACCCGTCCGCGAAGCCGGTCGGCCAGATAGGCGGCCGTGGCCTCTCCGGTCATGTTCGGGTTCGTCGCGAGGACGACCTCCTGGATGCCGTTCCGCTCGACACGGCCCATCAGCTCGTCGATCCGCAGGTGCTCGGGCTCGACGCCGTCGATGGGGGAGAGCGACCCGCCCAGGACGTGGTACAGACCGCGGTATTCGTGCGTGCGCTCCAGAGACACGAGATCCGCGGGCTGCTCGACGACGCACACGAGCGTCCGGTCGCGCCGCTCGTCGCGGCAGATCTCGCAGCGCTCCTCTTCGGTCAGGTTGCCGCATTCGCTGCAGAAGCGCACGCGCTCCTTGACGTCGTCGATCGCAGCCGCGAGAGCCTGGGCCTCCTCTCGGGGCACCCGGAGCAGATGGAACGCGAGCCGGTGCGCGGTGCGCGTGCCGACTCCGGGCAGGCGCGTGAGCTGAGCGACGAGGTTCTCGACGGCCGGTGAGAGCATGGCCGAATTGTGCCTTGGAAGGTCGGATTGCCCGCTGTAATGTGAGTC
>Ga0066905_100000691_pt1 | contig 10139 bp, 6 predicted proteins | sample PanSoiMetaPlot36_FD_67483 | JGI IMG/M metagenome (GOLD analysis project Ga0066905, IMG submission 67483) | Tropical forest soil microbial communities from Panama analyzed to predict greenhouse gas emissions - Panama Soil Plot 36 (version 2) | ecosystem: Environmental > Terrestrial > Soil >... | reverse complement strand
CATGGGAATGCCAGCCCAGAGTCCCGCCCGGCTGGAAGGTCACGTGAACGACAGCCACGTCCACCGGGCCCTTGAGCTTGACCTTGATCCCCTCCACGTTCGCCGTGTAGGGACCTGTGATCGTGGCTCGAGTGACGAGTTCGGTCGTCGTCCCCGAGGGCGAGGTCGCGCTGGCCGATCCGGTGACAATGGCCAGTGTCGCAACGCTTGCTAGTGCAGCGAACGGCACGCTCAGCGACCGCATTCTCATGACGTACTCCTCCCCTGATGACCTAGTGGTTTCTTCGAATCCACGCTGCGGGCGCGCCCAGAGCGTGGCCTTGCAGCGGCAGTGAGGTGCGGTGCCGCCCCGCGCGACTGATTTGTCACGACTGCGCGGTCCAGTCGGGCTGGTCTGGTCGACCGCTAGGGCAGTGTCACGAATTGACCGAGGAACGCCCTGGCCGACGGAGTGTCGAGGCGGTAGCTAAAGCGGGTGCCTCCGGTGCAGAGCGGGGCGCCGCCTCCGGTCGACGTCGAGACGATCGCGACTGCCACCTCGCCGCCACCCACGTTCAGCAGACGAGGGCTGCCGGAATCCCCAAAGCACACTCCGCCCTCGCCGGTCGCGTTGGTCGTCTCAAGCAGACGCAACACGGACCGCTCGAGCGCTTGGAAGGGCGAGGTAGAAACCCGCCGCGTCGCGATCGCGAAGTTGGCTAGCTTTGGCTTGCCGCCCCCAAAGTCGTACCCCGTGGCGCCGTAGCCGACATTGGTGAAGTCCTGGCCGCGCAGACCGTTCTGAGCCGCGAGTTGATCCAGCAAGCCGGCTGGCGGCAGCTTGACCGGGGCGGTGGCCACCGGTTGGGCCAACGTGATGACACCCAGATCGTGCAGATCGCCTGTGCCTTTGCCAAAGGCGGGGTCGAAGGTGAACGAGGCCGCGGGGACGATCGTGGCTGGCGCGTTCGGATCATAGGTCGGGTCGAAGGTGACCCCGTCGATGACGACGAAGCCGCCCGAATTGGCGATGAACTGCAGACAGTGAGCCGCGGTGAGGAAATAGGTCGGCGCGATCAGCTCTCCCGAGCAGAGCCGCGCGGGTGGGTCGCCGCCAAACCGGACGACCATCACTCCGACATAAGGGTGGCCATTGCCGTCCGGTTGCCCGTTCGTAATCGCACCGGCCTGCTGGGTGCCTGCGAGCGTCAGTGCGATAGCGCAGGCGACGGCGGCGGGCAGGGCTTTACGCAACACCCGGAAGTAGTACGACATGATCAGCCTCCGAGCCACGATGATTTATCGTCCTGAGAACCGGCCGCGAACCGGGTTGGCCGCGGAACACCGATGTCGTCATGGCACACGAGTGGCCTTGGCACTCGCTTGTATCGGCGCGTTACCGGCTTGGAAACCGCTTGGAGATTGGGTACAAAGCGGCGCCCGGATGCGTATTCTGGCGCTGAACGCTGGGGGATTGCGGGGTCCGCGATGGTGCCGGATGCGGATGTTCAGCGTGGTGGATTGTCGCTGGGAATGCTGGGTCCGCTCACCGTCGAACGGTCAGGTGAGCCGGTCCCGCTCGGTGGCCGGCAGCAGCGGGCGGTGTTGGCGTTTCTCCTTACCCACCGTGACACGCCGGTCGGGATGTCAGCGTTGGCGGATGCGCTGTGGGGTGCGCGGGTGCCGGCCGCCTCCGCACAAACGGTGCAGACCTACGTCTCGCACCTGCGGGACGCGCTCGAGCCCGAGCGGGGCAAGAGCGGTCACAGTCGGTATATCCAGACCGAGCACAACGCCTACCGCCTGGTCCTGGACGGGGACCGGGTAGATGCGGTCGAGTTCGAGGCCCGGGTAGAGCATGGTCTGGCGTTGCTTGAGCGGGGTGACTTCGAGGCTGGAAAAGTCGCCCTGGCCAGCGGACTTGGGCTGTGGCGCGGCGAGGTGCTAGCCGATCTGGCCGACTACGCGTTCGTTCCACCACTAGCCGCCAGGTACGCCGAACTGCGGGCGGCAGCGACCGAGGCGCTGATCGACGCTCGGCTCAAGTTGGCTGAGCACCAGTCGTTGATCCCGGAGCTGGATGCGTTGATCGCCGCGGATCCGCTGCGGGAACGGCTCCATGGGCAGCGGATGCTTGCCCTGTACCGGGCTGGTCGGCAGGCCGACGCGTTGACCGGTTACCGAACGCTGCACGCGCTTCTGGACGAGGAGCTCGGCATCGAACCTTGCCGCCCGATCCAGCAGCTCCACGCATCGATCCTGGCGCGCGATCCGGCACTGGACCTGCACCCACCCGGCCCCGCTCGGCAGGCCACCGGCGGCGCCCCATCGGCCCGACGCCGCCGACGTGTGGTCTGGGCAGCAGCCGGAACGGCGCTGCTGGTCGTCGCTGCGATCACGACAGTGGTACTGCAGACGGCGACTCGATCGACGCTGGCGGCCCTGCCTTCGAACGGTATCGGCGTCTTGCACCCGGATGGCACGATGACCGACGGGCTGCCGACTGGGGTGGTGCCGGAGGCGATCGCGTACGGCGCCGGCTCGCTGTGGGTCGCCAACCGCGCGGATAACACGGTCGTCAGGGTCGACCCGAGACACCACCGGATCCTGCAGACGATCCCCGTGCCCGACGCGCCGACCGCGCTTACCGTGACCGGACGGGATGTGTGGGTCGCGAGTTTCAACGCCGACAAGGTGTCGCGGATCAGCGCCGATAGCAACCAAAGGGTCCGCACCGTCGCGGTGGGAACCCGGCCGGCGGCAATCGTTGGCGACGACACAGGGGTGTGGGTGGCGAACTCCGGCGATGACACGGTCCAGCGCATCGACCCCGCCACTAGCAAGGCTGATGCCGCCATCCGGGTTGGCAATGGGCCGGACGGTCTCGCTCTCGCCGGCAGGACCCTGTGGGTGGCCAACGCCCGGGACAACACCGTGACCCACATCGACACCACTGGCAGGGAAGCCTCCGCTGGGGTGCGGGTCGGCTCAGGCCCGCGGGGCATCCTCGTCGCGGGCGGCAACGTCTGGGTAGCCAACTCGCTGTCGCAGTCGGTGTCGCGGATCGATCCGGTCACCAACAACGTGTCTACCCTCACCGTCGGCGATGGTCCCGTGTCGCTCGCGGCGACCACGGACACGATCTGGGTCGCGGACGAGTTTGACGGTACGATCGCGCAGATCGACGCCCGGAATGGAAAGGTGACGGGCAAACCGTTCTCCGTCGGGGCTGCACCGCACACCTTGACCACCATCGCCGGCAAGCTCTGGGTCGGCGCGGGTGCGCTCGCCGACCCGAGCCACGTCGGCGGCACCCTCACGATCGCCACTCCGACGATGCCGGGCGACTTCATTGGTATCGACCCTTCACATGTTTATCTGCCGGATACGGGCGACCCCGAGCGGCTCGTCTACGACGGGCTCGTGGCATTGCGAAACGTCGGTGTCCTGTCCGGATCGAGCCTGGTGCCGGACCTGGCCGAGGCCATACCGGCACCGACCGACAACGGACTGACCTACACGTTCACGCTGCGCAAAGGCATCCGGTACTCGGACGGGACCAGAGTCAAGGCAAGCGACTTCGTCCTCGGGCTGCGCCGGGCGCTGATCGCCAATAACAACAACCCGTCCTTCTTCTGGAAGGTCAAGGGCGCGGAGACGTGTACGAGGCAGCCGAAGCGCTGCGACCTCTCGCACGGCCTCACGACCGATGACGCGGCGGGAACTGTCACTTTCCACCTCACCAAACCTGACCCAGAGCTCCCGTACAAGCTCACGCTCTTCGTGTACCCCATGCCCCCCGGTACGCCCCTCGCCCAGGCGATGAGCCCGATTCCCGGCACCGGCCCCTACAAGATCGAGAGTTACCGTGAGCGGGGCACAGTTCGCGGTCGACCACCGCTGAAGCCAGCCAGCGGATACCGCAAGGCAGCCGGATTCGACCTGGTGCGCAACCCCTACTTCACGCAGTGGTCCTACGCCGCGCAGCAAGTGGGCTTCGTGGACCGCATCCACTACCAGCGCGAGAAGCTCGCAACCGCCGAGAAATTGGTCGAGCAGGGCAAGGCTGATCTGGTGCAGCTCACCGGCAGCCCGGCCGGCAGGCTCCGCGCCGGTCTGCTCGAATCCGTCCATGACCGGTTCCCAACTCAGCTGCACCTGCAAGAGGAGCCGATCACGAAGTGGGTCGTGCTGAACACTCGCCTCGCGCCGTTCGACAACCGCCAGGCCCGCCAGGCGTTCAACTACGCAGTCGACCGGGGCAAGTGGGCGCGGCGGACTGGCGGCGTGCCAACGTGCCAGATCCTGCCCCGTAACTTCCCCGGCTACCGGCGGTACTGCCCCTATACCGTCAACCCGGACAACGGCGCCTACCACGGCCCCGACCTGGCGACCGCACGTCGACTCGTGGAGGAGTCGGGAACCAAAGGCATGCAGGTGACGGTGCATGGGCTGGCCGAACCGTCCTGGCACGCGACGACGCTGTTCTTGAAATCAGTACTGACCAATATTGGTTACCACGCCGACATCAAGGAGTACGAGGCGAAGCCGGAAAGCCTTGCCCACTTCAGCACGCCTAACCACAGGGCCCAGGTGTCCTTTTTGAAGGGCTGGAGAGCAGACTTTCCGTTGCCGTCGAACTTCTACGACAACGGCCAAGACTGTGCCTCCGTGGCGGCGGGCGGCTGGGGTTTCGCGACAGCGTGTGACCGCACGCTGGACGTTGTCGCGAAGAAGGCGGTCGCGCTCGAGGCCAACAATCCCAGCGAGGCTGTCAGGCTGTGGACAGACATTGATCACAAGCTCGTCGACCTGTCCTTTGTCGTGCCGCTGTCAAACGAAGTGACGCCAATTTTCGTGTCCACGCGCGTGGGCAACTACCAGTGCAGCCAATTCAACGGCCCGGTGCTGTCCCAGATGTGGGTCAACTAGTCGGCCTGCCCGACCAAGAGATCGATATCACCGAAACGGCCCGTGAGCCCATTTCGCCGGCAGTTCCCTTTGAGGCGGCGTCAGGTGTCCCCTGGCGAGGCTCCCGTTCGTCGTCATCACGACAACGCATCAGAACGCATAAGGAGGACACGATGAGCGTGGTATTGCTGCGCCAGAAGGTCAAGGACGGGAGCATCGAGGAGGCCGAGGCGGCGGTACGCGACCTGTTCGCGACGCTCGATCGCGTGCGTCCCGAAGGCCTGCGCTACGCCTCGACGCGAGTGGCGGATAGCTCGACGTTCGTGATCTTGACTGAGCTGGCCGACGGGATCGAGGACCCTCGGCGGGCGATTCCCGATTTTCAGCGGTTTGTGGAGCAGCTCAAGGATTGGGTGGACGGCCCACCACAGATCGAGCACCTCGACATCGTCGGTTCGTACAACCTGTTCGCAACCGAGCGCGAGGAATCCGTCGCTCCCTAGGTAGAGGGGCTCTGGCCCCCTGTCACCGCCTAGTCGATGCCACGGGCGGTGATGCCTGCCAGGGCAACACCCGGGTAGGCCTGACCCACCCAGGCCTGGGCGGCGAGGGTCAGGCCCGACATCAGGCCTGCCGCGGCGACGATCAGCGCCGCCGCGATCAAAAGGCGTACTCGAACGGTCATGGTGAGCTCCTTCACTCAGTGCGTCGTGCAAGCCGGGATCACGAGTGGTTCGGGGCCACGGCGGCAGCGGATGGGTGAGGATGCGGTCTGCGTGACCCTCCAGCGTCAGACGGCTGGTAGTGGTTTGCCGGTCCTGGGAGGTTCGCCGCCCGGCGGCATTCATCACATCGAGCTGCGTCGCGCAGAGATTCGTCCGTGCGGTGATCCAGATTTCGCGTCCGAGACGGGATCGTCAGCCGGGGAGCGACCGGGGCAGCCCGAACCACGGGAGCACGCTGTTCTCGAAGCGGGTCATCGCGCAAATGCGGTCGCCCGCGAGGGTGATGACGTAGAGGCCGGTCCCGTGGCTGATGCCCGAAGGGCCACGCAGGTAGGCCCCGAACGCGGGTTGACCGTTGGCTCGCGTCGGTACGAGGTCGAACCTCCGGCCCGAGCGGAAGATGCTGGCACAGAATCGAGCCACGAATTCTCGGCCCTCGTACTCGAAGGGCATTGGTGGCATCGAGGCGAAAACATCATCCGTAAGAAGGGCCACCAGCGCGTCGACATCGGCGGACTCCCACGCACGGACGAACTTTGCCACCAGCGCTTGCTCGGCAGGCGAGTCGGGAGCCGGGGAGGGTTCGTGCTCGCCAGTAGTCGGCAGCCGGCGCTGAAGGCTGGTGCGGGCCCGTTTGAGGGCGCTGTTGACCGACTCGACCGTCGAGGCGAGCATGTCGGCCACCTCGTTGGCGTGGTATCCGAGTACCTCGCGCAATATGACCACGGCGCGCTGGCGGGCGGGCAGGACCTGAAGAGCGGTCACGAAGGCCAGCGAGACGGCTTCGGTCTGCTCATAGCGTGCTTCAGGGTCGAGCGGCAGATCGACCGCACCCTCGAGGAGGGCGTCGGGATATGGCTCGAGCCAGACAACTTCGCCGAGCCGAGTCGGCTCGGGCGGTTCAACCTCGGGAATGTTCCACTCCTTGGCCGGGCGTCGGCTGGCCGAACGAAGTGCGCTCAAGCACCGGTTGGTGGCGATCCGGTAGAGCCAGGTGCGGATCGAGGCGCGTCCCTCGAATCCGTCGAGGCCTTGCCAGGCAGCCAGCAAGGTTTCCTGGAGGGCATCCTCAGCGTCCTGGAAGGATCCAAGCATCCGATAGCAGTGCACTTGGAGCTCCCGACGGTACGGCTCGGTGAGCTCCTGAAACGCGTTGCCGTCTCCGGCCCGTGCCCTGGAAATAAGGTCGGCTGTCACCACTCCGCCCTTGCGTCAGCCTCGCCCGCACCTTCTCGCGGTTCCATCCTGTACGGACGCCTGCCGGAAGACGAACTGGGCGGTCGGTGTGCGCCCACTTTCTGACCAAGCGGTCTCTATATCGGCGATGGCTGATGCCGCTAACGAAGGAGAGAACGACAATGGGAAGGATCATCGTCAGTGAGAACGTCACGGTCGACGGAGTCATCCAGGACCCGAGCGGTGACGAGGGCTTCAGGCATGGCGGCTGGCTCGGCCGCATCGGCGACCGGGGGCGCGACGCGGCGGCCAAGGTCTTGCTCGACGAGGCGCTGGGCACCGAGGCCATGCTGCTGGGTCGACGCAGCTACGAGTTCCTCGCATCGCGGTGGCCCTCGCGGACGGGTGCCCTGGCAGACAGGCTGAACAGCAAACCCAAGTACGTCGTGTCCTCCACCCTTGAGAACCCCCACTGGCATAACACGACCGTCCTCAGGGGCGACGTGGTGAGCGCGGTCTCAAAACAGAAGGAAGAGGTAGCCGGAGACATCCTCGTCGCAGCTAGCTTCCAGCTCGTGTACACGCTGATGGAGCACGACCTCGTCGACGAGCTGCGGCTGATGATCTATCCAGTCGTCCTCGGTGCCGGCGAGCGGCTCTTCGGCGAAACCAGCGACAAGAAAGCTCTGCGCCTGCTCGACGCCCGCATCGTTGACGACCTCGTCTACCTCACCTTCCAGCCCGCTCGGGACGCCTAGCCATCGCTTGTTCACGGCTCCGAGCCGGCGGTGGTACTCGATCACCATAGCTGAGCGAGCTCCGGACCTCCGGCCGGGAGGAGGCGCCATTACTGGCGAGCTGGCTGGGCGCTGTCCGGTTCGTCCGACTAGGTGGTGAGCCGCAGCACCTCGGCCGGCGATAGTCCAGCGCCCTCGGTGTGGGCGGCGTCGTAGACCGTGGCGCCCAGGTCGCGCAGGACGGCACGTTGCAGCTCGTCATCGGGCGGCGGGAGCGGTCTCATGTGCTCGCTCGCCGATTGGCGCGCGGTGTGCGCTGCACCGAGGAGGACAGCCGCGCCTCTGGGGCGGAGCTGTGCGGCGAGTACTGCGGCCAGGGCCTCGAGCGCCCACACGAGTACGAACGACTGACCGGCTTGCTCGATGGCCTCGACGCTCGCGCGCAGCAGTTCCTCGGCTCGCGCCAGCTCTCGCTTCTCTCGCGCACGCACGCCGAGCATGTACAGCGCGCGACCCGCGCAACGCCTGTCGCCAAGCCGGCGTAGTACGGGCAGGCCCTCCTCCATCATGCTCGCCGCACGGTCATGCTCCCCACGCGCCCACGCCAGCTGCGCGAAGCCGACCGTAGCGTGGAGCCTGTCTCCCTCGCTGCCGGCTGCTTCGGCCAGGGCCTGGCTCTCGGTGAGCCACCCTTCCACTTCGCCATCGGCAATGCCCGCGTAGATCGAGCGCTGCGACATGAGGAAGAGCGTGTTGGCCGCGTTCATCTGGTCGCCAACGCTGCGGAACAATGCGACGCTGTCTCGTCCCCATTGGAGCGCTTCGCTGAGCGCGCCGGACGTGCTCGCGAGCCCCTGCATGGTCAAGGCTCTCTCCCATGGATGGTCGTCGCCGAACAAAGCAAGCGCCTTGAGCAGCGCGGGACGGACAAGCTTCGGTTGATCCCAGGTGGCACTCGTGCCGACGGCGCGTGCCGCCTTGGCTCGGGTGAGCCCATCGAGGTTCGCGGCCAGCTGCCTTGCGCGCCCGGCGAGGTCCAACGCGGCGCGAGAGTCATAGGGATTCAGGATCGCGCTGGCCGCGGCGAGTCCGGCAACGGCTATCGGGCTAGCGGGCGGGTCACCGATGGCGAGGGTCCGCCGGATCCAGTCCTGCGCCTCGCGCCGCTGTCCGGTGACGTCCCAGAACCGCTGCAGCGCGGCGACCGAACGCCAAGCGGACTCGATGTCACCCGTCCTGATGCTGTGTGCCAGCGAGGCGCGCAGGTTCGGCTGCTCGGCCGCGAGACGGTCGAGCCACGCCCGCTGGTCCGAGGTCTCCAGCTGCTCGGCCGCGTGTTCGGCCAAGGCAACGTAATGGGCCGCGTGGCGGTGCCGGGTGGTCGACTCGGCGTCCGAGGCGGTCAGCCGGTCGGCGGCATACGCGCGGATGGTCTCGAGCAGCCGGTATCGCCGCGCGCCGCGCCCAACGGTGGAGACCAGCGACTTGTCCACCAGCCTCGGCAACAGCGTTATCACCGCGTCGCCACCAAGCTCCTCTGCCCGGCACACCGATTGGACGGCCTCGTAATCGAAGTCGGCGGGGAACACGCCGAGCCGACCAAACAGGGCTCGCTCGTCGCCGTCGAGCAACTCGTAGCTCCAGTCGATCGCACCGCGCAAGGTTCGGTGTCGCGGTAGAGCAGTGCGCGCCCCGGCGGAGAGTAGCTCGAACCGCTGATCGAGCAGCTCGACGAGTTCAGTGGGCCCGAAAGTACGCATCCGCGACGCCGCGAGTTCGATGGCCAGCGGCAGCCCATCGAGCCGCCGGCACAGCGAGGCGACCACCGGGGCGGCGGCATCGGTCAGCGCGAAGCCGGGTGATGCGGTCGCGGCACGGTCGACGAACAGCCGCACGGCATCGTAGCGGCCGATGCTTTCAGCCTCGGCCGAGGCATTCGGGGGAGGCAGGTCCAGCGTCTCCACCGAATAGGTGACCTCGCCTGGTACGCCGAGCGGTTCACGGCTCGTCGCAAGCACCTGGGACTGGCCATCAGCGCTGAGCAGGCCGGCGACGATCTCGGCGACGTCGGCAACAACGTGCTCACAGTTGTCCAGGAGCAGGAGGCAGGCCATCCCGGCGAATGCGTCACGAAGAATGTCGCTGAGCGGCCACCCTGGCTCAGGTACGACGTCCAGGGTGGGCGCGATCGCATCACCGACAAGCCCGGGCTGAACCGGCGCAAGATCGGCAAGCCGGAGCCCATCACGGAACCGGTCGGCGCGGATGCTGGCGACCCGAAGCGCAAGCCTGGTCTTGCCGACACCCGCCGGGCCCATGAGTGTGACTAGTCGATTGGCCTCGAGCAGCGCGACGAGTTCGGCCGTCTCGCGTTCCCGGCCGATAAGGCTGGTGAGAGGAGCGGGGACGCCGGTCCCTGAGCGGGCCGCGCGCCGCAGCCCCACGCCGGTCTCGACCAATGCGGCCCGATCGGCTGCGTCGAGCTTGCGCAGCAGTGCCGCAATGTGGCTCTCCACGGTACGCACCGAGAGGTGGAGTCGTGCGGCGATCTCGCGGTTACGTAGTCGGTCGGCGACTGCCCACAAGATCTCCGCTTCGCGGTCAGTCACGC
>Ga0066905_100000690_pt1 | contig 10141 bp, 7 predicted proteins | sample PanSoiMetaPlot36_FD_67483 | JGI IMG/M metagenome (GOLD analysis project Ga0066905, IMG submission 67483) | Tropical forest soil microbial communities from Panama analyzed to predict greenhouse gas emissions - Panama Soil Plot 36 (version 2) | ecosystem: Environmental > Terrestrial > Soil >... | reverse complement strand
GTGCTCGTGGCCATGTGCAACGTGGTGAGCTTCTGCCAGTCGAACGTGCCGGTGCCGAAGTGGTTGCGTCCCACCACCCACAGGCCGATCACGGCGGCCAGCATGAGCAGTCCGCCGAACAGGCTGTACAGCAGGAACTTCACCGCCGCATAGGACCGCCGCACGCCGCCGTAGCTGCCGATCAGGAAGTACATCGGGATCAGCATCGCTTCGAACAGGACGTAGAACAGGAAGATGTCGGTGGCGGCGAACACCCCGACCATCATCGTTTCGAGCACCAGGATCAGCGCGAAGAACGTGCGCACCGGGCGCTTCGGCGGCGGGTCCCGATCGGACGCGGCCGCGCTTACGACCGGATCGGCATCGTGCCAGGACGCCAGGATCACGATCGGCACCAGGATCACCGCCAGCGCGATCAGCACCAGCGCGATCCCGTCGACGCCGAGCGCGTAGCTCACCCCGAAGTCGGGGATCCACTCGTGCTGCTCGACGAACTGGAAGCCGGGGGTGCCGGTCTCGAACTGGGTCGCCATCGCGATCGCCAGCCCGGCGGTGGCTACCGAGAACAGCAGCGCGAGCTGCTTGGCCAGGGTCGGACGGCTCCTCGGCACCAGCATGACCGCGATCGCGCCCACCAGCGGGATCGCGCCGACGACGGTGAGCCAGGGAAAGTCGCCGCTCATGAGGTCGTGGCTCCTCGGTCTTGGTGGATGCGGGTGCCCACTACAGCCTCACCAGGAGCAGGGCCACGACCACCAGGGCCGCGCCGCCGAACATCGACAGGGCGTAGGTACGCACGAATCCGGTCTGCAGCCGGCGCAAGCGGCCGGACGAGCCACCGATCAGCGCGGCCAGGCCGTTGACCAACCCGTCCACGCCGCGGTTGTCCAGGAACACCAGCAACCGGGTCAGGTACTGGCCGGGCCGCATGAACACGGCCTCGTTGAACGCGTCGCCGTACAGATCCCGGCGAGCGGCATGGGTCGCCAGCGAGGCCGGGGCCGGCGCAACCCGGGGCACCGGCCGGCGGCCGTACTGCAGGTAGGCCAGCAGCAGGCCGACGGCGACCACGGCCAGGATCATCGCGGTGACCACGGTCGGGTTCAGCACCTCCTCCTCGACCGGAGGCTCGCCGACCACCGGTGCCAGCCAGGTGACGAACCGGTCGCCCAGCGCCAGGAACGCCCCGGCCCCGACCGAGCCGATCGCGAGCACCACCATCGGCCCGGTCATCGAGCGCGGTGACTCGTGCGGGTGGGCGTCCGCGGCCCAGCGCCGCTCGCCGAAGAAGGTCATGAGCATGACCCGGGACATGTAGAACGCGGTGATCCCGGCCCCGAGCAGCGCGGCCCCGCCCAGGATCCAGCCCCGGCTCCCGCCGGCGTTGAAAGCGGCCTCGATGATCGGATCCTTCGAGTAGAACCCGGACAGCGGTGGCACCCCGATGATGGCCAGATAGCCGAGCCCGAACGTGATCGCGGTGATCGGCATCACCCTGGCCAGTCCGCCGTAGCGGCGCATGTCCACCTCGTCGTTCATGCCATGCATGACCGACCCGGCACCGAGGAACAGGCCGGCCTTGAAGAAGCCATGGGTGAGCAGGTGCATGATCGCCAGCGCGTACCCGGCCGGACCCAGCCCGGCAGCCAGGATCATGTAGCCGATCTGGCTCATCGTGGAGGCGGCCAGCGCCTTCTTGATGTCGTCCTTGGCGCAACCGATGATCGCGCCGAACAGCAGGGTGACCGCACCGACGGCCAGGACACCGGTCCGTGCGTCCGCCGACAGGTTGAAGATCGGGTTGGCCCGCACGATGAGGTAGACCCCGGCGGTGACCATGGTCGCCGCGTGGATCAGCGCAGACACCGGGGTCGGGCCTTCCATCGCGTCGAGCAACCAGGACTGCAGCGGCACCTGCGCGGACTTGCCGCACGCGCCGAGCAGGAGCAACAACCCGATCGCGGTCAGGGTGCCCCGGCCGGCCGCGTCGGCGGAGCCGAACACGTTGGCGAAGTCGATTGCGCCGAACGTCTTGAACATCAGGAAGATCGCGACGGCCAAACCCAGGTCACCGACCCGGTTCACGACGAAGGCCTTCTTCGCCGCCGCGGCCGCGGTCGGCTTGTAGTGCCAGAACCCGATCAGCAGGTAGGACGCCAGGCCGACGCCCTCCCAGCCGACGTACAGGACCAGGAAGTTGTCGGCCAGGACCAGCAGCAGCATGGCGGCCAGGAACAGGTTCAGGTAGGAGAAGAACCGCCGCCGCTGCGGGTCGTGGGCCATATAGCCGATCGAGTAGATGTGGATCAGCGATCCGACACCGGTGATCAGCAGCGCAAAGCTGATCGAGAGCTGGTCGAGCAGCAGGCTGGCCTGGACCTGGAGCGAACCGACCTGGATCCAGTCGAACAGGTGCACCGTTCGGGCCCGGCCGTCGGCCGGCCAGCCCAGCATCGCCGCGAACACGATGGCCGCGCACACGAAGCTGGCCAGCGCCACGGCCACGCCGAGCCAGTGACCCCACCGATCGGTGCGCCGGCCACCGAGCAGCAGCACGGTCGCACCGAACAGCGGCAGCGCGATCAGCAGCCAGCCACTGATCTCGACCGCTCCGGTCGCGGCGGCCGGCACCAAGGACTCCATCGGGCCGCCCCTCAGTACTTCAGCAGGTTGGCGTCGTCGACCGAGGCCGACCGGCGGGTGCGGAAGATCATGACGATGATCGACAGCCCGACAACTACTTCGGCAGCGGCCACCACCATCACGAAGAACGCCGCGACCTGGCCGTCGACGGTGCCGTGGATCCGGGCGAATGCGACGAACGCCAGGTTGGTCGCGTTGAGCATCAGCTCGATCGACATGAACACCACGATCGCGTTACGGCGCAGCAGCACTCCGGTGGCGCCGATGGTGAACAGCAGCGCGGACAGGTACACGTAGTTGGCCGGGTTCATGCCACGGGCTCCGTCTCGGTCTCGGTCACCTCGTCCGGGCGACGTCCGGCCGGCAGCGGGGTACTGCCCACCGGCCGGATGTCGCCACGGACGGCGAGCTCGGGCGGGACCGACAGCTCGGCGGGGGTGCCGTCGGGGAGCAGCGCCGGGGTGTCCACCGCGTTGTGCCGGGCGAAGACTCCGGGCGACGGCAGCGGCGTCGGATAGCCGCCGGGCCGGAACCGCTGTTGTGCGAGCACCCGCTGGCTGGCCCGCGGCTCGGTGCGCTCCCGGTGGTCCAGCACCATTGCGGCCAGCGCGGCCGTGATGAGCAGCGCGCTGGTCGCCTCGAACGCGAACACGTACTTGGTGAACAGCAGTTGGGCGAGCTGCTCGACATTACTTCCGCTGCCCTGGCCGCTGGCGTTGGCGCCGGGGAGCCCGGCCATCCCGGACAGGGCCGCGTGCCCGATCCCCAACACCAGCAGCAGGCCGAAACCGAGGCCGGCCAGTACGGCCGCCCACCGCTGGCCGCGGATCGTCTCGATCAGCGAGTCGCTCGAGTCCACCCCGACGATCATCAGGACGAACAGGAACAGCATCATGATCGCGCCGGTGTATACCACGATCTGCACCACGCCGAAGAACGGCGCGGACTGCATCAGGTAGCAGACCGCGAGATCGAGCATGACGAATGCGAGCAGCAGCGCGCTGTGCACCGCCCGCTTCGCCATGATCATGCCGAGCGCGGCGAGCACCGCCAGCGGCGCCAGGATCCAGAACGCGACTGCTTCCCCGGTCGAGGTCTTGGCTTCGGCAGCGACCCCGACCGCCTGCCATCCGAGCTGGCTCATCCGGTCACCTCCGGCCGGCCAGCGGCGGTCTCGCGATCCGGCACGTCCGGATCCTCGCTGTCGCGCACCTGGCCGAACTGCGAGGGGTCGGCTTCGGTGACCCGGCCGAGGTAGTAGTCCTCATCGGTGCTACCGGGTGCCATCGCGTGTGGCGGCGGAGCCATGCCCTCGGTCAGCGCAGCCAGCAGGTCCTGCTTCTCGTAGATCAGTTTTGCTCGGCTGTCGTCGGCCAGCTCGTACTCGTTGGTCATGGTCAGCGCCCGGGTCGGACACGCTTCGATGCACAGACCGCACAGGATGCAGCGCAAGTAGTTGATCTGGTAGACCCGGCCGTACCGCTCGCCCGGGGAGTACCGCTCCTCGTCGGTGTTGTCCGCGCCCTCGACATAGATCGCGTCGGCCGGGCACGCCCAGGCGCATAGCTCGCAGCCGATGCACTTCTCCAGCCCGTCCGGGTGCCGGTTGAGCTGGTGCCGACCGTGGAAACGCGGGGCGAGCTGCTTCTTCTCCTCCGGGTAGTACTCGGTGTTCTTCTTGCGGAACATTGTCCCGAAGGTCACCCCGAAACCTTTGATCGGGTTGAGGAAGTCAAGCACCGGGGTCCTCCTCCCGCCGTGGATCGGTCACCGATCCGTCACCCGCTTCTGGTACCTCGTCGTAGTCCGGCCAGACCGCGGCCACCCCGTCGGTCTCGTCGCCGGCGGTCTGGTCGGTCTCGTCGCCGGCGGTCTGGTCGGTCTCGTCGCCGGCGGTCTGGTCGGTCTCGTCGTCGGCGGTCGCGACGCCGGCGAAGGATCTGGACACCTCGGCGGTGCGTTCGGCCACCGAGCGCACCGGTGGCGGCTGCTGCCCGGGCAGCGGCGGGAGCGGGTACCCGCCGGCGTACGGTCGGTCTGCCACCCCGCCGGCGGTCCCACCGCCGTCGCCGTCCGGCGGCGGGCCTGGCCGGTTGATGAAGTCCAGCACGAACGATCCGAGCACTAGTACCAGCACCAGCACGGCCGCGCCGAGCAGCAGCGGCTGGGTGTCGATGCCGCCAGAGCGGCGAACCACGCGCAGCGTCGCAACCAGCATGATCCATACCAGCGAGAGCGGGATGAGCACCCTCCACCCCAGCCGCATGAACTGGTCGTAGCGCAGCCTGGGCAGTGTCCCGCGCAGCCAGATGAACACGAACAGCAGAGCGATGACCTTGCCGAAGAACCAGAGCAGCGGCCACCAGCCCTGATTGGCGCCATCCCAGATCGAGATCGGCCAAGGCGCCCGCCAGCCACCGAGGAAGAGCGTCGTGGCCAGCGCCGACACGGTGACCATGTTGATGTACTCGGCGAGGTAGAACAGCGCGAACTTCAGCGAGGAGTACTCGGTGTGGAACCCGCCGACCAGTTCGCCCTCGGCCTCCGGCAGGTCGAACGGAGCCCGATTGGTCTCGCCGACCATCGAGATCAGGTAGATCAGGAACGACGGCAGCAGCAATACCGCGTACCAGGACGGCAGGTCCACGACCACGCCGCTGCCGAACGCGTCCCAGGTGCCGCCGTGTGCCTGCGCATCGACGATCTGCGAGGTCGACATCGAGCCCGCGTATACGAACACCGCGACGAAGGACAGGCCCATCGCGACCTCGTACGAGATCATCTGAGCCGTCGACCGCAGCCCGCCGAGCAGCGGGTAGGTGGAGCCGGACGCCCAGCCGCCGAGCACGATGCCGTAGATGCCGATCGATGACATCGCGAGCACGAAGAGCACAGCCACCGGCAGATCGGTCAGCTGCAGCGGGGTCTCCTGCCCGAAGATCGAGACGGTCGGCCCCAGCGGGATCACCGCGAATGACAGGAACGCGGGAACCACGGAGACGACGGGCGCCAGCCAGAAGACCAGCTTGTCCGCGGCCTTCGGGACGATGTCTTCCTTGAGCGCCAGCTTGATGCCGTCGGCCAGGGCCTGCAGCACGCCGAACGGGCCGACCCGGTTCGGGCCGACCCGCTGCTGCATGAAACCCACGATCCGGCGCTCGCCCCAGATCGTCAGCAGCACGATGACAACCAGCATCACGAAGATGGCGACCGCTTTGAGCAGGATCAGCCACCACGGATCCACGCCGAACCCGGCCAGGCTCGGCGTCTCCGGCTGCGGCGCCGGCTCCTGGCCGGCGATGGCTGACCCGGCCCTGGCCGGCCCGGCCAGAGCCGACCCGGCCAGAGCCGACCCCGCCAGGACCAGCGACGCGATCATTCCGCACCTCCCGCGCTGACCCGGACGACCGCACCCGAGCCGGCGCCGAGCTCACGCAGAACCGCCGACCCGGGTGAGTTCATCGGCAGCCACACCACCCCGTCCGGCATCTCGGTGATGTCCAGCGGCAGCGTGATCCGGCCCCGGTCGGTGCTTACCGTCACCGGATCGCCGTCGGCCGCACCGAGCTCGGTCGCCATGTTCTTTCCGAGCCGTACCCGCGGCGCCCGCGCCGTGCCGGCCAGGTACTCCTCGCCGTCCTGAGCCCGGCCGGCGTCGAGCAGCAGCCGCCAGGTCGCCAGGACCGCCTCGCCGGAGCCGACCGCCGCGGGCGCGGTCGCGCCGAGCATCGGTTCCGCCGCCCGGACGCCCGTCCAGACACCGAGCTGGTGCAGCTCGACCCGGGCAGCGGCCGGATCCCCGAGCCGAAGCTGCACGTCCATCTCGTCGGCGATGGCGGTGAGCACCCGGCCGTCCGGCGGGATGCCCACGTTGTTCAGGGCGGCGAGGAACCCCCGCTCCCGGCCCTCCCAGTCGACGTATGTGCCGTCCTTCTCCGCAGCAGCGGCGATCGGGAACACCACGTCGGCGTGCTCGGTGACCGCGGACTCGCGCAGCTCGAGGCTGACCACGAACGGCACCCGGTCGATCGCGGCCAGCGCCGCAGCCGGGTCGGCCAGGTCGTCGACCTCCACCCCGCCGATCAGCAGCGCGCCGAGCCGGCCGGTGGCAGCGGCGCTGAAGATGTCCTCGGTCGATCGGCCGGGCGCGGCCGGCAGCGCATCGACGCCGACGTCCCACACCGCGGCCACCTCGGCCCGAGCCGCCCCGTCGACCACCGGGCGACCGCCGGGCAGCAGCGTCGGCAGCGCACCGGCCTCGAGCGCCGATCGGTCGCCGGCCCGGCGCGGGACCCAGCCGACCGTCGCGCCGGTGGCACGGGCCAGCCGCAGCACCGAGGACAGCGTGCCCGGACTGGTGGCGGCGCGCTCGCCGACCAGGATCACCGCACCCGGCTTGGCCAGCGCCACCCCGGCCGCGGCCGGCGTCGGGTCTTCCGCGGTGCCCTCGCTGAGCTGGTCGAGTAGCCCACTCTCGGCTCCGGGCACCGCCGGCAGCAGGCTGCCGGACAGCTTGGTCAGGCCGCGGGACGCGAACGGCGCGATCGAGTAGACCGCGATCCGCTTCCGCACCGCCTTGCGCAGTCGCAGGAAGACGATCGGCGACTCGTCCTCCGGCTCGAACCCGACCAGCAGGACCGCCGGAGCCCGTTCCAGGTCGGCGTAGGTCGGGCCGAGTCCGGTGCCGGCCACCCGGGAGGCGAGGAACGCGGTCTCCTCGTCGCTCTGCGGCCGGGCCCGGAAGTCGATGTCGTTGGTGTGCAATGCGAGCCGGGCGAACTTGGCGTACGCATAGGCGTCCTCGAGGGTGAGCCGGCCGCCGGTGAGCACGCCGGCCCGGCCGGCCGCGGCGGTGAGCCCGCGGGCGGCCACGTCCAGCGCCTCCGGCCAGGACGCCGGTACCAGCGCACCGTCGGTGTCGCGCACCAGCGGGCCGGTGATCCGGTCCGCGGCCCGGACGTACTGGAACGCCCAGCGGCCCTTGTCGCAGTTCCACTCCTCGTTCACCGCCGGATCGTCACCGGCCAGCCGGCGCATGATCTTCCCGCGTCGGTGGTCGGTCCGCAGCGCACAGCCGGACGCGCAGTGCTCGCACACCGACGGCGTAGATACCAGGTCGAACGGCCGGGCCCGGAAGCGGTACTTGGCGCTGGTGAGCGCGCCCACCGGGCAGATCTGCACCGTGTTACCGGAGAAGTAGGACTCGAACGGCTCTTCCTCGTAGATGCCGACCTGCTGCAGCGCGCCGCGGTCCAGCATCTCGATGAACGGGTCACCGGCAACCTGCTGGGCGAACCGGGTGCAGCGCGCGCACAGCACGCAACGCTCCCGGTCCAGCAGCACCTGCGAGGAGATCGAGATCGGCTTCTCGAACAGGCGCTTGGCGTCGTCGAACCGGGTGTCCGGCGCTCCCGCGGTCATGGCCTGGTTCTGCAGCGGGCATTCGCCGCCTTTGTCGCAGACCGGGCAATCCAGCGGGTGGTTGATGAGCAGCATCTCCATGATCCCGGCCTGGGCCTTGTCCGCCGCCGGCGAGGTGAGCTGGGTCCTGACCACCATCCCGTCGGTCACCGTGGTGGTACACGAGGCCAGCGGCTTGCGCTGTCCCTCCACCTCGACCAGGCACTGCCGGCAGGCGCCGACCGGATCGAGCAACGGATGGTCGCAGAACCGCGGGATCTCGATGCCCAGGATCTCGGCGGCGCGGATCACCAGCGTGCCCTTCGGCACGCTGAGCTCGATCCCGTCGATGGTCACGCTGACCGGTTCGGGCTGGCGGACCTCGGGCACGTTCGAGCCGGAGCCGGGTGAGTTCGCGGTCGTGGACATCACGTCCCCCCGGCGAAGATGGTGGCCGCCTCCGGGTCGAACGGGCAGCCACCGTACTCCAGATGGTCCAGATACTCGGCGCGGAAGTACTGGATCGACGAGGTGATCGGGCTGACCGCGCCGTCACCGAGCGCGCAGAACGCCCGGCCGAGGATGTTGTCACAGATGTCGAGCAGCTTGTCCAGCTCGTCCGCGGTGCCCTGCCCACGCTCCAGCCGGTCCAGGATCGCCCGCATCCAGTAGGTGCCCTCCCGGCACGGCGTGCACTTGCCGCACGACTCGTGGGCGTAGAACTCGGTCCAGCGCAGCGCCGCTCGCACCACGCAGGTGCTGTCGTCGAAGATCTGCAGCGCCCGGGTGCCGAGCAGCGAGCCGGCCGCGCCGATGGCCTCGAAGTCCAGCGGGACGTCCAGGTGGTCCTTGGTGAGAATCGGCGTGGACGAACCGCCAGGGGTCCAGAACTTCAGCTCGTGGCCGGCCCGGACCCCGCCGGCCAGCTCCAGCAACGTCCGCAGCGTGATGCCAAGCGGCGCCTCGTATTGACCGGGCCAGGTCACGTGCCCGGACAGCGAGAACAGCCCGTACCCGGCCGACTTCTCGGTGCCCAGCCCGGCGAACCAGGCAGGCCCGTTGTCGATGATCGATGGCACGCTGGCGACCGACTCGACGTTGTTGACCACGGTCGGAGCGGCGTACAGCCCGGCCACGGCCGGGAACGGTGGCCGCAGCCGCGGCTGGCCACGGCGGCCCTCCAGCGAGTCGAGCAGCGCGGTCTCCTCGCCGCAGATGTAGGCGCCGGCGCCGCTGTGCAGGGTCAGGTCGAGATCGAGGCCGGAACCGAGGATGTCGCGACCGAGGTAGCCGGCCGCGTACGCCTCGGCGGCCGCGTGTTGCAGCCGCCGGATCACGTGCAGCACCTCGCCGCGCACGTAGATGAACACCTGCTGCGCCCGGATCGCGTAGCCGGAGATGATCGCGCCTTCGATCAGGACATGCGGGTTGGCGAGCATCAACGGCACGTCCTTGCAGGTGCCGGGCTCGGACTCGTCGGCGTTGACGACCAGGTAGTGGGGCTTCCCGTCGCCCTGTGGGATGAACCCCCACTTCATCCCGGTCGGGAAGCCGGCCCCGCCGCGGCCGCGCAGGCCGGAGTCCTTGACCGCTTGGAGCACCGCGTCCGGGTGCATCCCGAGCGCCTTCGGCAGCGCCTGGTAGCCGCCGTTGCGGCGATAACCGTCCAGGGTGAACGCGTCGGCCTGGTCCCAGAACGCGGACAGCACCGGAGTGAGGGTGTCGGTCACGTCGGGTCCTCCGGCTCGGTGTCCTGGTCGCCGGCCTCTTGGTGGCCGGCGCCGTGCTGGCCGGTGTCCAGCTGGCCGGTGTCCTGGCCGCCGGTGGACGCGTCAGACGCAGGCGCCTGCCAGCCGCGCTCCTGGGCCAGCCGGAGCCCGACCAGGCTGGCCGGTCCCGCCGCGACACCCTCCCGGGCGAGCCCGTCCGGGAACCCGGCGAGCACCCGGGATGCCTCCCGCCACGTGCAGAGCCGGTTCGGGCCGCGCGACGGCGCCGGCGGATCCCCGGCTCGCAACCGATCTACCAGCTGCTTGGCCGACTCCGGCGTCTGGTTGTCGAAGAACTCCCAGTTGACCATCAGCACCGGCGCGAAGTC
>Ga0066905_100000689_pt1 | contig 10144 bp, 3 predicted proteins | sample PanSoiMetaPlot36_FD_67483 | JGI IMG/M metagenome (GOLD analysis project Ga0066905, IMG submission 67483) | Tropical forest soil microbial communities from Panama analyzed to predict greenhouse gas emissions - Panama Soil Plot 36 (version 2) | ecosystem: Environmental > Terrestrial > Soil >... | reverse complement strand
CCCTCGCCCAGACCGCGGGCGCGCAGGATCGCGCTCACCGCGCTCATCACGTCGCGGATCTGCAGCGGCTTCGCCAGGACGAGATCGACGCCGTTCGAGCGCAGCTCCTCCGGAGCCACCTCCACGCCGAATCCGCTCATCAGCGCGACGGGAACCTCCGGCGCGCGCGCCTTGACCGCGAGCGCCACCTGCCAGCCGGTCATCCCGGGCATGGCCAGGTCCGTGAAGACCAGGTCGAATCGCTCCGCAGCGACGCGCTCGACCGCGGCCTGCCCCGTGCCCACCACCACCGCGGTGTGCCCCGACGCGCCGAGGATGTCGGCGACGACCTCCGCGACCTCCGGCTCGTCGTCCACCACCAGGCAGTGCAGCGAGACCGCGGCGCCCGCCGGGGCCGCGAGCGGAGCCGCCTCCGCGACCTTGTCGCTCGAGGGGAACGCCAGGCGGAACGTGGTGCCCTGCCCTTCTTCGCTCTCCACCGTGATGCGACCGCTGTGGCGCGCCAGGATACCATACGCCATCGAGAGGCCGAGGCCGGTACCCTTCGGCCCCTTGGTGGTGAAGAACGGATCGAAGATCTTCTGCCGGATGTGCTCGGGGATGCCGGTCCCGGTATCGCTGACGTCGACCCGGACCTCGCATCCGGGCCCGTCGCCGGCGCTGGTGCGCAGGGTCAGCGTGCCCCCGTGCGGCATCGCGTCGAGCGCGTTGAGCACGAGATTGGTGAAGGCCTCGCGCAGCTCGGCCGGATCGCCCGCGATCCGGGGCAGCCGCTCCGCGAGCACCGTGACTACTTCGACCGCGGCGCCGCGCCGCGCGCTGTCGTGGCGCCAGGTCGACTCGGTCGCCTCGAGGACCTGCTGGACGACCTGATTCAGGTCCACCGCGACCGCGGGCTGGTCGCGTCGCACACCCGTGAAGTCCTGGAGCCGGCGCACGGTGCGGGCGCCGTCCATCGCGGCGCGCTCGATCACCTTCAGCCACTGGCGCAGCTTGACGTCCTGGATGCGCTCGAGGAGCAGCTGGGCACGGCCGAGGATCGAGGCGAGGACATTGTTGAAGTCGTGCGCCACTCCCGAGGCCATCTCGCCGAGGGCCCGCAGCTTCTCGGTGCGCACTAGCTGGTCCTGGGCGTCGGCCAGCTCGCTGAAGGCGCGCGAGCGATCCTCGTACAGGCGCGCGCTGCGCAGCATGAGGGCGGTCAGCTGGGCGATGTTGACGAGGAGGCGCTCGTCGGCCTCGGTGTAGGGACGGTCCGTGCTGCGCAGCGACAACACCCCGAGCACCCGCTCGCCCGCGGTCATGGGCACGATCAGGCAGTTGGGCAGGCCGACGACCGCGGGCAGCGGGGCCACCCCGTAGCGGGCGCAGTCGGCGACGTAGTCCGTCGTGCGGATCGGCCGGCCGGTGCCCACCACGTAGCCGGAGAGCCCGGCGCCGTCGCGCGGGTAGAAATGCGGCGGCTCCTCGTCGCAGCGCCGTCCGTCGCGCACCCGCAAGACGACGTGGAGCCGGTCGTGGTCCTCGGCCAGCAGCAGCACCGTCAGGCTCTGGACCTCGAGCACGCGCGAGACCTGCTGGTACACCGCGTCGAGCAGCCCCGCCTGATCGAGCTGGCCGGTGACCGCGCGCGACAGCTCATGGAGCACGGACAGCTCCCGCACCCGGCGCTGGTTGTCCTGGAACAGGCGCGCGTTCTGCAGCGCAACACCGACCTGGCTCGCCATCGCTTCCATCAGCCGCAGCTCGGCCTCGGACACCTCCCGCGCCTCGTTCCACCAGCCCGCCGCGAAGCCGCCGATGACCTGCTCTTGCGCCACGACCGGGACGAACAGATGCGTGCGCACCGGGATGGCGCGGCGGATGTGATTGGGCAGCCGCGGGTCGTTGGCGCCGTCGGTGGTCACCACCGCCTGCCGCCGCCGCAGCGCCTCGTCGTAGAACGCGTGACCGGCGAGCGGGATGCGGGTGGCGCGCATCGCCTCCCGGTGATCGGCCGGGATGTGATAGCCGGCCAGCGGCGCCATCCACTGCCCGTTGTCCTCGACGAGCCACATGCCGGCCAGGTCCGCGCCCAGGCCGCGCACGACGTGGCGCAGCAGTTGCCGCGTCAGCGCGTCCACGTCGAGGGTCGAGGCGAGCGCCTGGCTCACCGAGAGCAGCGTCTCGGTCTCCTGGAGCTTGGTCGCGGTCTGGCGGGCCAGCTCTGCGTTCTCCATGCCGAGGCCGACCTGGGCGGCTACGCCCTCGACCAGGCGCACCTCCGAGTCGGAGAACTCGCGGCCGGTCTGCCACCACACCAGGAACAGGGCGCCCACCGCCTCGCCGCGCACGGTGGTGGGCGCGAAGAGGACCGAGTGCGGCTCGAGCCCGGCCAGCGTCTCCGGATCGAAGCGCGGATCCGTGCGGGTGTCCGAGGACCAGGCCGCGCGGCCTTCGCGCCAGGCCTGGGCGAAGGCGGGGAACCGCGAGAGCCGGAACGGGTGGGTGACGAAGCGCTCGCGCAGATGTGCGGGCACGTGATAGCCGGCTATCGGGACCAGCGCGTCGTGCCGGGTGTCGAGCCCGTAGATGCCCACCATGTCGGCGCCGAAGGCCTGCCCGACCTCGCGCGCCACCAGGCGCATGACGTTCTGGGGTGAATCCGGCTGCGACAGTGCGCGGCCGACCGCGAGCAGCGCGGTCGTCTCGCGGAGCCGCTCCTGCACCTGCGTGTAGAGGCCCGCGTTGGTCAGGGACAGCGCGAGCTGGCCGGCCACCGCCATGGCCAGGTCCACCTGCCACGGCTCGAAGGAGGCGGCACGCTCGGTCTGATCGAGGATCATGACACCGATGACCTCGTCTTGACGGATCAGCGGCACCGCCATGGCCGACTTCACTCCGAAGCTCTCCACCCACGAGGCCGGCACCAGATCGCTCGCGCTGGCGTCGGGCACGATCACGGGCCGGCGCGTGGCGACCGTGCGGGCGTGCAGCGGCGGGTCCAGCGGCAGCGCCACCGTCATGCGGCGCGCCTGCTCCCAGCGCTCGGCGTCCTGTCGCCCGTCCGCGGACTGCGACATGAGCGGCACCACGCGGCCGTCCACCCAGCGTTGGATGGAGCAGCGGTCCACCCGGCACACCTGCGCGATCTTGATCGTCACCTGTCGCAGCAGCCGGTCCGAGTCCAGCGTGGAGTTCAAGATCTCGGCGACCTCGAGCAGCGCGCGGCTCTCCTCGAGCCGCCCCCGGGTCTCGCCGTAAAGGCCCGCGTTGCGGATCGCCACGCCAGCCTGGGCGACGAAGCTCTCGAGCAGCTGCTGGTCGTCGGCGCCGAGCCGGATCGGCCCCTTGCCCGCCAGAGTGAGCACGCCGAGCAGGGAGTCCTGCACCAGGATAGGCACCGCCACGATGCTGCGGATGCCGTGAGCGGCCGCCCACGCCGTGAACTCGAAGCGCCGATCCTGGGTCACGTCCGGGATCTCGAGCGGCCGGCGATGCTCGGCCACCCAGCCCGCCGTGCCGTCGCCGAATCGGAGCTCGCGCGTCGGCAGGTCCAGCCCGAAATCGGCAGACACCGTCCGGAGGGTGAGGGTCCGGGTCGCCTCGTTGGCCACCCAGAAATTGGCGAGCGGCACCGCGATCAGCTCCGCGGCCGCCTCCGCGATCGCGCGGAGCACCTCGTCCATGTCCAGCGAGGACGAGACGATCTGGGCGAGCCGGGTCAGGCGGCGGAGCCGCGCGGCGCGGACGTCGAGGGCCTCGTAGAGCCGGGCGTTCTCGAGCGCGGCCGCGAGCTGGTTGGCGAACACCGACAGCTGCTCGATCTCGCGGTCCACGAAGTGCTCGCCGCGCCGGCGGTACGCGACCAGCGCCCCGCGAATGTGCTCGCGCACCAGCGGCACCGCCAGGATGGCCCGCCCGCCGATCTCCGCGATCCACCGCCGCGACTCGGGAAGCAGGTGCACGCGCGGGTCGCTGAGCGCATCGGCGGTCCACACCGGGCGCCCCTCGGTCAGCGCGAGGCCCACCACGCCCTCGTCGACGTGCAGCGGCTTCGCGGTTTCGGCCAGCGGTCCCGAGAACTCCCCCTGCCCCACCGCCAGGCGCAGCAGCTGGCTTTCCTGATCCTGCAGCCAGATCGCCAGGTCGGAGAAGGCAAGCGTTTCCCGCGCCTGGGTGGCGACGAGATCGAGCACGCGGCTCTCGTCGAGGGTCGACACGAGGACGCGGCCCAGGTCGGCCACCGCGCGCATGCGCTCGGCCTGCTCCGAGGCCTCGCGATAGAGCCGGGAGTGATCGATCGCGATGGCGGCCTGGCCCGCGAAGGTCTCGGCCAGCTCCTGCTCGCGCGCGGTGAACGGCCGACGGCCGCGGAAGACCAGCACACCGATGGGCCGCTCGCCGACCATCAGCGGCACTCCCAGGAAGTGGGTGTAGCCGAGCCGCTGGCTCGCGGCCTGATGGTCGGCGACCACGTCGGCCCCTTCCAGCTCGCACATGAGGGCCTGGCCGGTGGCCAGGACCTTGCCGCTCAGGCTCTCCCCCACCTGCAGACGCGTCCGCATCATCGTCTCGGCCGCGGTGCCGGTGAGCCCTGCCACCACCAGCTGATCGCCGTCCAGGAGCCGGAAGCCGGCATTGTCCAGCTCGAGCAGGCGGGCCGCCTCCTCGGCGATCGAGGTCAGCAGGCTCTCCGGCGTCGCGAGCGCGCCGATCTTCTTGTTGATTTCGAGCAGCGAGGATAGCGACGCCTTGCGGTCGCGCTCCTGGGCGAAGAGCCGGGCGTTGGCCAGCGCGATCGCGGCCTGGCCGGCCAGGCCGCTCATCAGCGAGATCTCGCTCGCCGACGGCGTGTGCGGCTCCCACCAGTACGCGGCCAGTGCTCCGTGCGCCTCGCCCTTGCTCACGAGCGGCACTGAGAGCACCGCGCGATAGCCCTCCCGCTCCACGAGCGCGCGCGTCTCGGGCGTCATGGGCACCGCGGGGTCGTTGAGCACGTCCTCGCTCCAGACCGGCTCGCGCCGCTCCACCGCGCGGCCGGTGGTACCCTCGCCCACCCGCACGCGCAAGGAGGCCATGAAGTCGGGCGAGAGACCCCGCCCGCGCTCGTAGACCAGAAGCCCGCTCGTGCGATCCAGGCGGAACACGCCGAGCCCGGCCACGCCCAGGAGCGCCCGGCAGCGGTCCACTACGAGGTCCAGCACGCGCTCGGGCTCGAGCGTGGAGGAGACCACGCCGCTGACCTCGAGGAGAGCCTGGTACTGCGCCGCGTTGCGATTGGCCTCGGCGAAGAGCCGGGCGTGCTCGAGCGCGACCGCGGCCTGGGTGGCGAAGTCGGTGAGGATCGACAGCTCGTCCTCGGCGAACGGCGGGGCTCCCGGGCCGCGGCCTGCGGTCATCACACCGAGCGGCAGGCTGCCCGCCATCAGCGGCGCCACCAGGAGCCGGCTCGTGAACGGCACGAACTCGGCGATCGCGTTCGGGGAGCTGGCGTAGTCGTTGATCAGCGCGCCGCGGCCGTTCGCGAGCGCCACGCCGGTCTCGCCCGTCCCGATCTTGATCCGGACGTCGCGGATCCAGTCCCCGACGTCCGACCACGCGCGCGCGTGCAGCGTCTCGCCCTCCAGGAGGTAGAGCGCGGCGTAGGCGCCCCCGACCAGCTGCTGGGCCGAGCGCGCGATCACGACGAGCAGCTCCTCGGTGTCAACGTGTTCCGAGATCTGGCGCTCGATCACCCGCTGCGCCTCGAGGCGCCGCAGACGGGCCGCCGCCATCTCCTGTAGCTGGGCGCGCTCGACGGCCAGCCCGACGGTCTGGGCTACACCGGAGAGGATCTTGCGCTCCTCCTCGGAGAAGTCGCGCGCCTCCTTGGACACGAGCGCCATGACGCCCCACGTCTTCAGGTCGACCGGGATCGGCAGCGCGAGCTGGGTGCGGTGCGAGCGGTCCGCCGCCATCTGCCGGATGCCCTCGCCGGACGGCGGAGCCGCGTCGAGGTGGGTGACCAGCATCCGCCCGGTGCGGGCCGCCTCGCCCATGTGCGAGTCGCCGAGCGGCCGGACCCGGAAGCGCTCGACGTACTGCGGATCGAAGCCGCTCTGGGCCAGCATGACCAGCTCGCTGGCCGCGGTATCGAGCCGGTAGACCGCTCCTACGTCCATACCCGCCAGCTCGCGGACGACCTCGAGGGTCTCCTCGGCCGTCGTGGCCAGGTCGGCGCCGCGTCCGATCGTGGCGGAGATCGCGTTCAGCGCTTCCAGCTCGCGGTTGCGCCGCTCGAGCGCGGCCCGCGGGCTCCCGTCGATCCGTGAGCCAGTGTGCAGGGGCGTGGGTGCAGTCAGGAAGGCGAGCACCACACCGGCCAGCACCACCACCCCGCCACCCAGCAGCCCGAGGAACTCGAGCCCGAGGCGGCGCTCGGCTCGCCCGAACTCGCGCACCGGCAGGACGACCCAGAGCGCGCCGTCCGGCGAGCCCGCCACAGGCGTCTCCAACCGGCGGACCGCGTAAGGCTCCTGGCCCGCAGTGATGACGCCGGTGGCAGCCGCCGCGGTCCAGCCCCCGGGCGGCAGGTCGGCGCGGCTCGCCGCGAGTGCGCGATCGCCGGCCAGGAAAACCACGGAGGGACGCGAGGGCAATCGCTCGAGGAGCGGGCCGATGCCATCGAGCCGGCGCCCCGCGATGACCGTGCCGACAGTAGTCGGCTCCCGATCGGTCGCGCTCGTGACCGGCGCGGTGACCAGGAAGTACGGCCGGCCGCCGGCCAGCCGAAGCGTGAGGACCGCCTCGGTTGGCGTCGCCGTGCCGGGCAGGCTCGGAGGCGGACCCGCCGGCACCTGCATCAGCGGCGTGCCGCGACGGTCACGCACCGTGATGAAGTCGGCCAGTCCATCCTGGGTCACCGCGAGCACGCGCGGCGATGCGGCGCGGGCCAGCGTCGACCAGTCACCTTTCGTGACGCCCTCGATCACCGCGGGATCCCGGGCGAGCAGCAGCGTCTCGCGGCGGAGCGAGTCCTGGTAGTCCGCGACCAGCACGGAGACCGTGTCGACTGTGCGCTCGATGGCGGCGTCCCGCGAACGCGCGAGCTGACGGTGGGCGGCGAGATACCCGAGCGAGGCCAGGATGCCGAGCGGGATGGCCAGCAGGAGGAAGGGAACGAGGAAGCCTCGGGCGAAGCGCCTCACGAGGCTATTTTCGTTCCGTCTGCCGACGAATTGAACCGAAATTTCAGGGGCCTAGAGACCCAGGTAAGCCTGCTTGATGTGCCCGCTCGCCAGCAGGTCGTCCCGGGGCCCGGACAGCGTCATCCGCCCGTTCTCGAGCACATACCCCCGGTGGGCCAGGTGGAGCGACCTCAGAACGTTCTGCTCGACCAGCAGGATCGTGATGCCCCGGCGGTTGATGCGGGCCAGATCCTCGAAGATCGTCTTCACCATCACCGGAGCCAGGCCGAGGCTCGGCTCGTCCAGCATCAGCAACCGCGGCCGCGCCATGAGGCCCCGGCCGATCGCGCACATCTGCTGCTCGCCGCCCGACAAGGTCCCCGCGAGCTGAGCGGCTCGCTCCCGTAGACGGGGGAAGAGATCGAAGACCTGCTCGAGCGAGGCGGCCAGCCCGGCGCGGGCCGCTGCCGTCCTGGCCCCCAGCTCGAGGTTCTCGCGCACGGTCATGGTCGGGAAGAGCTGGCGGCCCTCTGGCACGTGGGCCAGGCCGCGAGCCACGATCTGCGACGAGCTCTGCCCGTCGAGCCGCTGTCCCTCGAACTCGATGCGGCCGCGGCGCAGGGGCAGCAGTCCCGCGACCGCGCGCAGGGTCGTGGTCTTGCCCGCTCCGTTGGCCCCGATCAGCGCCACCGTCTCACCCTCGCGCACCTCGAGGGAGACGTCGCGGACCGCGGTCAGGTCGCCGTAGCCGACCTCGATGCCGTCAACGCGAAGGAGCGTGGACATATTCCTCGCCGAGGTACGCCTCGATCACCCGGGGATGGTTGGCCACCGCCGTGGGCTCGCCCTCCACGATCTTCTCGCCGAAGTTCAGCACCGCGATGCGGTGGGACAGCGACATGACCGCGCGCATGTTGTGCTCGATGAGCAGGATCGCGACGCCGGAGGCGTTGATGCGCTTGACGAGAGCGACGATGGCCTCGATCTCGGTCGGGTTCAGCCCGGCCATCACCTCGTCGAGCAGCAACAACCTGGGCTCGGTCGCCAGCGCCCGCGCCAGCTCGAGGCGCTTGCGCTCGGCCAGGGTGAGCCCGCCCGCGGGGTGGTCCATCTTGCCTCCGAGCCCCACCTGCTCGATCACCTCGCGCGCACGGTGTCGCGCGTCCTCCATCCGGGGGCGGCGCGACAGGGCCCCCACGCGCACGTTGTCCAGCACGGACAGGCGCGGGAACGGCCGGACGATCTGGAACGTACGACAGAGGCCAAGGTGGCAAATCGCGTGGGGCGAGAGACCGACGATCGACCGGCCGTCGAAGCGGATCTGCCCGTGGTCCGGCGCGAGGAAGCCAGAGAGCAGGTTGAAGGCGGTGGTCTTGCCCGCTCCGTTCGGGCCGATGAGACCGAGCACCTCGTCGCGCGCCATCGAGAGCGAGAGCTCGCGCACCGCCTGCAGGCCGCCGAAGCGCCTGGAGAGGCCGCTGACTTCGAGGAGCGGCGTCACCGTGCGGCCGGGCGAGCCCAGAGGCGGCGGAGCGCGGGATAGGCGCCCTGGGGCAGGAAGAGCACGACGGCGATCAGCAGGATGCCGTAGGCGATGAGGTGGACGCCCGACCAGCCGCCCTGGCCGAAGTAGACGCGGGACGCCTCGGCGAGCGGGCTCAGGATGAAGGAGCCGAGGATCGGGCCAAGCACCGTGCCCGCGCCGCCCACGATGGGCCGGATGACGATCTCCACCGAGAGCGGGATGCCGAACACCGCGTTGGGCTGGAGCGAGAACAGGTAGAACGCGTAGAAGGTCCCACCTACCCCGGTGAGGAACGACGACACCACCATGGCCAGCATCTTGTAGCGGAACGTGTTCACGCCCAGGGCCTCGCAGGCGCTCTCGTCCTCGCGGATCGCGATCAGGTAGGCGCCGAAGCGCCGCCGCTCGATGGCGGCCACCACCGCGGTGGCCACCAGCATCAGGCCCAGCGCGACATAGTAGTAGACGCGATTGTCCTGGAACTGGAACTGGCGCGGGTTGCCGGTGAAGGTAATGTAGTAGCCGAGAGCCCCGCCGACCGCGTCGGTGTTGAGCGCCACGATGCGGCACACCTCCGCGAACGCGACGGTCAGCAGCACGAAGTAGAAGCCGCGCAGGCCGAAGCGGAATCCCAGATAACCCACCACCGTCCCGAGCGCCGCCGCAAGCACCCCGCCCACCAGCATGCCGATCCACGGGGTGAGCCCGACCTGCGCGGAGAGCAGTGCTGCGGCGTAGGCCCCGACGCCCACGAACGCGGCGTGGCCGGCCGAGAGCTGGCCCGCGTAGCCGCCCACGATGTTCCAGGCCTGGCCGAGGAAGGCGTAGAAGAAGATGAAGATGAACACGGTGACCGCGTAGGAGCTGAGCACCGCGGGCAGCGCCAGCAGGACCGCGAGGGCTGCCGCGCCCAGCCACTTCATACGGTAGTCCGGCCGAAGAGCCCGGCGGGCCGGAAGAGCAGGATGACGATCAGCAGCGAGAAGCTCACCAGCTCCTTCATGGACGGGCTCAGGAACACCGCGCCGAGCGACTCGGCCACCGAGACGAGCAGGCCGCCCAGGAATGCGCCGGGCAGGCTGCCCATGCCGCCAATGATCACGATGTTGAACGAGGCCACGGACAGCGAGAGACCGCCCGTGGGCTGGAACGGCAGGATCGGCGAGACGAGCGCCCCCGCGGCGCCCACGCAGGCCGCCCCGATGCCGAAGGCCGCCGCGTAGACCCGGCGCACGTCGGTGCCGATGACGAGGGCGCCGTAGGCGTTGTCAGCGGCCGCCCGCATGGTGCGGCCCAGGTCGGTGCGCTGCAGGAAGAGATAGAGCGCGAGGGTCAGGGCCATCGCGAGCACGAAGGTCACCAGGCGGGCCACGTCCACGAAGACCGGCCCCAGCCAGAAGGTTGCCGCGCGCAACAGCGAGCGTACCCGCTGGGGATCGGGACCGAAGGCCACCAGCGCCGCGTTCTCCAG
>Ga0066905_100000688_pt1 | contig 10151 bp, 11 predicted proteins | sample PanSoiMetaPlot36_FD_67483 | JGI IMG/M metagenome (GOLD analysis project Ga0066905, IMG submission 67483) | Tropical forest soil microbial communities from Panama analyzed to predict greenhouse gas emissions - Panama Soil Plot 36 (version 2) | ecosystem: Environmental > Terrestrial > Soil >... | reverse complement strand
GTCACCGTCCGCGGGCTCTTCTACAATACTCCGGCACGGCGAAAATTCCTGCGCGCCACGGCCACCGAGACCCGCGCCGCGCTCGAAGCCGTCACGGTGCTCGCGCTGACGCGTCCCGATGTCGCCTTTTCGGTCACGAGCGACGAGCGCGTGTTGCTCGACTGCGCGCCGGCGGAACGCCTCATCGACCGTGTGGGGGCACTGTGGGGCAGGGAGCTCGCCGACACGCTGCTCGAAGTGTCGCATCGAGCCGGCCCGCTCGAAGTGACCGGCCTCGCGCAACGACCGGCGCAGGCGCGGGCGGCGGGGCGCAAAGGCTACGTCTTTGTGCGGGGCCGGCCGATTCGCGATCCCTTCATTCTGCGAGCCGCGGAGGCCGGCTACCGCTCCACGATCGCGCCCGGCGATCGTCCGTCGCTCCTCTTGTTCCTCGATCTTCCCGGCGATGCCGTCGACGTGAACGTGCATCCGGCGAAGCTCGAGGCGCGGTTTCGCGACAAGTTCTTTGTGGAGAAGGTGGTTGAGGAGGCGGTGAGAGCGGCGCTTGCACCGTTGGATTCGGCGGCACCGATGGGTGCTGTCAGCCATCAGCCCTCTGCCTTCAGCGGAGTCGGTATGCCGCTGGAGCTCTTCGCCGAGCAGCCGCTGACGGCTGACGGCAGACCGCAGACGGCTCCAGTCCTCCAGCTCTTCGACACCTACATCGTCTTCCAAGCCGGCCAGGCCGTCAGCATCGTGGATCAACACTCCGCGCACGAGCGCGTCCTGTACGAAGATGTCATGCGCCAGCTCTCCGGTGACGGCGCGCCGGCGCAGCGGCTGCTCCTGCCACTCACGCTCGATTTCGCGCCGGCGGAGCTCGACGCTATCGAGGCGCATCGCGAGCTGCTCGTGCGCGTCGGTTACGAGATCGAGCCGTTCTCGGGACGCAGCATCGTCGTTCACACCGCCCCCAACCCCCATCCCCGTTTCGAGGCTGCCCGTTGCCTGCAGGAGCTCGTCGCCGACCTCGCTGGGGGCCGTTTTGGCGGATGGCAAAACCGGCTCGAGCGCTTTGCGGCGACGTATGCGTGTCGCGCGGCGATCAAGGCTGGTCAGTCGCTCGAGGCCGATGAGATGCGTCAGCTGATCGTTCGGCTCCTCGGCGCCACGCTGCCAGCGCACGACGTGCATGGACGGCCATCGATGGTTCAGCTGCCGAAGGAAGAGCTTGAGCGCCGGTTCGGCCGCACCTGACTCCCGACACCCGACACCTGTAATCGTAGGTCCCACCGGCGTCGGAAAGACGGCCGTCGCTGTCGCCCTCGCCGCCCTCACGCCCATCACGGTCATCTCGGCTGACGCGCGGCAGGTCTATCGCGGTCTGGATATTGGCACGGCAAAACCCGATCCCGAAACACTCGCCCGAGTGCCGCACCGGGGGCTGGATCTGATTGATCCGGGCGAGCGTTACAGCGCAGGGCGGTTTGCGCGGGAGGCTGCGGGGTGGCTCGCCGAGATCCGCGCGGGAGGCGGCGACCCCGTGGTGGTCGGAGGAACCGGCCTATATATCCGGGCGCTGGCAGATGGGCTATTTCATGAGCCCCCGTTCGACCCCGAGCGTCGCCAGCGGCTCCGGTCCTGGTCGGAGTCCCTGGAGGGGCCAGCACTCGCGCGCTGGGCAGGAAGGCTCGATCCCGCTTTTCCGGGGGGTGGCCGCCAACGGGCCGCGCGCGCGATCGAGGTGGCGCTGTTGACCGGACACGCGCTTTCGTGGTGGCAGCGTGAGGCCCGCGCGAGTGGAGCGCTGCGGCCCTGGTACATTCACCTCACGTTGCCGCGTGAAATGCTGCACCGGCGGCTCGCGCACCGGGTCGATGCGATGTTGGGCGCCGGTTTTGGGCAAGAGGTTCGGCGGGTCCTCGCGACAGGAGTCGCGGCCGACGCACCCGGACTGGATGGCGTCGGCTATCGGGAGATCGTGAGCATGCTGCAAGGCCGACTGCCAGAGCATGAGTTGCGGGATGCGATTCTTACTTCGACCCGACGGTACGCGAAGCGGCAGGAGACGTGGTTTAGACATCAACTACGCCGTCAGCCGTCGGCCATCAGCCATCAGCAGGAGGTCTGGATGCTTGATGCGACACCGTCACCCACAGCCATCGCCGACCAGATCATGGCTCGTTGGACCCAGATGGCTGATGGCTGACGCCCAATAGAATGAGAATCGGCATCACCTGCTATCCCACCTACGGTGGCTCAGGGGCCGTAGCCACGGAGCTCGGCCTCGAGCTCGCGCGGCGCGGGCACGACATTCACTTCATCTCCTACGCCAGTCCGTTTCGCCTGCGGGGCTTTGCCGAGCGCGTGACGTTTCACGAAGTCACCCAGCTCGAATATCCGCTGTTCGAGCAGTCATCCCCATACGCACTAGCCCTTGCGGTGAAGCAGCACGAGGTTGCCAAGCGCGAGCAGCTTGACTTGATGCATGCGCACTACGCGATACCCCATGCAGCGACCGCGTGGCTCGCAAAGCAGATGCTCGAGCACGAGGGCCTGGGTCTCAAGATCGTTACCACGCTTCACGGCACCGACATCACGCTCGTCGGGCAGGATCCTTCGTATTACACGCTCACGAAGTTCTCGATCGAGCAGTCGGATGCCGTGACGGCGGTATCGGCGTATCTGCGCGATGAAACCTATCGCGCGTTTGGTTGCGGCGACTGCGAAGTGCGCGTAATCCCCAACTTCGTCTCCGCGACAGACTACTTTCCGCCCAGCGACGACTCTTGCCGCAAGCGACTCGCGCCGAAAGGACGTCGTGTGCTCGTCCACGTCTCGAACTTCAGGCCGGTCAAGCGCATCGGCGACGTCGTCAAAATCTTCGCGGGTGTACGAAAACAACTGCCCGCGACACTTGTGCTGGTGGGCGATGGTCCCGACCGCGATCTCGCCGAGCACGAAGTCGACAGCCTGGGCCTGCGCAAGGATGTGCGCTTTCTGGGAAAGGTGGAGAACGTCGGCGACGTCCTGCGAGGCGCCGACCTCTTTCTCCTGCCATCGGCAACAGAGTCGTTCGGGCTCGCAGCGCTGGAAGCGATGGCGTGCGCCGTACCGGTGATCGCGAGCGATGCCGGAGGGATTCCCGAGGTCGTGCGGAACGGTGAAACGGGTTACCTGGCTCCGCCGGGCGACGTCGCGGCGATGTCCGAGCGCGCGCTCCACGTCCTGCAGGATGGCGGCGACCATGAGCGGTTGAAGCGCAATGCCACCGCACGTGCGCTCGAATTCTCCACCGATCGCGTCGTGCCCCTTTACGAAGCGCTCTATGAGGAAGTCCTCGCGAGGTGAGGGCTCCAGTGCTGCGGCTCGTGCGCGGGCCCAATTTGCTCATCGCAGCGGCGGGCGTGTACGCGGGTGGCTGGATCGCACTGCGAGCGATCGCCTTCCCGAAGGAGCTGCTCTTCGCCGCGATCTCGGGCGTAGCGATCGGGGCGGTGGGGAATACCTGGAACGACATTCGTGACATCGCAGCCGATCGCGTCAATCGTCCCGACTCGAGGCCGCTCGCCGCGGGACACATTGCGCGCGGAACGGCTGAGTTGATCGTCTTCACGAGCACGTTGCTGGCGTTCACGCTCGCCGGACTCGTCAGCGGAGCTCAGGTTCTTGCAACTCTTGTCGCGCTGGTCGCCATGTTCGCCTATTCGCCGCTGCTCAAGCCGCTCCCGTTGGTGGGGAACGTCGTCGTCGCGGTCGTTGCGGGCTCACCGCCGTTTTACGGAGCACTTGCGGTTGGCGTGCCGGCAGCCGGCGTGGTACCATGGGTCCTCGCTGCGTGGCTGCATTTCGTGCGCGAAGTCGTGAAGGATGTCGAAGACCAGGCTGGTGATCGCACGATTGGACGCCGCACGTTGCCGATCGTCGTGGGGGACCGGCGCGCACTCGTGATAGCAGCGGGGGCGGGCATACTGTTTGTCCCCGCCAGCCTGCTCTTGCCGCGGCAAGCAGGGTATGGGGGCGCGTACTACCTGATCGCATTGCTGGCGCAGATGGCGGTCCTCATTGCCGCAACCTGGATGTTGCTCGGCCGAGTGCCGGGTGTGAGCGCGCTCCTGAAGGGCGCCATGATCATTGGACTCGCCGCGCTGGTTGCGGGAAAGGTCGCATGAATCTCTGGCAAGGTGTGCTGCTCGGCCTGGTACAAGGTCTGACCGAATTCCTTCCCGTCTCGAGCGACGGCCATCTCGCCGTCGTGGGACAACTGGTCCATGTGAGCACGCCGGGTGTATTCGTCGAAGTCGCGCTTCACGTCGCGACGCTCGGATCCATTCTGGTGGTGTACGGCGGGAGATTCTGGCGCCTCGCGCTCGGCGTGTTGCGGCTGCAACCCGATGACCTTCGTTACGCCGGTCTGTTGTTCATCGGCATGCTCCCCGCCGGGATCGTCGGTCTGCTGTTTGAGGATTTCATCGGTCGCGCGTTTGACTCATTATGGGCAGCAGGCGTGGGATTTCTGATCACCGCCGTGGCGCTGTGGTCGACACGGCATCGCGGAACGACGCCTGACACTGCCTCCCGTCCTACCGCTGGTGGTGCATTGATCATCGGGCTCGCCCAGGCTCTCGCTCCGTTGCCAGGGATCTCCCGTTCCGGGATGACCATAGCTTCCGGACTGTGGGTTGGCCTCGGCGCGGTCGCGGCCGCAGACTTCAGTTTTCTCATGGCCATTCCGTTGATTGCCGGTGCGGGACTATTCGAGGCACGCCACCTGTCGAGCGATCTCGGCCCGATCGGTACCGCGCCCCTGCTCATCGGAGCTCTGGTGGCATTTGTCTCAGGTGTCTTTGCGATCCGCTTCCTGGTGATGTTGCTCCGCCGTGGACGTTTTTACGTCTTCGCGCCGTACTGCGTGGCCATCGGGTTGCTGACCCTCGCGTTCGCGCTGTCCCGCGGGTGAGCGGACTCGACGGCATCCCCTCGTCCGTTCTCGCCCGCCGTTGGGGCGTCCCGCAGTGCGGCGTATTCCGTACCTTGCCATCCACTCTCGATGCCATTCACGATCTCGGCGCGCAGGATGCGCCCTCCGGGACGCTCGTGCTTGCCGAAGAGCAGACCGCCGGGCGCGGACGTGACGGCCGGACTTGGCGCTCGCCGCCAGGAGGCGCGTGGCTCGGCATACTGCTGCGACCGCCAATCCCTCCAGCGGGTGTCCTGTCTTTGCGCATTGGTCTCGTGCTCGCCGATGTCGTCGAAGAGGTGCTCGGGATTCGACCGACCGCGCTATCTGGTCCGCGCGCAAGTCTCAAATGGCCCAACGATGTGCTGCTCGACGAGCGCAAGGTCGCGGGGATTCTGTGCGAAAGCCGTTGGCAAGGTGACGCGTTGCAATGGCTCGGCGTCGGGATCGGGATCAACGTGGCGAACGAGATCCCGGCGGAGCTGGCCAATTACGCCGTCGCGTTGAGTGAGTTTCGTCCGGACGTGCGTCGAGTCGATGTGTTGGATCGCCTGGTACCGGCCCTGCTACGACTCACGACGCACGACGCACGACTCACGGAATTTGAATGCGCCGCGTTCGCGCGGCGGGACTGGCTGCGGGGCCGCCACCTCCGCGCGCCGCTTGGAGGCCGGGCCGCGGGAATTCGGCCCGACGGCGCGCTGCTCGTCGATACCGGCGCGGGCACCACGATGGTGCGCGACGGCCACGTCGAGCTATCTTAGCCGCCCTCATGCTCCTCGCGATCGACATCGGCAATACCGAGACGACCGTCGGGCTGTTCGCGGGAGACCGCCTCGAGGGCCACTGGCGGTTACACTCGACTCCACATCGCACACCCGACGAATGGGCGTCGATCTTCACGACCCACCTCACGCACGCCGGCCACTCCACGCAGGAGATTGGCGCGGTGATCATCGCATCGGTCGCGCCACCAGTGACCCAGAGCCTGTCTGCAGGGGTCGAGTTGGCGACGACGCGGCAGCCGGTGTCGGTGGATGGACGATCCAAGCTTCCCATCGTGCTGGACGTCGATGAACCGATGACGGTGGGGGCCGATCGTATCGTCAATACCCTTGCGGCATCTCAGCTCTTCAAGAAGGACACGATCGTCGTGGACTTCGGCACGGCGACGACGTTCGATTGCATCACCGGTGATGGTCGCTTCATTGGTGGCGTAATCATGCCGGGTCTCCGAACCGCGTCGGATGAGCTTGTACGTCGAACCGCGAAGCTTCCGGCCACGGAGCTGACGCCCCCGCCGCAGGTCATTGGACGGCGAACGGAAGATTGCATCCGCGCGGGCGTGCTTTGGGGAACCGCAGACGCGGTCGACGGACTGGTCCGTCGTATTGCGGCCGAGTGGCCCACGAAACGAAAGCCGATGACGATCGCGACCGGCGGGCTCGCGGGCCTCGTCGCTCCGCTCTGCAAGGAAATCGAGTCGGTGCAACCCGATCTCACATTGGTCGGATTGCGGATCGCGGCAGGAGCGATCGGCCTCAAGTGGTAGACCCGCCCACTTCGACGCTCTCTCCCGCTGACGCGCGTACGCGCAATGCGTGGCGCCGCTGGGGCTATCGGCTTTTGCCGGGGGATCTCTTCTCCTACGTCCTCCACATGCGACCCGCCGAATGGCCGATCATGGCCGGCCATACACTGCTCGGCTATGTGCTTGCGGTCGGTATCACTGGCGTGGTGCACGGCGAGCATCTGAGCGAAGCGCTGCGCGCACTCGCGATCTGGGTGGTGTTCTTGAACGGCGGGACATTGGCGATCAACAGCGTATTCGATCGCGACGTGGGCGATATCGGCTACCTCAACACGCCGCCTCCACTCCCGCGCTATCTCCTGCACTTCAGCCTCGCGCTCCTGATCGGTGGGCAGCTCTTCGCGTTGACGCTGCCCGCAGGTTTTCAGATTGCCTACGCGATCTGCTTCGCGATGTCGCTGCTGTACTCCGTCCCGCCGTTTCGATTCAAGGCGGTTGCCGGTGTGGATTGGGTCATCAACATGTGGGGCTTCGGGACGCTCACGCCGTACGCCGCGTGGGCCGCGACGGGCCGGCCGCTGGGCGTCGGCTACGGCATGATACTCTTTGCCTTCTGCCCACTCTTTGCTGGACTCTATCCACTGACGCAGCTCTATCAGTTCGACGAGGACCGCAGCCGCGGCGACCGTACACTCGCGCTGATTCTCGGGATGCGACTGAGCCTCGTGGTGGCAACACTCTGCACGTTACTGGCTTTTGCGTTGTTCGTTTCCGCCGCAGTGTTGCTTGGTGTGGGTGCCAAGGGCTATGCGATTGTCCTTCCGCTCGTGCTGTGGCTCCTGGTGCTCGTGCCCTGGCTATCGCGGCACGATCGCTGGAACCCTCAGCAGCACCAACGAGGGATGTATCGCGCGCTGGCCGCCTGGGCAGTAACCGATCTCACGGTGTTGTATGTGTTTGCCACGTAGAGTGACGTACGTAGATTCCGAGCACACCCTTTAGGGTGTGAACGGAATAAAGAACCCTCACGCGCGAGGAGCTCTCATCCGATGACGGCCGGCACCACCTCTCCGTCTACAGTCGATCGTTCGGAATTCCGTCATATCCTCCTCAGTGGAACGTGGATCGGGTTGGCCACCGGGGCCGCGGTCATCCTCTACTTGGTTGTTGCGCGCCTGCTCCCGTCCGGTGTCGTCGCCGCGCTGCTCGAAACGATCATCGTGCTTGTCGCCGGGGTGGCGGTCACCTTCCTGCCGGGCGCCTTCGCCGCGTCGCGCACGACGCAGGGCATTGCGAGCGCAGCCGCGATTGGGTTGTGGGGCACGGTTGTTTTCATGGCTGTCGATGTCATCCTGCTCCGCCCGTTCCGTGCTTATCCCTGGACGTGGGACGCGCTGGGCGGTGGCAGCACGTGGTGGTATCTCCCGATCTGGTGGATGCTGGGCACCTTTCTCGCGTGGCTCGGCGCGCTCGTGACCGCCGGGCGCGTCGCGCGGGGGGGGGAACCCGCGATCCGCAACCTCGCGCTTCCGCTCCTCGCAGGTGGCGTGGGCGCCGCGCTCGGGCTAGGCTTCAGTCGTGTGGTTTATATGCCCGTTGCGGCAGGGATCGGCTTTACAGCGACGCTGATCGTCTTCGCCCTCGTCGTGATCGCTCGCAGGAAGCAGGGGTAGCGCAACGTGCCGAGATGGTTGGTGCATTCGTTGCTCGTTGTCGGATGGCTGCTCACGCCGGTCTGGGCATGGGCCGCTTCGCACGTGGGATTGTGGGTCGGGGCCCTCGTCGCCCTGCGCTTCGAGAATCCTTTCGTGATGCTCGGAATCGCCGGGTTCGGCGCGTTACTGTTTGGCTTCGCAGTGCTCTGGACTTGGATTCGATTCATGAAGTACCTGCCGCATTTGCTCTCCCACCATATGGCCGCCCGAGAAGGGGAGAGCACCTCCGAGGAGCATACCGCGATTGCGGCCGCGGACTAACCGCGTTCTGCTTGTCGTTGTTGCCGTCGCCGCGACTTCTCCGCTGTCTGCGCAAAGAGCCGGTCGCGACCTCGATTTTCTATTCGGCCGCTGGTATCAAGGCAATCAATCGACGAGCTATGAGTTGCGCACTGCCGTCCCGCTCTCCGGCATCTTTTCGCATGGTCTAACGGCACAGGTTCTGATCCACGACAGTCTCGGCCGTCATCGCGCGTTCTACGGCGCCGGCTGGGAGCTGCATGCCCTGCGGCATCGCGCGACCTTTGGACCGTACGCAATCGGCGGCGTCGCGCTCGGTCTCTCCACCGACACGACGACGGAAGAGCTCGCCGCCCTCTGGACCCTCGGTGGAGGATTGGAATGGCGACCTGCCCCCTGGGTGGGGCTCGGACTCGAAACCGTGTATCACCTGCAAGACGTCGGACCTCGCGGCTTCTGGCGGAGCGCGCCTGGTTCCCGTGACGGCTTTGCGGCGTCACTCCATTTCTCACTCGCCATTGGTTCGGGGAGCGCGGCGAGCACGCGGTCGTCGGGTGGCCAAGCCTCGCGGCCCCCGCCGCAGCCGCCGAGTAACATCACGGGCAACGCGGCCGACGTCGTTCGCACCGCTCTCGGCGTGCTGGGCACGCCGTATGTGTGGGGTGGGACCGCGGCGAATGGCTTTGATTGCTCAGGCCTCGTGCAGTGGGCCTATAGTCAACACGGTATGCGGTTACCCCGGATGAGTCGAGATCAGGCAGGCGCCGGCTCTCTGATAACCCCCGTCCTCGAAGCGCTACAGCCGGGCGACATCCTGGTTTTTGCTGCCAAGCCCGGAGGCGGCGTCAGCCACGTGGGCCTCTATGTCGGGGATCAGACCTTCATTCATAGCTCGAACGATGGCGTGAAGCTTTCGCGGCTCGAGGCGCAGGATCCTGATGGTGCCTGGTGGGTGAGTCGGTGGGTGGGGGCGCGGAGAATTGTACAATGACACGATGCAGGTCGGCACGTCTGCACGTCGGCACGTTGTTGCGTGCCACTCGTGCCATTCGAGCCATTCGTGCCATCGTGCCGATCCTGCTAGCCGTCGGATGCGGCTCGTCCCGAGTTCCAGCCGCCCTCCGCGGGTACGACATTCTCGTTGCTGGGCAGGATTCTCAGAGCGTTGAGCTCGCGCGTGTCATGAAGGAGATGGGCTATAAGGTCCGTGGGGCGGTGAAGGGAGGCAGCCGGCCAACGGCCGCAGTCGTCCACTTCACGTTTGTCGACCCTGGACCCGACCAGCCGACGTGGTTCCATTTGCGACTCGCCGACACGCGATCAGGCGCGATTGTGGCGGTGGCGGCGATTCAGTTGGACTCCGCCTTGAGCACGCCCCATGCGCGGGCGGTAGCTGCCGTACGAGCTATCGAGCCTCCCAGCCCACCGTAGTCGCTTAGTCCCGAAGGGCCTTGACACATCGGCCATCAGCCGGTGAAATTCTCGCCGTTGTCATTTAGCACTCACCAACCACGAGTGCTAACAAGCAAACAAATCAAAGAGTTACGGAGGTTGAGGGTAACATGCCAACGGCAACGAAGACGACGCAGAAGTTCAAGGTCTATCCGCTGGCCGACCGCGTTGCGATCCGGCCGATGGAGGAGACCGAGACGATGAAGGGTGGGCTGTACATCCCCGATACCGCCAAAGAGAAGCCAATCCAGGGCGAAGTCATCGCCGTCGGACC
>Ga0066905_100000687_pt1 | contig 10153 bp, 9 predicted proteins | sample PanSoiMetaPlot36_FD_67483 | JGI IMG/M metagenome (GOLD analysis project Ga0066905, IMG submission 67483) | Tropical forest soil microbial communities from Panama analyzed to predict greenhouse gas emissions - Panama Soil Plot 36 (version 2) | ecosystem: Environmental > Terrestrial > Soil >... | reverse complement strand
AGTCATACATGTGAACTTTGTGCTCCCAAGCCGCGAGTCGGCCGAGCTGTCAATCTTCGACGTTGCAGGTCGCCGAGTGCTTCACAAGACGCTCGGAACTTTGAAACTAGGACACCACACTTATCAGTCAAGCTCGAACGAGCGCCTTCGGTCTGGTGTCTACTTCATACGACTCGGTCAAGGACGGCATTCGGTTCAGACGCGCTTCGTCGTAATCGAGTAGCCACTGTGGGCCAGGACGGCGAGCTTGCGCCTAACCTGAAACGTCGTGGACAGGGCATCACGGGAGTTCTCCCTTCTGGCGACCGAGCTGTCGACGTGTCATGCAGACTCGCGAACGTCATAGGCTGCGGCCGGTGTGCGCCAGCGTTCACCGCAGCCTGAACACGAACTCCCGCGTCGCCGCCGTGTCGCGACCGGCCGCGGGGATCAGCCGGAGACGGTAGATCCCCGCGGACCATCCGACCGGCGGCATTGCGGGCACAATATCCTGCTGCAGCGCGCTCGCCGAAAGCGACGCTTCCCACACGGTCGAGCCGTCCTCGGCGAGGATGCGCGCGAGGACTTCCGGGTCCGTGCCAAAGTCGAGCGGCGGCACGCGCAGCCGTAGTCCCGCGTTCGCGCCGGCCACGGAGATCCCCGGGAGCGGCGTGTTCTGCGCGTGGTCGAGCAGGACGACCGCGCTGCTCTCGGGCACCGCGGGCATCATCTCGCCCCGCGTGGGCGGCGCCTTCGTGTCGGGCCTCCCCGGTCGCGCCCAGTCGGCGAGGCGCACCGCGAACACCACGGTCAGCGCGGCCGCGGCGACGAGCCCGGCGGCGAGCGGTCCGCGCCAGCGCCGCAGGAAGATCGCGCGCGGCGCCGGCATGCGGCGAACGCCCGCGAGCCGCGTCATCTCCTCCGCGTCCTCGCGGCACGTGACGCAGGCGGCGAGATGCCGCTCGAGCAGCCCGCGCTCGAGCGCCGGGATCCGCTCCGGCGCGCGCACCCACCGGACCAGCAGCGACACCGGGGCATGGTCCCCGTCGTCGGCCAGCCCGGGCAGGCGCGAACGGATGCGCTCCTGGAGCGCGGCGCAGGCCGCGCACTCGCGCGCGTGCGTCGCCATCCAGACGGCGTCCTCGTCGGGGAGCAGGTCGGCCACGTGCGCGGCCAACATGCCGCGGAAGCGATCGTGGAGGTCAGGCATCGGGAGGCTTCCGTTCCGACGGCACCTGCCACATGAGCTGGAGCCGGTTCCGGTGGATCGCGTCGTGGATCAGCTTCACGCACCGCGACCAGGCCTGTCGCACCTGGTCGTAGGAGACCCCCTCGCGCTCCGCGTAAGTCTTGAGGGACTCGCCCCGGGACTTGGCCTCCGCGAGCGGAACGCAGCCGGCGCGCTTCAACCGGAAGTACTCGCGCACGTGGAAGACGATGCGGCGATATTCTTCGAGCACGTCGTCCTCTTCGGGATCGGCCGCGAACTGTTCCAGGCGATTCCCGTCGTCGGGCACGTGGATCGTGCGGTCCCGCTGCCGCCGTGCGATGGCGTCGGCGGCGACACCTCGCACGATGGAGACGAGCAGGCCTTCCGGAGCATCCGGCCGGCCTCGGCGGCGGACGAACTCGACCATGCGCTCGGCGACATCCTGCACGGCGTCCTCCAGGTCCTGGGAGGAGAAGCCCGACATGCGCGCGCGCAGCCGGCGGTGGGCGCTGGCGCGCAGCGCCTGCCAGTCCAACGCGCGCAGCTCGTCTTCGTGCGGCGGCCGAGGGGTCGAGGCCATGAAGGGGGATCGAGCACTGAGGCCGGATTCCCGTCATGGCGTTCGGTCCGGGGGATGATGCCGCGCCCGGGTCAACACCGGCCCAGCGTACGTAGTGGGCAGGCTACGACCGGGACGCGAGCCCGCACAAGGCGAGCTTTCCTGTCACACGGGAGTCCGTGCGGCGACTCCGGAAGTGACACCGAAAGCAGGTGAGCGGTGTCGCCCGTATCCTCGCGCTCCGGTGGCACCGGCATCGTTCGGGGGATCGAGCCGGTGTCCGCCGGGCGCGGGGTTTACCCGCCCCGGCATGAACAGGCCCGTGCGAAGGCACCGAATCGCGGCGCAAGGGCAGCTCGAAGCGTCAGCTCAGCGGGAACAAGTGCCCGCGCGCCGCTCCGACCTCAGTTCCGCGACGCGGGGGCCACGTTGGCCTGGAAGCCCTTCGCCATCTCGGCGGCGGCCGCGATGTTGTCCTGCGCCATCCGCCGCAGCTCGGCCCGCTGCGCGTCGGTGATCACCTTGTCGTTGAGCAGTTTCTGCTCGACGGTGGTGTAGTCCACGAGCGTGATGAGGTCGTTGCCCACGCCGGTGCGCGCGAGCCGCGACTGGTCGTCGAGCTGGATGTACTGGTTCGCCTTCATCGCGGCGAGCGCGCTGGCCAGCGAGTCCGAGAACACCCCGGCCGCCCGCAGCACCTCGATGTCCGCGACCACGCGCATCGCTTCGACCTGGCCCCGGTCCGCGACCGCCGCGAGCGACTGCTCGAACAGCGCGCGGTCCCGCTCGAGCTGGCTCGGGCCACAACCGGCGAGCGCGATGAGCGCCAGCGTGGCGCAGACCGAGAGAGCTCGGATCGCTTCGCTGCGCAGCGCACGGACGGGACTCGCTCGCCGGGTGGCCATGGCGCGCCACGCTAGCACAAACCCGGCGGCGCCGCTGCACGCCGACCGGGCCGTCGTCGTGCCGAGCGCGAGGGTCAGCGAGTCGTCCTCAATCCCGGGGGCTGCCGGCTCACCGCCCGGGGCCCCCGCGTGACGCCCGAGGTCAGCGCTCCGAGGAGGGCGGCGTGGACGACGCCATCGGGCGGATCAGGAACGACGAGAGCAGGAGCGCCACGCCAACCGCGGCCGGGATCAAGCCCACGAGCCACACCTGCTCGCGCTCGTTGCCGGTCACACCGTAGAGGAACACCGAGACTGCGATTCCCACGAACAGCGTGACGATGCCACCGATCAGGAGCCCCTGCCGGCGGCGCTCATTGGCCACGCGCGGGTCGGTGAACACGCCGTTGTCGTCGTAGATGAGCGGCCGCTGCAGGCTCGCGATCTTGTCCGGGTCGAGCCCGCGCTCGATGGCGGCGATGCGCTCGCGTTGCAGCAACTCGAACGCGCGCTGGCGGTGCATCATCCGGACGATCCCGGCGGCGATGCCGCCGACGATGGCGACGATCGGGATGCTCAGGGCGACCAGGGGGACGAAGTCCCCGGGACTCCAGTCGAAGTACGTGATCATGGCCATGTTCCTTGTGGGGGTGAGGGGCCGGGTGGTGCGTCGTGATGCCCCCTTCGACCGGCCGGCCCCCCGCCCAGGTTTCACCCCCTACCTTGTGCTCGGAAGATTGCAGATGCGCCCCCCGGCGCCGTAAGTCCTTGTCCCGTCGTCGGGCCCGGCGGCGTAAGTGCTTGGATTCCAACGCATCCGCAATTTACCGAGCACCTATATGGTGGCGGCGTGAAACCGGAGCCGCCCCCCGAGCCGTCCAACCCCACGATGGCCCGCTCTCCCCGAGTGCCACCCGACCTGGCTCGGATGGCGGAGGAGCGGCGGCTCATCGCGCGGGCCCAGGCCGGCGATCGGGAGGCGTTCCGGACGCTGGTCGAGGCGCACCGGGCCCGCGCCTACACGCTGGCGCTCCGCATCCTGCGCTCGACCGAGGACGCCGAGGAGGTGGCGCAGGATTCGTTCGTCCGCGTGTGGACGGCGCTCCCCGGGTTCCGGGGGGAGTCGAGCTTCGCGACGTGGCTGTACCGGATCGTGGCGCGCAGGGCGTTCGACCGGGCGCAGGTGATGCGGCACCGGCGCTCGCGCGAGCACCATCCGGCGGATCTTCCGGAGCACGCCGCCCCCGCGCGCGGGGACGACGACACGCTCCGGGCGGCGCTGCTCCAGCGATTGATCGCCGAGCTGTCGCCGGCGCAGCGAGCGGTGGTGACGATGTTCTACTACGAAGGGCGTGCGGTGGAGCAGGTGGCGGCGGTGCTCGGGATGCCGGAGAACACGGTCAAGACGCACCTGCTGCGTGCGCGTGCGGCGCTGCGCTCGGCGTGGCCCGAAGCCCCGGAGGCCCAGCGGTGAACTGCCTCGCGTTCGAGCGGCTCCTGGACCAGGGCGCACCCGACGGCCTGCCCGCCGAGGCGCTGGCACACGCGCGAGAGTGCGCGTCGTGCGCCCGCTCGCTCGCTCGCGCCCGCTCACTCGAGCGCGCGCTCGAGCACCACTTCGCCGGCGAGGCCGAGCCCGGGCCCGAGCTGGACGCGGCGCTCGTGCGGCTCACGGAGCGCGTCATGGCGCGCGTGGAGCGCGGCGACGCCCGCGGTGTGCGCTGGCTCGCACTCCCCGACGCGCTCCCGTGGTGGGTGCGCGCCGCGGCCGAGCCGGCGGTCGTGCTCTCCGTGGCGCTCTGCGCCCTGCTCCTCTGGCGCGGGGATGCGCTGCTCGCAGGCGTGCGTGCCTGGGGCATGGTGGGCGCGTCGCCGGCGTGGCTCGGCTCGATGCTCGAGGGCTCGGGCCTGGCGACGGCGTGGCAGCATCTCGCGAGCGCGTTGGCGCCCGGCGCGGACGTCCACTGGGCGGTGGCCACGGCGTTCGCACTGGGCATCGCACCGCTGTTCGCGCTGCTCGCGCTCGCCATGTGGCGCGCGGGCGAGCGCATCGTGCGCGGGGCGGGCGCGGCGATCGCGAGCTGACGCGCGAGGACACGGGCACCCGCCGAGCGCGAGTGCATTGCGCAATGGCCGGCTTCCGCGATCTCGAGAGCCAGGCGCCGGGCACCCGCGCCTGACGCCCCCGAACGCCGCGCTCGCGCCGCTTCACGGGGTGCTGACCGCGCGGGCGCGCGCGACACGTATACTGGCTCGCCATGGTGCGTCCTACCCAACCCTCCCGTCGGCCCAAGCGCGGGCCCAAAGCCGCGAAGCCCAAGCCTGCTCCCGAGCGCGCGCAGGAGCCCGGGCCCCCGCCCGAGCCGGCAACCGGCACGCCCGCGCCGCCGGCTACCGAGTCCGCGCCGCCCGCCCGCGCCAACCGCCTCGCGCACGAGAAGAGCCCGTACCTGCTCCAGCACGCGGAGAACCCGGTGGACTGGTACCCGTGGGGCGAGGAGGCGTTCGCGCTCGCGCGGCGCGAGGACCGCCCGATCTTCCTCTCGATCGGCTACTCCACCTGCCATTGGTGCCACGTCATGGAGCGCGAGTCGTTCATGAACGAGGAGGTGGCCGCGCTCCTGAACCGCCATTTCGTGCCGATCAAGGTGGACCGCGAGGAGCACCCGGACGTGGACCGCGTGTACATGACCGCGCTCCAGGCGCTGGGGCAGGGGGGCGGCTGGCCGCTCAACGTGTTCCTCACGCCGGCGCTCAGGCCGTTCTGGGGCGGAACGTACTTCCCGCCCACGTCCTCGTACGGGCGCCCGGGCTTCCTGGACCTGCTGCCGCGACTCGCCGAGGCGTGGCGCGAGCAGCGCGGGCAGGTCGAGGAGACCGGCGACCAGGTCATGACGCTGCTCGGAACGCTCGCGCGCCCGGGCGGGGAGCCGCGCGCCACGCTGGAGCTGGGCGATGTGTGCGCGGCCTACCTCGAGCGGCAGCACGACGAGGTGTACGGCGGCTTCGGCGGGGCGCCCAAGTTCCCATCGCCTGCGAACCTGCACTTCCTGCTGCGCCGCTGGGCGCGCGGCGCGCGCAACGCCGAGACGGCGCGGCGCATGGCGCTCGCCCAGCTCGAGGCGATGCGCGTGAACGGACTGCACGACCAGCTGGGCGGCGGATTCCACCGTTACGCCACCGACCGGGAATGGCGCATCCCCCACTTCGAGAAGATGCTCTACGACCAGGCGCTGCTCGCGGAGGCCTACGTCGACGCGTACCGCGCCGCCGGCGAGGCGCGGTGGTCGGAGACGGCGGGCGGCGTGTTCGAGTACGCGGCCCGCGACCTCTCCTCGAGGGACGGCGCGTTCCTCTCGGCCGAGGACGCGGACAGCGAGGGCGAGGAAGGCCGCTTCTACGTGTGGACGCCGGCGCAGCTGCGCGCCGTGCTGGGCGACGAGGACGCGGCGCTGGTCGCGCGACACTACGGCGTGAGCGAGCGGGGCAACTTCGAGCACGGCGCCACGGTGCTGCACGTGGCCCACCACTCCTGGGATGACGACACGCTCGACCGGCTCGCCACCGCTCGCGTCCGGCTGCTCAAGGCGCGCGGCAAGCGCGTCCGCCCGCACCGGGACGACAAGGTGATCACCGCGTGGAACGGGCTCATGGTCGCGGCCCTCGCGAACGGCGCACGAGCACTGCGCGCGCCGGTGCTGGCCGAGCGCGCCGCCCGCGCTGCGGAGTTCGTGTGGCTGAACTTGGGCAACGGGGACGGGACGCTCAAGCGGCGCTGGCGGGACGGCGAGGCGGCCCACGACGGCCAGCTCGACGACCACGCCTACTTCGCGCACGGCTGCCTGGAGCTGTTCCTCGCCACGCACCATCCGAAGTGGCTGGAGCGCGCCGCCGCGGTGACGGGGAAGATGCTCGAGCGATTCTGGGACCACGCCGACGGCGGCTTCTTCGACTCGCCCGCGCATGCGAGCGACGCTGGGGAGGCCGGAGGCGCGCACGGCACACCGACGGGTGGCGCGGCGGAGGCCGGAGGCCTCCCCCGTCTCAAAGACGTGCACGACGGCGCGGAGCTGGCCGGGAACTCGATCGCCGCCGAGGTGCTGTGGCGGCTCGGCGCGATGCTCGAGCGACCGGAGTGGCTCGCGCACGCGACGCGATCGTTCGAGTTCCATGCCCGGCGGCTCTCGTCGCAGCCGTGGGCCATGCCGCGCATGGTGGCCGCCATGGAGCGCGCCGCGGCGCCGCCGCGGCACCTGGTGATCGCCGGCGAGCCCGACGCTGACGACACACGCGAGCTACTGGACGTCTTCGAATCGAAGCTGCGGCCGGACACGGACCTGATCGTGGTGAGCGAGGCCAACCGGAAGTCGCTCGCCACCTGGGTTCCGTTCGCCGCGGCGATGCCCGTGCGCGACGGCCGCGCCACGGCGTATGCGTGCGTGGACCACGCGTGCCGGAAACCCACGCACGAGCCCGCGGAGCTCGCGGCCATCCTCGACGAATCGTGAAAGGACGCACCCGGTGATCGAAGCGAAGCACCGCCTCCGTCGTAGCGCACTCGCGACCCTGCTCACCGCCCTCGTGCTCGCCAGCCCCGGCCTCGTGCCGGGCGCGCGCGCGCAGCTCGGAGGCGACGTCCCCAAGGCGGAGGAGCTCGTGCGCGCCACGGCGGCGCCGATCACGCTGGCGAAGGGCAGCCGCGGCACCGTGGTGGTGACGCTCACGATCCTCCCCGGCTGGCATGTGAACGCCAACCCTCCGGCGCTCGACTACAACATCCCCACCGCGGTCGCGGTCACGGCCGGCACGGGTCTCACGCCCGGCGGCGTCCAGTACCCGCCAGGGAAGCAGCAGAAGTTCTCGTTCGACGAGAACCCGCTGCTGGTCTACGACGGCACGACCGAGGTGCGCGTGCCGCTCACCGCGGGGGTCGACGCGGTGTCGCAGACGCTCCGCGGCACGGTGGAGTTCCAGGCCTGCAACGACGAGATCTGCCTGCAGCCCACGAGCGTGCCGTTCACGGTCGCGGTGACCGTCACGGAGGCGGGACCCGGTGGCGCACCGCCGGCGGGTGCCGGCGGCACGGAGACCGGTGGCGCCGCACCGCCCGACCCGACCACGCTCAGCACCGCGCCGCCCGGTAAAGGCGCCACGAGCCCGGGCTCGCGGCTGGAGTCCGCACTCGCGCAGGGCGGGCTCGGCTGGTTCCTGGCGCTGTTCGCGGGCGGGCTGCTCCTGAACCTCACGCCGTGCGTGTTCCCGATGCTGGGCGTGACGGTGAGCATCTTCGGCGCCCGCCGCCGCGAGCCGCTCCCCAAGGTGGTCACCACCGCGGTGCTCTACGTGCTCGGCATCTGCGTCACGTACACCGCGCTGGGCGTGGTGGCCGCGCTCACCGGCGGGCTGTTCGGCTCCGCGCTCCAGAGCGTGTGGGTCAACGTCGTGCTGGGCGGACTCCTGCTCGTGCTCTCGCTCGGCATGTTCGGTGTCTACGAGATGCAGCCGCCGGTGTGGCTGCTGGACCGGCTGGGCGGGGCGCAGGCCACGAACTTCGCGGGTTCGTTCCTCGCGGGGCTGGGCGTGGGCGTGATCGCGGCCCCGTGCGTGGGGCCGTTCGTCGTGGCGGTGCTGGCGCTGATCGCGCAGCGGGGCGACGCGGCGTTTGGCCTGCAGACGATGTTCGTGCTCTCGCTCGGCCTGGGCGCGCCGTACCTCGTGCTGGCCACGTTCTCGAACCTGCTCCAGTCGCTGCCGCGCTCGGGGGACTGGATGGTGTGGGTGAAGCACGTGTTCGGGACGATCATGGCCGGGCTCGGCCTCTACTACCTGTGCATCGGCTTCGTCCCGGACCTGGCGCCGTGGGTGCTCCCGGTGCTGCTGGTCGCAGGCGGCGCGTGGCTCGGATTCCTCGACAAGAGCGCCGGTTCGCAGGGACGGTTCCGCGCGTTCACGCAGGGGGCCGGGCTACTCGCGGTCATCGCCGGGGTGGTGATGAGCTCGATGCAGTACCAGGCGCTCACGCGCACGCTCCGGTTCCAGCCCTACCAGGCGGCCGCCGTCTCGGCGAGCCTCGCTTCCGGCCGGCCGGTGATGATGGACTTCTCCGCCGACTGGTGCGTGCCGTGCCACGAGCTGGAGCTCAGCACGTTCTCCGACCCGCGCGTCGTGGCCGAGGCGAAGCGCTTCGACCGCTACAAGGTGGACCTCACCAAGTATGACTCGCCGGAAGCCGAAGAGCTGCGCAAGCGCTTCGCCATCCCGGGCGTGCCGACCGTGCTGTTCCTGGCGGCGGACGGCCGCGAGATCGAGGCCTCGCGCGTCGTGGGCTTCATGCCGCCGGAGCCGTTCCTCGAACGGATGCGGGCCGGCTCGGGGAACTGAGCGGCCTCGCGCGCGCCCGCGGGATCACCGGTGCCGCGCCGGCGCGTGACCCGGCGTCCGACCCGCGACGCTACTCGTCGTCCCCCACCTGGGCCTCGCGCTTCAAGCGCTCGCGGTCGGGGATCACGAACCGCTCCTGGCCGGTCAGGAGCACGCGGTCGCGATTCCAGCGCGACATCACGCGGATCGCGGTTTCGACCGTGGTGCCGACCATCTCGGCGATCTCCTGGCGTGACAGCGCGAGCGGGATCTCGAGCCCCTCGGGCGTCGTGCGCCCCATGCGCTCGCCGAGCGACAGGAACAGCGACGCGATGCGGGTCTGGACGCGCGTGCCGTGCATGGCCGCGAGCTTCCGGGTGAGCGCCATGTTGAGCCGCGTCATCGCGAGCAGCACGGCGCGTGCGAACGCCGGGTCGCGCTCGAGCAGGTCGAACCAGTCGCGGCGCGGAAGCCGCAGCAGCTGGCACGGCTCCATGGCGATGCAGGTGGCGGGGTAGGGGATCTGGTTGTAGACCGCCACGGCGCCCGGTGTGTCCCCGGGGCCGAACAACTCGAGGATCACGTCGCCCTGCTCGGCGTGGCGCACCACCTTGACCCGGCCGGTGACGATCACGGTGAGCAGGTCTGCGGGATCGCCCGCCTGCCACACGGCGTCGCCCTCAGCGACCCCCTGCAGCGTGGCCATGCGCGCCACGCGCTCGCGCAGCGCCGGCGGCAACTGGCGGAACATGGGCAGCGCCGCGAGCACGGCGTCGGCGCGATCGGCGTGAGGCTTCGCCCGTGGAGTCTCCGGGGAGGTCACGGCAGCCGAGGATGCCCGAGCGCGGAAGCCCGCGCCAGACCGGGGGCCGCCGCTGCGCGCGACCGGCACGGAACCGGCCGGGTGCATGCGCCGTTTGGCCTTCCGCGCGCATGACGCCGGTCCTACGCTCGCGCACCTGTTCCGTCGCGCATCCGGGTGTGGACCACGACGGGCGCCGGGATCCCGGCCCCCGCCCAGGAGGACTCCATGACGACCCGTTCGCCGCTCTCCCGCTCCCGCCGCTGGGCGCTCTCACTCCTCGGCGCGCTCGCGATCCTCTACGCACTCGCCGCCGGCTGCGCGGACCGCTCGGCGGAGCCTCCCGCCACCGCGCTCGC
>Ga0066905_100000685_pt1 | contig 10161 bp, 6 predicted proteins | sample PanSoiMetaPlot36_FD_67483 | JGI IMG/M metagenome (GOLD analysis project Ga0066905, IMG submission 67483) | Tropical forest soil microbial communities from Panama analyzed to predict greenhouse gas emissions - Panama Soil Plot 36 (version 2) | ecosystem: Environmental > Terrestrial > Soil >... | reverse complement strand
ACCACGAACCCCGGCAGGTTGGCGGCTTTGCTGCCGAGGCCGTAGGTGACCCACGCTCCGACCGCCGGGTCGCCGCCGAAGCGGTTGCCGGTGTTCATCTGGTACATGGCCGTCGGGTGGTTGACCGAGTCCACCTGGCAGCCGCGGTAGAAGCACAACTCGTCGGCCACGGCGGCCAGGTGCTCCCAGTTGGTCGCGATGTCCGCCCCGGACTTGCCCGCCTTGCGGAACTGGAACGGGCAGGCGACGTAGTAGCGCTTCCCGCCGGACATGGCGGATTGCATCTTGTCGGTGCGGTTGAACTCCTTGAGGTGCAGCTCGGCGAGCTTGGGCTTCGGGTCGAAGGTGTCGATGTGGCTGGGGCCGCCCTCCATCATGAGGAAGATGCAGGCCTTGGCCTTCGCGTCGGCGTGCGGCTTCTTCGGGGCGAGCGGGGAGGCGGTGCGCTTCTCGTCCGCGGCGAGCAGGGCCGAGAAGGCGACGCTGCCGAGCGAGGCCCCCAGGCCGTACAGGGCGTCGCGGCGGGTGAGCATGGTTGGCACCTTGAGACAGAAGCATTGGAACGCGGATGACGTGGATGAACACGGATTTGCGCGGATCAGGCAGGAAGACAGTTCTATTTTCTTGTCTGATCCGTGGAAATCCGCGGTCATCCGCGGAAATCCGTGTTCCATCGCCTTCTTACTGCCCATCCTTCTTCGCCGGCTCGTCGCGGCCCGCGGGCCGCAATGCGCTCCCCTTCACTCCCGTCAGTGTATCCCCGAGGTCGCGGCGCACCGCGTCGGCCAGGTCCGTCAGCCGCTTCACCACGTCCGGGTGCCCGGCGGCCAAGTCCTTCGTCTCGCCGGGGTCGGTCGTCAGGTCGAACAGCGATCGGCCGATCCTCTCCACCTTGTAGCCGTGTCGGGTGGCGATCCCGCGGATGCCGGACTCCTCGATCCCCTTCGGCGAAATCTTGTCGTGGTTGGCCGGCTTGCCGCCGGTACCGGGCGGGCCGTCCACGGTCAGGTACTCGTGCGGGACGTGCAGCTTCCAGTGGCCCTCGCGGATCGCGTGCAGCTCCGACCCGGAGTAGTATGCGAGCGACGGCCGGCCGCTCGCCCCCTTCCCGCCGAGCAAGAGCGGCGACAGGTCGAGGCCGTCGATCCTCGCCTTCGGCAAGTCCGATCCGGCGAGTTTGGCGATCGTCGGCAATAGGTCGAGGCCGGTGAACAACTCGTCACAGACGCGGTCGGCGGGGATCTTGCCCGGCCAGCGGGCGATAAACGGGACCCGCACCCCGCCCTCGAACGTCGTCAACTTCCCCTCCCGGAACCGGCCGGCCGACCCGGCGTGGTTCCCATAACTCAGGAATGGCCCATTGTCCGACAGGAACAGCACCAGCGTGTGCTCTTCGAGGCCAAGCTCCTGGATCTCCTTGAGGACCTCGCCGACCGACCAGTCGAGTTCCTCGATCACGTCGCCATAGAGGCCGCGGCCTGATTTCCCCCTAAACTGCTCGGACGCGAAGATCGGCACGTGCGGCATCACGTGCGGGACGTACAGGAAGAACGGCTTGTCCTTGTTCTTGCGGATGAACTTCGTCGCCAGACCGGTGAACAGGCCGGTGAAGCGCGCCTGGTCCGGGTCGCGGGCGCAGACCTCGTCGCCGACGTACAGCGGCAGCGCCGGGATCCCGCGGACCGTCGGGTGGAGCGGGCCGTTGTCGTTCGAGTACGGCAGGCCGATCCACTCGTCGAACCCGTTGCGGGTCGGGAAGAAGGCCGGCCGCGTGCCCAGGTGCCACTTGCCGTAACAGGCGGTCGCATACCCCTTCGCCTTGAGCAGCTCGGGCAAGAGTGTCTCGTCCGGATGGATGCCGACGGTGCTCGTGTGGTTGAGGGCACCGGCCATGCCGATCCGGTTCGGGTAGCATCCGGAGAGCAGGGCGGCCCGCGACGCGGTGCAGACCGGCTGGGCGACGCAGAAGTGGGTGAACCGGGTTCCCTCCTTCGCCATGCGGTCGAGGTTCGGGGTGCGGATGTCTTTGGCCCCGTAGCACCCGGCGTCCCCGTAACCCATGTCGTCGGCGACAATCAGCACGACGTTTGGCGGCCGGTCCGCGGCGAGCCCAGGGCCGGCGGCGAGAACGGCGAAAGTGAGCGGAATCCAGCGCATGTCGGCTCCTAATCCGCCAAGCCGAGGGCCGTGGCGACGAGTAGCCGGTCAGTCCACATACAGGAACTCGTTGGCATTGAACAACACGAGGCAGACTTCCATGAGGCCCCGCACCTCGGGGGTCACGTCGGCCGGGTGCAAGTCAGGGACGAAGTCGCGAGCCGATGGAAGCTCTTCGGTGAAGGTGAACTTCCCGCCCGTGTTCTCCTCGACCGCCTCGCGGACCACCTCGGTCGGCCGCATCGGCCTCTCGAACGTCAGCCCGCGGTGCCGCTCGGTCATCGCCGCACAATGTTTGAGGCACGCGGCCCGCTCAGCGCCGGTTGGTGACCGGCCGAACGCGAGCCGGAAGGCCTGGGTGACGGCCTCCTCGGCGGACTTTGTCTCCTGCGTCAGGCGGGCCGCGAGGACCAGGGCCCGGCCGCGGACGGCGGCGCCGTTGAGGAGGGCGAACGCCTGCGGGGCCCCGGTGGACACCTCGCGGGCCTCGCACGGGATGTCCGGGGGCGGTGCGTTGAACACTTCGAGCATCGGGTCCCGCAAGCCGCGGGGCTTGAGCGCGTAGAGCGTCCGCCGGTGTCGCTGCTCGGGCCGCGGCGACGGCTCCCAGGCGGGGGCGAACGTCCCCATGACCTGCCGCGGTTGCAACGCCACGTCCGGGTGAATCTCCGGCCGGACCGGGATGCCGCCGACCGCCCGGTTCAATTCGCCGGACGCCGCGAGCATCGAATCCCGCAGCTCCTCCGCGGTCAGTCGGCGCGGCTTGAAGACGGCGTAACTGGTCCCGGTCGGGTCCTTCGCGGCGACCACTTGCGGGTCCGGGTGCCGGGATGAGCGGCGGTACGCGTCCGACATTAGGATCAGCCGCACAAGGTGCTTGACCGACCAGCCGCTGTCGACGAACTCCACGGCCAGCCAGTCGAGCAGCTCCGGGTGCGTCGGCTTCTTGCCGGTGGCCCCGAAATTGTTCGGGTTGCCCGCGAGCGGGGTACCCATCACCCACTGCCAGACGCGGTTGGCCATGACGCGGGCCGCCAGCGGATTCTTCGGGTCGGCAATCCAGTCGGCCAGGGCCTTCCGCCGGCCGGCAAGCGCGGTGGGAAGCGCAAGTTCCCCCGCCGCGCTCAGTACGCCGGGCGCGACCGCGTCCTTTGGGCTGAACGGGTCGCCGCCGGGAAGGATGTGCGTCACCTCCAGCTCTCCCACGGCTGGGTCCTTGGGTAGGCGGACCGGGGCGAGCATGTTTTTCACCTCGTGCGTACGCCCGCTGTAGACAGACAGCGCAACCGGCTCGTAGCGGTCGTACTCCCACTTGAGCCGCTCGAGCCCCTTGCGGGCGATCCGCTCCATCCCCAGGTCGGCCGGGCTGAGGAACTCGTGCCGCGGCGGCTTCTGCCCCTTCTTGTCGAGGTTGTCCTTGTCCCACTTCGCCCGGGCCGCGGACTCCACCTCGCGGATGCGCTTCAGTTCCGCCTCCAGCCGCTCGCGGCGGGCGTCGAGGTACTTTTTCTCGTCGAACCCGGTGATGTTCTCCGATACCAGGAACGCGGCAGGCCGCTCGGCGAGTTGGGTCGTCGCGAACGCCGCCTGGATTCGGTAGAAGTCCCGCGTCGGCACCGGGTCGAACTTGTGGTCGTGGCATCGCGCGCACTGGAGCATGTGCCCGAGGAACGCCTGGCCGACCACGTCGGTCACGTCGTCCAGGAACCGCTGCCGGGCGACCTTCGGGACCTCCATACCGGTCAGCTCCCACGGGCCCATTCGAAGGAACCCGACGGCGACGAGCAGATCGGAAGGATGAAGGATGAAGGATGAAGGATGAAGGGAAGAGTCGGTCCTCTCTTTCATCCTTCCGCGTTCATCCTTCATCCGTTCTTCCAAGATCTCATCCCCGGCGATCTGTTCGCGGATGAAGCGGTCGTAGGGTTTGTCCGCGTTGAAGCTGCGGACCACGTAGTCGCGGTACCGCCAGGCGCTGCCGCGCTCGTAGTCGTTGGCGTACCCGGCCGAGTCGGCGTAGCGAGTCACGTCGAGCCACCGCCGGGCCATCTGCTCTCCGTAGTGAGGAGAGGCGAGCAGTCGATCGATGACCCGGGCGAACGCCCGGTCGTCCGGGCCCGGGTCGGCGACGAAGGCGTCCACGTCCGCCGGCGCCGGCGGCAGGCCGGTCAGGTCGAACGTCACCCGGCGGATGAGCGTGCGGCGGTCGGCCGCCGGCGCCGGTTGCAATCCGAGGGCCGCGAGCCTGGCGTTGAGGAAGGCGTCGATCGGGTTCGCCCCGGCGGCGTTCGGTACGGTCGGGTTGCGGAGCGGCTGATACGCCCAGAGGTCTTCCGGCTTGTACGTGCGGTTGGTCCACTCCGGGGAGAGCCCGCCGCTCGTCTTCACCGTCACCCCGGTGGCCGCCACGGCCTTGCGGATCGCGGCGACGCGCTCGGCCGACGGCCACGGGGCGCCGCCGTCGATCCAGGTCTCGATCGCCTTCACGTCGCTGGCGGCGAGCTTGTCGGTGGCCTTGGGCGGCATGGCGGCGAAGTCGGCGTCGTTGCGGCTGACGGCCCGGTAAAGCGGGCTCTCGGCCGCCTTCCCCGGGACGATGGCCGGCTGACCACTGTCGCCACCCTTGAGGGCGCTGTCCCGCGAGGTCAGGTCGAGCCCACTCTTGAGGTCCTTTGGGTTGTCACCGTGACAGGCCACACACCTGGTCTTGAGGAGCAGCTGTACCTTCAACGCGAAGGTAACTTCCGCCTCGATCGGCTTCGGCTCATCGGCCGGCAGCCGACTCGCGGCCAGTAGCAGGACGGCGGCGGGGAGGGTGCGCCACACGCGGTTCGCTCTTCGGGGGTGCGAACGGAACACAGGTGGTTGTACGTGCCGGACGGCCGCCGGGGGCCGAAAGAACCGCCCCGGCCGTCCGTACAATGCCCCCACTTCGGAACCCGCCGCCGACCCACCCTCCGGTCCGTCCCCATGCCCCGACACCTCTGTCCACTCGCTCTGTTCCTGACCCTGCCGCTCGTGGCCGCGTCCGACGAGCGCGACCGGCTCAAGGTCGGCGTCCAGCCAGACGGCCGGGTCGTCGTCCCCACCAACCAGATTCTGAAGCCGGCCGGCAAGCAGGTCACCTTCCCCGGCCGGCCGGTTGATCTCTTGCTCATCGACGACGGGAAGACCCTGGTTGCCAAGAACATGCGAGACCTCGTCTTCATCGACGCGGCCTCGGGCCAGATCAAGCAGACGCTGACCCTGCCGGCCGCGGCCAAGGGGCTAAGCGGGGCGTTCAGCGCCATCGGACTTATCGCCGCGGGCGACCGCGTCCTCGCCACCGACACGCAGAACTCGGTCCGCATCGCCAAGCGGAACGACAAGGGCCTCTTCGCCTGGGACGGGCACATCACGCTCAAGCCCCCGGCCGTCGGCGGGGCCGCCTACCCGACCGGGATGACCCTGTTCAACGGGACCCTCTGGGTCTGTTCTTCGCGCGGCAACGAGGTGCAACTCCTCAACCTCGCGACCGGCGACGTGGCCGGGCGCGTGCCGGTCGGCGTCGCCCCGTACATGCCGCTCGTTGTCCGGGACAAGCTGTATGTATCGAACTGGGGCGGTGACTCACCGGGCAAGGACGCGACGCACAAGTCGTCCGGCACCCCGGTCAAGACCGACCCGTGGACGAGCGTGGCCAACCACGGCAGTGTGACGGTCGTGCAGCAGACCGCGGCCGCGTGGAAGCCGATCAAGAGCATTGCCGTCGGCGGGCACCCGAGCGGAATGGCCGCCAGCCCGACCGGCAAGTTCGTCTACGTGGCGAACGCCAACAGCGACACGGTCAGCGTCATCGACACCGAGAGGGACGAGGTAGTCGAGACGATCGATTGCAAGCCGGAGGGCCGGCTCCCGTTCGGGACCGGGACGAACGCGGTCGTCGTCGGCCCCGACGGCCGCACCCTGTACGTGGCCAACGGGACGGGCAACTGCGTGGCCGTGGTCCGCCTTGGCGGCCGGGCGACCGACGCCGCCGGGGGCGCCGCGGAGGTCAGCTCGGTCGTCGGCCAGATCCCCACCGGCTGGTATCCCGGGGCGGTCAAGCTCTCGGCCGACGGCAACCGGCTCTTCGTGGCCAACGTGAAGGGGCACGGGGCCCTCTCCCCGCGAAAAGCGGCCGCCAAGCCGAAGGGGAAAGGCGACGGCGACGACCCGGCCCCGCCGCAGCCGAAGGGGCACAACTCTCACGACCACCTCGGGTCGGTGTCGATCATCGATCTGCCCGATGCCGAGGCGCTGACAGCGCACACCGAGACGGTCAACGCCAACAACCGGCTCGGCTATTCGCTCGCCGGGCTGGAGAAACCACGGCCGGACGCGAAGCCGATTCCCGTACCCGATCGGCACGGCGAGCCGAGCGTCTTCGAGCATGTCATCTACGTGATCAAGGAGAACCGCACCTACGACCAGGTGTTTGGGGACTTCAAGGAGGGCAACGGCGACCCGGCCCTGTGCATTTTCGGTGAGGAGGTCACGCCCAACCACCACAAGCTGGCCCGCGAGTTTGTTCTCCTTGACAACTTTTACTGCTCCGGAGTCCTGTCGGCCGACGGCCACTCCTGGACGAACGCCGCGTACGCGACCGACTACCTGGAGAAGCAGTTCGGCCAGTTCGTGCGCAGCTACCCGTACGAGGGGAGCGACCCGCTCGCCTTCCCGACCACGGGGTTCCTCTGGGACAACGCCCTGTCCCGCAATCGCACCTTCCGCAATTACGGCGAGTTCGTGAAGACCGCGTATGACCCGAAGGGGGCGAGGTGGGCCGACCTGTACGCGGACTACGCGAACGGCACGGCGAAGGTGAAGGTGACCGCGACTCCGAACCTGCGGTCGCTCGACCCGTACTCGCACCCGAACTATCCCGGCTTCCCGCTCGTCATGCCGGACGTCTACCGGGCGAAGCTGTTCCTCGATGAGCTGAAGGAGTACGAGCGCCAGGGGACGTTCCCGAACCTGGTTTACCTGTTCCTTCCGTGCGACCATACGAACGGCACCCGGCCCAACTCGCCGACCCCGCGGGCCATGGTCGCGGACAACGACCTGGCCCTCGGGATGGTCGTCGAGGCCGTTTCGAAGTCGAAGTTCTGGCCGAAGACGTGCATCCTCGTCACCGAGGACGACCCGCAGAACGGGTTCGACCACGTGGACGGGCACCGGACCGTGGGCCTCGTGATCAGCCCGTACACGAAGCGCAAGGCGGTGGACTCGACCTGTTACAACCAAACCGGGATGGTCAAGACGATCGAGCTGATCCTCGGCCTGCCGCCAATGACCCAGCTTGATCTGTCCGCGACGCCCATGCGCGGCTGCTTCGCGGACGCGCCGGATCAGACGCCGTACGTCGCGGTCAAAAACCGGATCGCCCTGGACGAGATGAACAAGCCGGTCGAGAAACTGGACGGGAAAGCGAAGGAGTTCGCGCTCAAGTCGTTGGAACTGGACTTCGACGTGGAGGACCGGGCGGACGAGGACACGCTGAACCGGATCCTCTGGTTCGCGACGCGCGGCGACCGGCCGTACCCGGGGGACCGGTAGGAATCCTGACCAATGGCCTTTCACGAATCGCACGAGCGCTTCTGCCCGCACTGTAAGGAGCGCATGTCGGCCACGGCGCCGAAGTGCCTCAACTGCGGCCGCTACGTTGACGAGGAAGAGGACGAGGCCGAAGCCGAGGCCGCGGGCCGCACGCGGATGGGCTGGTTCATCGCCCTGGGCGTGGTCGCGGTGGTCATCGTGCTCGTCGTGGTGCTCGCGTTGGGGTGAAACCCGCGGTACACTGGCCGCGCCCCCGGAGGAGCCCGCCGTGTCCAACGACCCCACCGCAGCGGCGGCGGAGCAGCCGACATCGTTGTTCGACCGACTGGGGGCCGCCCTGCCGATCGCCCTGACCGCTCTGGCGACCGCGTTCGCGGGCATGAGCACGAGCGAGTTACAGCAGGCCATGTTCTGGCGCAGCTACGCCGCCCAGGACCAGGCCAAGGCGACCGCCCAGTGGACCCTGGCCGGATTCAAGCGCGATCGGGCCCTCATCTGCCAGGCCGCGGCTGCCCAGCTCCGGGCCGCGGGAGGCAACGGGACGACCAACCCGTTTGGTGGTCCGCCCCCGGCGGGGGCCGACCCGCAGGCCGTCGCGTGGCTCGCCGGGAAGGGGCCGCCGCCGGCCCAGCTTCCCGAGGTCAACGACGATAACCTCCGCAAACTCCTCGCCGACATCCAGGCCCGGGCTCCCGAGGGCGAGCTGCTCAGGCAGGCGGCCCGGGTGCCGGCCGCGACCGTGAACGCGGCCATCGACGAGGCCGAGAAGGCCGTTGAGCGGACCGACAAGGAGTGGGACCCTACGGTCAAGGCCGCGGTCAAACTGACCGGCCCGGAGGCCGCGATCCCGGCCCAGGCGGCTGGGTTCGAGCTGGAGCAGCGCCGCTACCGGGCCGAGTCCGTGCTCAACCAGGGGGTCGGATTCCTCTACGAGGCGCGCGTCAAGGTGTCGTCGGCCGAGTCCGAGAGGTATCAGCGCAGGAGCCGGAATTTCTTCTACGCGATGCTTGCCGCCCAGGTGGGGGCGACGGTATCGGCGCTGGCGCTGGCCCGCAAGCGCCGCAGCGTCCTGTGGGCGGTGGCTGGCGGCACCGGCGTCGTCGCCCTGGCCATCGGGGCGTACGTGTATTTGGCGGAGATGTGATCACAGGCATGCCTGCGCAGCGCGGGCCGCCGGGCCGTAGCCCGAAGCGCAGCGAGGGATACGGCCCGCGGACGTGGGCCCGGCTCGGCGGCCGCATCCCTCGCTGCGCTTCGGGCTACGGCCGCCTCGGCGTCTCGCCCATTGGAGAACCGCTCATGTCTCACGTCCTGCTCAGCTCCCTCGTCGTCCTGCTCGTCGCGTGCGCCGCGGCCCAAGCAGCCGACAGCCCTGTCGCCTCCGGGGCCAAGGTCGAAAAACTCGCCGGCGATTTCCAGTTCACCGAGGGCCCGGCCGCTGACGCCGACGGCAACGTCTTCTTCACCGACCAGCCCAGCGACCGCATCCTCAAGTGGGGCATCGACGGCAAGCTGTCCACCTTCCTCAAGCCGTGCGGCCGGTCCAACGGTCTCTGCTTCGACGCCAAGGGGAACCTGTGGGCCTGCGCCGACGAGAAGAACGAACTCTGGCGCATCGAACCGGCCGGCAAGGTGGAAGTGATCGTCAAGGACTACAAGGGCAAGCTGTTGAACGGTCCGAACGACGTCTGGGTCCGGCCGGACGGCGGCGTCTACTTCACCGACCCGTTCTACAAGCGGCCGTACTGGAAGCGCGGGCCGACAGAACAGGACGTGCAAGGCGTCTATTTCGTGACGCCCGACCACAAGGGAATCACTCGGGTGGCGGACGACCTGCAACAGCCGAACGGGATCATCGGTACCCCGGACGGCAAGACGCTGTACGTCGCCGACATCCGGGCCGGGAAGACGTACGCCTACGCGATCCAGGCCGACGGCACGCTCAAGGAGAAGCGCCTGTTCTGTGAGCTGGGATCCGACGGGATGACGATCGACGCCGACGGGAACGTCTACCTGACCGGCAAGGGCGTGACCGTGTTCGACAAGGCCGGCAAGAAGATCGAACAGATCGCGGTCCCCGAGCCGTGGACCGCGAATGTCTGCTTCGGCGGCAAGGACAAGAAGATCCTGTTCATCACCGCGAGCAAGGGCCTGTACGCCGTCCCGATGCGCGTGGCCGGGGTCGGGAGCCAGTGACCGACGCGGCCTGCCCAAGACGGCCACCCTGGTCGGTCACCTTGCCCCGGAACCCGGTTTCACCTTGCCCGGAGCCAGGCGTTCGCATTCGCCCATCAGTGCATTCCAGGCCTCGCAGTCAGTGGCGCCGGCTTGGGGCAACTCCTCCCGGCAGGCGATCAGCGCCGCCCGGGCCTCCCGCGGCTGATCCAATTCCTCGACCAGCACGCGCGCCAGGGACAGGCGGATCGT
>Ga0066905_100000684_pt1 | contig 10164 bp, 8 predicted proteins | sample PanSoiMetaPlot36_FD_67483 | JGI IMG/M metagenome (GOLD analysis project Ga0066905, IMG submission 67483) | Tropical forest soil microbial communities from Panama analyzed to predict greenhouse gas emissions - Panama Soil Plot 36 (version 2) | ecosystem: Environmental > Terrestrial > Soil >... | reverse complement strand
CGGCCGCGCGATCACCGGCAGGTCGGCCCACAGGATCGGCTCGGTCGCGGTGAAGCTCTGCTCGTGCTGGCCGGCCGTTACCAGGATCGGGGCGCCGGCCTTCTGGGCGTCGTAGAGCATGCCGAGCGCGTTGCCGAGACCCGGTGTGGTGTGGAAGTTGCACACCGCGAGCTTGCCGGAGGCCTGCGCATAGCCATCGGCCATCGACATGATGGCGGCCTCCTGCAGGCCGAGCAGGTAGCGGATCTCGTTCTCGGTCGCGAACGCATCCATCAGCGGCAGCTCGGTGGTACCGGGATTGCCGAACACGATGTCCACGCCCTCCTGCTTGAGGAGCTCGAGAAACGCTTTCTTTCCGGACATCATCGGCACGGCAGCCCTCCATGATTACGGGAGCAATCTGGCATCTTGGTCGCCGAAGCGAAAGCGGCGAGTTGCACCGCGGCTCGAAATCGGATATTGGGGCGCGCCGCAAATTCTCATCAATGGAGGCGGCCATGTTTACGATTGCACGCTTCCGGTTTGCACGCCGCTTGGGCTCGATCCGCGATATTTGACCCCGCGTCCTGGGTTCAATCCCGGGCGAAATCCGCGTTTCTCATTCAATCGAAGCTGTCAGCGGCCTTCGGGCTCGCGCTTGTGGACTTAACTTTACATGCGATCAAAACTCTTGCGGGCCCCTGCCTGGGGCACCGCACACTCTGATCTCGTGGAGCGTCGTTTCCAGAGATACTGCCCCCGATTCCAGGGAGCGGTGCGGGCTCTCGCGATGCGCCATTCGCGCATTGCTGACCTCGCCGTGAGCTTTCCTGCACTTCTATTCGCGCTCGCCGTACCACGGCCCGGGCTCGATCCGGCGCGGGCGCTTGATCTCGCGATCAAAGGGGCTGCCCTCGCAGAGGTGGCGGCGGCCGCCGATGTGCCAATGTGGCTACGCCGGCTGTCGCCCGAGGCGCTGGCGGACCCGATCATGAAATTGCCGGATGGCGAGCTCTTTCGGCGGCAGATCGCAAACCACCTGCCACGTTCGCCCAAGATCACACCGGTCTGGCTGCGGGCCGTTGCGGACGTTGCCGACTGGGCGCACGAAGCGGCCGCCGTCTGGATCGCCCGAGAGATCGTCCGCGGTAAGAGGCAAGCTCTGCTCCAGCGATTGCGGCTGTTCAACCTCTGGGCATGGTTCTCCGGTCAACCAGACACGCTCGGACACAGCTTGATCGAGAAACCTTGGACGCCCGCGATGCACATCGGTACGGCGCTTAGCGTTGCGGAAGCCTGGCGAACGACGCTCACTCTGCATGTGAACCTCGGTCGTGAGCCCATAGCCGACATGTGGTTTCAGCCCGCCCGTGTCGGCGGCTTCGAGTTCCTGCCACTGACGTCGAGTGCGGACATCATCGAGGAAGCTGCGGCCATGAGGAATTGCCTTTGCACCTACGGCCATCACGTCGCTCGCAACTCCATACGGCTCTGGAGCATACGCAAGGGCAGCCAACGCGTCGCCACACTGAGCCTTGCAAGTCGACAATGTGATCCGCTGCCAGATATTGATGAGCTGAAAGCAATAGGGAACACACACGCCTCACCAGAGGTGTGGTGGGCCGCTCGCCAGTGGGTTCACATGCATGGTCTGCCGCGGATCGACATGAAGCGTGCTTCCGGGGCAACTCCGCTCAACCGCGATACCTGGATAGCGCTCTGGCGTCCCTATTGGCTGGCCAAGCGTCGCCTTCCGAATTGGCTGCCGATAGCACCGTCGAGGGGCGCTCTCCGCGCGTTGTGAGTGGGCGGGCCGCGCGTTGACACAGGTGCCGGCTGCGTGGCTCAAACACGCGGCCTCCGCGTTGCGAGGGCGGCGCTCTTCCGTCTGAGCTAATCCGGCGATACCTCTCTGAAACCTCGCCCTGCGGCGCCCGATCTGGGATTGTGCCCGCTGAGACCAAGCGCCGCCGCTTCGGAATGCATCCGGTCGATGACTGTCCGGCCGGATTCATGTAACTGAACCGCTCCAGAGAGATCAGGGATACGACCATGGCCGTCAATCGACTTGGCATCATCATGCACGGCATCACGGGGCGGATGGGCTACAACCAGCATCTCGTGCGCTCGATCCTGGCCATCCGCGACCAGGGCGGCGTCCTCCTCGCGAACGGCGACAAGGTGATGCCCGACCCGATCCTCGTTGGCCGCAATGAGGAGAAGGTCACCGAGATCGCGCGCAAGCACGGGGTTTCACGCTATACGACAAACCTCGACCAGGCGCTGAGCAACAAAGAGGACACGCTGTTCTTCGACGCCGGCTCGACGCAGATGCGGGCCGATCTCCTCACCAAGGCCATCAATGCCGGCAAGATCATTTATTGCGAGAAGCCGATTGCCGACAGCCTGCAAGATGCCGTCAAGGTCGCTCGCCTCGCGCGCCAGAAGGGGATCAAGAGCGGCGTCGTGCAGGACAAGCTGTTCCTCCCCGGGCTGCGCAAGATGAAGCTCCTGAAAGATTCAGGCTTCTTCGGTCGGCTGCTCTCGGTGCGCGGCGAGTTCGGCTACTGGGTGTTCGAGGGCGACCTGCAGCCGATCCAGCGGCCAAGCTGGAATTACCGAAAGGCAGAAGGTGGCGGCATCATCCTCGATATGCTTTGCCACTGGCGCTATGTGCTCGACAATCTGTTTGGCGAGGTGAGAGCCGTGTCGTGCCTCGGCATGACGCACATTCCCGAGCGCTTCGACGAGGCGGGCAAACGTTACGCCGCGGACGCCGACGATGCGGCCTATGCGACGTTCGAGCTCGAGGGCGGGGTCATTGCGCAGATGAACTCGAGCTGGTGCACGCGGGTCAAGCGCGACGACCTCGTGACCTTCCATGCCGATGGCACCCACGGCTCGGCCGTCGCCGGTCTCACGCGCTGCTTCACGCAGTGCCGCGTCAACACCCCGCGTCCGGTGTGGAACCCGGATGTGCCGCAGACCATGAATTTCCATGAGCAGTGGCAGGAGGTGCCCGATACGACCACTTACGACAACGGCTTCAAGCTGCAGTGGGAGCAGTTTATCCGCCACGTCTGCGAGGGCGCCGCCTGGAAGCATGACCTCCTGGAAGGCGTCAAAGGCGTGCAGCTCGCCGAGCTCGGGCTCAAGAGCTGGGCCGAGCGCCGCTGGCTCAAGGTGCCGGATCTGTCGAGTGAGGTCGGGTCATGACCAGCGTCAAGCTCCCGAAAGCCGGTGGCGGCCTCGAGACCTATACTGTCCGCAATGCGCCCCTGGCCGTGGCCGTAAACGGCGCTCCGCCGCGGCTCAACCGCATCGCCTACGCGGCCGCGCACGTGGTGGCAGATCCCTTCGCCGATAACGATCCGTGGCTCGACACCGCTGTCGATTGGGAGCGCACGATCGCGTTTCGCCACTATCTGTGGGACCTCGGCCTCGGCGTCGCGGAAGCGATGGACACAGCACAGCGTGGCATGGGCCTCGACTGGAACGGCGCCAGGGAGCTGATCCGCCGCTCGCTCGAAGCGGCGAAGTCGCGCCCCGGCGTGCTGATCGCGAGCGGCGCCGGCACCGAGCAGCTGGAAGCGTCAGCGAGCGCCACGCTCGATGACGTGATCCGCGCCTACGAGACGCAGGTTGAGGCGATCGAGGCGATGGGCGGACGCATCGTCCTGATGGCAAGCCGCGCGTTGGTGAAGGCAGCGAAGGGGCCCGACGACTACGCCAAGGTCTACGCGCGCATTCTTACCCAAGTGAAGGAGCCGGTGATCATCCACTGGCTGGGCGAGATGTTCGATCCCGCGCTTGCCGGCTACTGGGGCAGCAGCGATCACGCCGCCGCCATGGCGACCGCACTTGACGTCATCCGCGACAACGTCGCCAAGGTGGACGGCATCAAGATCTCGCTCCTCTCGAAGGAAAAGGAGATCGTGATGCGCCGCGGCCTCGCGCAAGGCGTTCGCATGTATACCGGCGACGATTTCAATTACCCCGAGCTGATCGCGGGCGACGACAAAGGCTACTCGGACGCGCTGCTCGGCATCTTCGATGCCATTGCACCGGCCGCGGCGCTCGCGTTGCGGCAGCTCGCGACCGGCGATGCGGATGCCTTCCGTGCGACGTTGGCGCCGACCGTTCCGCTGTCGCGCCACATCTTCAAGGCGCCGACGCGGTTCTACAAGACCGGCGTCGTCTTTCTCGCTTATCTCAACGGCCTGCAGGACCACTTCCACATGGTCGGCGGTCAGCAGTCGACGCGATCGCTCGTTCATCTCGCCGAGCTGTTTCGCCTGGCCGACGCCGCGCGCGTCCTGCGCGACCCGGATCTCGCAGCGGCGCGGATGAAGCAGGTGATGGCGCTCGGGGGCGTTGCCTGATGCGCGATCTTTCGCAGCGCCTCGATCTTCTTTCCCTCAACACCGCCACTGTAAGAAAGCAGGCGCCACTCGACCGGATCATCGAAGCGGCGGTCGCGCGCGGCACTCGCATGATCGATCCCTGGCGCGACCAGGTGCAAGCCATCGGCCTCGACAAAGTCGCGCGCCAGGTTCGCGACGCCGGCGTGCGCCTGTCCGGCTACTGCCGCGGCGGCTTCTATACGGCGCTCGATGCTCAAGGGCTGGCAGCCGCGTTGGACGACAATCGCCGCGCCATCGATGAGGCCAAGGCGCTCGGCAGCCCGTGCCTTGTGCTCGTGGTCGGATCATTGCCCGGCGCGCTTTCCGGCAAGCCGCAATCGACCGACATCGAGCTTGCCCGCCGCCAGGTTCGCGATGGCATCGCCGCCTCTTTGGATCATGCCCGGAACGTTGGCATGCCGCTGGCGATCGAGCCGCTGCATCCCATGCAAGCAGCGGACCGCGCCTGCATCAATACGCTGGAGCAGGCGCTCGACCTGTGCGACGAACTCGACCCCCGCCGGACCGGTGCGCTCGGCGTCGCGCTCGATGCTTATCACGTCTGGTGGGATCCCAAGCTCGCAGCCCAGATTGAGCGGGCAGGCGCTGACCGGCTGCTCGCCTATCACATCTGCGATTGGCTCCTTCCGACGCGCGACTTGCTCAACGACCGCGGCATGCCCGGCGATGGCGTGATCGAGCTCAGGAAGCTTCGCGGCCTGGTCGAGGCCGCCGGCTATCAGGGTGCAGTCGAGATCGAGCTCTTTTCCGAGGCGTGGTGGTCGCGACCGCTGGAAGAGGTGCTCGACGTCTGCATCTCACGATTCAAGTCGGTTGCCTGATGTCTCGCACGAGGCTTCTGTCCCGGCGCAAGCTCTGCCTGACGGTCCCGCATTCGGCCAGGAACGCCTGCAACCATTCGGCCGTCGGCGTCTCTACCGGTCGCTGCGCGAGCTCGGACTGCTCATGCTCGTTCAATACGAACTCGGCGTGGTGAACGGTCATCGGCGACACGTCGAGAGCCAGGCGCCGGTATTCGACGCCGAGCAACCTCGCCCACAGTAGGATAAACGTCTCGCCAACCGCATGCGCTGTCGGGTGGCCCGGAATGCTGACGGATGCATGATGGACGTATGTCCCCGCCGCCCCAGGGCTGACGGTATAGAGGAGCGCGAGACCCGCCGAGGTCCGCAAGATGCGCGCATCGTCGGGCGGCTGGACGCTGTCCCCATCGCTCGCAATCATGTCCCGCATTGCGGCCTGCTTCACCGCTGCAAGCCCCTGGGCGAACTGCATCAGGTGAGGAGCCGCGAACAGCCTTCGATACCAGAGCAACCGCAGCACGATCCACCAGACCAGGCCCGCGGTCGCAATCGCCAGACACGCCAGGAGCCACAGCATCCGCGGTCCTCATCGCATGATGCCAACTGTGACAGCGATTGCTCCAAGCGATGAGGTTGCACGCTACCCTCAGGCGCCCTCTGTCAATTGATATGCTGCCTTCCGACTTGTTCCCTTGAATACCAGCAATCTCTTGGCACGCAGGAGCACATGGATGTTCGATCGCCTTATGTCGTTGTTTCGACCGAAGCCTGCCGATCCCTACGAGCAATTTGTTGTCGCCTTCATCGAGGAATGCGGGCGGCAGGGTCGCAAGCCGACGAGCTATGACCACCAGAGCCGTTCCTTCGTCTTCGGCGATCCGAAGGGATCGAGCCACACGGTCTATCTCGAGAACAATTTTCGCGCCTGGTGCCAGGGAGATGCGAAGGCGAGTGCCGAGCAGCTGAGCAGATTTGTACGCTCGCTAGGAGAAGGGGAGACCGCGATCGATCCCGCGAACCTTGCCTCCGAGCTGATGCCGGGCATCCGGTCGCGGGTTCTGCTCAGCCATGCGCTGATCCAGAACTGGATCCAAGGCGCTCCCGAGGGCAACGATAACGAAACGGCCTGGACCCCGTTTTGCGGTGAGCTCGTGGCCTGCGTCGTTCGCGATCGCCAGGACAGCATGGCGCTGGTGACGCGATCCAATCTGGATTCGGCGAAGCTCTCGTTCGATCAGGCCATGGCTCACGCGATGGCGCAATTCCTCGCCAAGGCACGGGCGCCTGACTTCATACCGGACCCGCGCGCCCCGGGCTTATATTACTGCGGCAACCTCGAAGATTATCAATCCTCGCTTCTTCTGATGACGCCTGCAAAGGACTTCCGGCTTCCGGCGCTCGACGGCGACGCAGTTGCGCTCGCGCCAAGTCGGAATCAGTTCTTCGTGACCGGGAGCCGCAACCGTCCGGCCCTGAAAGCATTGCTCGATCTGGCCGAAACCGCAGGACAACAACCGCATTTCTGCTCCTCGGTGCCATTGGTCTGGTGCGATGGTCACTGGGTCGAATACGTGTTCGAAGCTGGAACGAACGAAGCCGTCAAGCAGCGTCAGATCGCGATTGCGCAGCTTGCATCCGATTACGATCGGCAAAAAGAGCTGCTCGATCATCTGCACAAGGTGCAGAACAAGGACATCCACGTGGCGAGCTTCACGATCTTCCAGAAGAAGAACCAGCCAGGGTCGGAATTCAGTATGGCGACCTTGGCCTCGGGGGCCCACGGCACATTGCTGCCCGTGGCCGACCGCCTTATGTTCGTCGACCAAATCATCGATCCGCAAACCGGTCTGACCGCGAAGGAGCCTCGAGACATCGTATCGGTCGCTTGGTCAGATGCCATGGCCGTCGCCGACCCCCTGTTCGAGCGAGTGCCGAACCTCTTCCCGCCGAGGTACAGGAGCCTTGGCTTCCCCGATGCGGACATGTGGGGCAAATTGAGAACGAGAGCAGTGAACTAGGGCTTCGACCTGGCTCACCGTCATCGGGATCGCCCAACGCTTTGCATGTCGCGATAGATGTTGTCACACTCGTTCCGGAGCGATGGTGCGCCAGGCAGGATTCGAACCTGCACTGTGCTCCTTCTGAGGGAGCCGCCTCCTGCCGTTGGGCTACTGGCGCTTAGCAGTCAGTGATCAGTTGCGAGTTCGTTCGGGACTCCATTTTGTTTCCGTCGCTTTGTTCCGTCGGTCTTGCGCGTCAGCTCGCTCAGACTTAGGAGGTCGAGCCGCGGTCGCCACCCGCTTTTGTCACGCGCACTCTGATATGGAGCCCGCACCATGGGATTGAACCTGGGACCTCCTGCTTACAAGGCAGGCGCTCTCGCCGACTGAGCTATGCGGGCGTATCGGGGAATCGGTAATCAGCAATCAGCAATCACCAATCAGCAATCAGCAATCAGTGGTCTAGCACCTTTCCGTCGCTGACGAATGCTCACAGATTGCCGATGGAAATACGACGACGAACCACACTGGTGTGACCGCGTGTAAAGTGACACCGTTGTGCTCAGCCTGCACTAATTCTGCGCGCGCGAGTTGTGAACAATCACACTGTGGCCCGCTGCTCGTCATCAGATTGGACGATTTTCTTCGCTACGTTGATCATCAAGTTTCGAGACGGATTTTCGCAGTCGCAATCGCGTGTCCGGGTAGGCGTGTGCAAACGCGCTTGCGACGCAATCAGCTTTCGCGCGGGAGCCGCGCTCCGGAATCCGATGAGCGATGATTTGATGCGATGCGCTTGATGATGCTGTGAGAGGGCGCAATGGATCGGGGCGGCATCACGTGTGCTCGGCCGAAAGTGGCGAGGCCCTTCGCTGTCATGGCGTGCCTCTCGATCAGCGCGATCCCCTTGGCAAGCATTGCGCATGCTCACGTCAAATGGTTCGTCACCTGTGAGCCTTCGGACAATCCGATACCGTTGCAGGCGGTGCTCACGGAAGGGTTCTGGCTGTTTGCGGCGGTGTTCATTGCGCTGTTCTATGCCGCATGCCAAGCCGAGCAGACTGCAATTGGGGAGCTCCTGAGGAAGTTTCTCGATCGCGCGACCGCCTTCTTGCATGAGCGTACGGATGCCCTGCTGCGGGCGGTGGCAGCGGTGTCTTTTTCCCTGTTGTGGGTCGATGGCACCGTCGTTCTCACGCCGGAGCTCAAAGGAAATAGTCTCTGGCTCTCGGCGATCCAGCTCCTGATCCCGATCTTTCTCGTCGCGAGGGCAACGCTGCCGGCGGCGGCGGTTGGCATCATCGTCCTCTATGGCTACGGTATCGCCAGCTATGGTTTGTTCCACATGCTGGACTATCCAATCTTTCTCGGGCTCGCAGCCTATTTCGCGCTCTCCGTCACGCCCAATCCCGAGGTCCGCGCGTTACGTACGAATTGCCTGCGGTGGAGCGTAGCGCTCTCGCTCCTGTGGCCCGCGATGGAGAAGTTCCTCTACCCGGGTTGGATCACGCCAATCGCACTCGCGCATCCGGAGCTGACGCTTGGCTTCGACATTGCCACGGTCACCACCGCTGCCGGTGTCGTTGAGTTCGGCCTCGCTTTCGCGTTGTTCTGGACACCATTGGTCCGGCGCCTTGGTGCGCTCGCGCTGGCGCTGTTGCTCGTCGCTGCGACCTTCGACTTTGGCAAGATCGATGCAGTCGGCCATTTGATGGTCATTGCCGTTCTGTTGTCGGTTGTTGCTGATCCCGGACCGAAAGCGCCACATTGCCGTCCGGCTCTTGCCCCGGTCGTGAGCGGGACGGCCTTGCTGGCGGCGATCTTTCTCTATGCCGGCATCCACACGCTCTATTACGGCCCTTTGCACGCGGCGCTCGCACCAATCGCGAGCGGCACGGCGCTGCTTTTCGTCATCGCCCTCTATCTGAGCGGCGCCGCGCACACGCTGTGGCGGCTCGTGCGGCGACCGGCACGACGCGACCTGCGTGAGCCTCGTGCGCTGATGGTGCCGACGCAACCGGGAACCTTCGCGATGTCTCGCAGAGGCTCGCTGGTGTCATGAACGCGGAGTTCGAGCAGGAACCGTCCTCGATTTCCGAGGTTGCGGTGGGCGCCATCGCGCTCGCCGTGGTCGCCTTGATCACGTTCTTCGGTGTGCAGACCTCTCCGCCCACGGCTTCGTCGACCCCGGCGTCACGGAGTCCGGATACAGCGGCAAGCGTCGTTGTGGCCGCTCCTGCACCTGCGCCGGCGGCCGAGACCGAGACAACGACGGCGCTGGCCGAAACCCAACGGGATCTCCTCAAGCGCTTCGACGTGACCTCGATTCAAACCAAGCTGCGGGAGCTCGGATATTATCTTGGCGAGACCGACGGGGTCTGGGGCCCCGGCACCCGCAAAGCGCTGCACGATTTCAAGATCATGAACGGCCTCCTAGAGAACGAGCAGTGGGACCGTGAGACCGAGGAACGGGTGTCGTCCGGCCGAGTCATCCATGCCGCCAGCACCTTTATCGGAATCTGGGCGCGTGAGGCAGCCGAGTGCCGAAATCGAGCAGGGGACGATCAACGCATCAGGATCGACTCCCGCGGTGCCGAATCGGCTGGCACGAGATGCGACTTCCGATCTATCAATCAGGAAGCGGCCGGCCGGTGGCAAGTGCGTGCGTTCTGCTTCGCCGACCGCAATGTGTGGACCGCGAATATCAACTTTAGGCTCACCGGCTCGAATCTGCGCTGGTCGAGCGAGCGCGGCACCGAGACGTATCTGCGTTGCGCGCGCACAAGTAGTCAGTAGTCAGCAACCAGGCTGCGTGTTTCTGATCACTGAATATTGACTGCAAGAAAATGGTCAGCGGCGGCGCTCCGAGATCGAAGCCACCTTGCAACAGGGACTGCCGCTCCGAGCAGAGCGCAGCGCCGCTGGCCAATTCTGGACGTTCACGATGTCAAACAGCAA
>Ga0066905_100000682_pt1 | contig 10176 bp, 6 predicted proteins | sample PanSoiMetaPlot36_FD_67483 | JGI IMG/M metagenome (GOLD analysis project Ga0066905, IMG submission 67483) | Tropical forest soil microbial communities from Panama analyzed to predict greenhouse gas emissions - Panama Soil Plot 36 (version 2) | ecosystem: Environmental > Terrestrial > Soil >... | reverse complement strand
GCCTACACCGCTTCGCGGAAAGCCCCGTGAACGGGGCTGAAAACCAGCGACTCGGGCGACTCACGGAGTGCCTTCTTGTAAATAGCGCAACTTCAAGACTGGCGCGTCGGGCTACGAAAGCACACCCCCTCCGGTTCACCAATCCGTCGCCCCGGTGTCCCAGCTGTCTTGCGGCACATACCCGGTCAGCCGCGTCGTTTCGGACAGGTCGTACCGGAGCCGGTGCGTGGCCTGGCTGGTCACATAAACGACTGAAAACGGCGGCAGTTCCTTGACCGCGGCCGTGGCGGTAAAGAATCGACCGACATCGCCCGGGCTCAGGTAGACGTCTTGCCCCAGCTCGCTCTGTCGAATCTCCTCCACCTGCCCCAGGTCGCGCGGGCACCACCCGAGTCGGGCGGCCAGGACCTCCATCCCGTGCTGGCGGCCGTAAACGTGCCCGAGCGCTTCGAGGAAGACCTTCGTGCACGCGTAGAGGTATCGAGGCTGAGGCACCAGGTCCACCGTCACCGGGATCCGGCCGGTCCGGAGGTAGCCGTCGATGACTTGCCCGGTGCTGGCCAGGATCACCCTTTTGACCCCCCCGCAACGGGCCGCCTCCATCACCTGATACGGGCCAACGATGTTGTTCGGGACCAGTTCGGAGAGGAAGTTGTCCCGGTCTTCCGGGGCCGGGCCGCGGGGGAACCGGGCGTCGTCCGGGGTCGCGGCCAGGTGGACCACGCACCGGGCCCCGTCCGCCGCCCGACGCAAGAGGTCGCCGTCCGAGACCGAACCGATAAAACTCCTGTCCGCCGACAGTCCGGGAGTTGGACGAACGTCCAAGCCGGCGACGGGGTGGCCCGCTGCAACAAATGCGCGGACTGCGGCCCGTCCGACCCGGCCGGCCGAGCCGGTGACCAGAACGTGACCTTGCATTACTTTCCCGCGTGCGGTCGGAGTGGAGTCAACGGCCAGGGATGACAGGCTACGTCTGCGGAGAGCGCGTACAAGGCAAGGCGGCCAATCTTCTCCGCGAAGCGCCCAAACAGCGCGTGTGCACCTGGCCACCTTGCCCTGCGCGCTCACCGGGAGTTGCTACTGCTGAAGCAATTGAGCCGCGATTTCAAGGTGGCCAGCAAGGTGGCCAGGCCATCTTGGCTTGGGCTGTCGGCCCAGATCACGCCGCGGCCTGCAACTCGGCCCGCAGCCGCCCCTCCGGCACCGCCCCTTCGATTCGCTTCACCATTTGTCCTCCCCGGAAGATGAGCAGGGTCGGGACCGCATTGACCTGGTAGCGGCCGGCGAGGCCGGGGTTGTTGTCGATGTTCACCTGGCAGACCTTGTAGTCGTTCGCGAGAGCGTGAATCGTCGGGTTGAGGGCTCGGCAGGGTGGGCACCAAGGGGCCCAGAAGTCCACCAGCACGGTCCCCGGGTCCTCCAACACCTCGCGCTTGAAGTTGTAACCCTCTTGAAGAAGCATCGCCGGCCTCCGGGCGGTTCACGGGCGTCGCTCTCCATCATGATAGCGCCGCTCGCTACCGCCCCGCCGCCGTCAGCCCGCCCGTGGCCGGGTCGCGCTCAATCGCGCTTAGGACCGCCCCCGTCCCGACCTTAACCGCGTAACCGGTCGACTTGAACCGATCCACCACCGCGGCCGGCCAGTCCTTCTCCAGGGTGAGTGCAAGATCGCCTTCGGTATGCACCCGCGGCGCCCGCACGGCCTCGGCGAGTGACCGCCCTTCCCCGAGCCGATATGCCAAAACGTCGAAGAGGGTGCTGGGGATCTTGCGCCCGCCCGTGGCCCCGATCGCGAGCACGGGCTTGCCGTCGCGGGTGACGACCGTCGGGCACATGTTGTGAAGCGGCCGCTTGCCCGGCCCGGGCGAGTTCGGCCGGCCCGGTCGGGGGTCGAACCGCGACATGCCGTGCCCGAGGATGAGGCCCAGCCCGTCCACCGTCACCTGGGCCCCGAAGCTGTTACCGTGGGTAAACGTCAGGGCGACCATCAATCCGGTCGCGTCCACCGCGTTCAAGTGAATGGTCCCGCCCGCTGACCGGCCGTCGCCCCGCGTTTCGACCGGCTTGCACGCCTTGACGGCGGCCCGAACGCGCTCCGCGCACTCGTTCGCATTTCGCTCGGAGAGCAAGCGCTCCACGGGGACTTCCGCGTGCTTCGGATCGCCGAGCAGTCGCACGCGATCGTCCCACGCGATCCGTAGCGTCTCGACGCGAGCTTGCACGGCGGCCGGCGCGTTCGCCTCGCCCTCAGGCCAGCCGAGTGCCTTCAAGGTGTTGATCGCCTGGAAGACAGTGAGCCCGCCGGCCGTTGGCGGTGGAGTGTGAATGGCGACGCCTTGCCACTCCATCTTCAGCGGGGGTACTTCAACTGGTCGGTACGAGGCCAGGTCGTCGGCGGTCACGAGGCCGCCATTCTTGCGGTACGCGGCCGCGATCCGGTCCGCGATTTCCCCCTTGTAGAACGTGTCCGCGTTCCCGCGGTCCGCGAGCGTCTGGAGCATGTCGGCCAGTTCCGGGTTGCGGAACGTCGCCCCCTCCGCGAGTGGCTGGTCCTTGGCGAAGAACAACTTCGCCGACCCGGGGTCCCTGGCGAAGCGGACCTTGGCGTTGTTGATGGCGGTCGCCAGTCCCTTGGTCACCGGGAAGCCGTCGCGGGCGTGCTTGCTCGCCGGCTTGACGAGCTCCGCGAACTTCCGCGTCCCGAACCGGTCGAGTGCGAACTGCATCCCCGCGAGCACGCCGGGAACCCCGGCGGCGAGCCACCCGTGGTTGTTGAGCCCCCCCTTGACGACCCCCTTCTCGTCGGCCCCGAACATGTCCGGCTTCGCGGCGGCCGGGGCCGTCGAGTTGAAGTCGATGCAGGTGACCTTACCGTCGGGCCATGCGACGACCATGTGACCGCCGTACCCGCCGATCCCTGTGGATGGCACAGCGACCACGCCCGCGACCAGCGCCGCGGCGACGACCGCGTCCACCGCGTTCCCGCCCGCGGCGAGCACGGCCTTCCCGGCTTCGGCCGATTCCTTGTGGCCGTTGACCAATCCCTTGGGAGTCGGCTCCGCGAGCAGGCCCCGCGCACCGAGAGCCCCGAGTGTCACCACCGCGGCGGACTGACTCAGGAATTGCCGCCGGCTCGGCGCTGTCAACATCGCGGACCTCATTTCGCTCGCACCAGAAACCGGACTGTGAATTTTCCCTCGCGCTTCGACAGATCGACGCGCCCGTCGGCATCGCGGCGCACCTCTTCGTCCCCGACTCGGACGCTGGTGATCGCGTAGCCGGGCGGGTCCGGTAGTCGCAGAGTCCACGCCTTGACCGCTCGCGGCGACGACTCCACCGTCACCGTCACCTCCCCTTCCTTGAGTCGCGACTCGGCCCGCAACGAGACTTCGCCGAACGCGGTCGGCGCCTTTTCCATGCGGATCACCGTCCCGTCCTTCAGCCAGCGCGGCGGGATCGCGTCGAGCAGCCGTAGAGTCTCGAGGTGGCCGTCGTCGTCCAGGTCCCAGTCCTGGACGAGCAGGTATCTGAGCGTGGTGAGAAACGTCGCGTTGCTGGCGCTGTTGGGGGGGAGGTAAAACGATCGGCCGTGCCGGTCGCCGTGCAGGAACCGCGAGCCCTCGCCGCCGATGAATGTGTCGCGGGTCATCGCCTGGGCGAGATGGCCGTAGAACCCGACCAGGGCGTGGTCCCGATCGCCGCGGCGCAACAGCGTCAGGTTGTACCGGAGTCCGTACAGGACGTTGACCCCGGGCTCCTTGTTGAACTCCCCCTGGTGCGGCATGCTGCGGATCATCCCCATTGCGAGCCCGCCGTGCTGGCGCAAGTAGTCGATGATCCAGCCCTCCCGCTCATCTCCCGGGCCGAAGACGCCCGACCCGAGAACGTACGGGATCATGAGGTCGTAGTAGCTGCCCATGCGCGTGCCGGTGAGGGGGTCGTGCGCCGGCTCGTCGCCGAAGAGCGACAGCGGTATGAAGGGGGGCTTGGCGTCGCGCCGCTCGCTCTTCGCAACTGCATCGAGGATCACTTTGCGGAATCCCATGGCCTCCTCGCGCAGCTCCCTGGCCAGCTCACGGTCGCCCACGTCCTCCAGCACGGCCGCCATGTCACGCAACCCGCGCCAGCAGTTCGCGTTCGAATTCAACGAGTAGATCTGCTGACTCACATCACCGGCATAGTTGTCCTTCGGAAGCAATTGGTTGTCCGTCCTGCGGCTCTGCCGGATGAACTGGACGACTGGCTCCCAGACTGGCCGCTGCTCGCGAATGTATTCGCGGTCGCGGGTGACCCAGTAGTAGTGCGTGAGGAGCTGGAGCTTGTGTCCGGCGACGTGGAACCGCGTGGCCTTGCGGTCGAAGAGCAACAGCGGGCCGACCATTCGCCGTGCGTCGGCGGTGTGCCCGAAGTGCATGAGGGCCCGCGTGGCGTCGCCACACTCGCCCTCGTAGAGGTGGTCGTACGCGTTCCCGGCGCTGTAGTTCATCCGGTCGCCGACCGCGATCAGGTAGTTTCCGACGACCAGCGCCCGCCAGGCATTCTGAACCAGCGGCTCCGGCACCTCGAGCGTAATCCCGCGCGCAAGAAGTGCCTTCCAGGTCTCCACACATGCTCCACGCTCGTCGTCGTACGAAGGAAACTCCTTCGACGACTCGGGCGCGGGTTTCGTGAACACGACCAACTCCACCGGCTTGTCCGTGTCCGCGACGGTCGAGAGCTCAGCGTTTTCCGCGTCCCATGTCCAACCGGTGCCGTACCGGACAACCGCATTTCCTTTCCCGTCGAGGAGCGCGCCGCGCTCGCACTTGACCGGGCCGCCGACACGGACGACGATAGGGCCTCGCGGTCGCGCCGTGAAGCGCACGAACACCGCCCCGTGGTCGGCCAGCGCCCTGCGGACCGGCGCGAAGGCCTCCTGTTGGTACTTCACCCCCCCGGCCTCGTAACCGACCTCGACGACCGGCAGCCAGCCGTCGCGATAGCGCGGGCCGTCCAGCTTCTCGACGTCCGCGCCAAACGGCTCCGGCTTGTCGCCAACGTGGAATGTCACCGGCACGCCGACCTCTCGCCACATGGGCGGCTTGTCGGCCCGGAGGTTGAGTCCGCTGCCGTTGCTGACCCACCGCCCCTTCACGGCCGCCGACGGTGCACACAGCACGATCGGGTAATGGCGGAACGCGGTGTTGACGTAGCGCAACGGCGGCAGCAGGTCCTTGAAGAACTCGTAGCTCGGACCGTCCGGATGCCGCAGCGCCGCCTCGCCCCACACATCCTCGCGCGACTCGGCCATGGCCCGGGCATCAGGAAGCGACGCGGGTTTCTTTGGCGGATCGCCGGGCTGTGCCGAGAGCGCCCCACCGAAGACGGCAACCAACGCGGCCAAAATCAAGACGAGGCGCGGCATGAGCGTGGACCAGGGGATTGTTCGCCACGATACTACCATTCCGTTGCGATTCGGTCGCCGGTCTGGTAGTGAATAGCGGTCGAGGACAACCGATGAAATATGGAATCCCCCTACTCGTCGTCAGTCTAATCCCCCCGGTCGCGGCGGCCGCGGACCCGCTGCCGAAGTCCCTGGCCCCATATTTCACGCCGCCGGTCGAGTTTGCGGGCAAGCTCGGAAGCTATCGGTCGCCGCTAAAGTTCGCGGACGGGACCGAAGTGAAGAGCGCCGCGGACTGGCGTCGCCGCCGCGACGAGATCCGCAAGACGTGGCACGACCTGATGGGGCCGTGGCCGGAGCTTATCGAGAAGCCGAAGCTCGAAAGCCTTGAGTCCACTGATGAAGTGGGGTTCACGCGGCACCGCGTGCGCCTCGAAGTCGCCCCGGATCGCTCGACCGAAGACGCGTACCTGCTCGTCCCGGACGGCAAGGGCCCTTTCCCGGCCGTGGTCGTCGTCTTCTACGACGGCAAGACCGGCATCGGTGAAGCGAAGGGAAAGCTCCGCGACTTCGCCCTTCAGCTCGCCAAACGAGGATTCGTCGCGCTGTCGCTCGGCAGTCCGCCCGAGACTTACTTCCCGAACAAGGAAAAGTGCCGGATCCAACCGCTGTCCTTCCATGCCTACGTCGCGTCCACTTGCCGCAACGCGTTGGCAAACCGGTCGGACGTGGACGGTTCGCGGATCGGGATCGTCGGGCACTCGTACGGCGGCAAGTGGGCCATGTTCGCGAGCTGCCTGGACGACCGGTTCGCGTGCGCCGCCTGGTCCGACCCGGGGATCGTGTTCGACGAGAAGCGGGCCAACGTGAACTACTGGGAGCCGTGGTATCTCGGGTTCGAGCCGGGAAAGGCCCGCAAGGCCGGCATTCCAAAGGAATCAAATCCGCGGACCGGTCCGTACAAGCAAATGATCGCCGACGGCCGCGACCTGCACGAGCTGCACGCCCTGATGGCCCCTCGACCGTTCCTCGCGTCCGGCGGCTCGGAGGACCCGCCGGAGCGGTGGGTCGCCCTGAACCACTCGGTCGCGCTCAACAAGCTGCTCGGGCACGACGACCGCGTCGGCATGTCAAACCGGAAGACGCACGACCCGACCGAAGAGTCCAACGAGCTGATCTACACGTTCTTTGAGCATTGGCTCAAGAAGCCCGCGCGTTAACGGGGCTGCGGGTCAATTCACCGACGCGACGAGAAGCTGGAGTCAGGCCGGCAATAGATTGTCGGTCCGGTCAATCCGGCGGTAACTGATGTTCCGACCGATTCGCTTGCCAAACCCCCGACCGTGTTGCATTTTTCGTCAAGCGGGCTGACGCGATCGAATCGTGACGCAATGCTTGCGGACCGGGAGATCAGCACCGCGATCCATTCCGGCGGTCTTGCCCAATTGGTGAGTGACGTTGACCCAACGGGCGGGCCCGGCTAAGCTGCCGGGTCGTCACCGTCCGCGCACACGTCCACGCGGCCGGGGTCGCCGCGTGGAGAGGATGCCATGCACGACGACGGACGAGTACTCGAGTTCTTCCCCCGGACGTGGGCCGACGTGTACGCGGATGTGTCCACCGTCAACCGCACGGGCGTAGCTGCCGCGGTCATCTTCGCCGGAATCGCACTCGGATTTCTCGGCGGCTTCCTGTTCCGCTACGTCGTCTTCTCCTGAACCGCGCCGGTGTGCAAGGGATATTGCCACCGAGCGTCACTTCAGCGCCTCCAGAAACGCGAGCAGATCCGCCGCCTGTTCGGCGGTCAGGTCCCGCAATAACTGATCGGGCATCAGCGACTTCTTCGACGGCATCTGCGAAAGCACCCGCGACAGCGGCACCTTCGTGTCCTTCGCCTGCGGGTCGCGGATCGTCAGCGACTGGTCGTCTTTTGCCACGATCAGACCGGAAAGCTGCCGCCCGTCGTCCACCTCGACCAAGTAAGCGGCGAACTTCGCGTCGATGTCCTTGGACGGGTCGAGGATGCTCTCGAGGATTTGCCGCCTGGTGAGCTTCTTGCCGATCTGCGAAAGGTCGGGGCCGACTTCACCCCCCTGCCCGGCGACCTTGTGACACGTGGCGCACTGCAACCCGGTGATCTTGAAGAAGACATCCTTGCCCCGCGTCGCGTCCCCCTTCAGAGCCAGCAGGCCCTCCGGGCGGATGAATGTCCCGAGGCGTTTGACCTTTTGTGAGTCGGGGATGAACCGCTCGAAGAGATCGCGGATTGCCGCGTCGCGCGTGGCCGCGGCCGCCAGCACTTGCGGTCGAACAAACTCCGGCAGCCGGCCCTGGTCCCATGCCTCCTGCACCATGAGCGCGCCGGCCGCGGTCGCGAGTAGCTTGTCAATCGCGGCCTTGCGCTCGGCCGGACGCCATTTCGGATCGGTGTTGCAACATTTGCTCAGCAGGGTCCGGTCGTCCGTCCGTCCGGAGATCTGCCGGACCCAGTCGCCGATTAGCCGGACAGCGGCCTCATCGACCAGCTCCGACCCGATGTGCGGCATTCGCCCCCGGCCCTGCTTGGCCATTCGGTAATAGAGGACCGATCGGTACGGGTCACCGGGGGACAGAATGCGGCAGTCGGGGATGTCGAAGCTACCTTGGACCGGCTTCGCGTCGAGGGCCTTCGCGTCGTCCATTGCGGTCTCGTAGCGCAGGTCGATGTTGACGGACCCGCCGGCGCCGAACTGGTGACAGTGGGCACAATTGACCTGCAAGTACGACCGGGCACGGACTTCCAGCCCTTCGGCGGCGTCATGCGGATTGACCAGCGCCCGGGCCGGTTTGTCCTCGCCCGGCTTGAGCTGCTCCTTGCCCCATGCGATCAGTCCCAGGTCCATGAGGCGCGTGAACTCGTCGGGTTGCCCCAACTTCCCCGGCCCGCGGAGCTGCGGCTCGACGAACCCGAGCACTTCCCCGGCCCACGGGTTGTGGCACTGCCGGCACTCGGTGCGGCTGGGAAAATGCCACGTCTGCTTGCGAATCCCGCCGGGCGCCTTCGCGTCCTTCACCGTCAGCTCGCGATCCTCCCCGGCGGCGGGGACCAGCATCGCGTCGGTCTGGTCGTCGTTCCACCGATACGTGTAGCCGCGCCACTCGCGGCCGTCGAAGTGGAGGAGCTGTGTCTCCAGCCGCCGGGCGCTGGCCGGGTTGTCGCGCTCCATGTCGAGGCTGAACGTCCGGGTCAGCACGCCGTCCTGGGGGAAGAACACGCGCGCCTTGAACCACGCCGTGTCCGGGACCGGCTGCTCGGTGTGGAAGATCGTGGCCGAGCTCGTCCCGGGCAGTCCGACCAGCCGCGTGGCCCGGGCGTGGTCCGCCCACGGCTCGGCGTTGATCGCGTACGCGTACACACCCGCCGCGGGGACATGCTTCGCGACGTCCGCGAACAGCCCGGTCTCGCTCAGCTTCATCGGGAACGGCTTGCGCTCCTTCGCGGCGTCCGGGTTCGGCTCGAGTACGTAGATCCCCGCCGTCTCGCTGTAGTCGAGGATGTAGAGCTCGCCGTCATTGTCCTCGGCGAATGAAACCGTTTTCGGCGATCCCTGGGCGATTTCCTGGGTCGTGACCTTGTCCCCCTCGGTCCGGATGGCCCAGTACTTTCGCGTCATCCAGTCGCCGCAGATGTAGGCGCCGACGAGGTCCTTGAGCTTCTTGCCGCGATACACGTACCCGCCGGTGATCGATGCCGCCTCGGTGTGCGGGAAGGCGACCGTGGGCGGCAGGATCGGCGTCGGCCCGATCTTCCCTTCCGGCTTCACCGATTGCGGGCCCTCCTTGATTGCCCAGCCATAATTCCCGCCCTTCTGCACCTTGTAGACCATCTCCCACAATTCCCAGCCGACGTCGCCAAGCCACAAGTCGCCCGTCGCCCGGTCGAAGGTCATCTTCCACGGGTTGCGGAAGCCGAACGACCAGACCTCCGGCCGCACGCCGGCGAGCCCGACAAACGGGTTGTCCTTCGGGATCGCGTAGGCCTTCCCGGGATCCTGGCGATCGACATCAATCCGCAGGACGCTCGACAACAGGTCGGAGCAGTCCTGTCCGGTGTTGAGCGGGTCGGGGGGGTTCGGCGACGCGGCGTCACCGGTCGAGATGTAGAGGTACCCGTCGCGACCAAATACCAGGCATCCGCCGTTGTGTCCGCCGGCGAGGAATGTGATCAGAATCTGCTCGCTCGCCGGGTCGATGCGTGGTGGGTCGGACTTGGAGACGGTGAATCGCGACACGCGACTCCCGTCCGGCAATTCCGCGCCTTTTCCCTTGATGACGTAGCAAACGTAGCAGTATCGGTTCTCGGCGAACTTGGGGTGGAACGTCAGTCCGTACAGCGCGTCGAACCCCTGCACCTTGCCCCCGGCCTTCCAGCTCGTCAGGTCCTTGGACACGTCAATCGCCAGGTCGGCTTTGTCGACATCCTGCTTGTTCGGGAAGGAGAAGATCTTGCCCCCCTGCTCGCAGAGGAACAGCCGATCAGTGCCCGGCGCGTTCGTCAGGTGGAGCGAATTGTTGAACTTGAGCTTCGCAAAGGCGGGAGCGAGCCGGTAGGGATGCGGGGGCTCGGGGCTGCCGGTGACCTTCGACGTCGTCCACGCGGCGCGCTGGGCGACCGGACCCGCGGCCACGGGTGTTTCGCGGCGAACCCCGAGTGCGAATACGAGAAAGACGGGTACGAGGAGTGCGACCGGGCGCAGCGGGATACGGATCATGGAGCCGTCCGAGAACCGGAGCCGGGCGACGCGACGAACGGC
>Ga0066905_100000681_pt1 | contig 10182 bp, 9 predicted proteins | sample PanSoiMetaPlot36_FD_67483 | JGI IMG/M metagenome (GOLD analysis project Ga0066905, IMG submission 67483) | Tropical forest soil microbial communities from Panama analyzed to predict greenhouse gas emissions - Panama Soil Plot 36 (version 2) | ecosystem: Environmental > Terrestrial > Soil >... | reverse complement strand
CTCGATCGTGAACACGCCGTGCCAGTCGCGGAGCACCTGGTCGACGACGATGTCCGCCTGCTTGTAGCGCTCGAGCGCCTCCTCGTTGCGGACGCCGTGGACGACGTCGAGGTCGACCGGAAGCTCTTTGCAGGCCTCGATCACGAACTCCGTTCCCTTCTTCTCCTTGTTCGAGGGCGCGTGGACGATGCGGACGCGCTCGCGCTCGACCGCGGGGACGGGGTCGTACGCGGAGAGGTCGATCCCGGGCGGCAGCACCTCCGCGTCGAACGGAACGAACCGCAGCGCCGCGAACGAGCCGACGACCCGCGCGTCCGCCTTCAGGCCGTACGTCAGCTCCTCCTTGGGCCGTTCGCGGATGTCCGCGCCCAGGAAGTGGAAGAGCGACCTTCGGCGCGTGGCCCTGAGGATCGGGAACTGGAGGCTCTTCGGGACGAGCGTGAGCCCGAAGTAGAAGTGGAAGATGTCGGTCTGCGGGAGGAGCTTGGCCAGCGCGCGCCACTGGACGGCCTGCTGGCGCAAAAGACCGGTGCGGGGGCGTTTCAGGTCCCAGTCGGCCTGGTCCGGACGGAACGGCTGGGTGTTGAAGACGACGAGCCGCGCATCGACGCCGCGCCTGCGCAGCGCCTGCACGTTCGTCCAGCCGACGCCGGCCAGGTTGACGGGGCAATGTGTGACTCGGAGGGCCATCGGCCCGGAAGTATCGTCAGGCCGTCCAAGGCTTCGCTCGCGAAGCCGGTTTCAGGATTCCGGTCTTTGTCCGGGATCCGTCGGAACTGACCGGTCGGCCCAAACCTGATCGAGCGCAAGCGCAACTAGGTCACACCTGGGAAGAGGAAGCCGACCTGCTTCCAGCGCTCGATCTCGCAGCCGTCCCCGCGGCTGAACTGCGTGTTCACGGGCTTGCCGTCGAAGGTTCCGCTGACGTCGGCGATCTCGGGCCCGCCGTAGATCTGCGTGCAGGCGCTGCCCCGCCGGACCGGCGCGAAGGGGTCGTCGATCTCCCCGAGCTTGCGACAGGACTCGGCCGCATCGGGCAGCGTCCCGCCTCGGGGACAGCGCAGGGTCCACAGCTTCGACGGTTGCTCGGAGCCCCGGACCGAGATCGAGATCTGAAGGTCGGCCGTCGGAGTCTCCCTTCCGCTGGAGGAGTCCATGCCGCCACATCCGGCCACGGTCAGCGCCGCCAGTGTCAGCGCGGCTGTACGCACCGCTAGACCGCGTTCGCGGGCAGGAGCAACGCGTAGCCCTCGCGCAGGAAGGGCGTGCGATCGATGAGCGCGCCGACGCAGTCCGTCGGCGTCGATCCCTCTTCGGTGACGATCTCGGCGATCAGCTCCGGCGCCGTGAGCTCGAAGAGGGTGCGCTCGGCCTCGCTCGGCTCGGGCGCGTCCGCGGCGTCGATCGGTGCGAGCTTGATGATCTCGCAGGCGACGACGGTCGGGACGCTGCGCGCGGCCGCGGCCTCGGCGATGGCCGTGGTCCCGATCTTGTTGTTGAGCGTGCCGTCGTGGAAGACGGTGTCCGCGCCGACGAGGAAGAGCGTCGCAACGTCGAGCGCGTCCGGTGCCTCGGCGTCCTCGACGAGATCGACGGTCAGACCCTCGCCGCGGAGCTCCTCGGCGAAGGCGCGTCCTTCCTCGACGGGCTCGGAGACCGTGCAGATCGCGCGGGCCGGAGGCGTGTGGACGAGCGCCTCGCGCACCGTCGCCGAGGCCGAGTGGGTGAGGACGACAGCGTCCTTGAGACGCTCCTGGAGCTGGATCGCGATCGAGGCTGCGGCGCGCTCGCGTGCCTGGAGGATCGCGTTTCCCTCCTCCGAGACCCGCTGCCGGAGCTGGTCAGGCTCCAAGAAGGTGTGCGCGTTCGCAGCCGCGAGCACGCGGCCCGCAGCGCCTGCGATGGCGCCGACGCCCGGCCTGCTCTCGGACAGCTTGCGTCCCGCGTCGACGAGGGCGTCGAACAGCTCCGCAGAGGCCTCGAACGGCTGCTCGGCGACCTCGAGCATCGTCTCGACGGTGCGGCGCGCCATCCAGCTAGCGCCGTGCTCGCGATCGGCTGTGAGCTCTTGGACGGCCGCGGCCAGGCCTGCCATGAGTAGGAGTTTATCCGTCGACGGTTAGATTTCCGGCATGGCCACTCTTGGCCAGGAAACGTTGACCGCGCCCCGCGCGGTCGATCCCGCCTCGCCGGCGCCGTCGATCTCGGTCGTGATCCCTGTCTACAACGAGCGGCCGCGGCTGGCCGAGCTCTACTCGCGGACGGCCGCGACGCTCGATGAAGCCGCGCGGACCTTCGAGCTGATCTTCGTCGACGACGGCTCGAACGACGGGACGTTCTCGGAGCTCGAGCGGCTGCACGCGGGTGACGGCCGAGTGCGGGCGGTTCGCTTCAAGCGGAACTTCGGCCAGCACGCGGCGATGCATGCGGGGCTCGTTCGAGCGCGCGGCGAGATCCTCGTCACGATGGACGGCGACCTCCAGAACGCGCCGGAGGACCTGCCGCGGTTGGTCGCGGCCGTCGAGGACGGGGCGGACGTCGCCAGTGGGACGCGCAACGTCAGGCGCGACTCGTGGGGGAGGACGCTTCCGTCGCGCATGATCAACGGGATGCTGCGCCGCTTCACCGGCGCGGACATCTCCGACTTCGGGTGCGCGTACAACGCGTACCGGCGGAGCGCGATCGAGCCGATGCTCGGGGCGATCGGCAAGCAGAAGTTCACGAAGGCGCTCGTGCTGTCCGGCGGCGCGAGCTTCGTCGAGGTCGACGTCTCGCACGTGCCTCGGGCCGGGAGCTCCCGGTACTCGCCGCTTCGGCTCACGCGGCTGGCACTCCACGTGCTGGCCGGCTTCTGGCCGCAGCCGATCCAGTGGATCGGGATCGCGCTCGGCGTCCTGTGCACCACCGCAGCGCTCGCGCTCGGGATCTACGGCGTCGTGTTCTGGATCGACGAGGCGAACTTCCCCGGCCCGCTCTTCGGCGGCGTGGGCGTGATCTTCGTCCTCGGCATGCAGGGCTTCATCCTGGCCCTCGTCGGCGAGTACCTCGGGCGCATCCAGCGCGACGTGGAGGGCCGTCCGCTGTACACGATCGACCGCGAGTTCTAACCAGGGACAGGCCCTAACAAGGGACAGGCCCTTGTCAGAGCCTCAGCGGAGGAGGCCGGCGAACTCTGTGTCGGCGAGCGCATCGCGGACTTCCACGTAGTTCTCGATCAGCTCCTCGTGCGAGGTCGGGTTCAGCTTCTGGAGCGACGACGTGACGGGCTTCGGCTCGACACCCAGGAACTCGAAGAGAGACGCGAAGCCGGCCTCGTCGGCGGCGAGATCCTCGTAGACGACCTCCGTGTACGGGAGGCCGACGCGCTTGAAGCGGACCCGTGCGCCGGCGATTGCGCGCTCGTGGAGCGTCATCCGCCGGAGCAGCGTGTCCGTGTCGAGACTGAGCCGCACGTCCTCGACGTCCTCGCCGTCCCGGGCGTGGAGCTTGCCCTCCCGCGCGGCGCCGGCCTCCCTCGAGAGGACGACGTCGAGCGCGTTCCGCCGGATGAGATGAATGATCCGGACCCGCTTGAGCCAGAGCATCGGCATCAGCGGCCTGCTGATCCGCGTCAGCTGGCTGTACATGAGCTTGAACCCGACCGCGTCGACCTCGGGCCGCTCCTCGAACGCCTCGCCGAGGTAGTGCCACAGCCAGTACGGCTTGGCCAGCCGGCGCCTCCCGCTGGAGTACGTCTGCCAGTACTCGAGGTCCTGCTCCTGACCCCATTTCGGCTTGCCCTCGCCGCCGTGCATGAAGAGCTCGGAGTACGCGACGACGCGTGGGTGGCTGGTCAGCATGTCGACGACCCAGGTCGAGCCGCTGCGCTGGGTGGAGAGGACGACGAAGTTCGTCACGGCCCGAGAGCGTAGCTAGGCTTGCGAGCCGTGAGGACGAAACGCGTTCTCGTCACCGGCGGCGCGGGTTTCATCCCGTCCAACTTCGTGCGCCACATCCTGCAGGCGACGCCGTACGAGGTCGTGTCGCTCGACGCGCTCACCTACGCGGGCTCCATGGACAATCTCGCGGCGGTCTCCTCGCACGAGCGCCATTCGTTCGTGCACGGGGACATCCGCGACCCGGACCTCGTCCGCGACGTCGTGGCCGGAGTGGACATGATCGTCAACGCCGCGGCCGAGTCGCACGTGGCCAAGTCGATCGACGAAGGCGCCTCCGAGTTCGTGACGACCAACGTCGAAGGCACGCAGATCCTGCTCGACGCAATCCGCGAGCAGCCCGTCGAGCGGTTCATCCTCTTCTCGTCCAGCGAGGTCTACGGCACGGCGCTCTACGACCCGATGGACGAAGACCACCCGATCAACCCGCGCAGCCCGTACGCCGCGACGAAAGCCGGAGCCGATCGCCTCGCCTACTCCTACTACGTCACGTACGGGCTCCCGATCGTCATCGTCCGCCCGTTCAACAACTACGGCCCGCGCCAGCACCCGGAGAAGGTGATCCCGCGCTTCATCACGCAGGCGCTCTCCGACGAGCCGCTGACGATCCAGGGCGACGGCCACGCGAGCCGCGACTTTCTCTACGTCGACGACGACGCCGAGGCGATCGAGGCGGTGATCGCGGCGGACGACTCGGTCGTCGGTGAGGTGATCAACGTCGCGACGGGCGTCGACGTCCCGGTGACGGAGATCGCCGCCCAGGTGCTCGACCTGCTCGGCAAGCCGGGCTCGCTGACGGTGAACGTCGAGGAGCGGCCGGGCCAGGTCGACCGTCACATCGGCTCGACCGAGAAGGCGGAGCGGCTGCTCGGCTGGCGGGCGCGGACGTCCTTCGAGGAGGGGCTCGAGCGCACCATCTCCTGGTACCGCGACAATGAGGCCTGGTGGAGGGCCCCGGAGCGGCGACCGGCAGACGTCTTCTCGTCCTAGGGGCCGGGCCTGCGCAGCTCGGCCTGCTCGGGGCGGCCCGCGAGCAAGGGCTGTTCGTCATCGCGCTCGACCGCGATCCGACGGCTCCCGGTTTTCGCTACGCCGATCGGCGGGCGATCATCTCGACGGAGGACGAGCACGGCATCGAGCGCCTCGCGTCCGCCGAGAGCGTGGAGGGGATCATTGCGCCGGGGATCGACTGGCCGGTCGGGATTGCGGCGCGGGTGGCCGAGCGGCTGGGGCTGCCGCATCCGATCGACGCCGCGGTCGCGAATCGCGCGGTCTCGAAGCAGAGGCAGCGCGAGGCGTTGGCCGAGGCGAAGGTGCCGCAGCCGCGCTGGCACATCGTCGCGGAGCCCGAGGATGGCCTGCCCGTCCCGTCGGTGGTGAAGGCACCCGATCGCCAGGGGCAGAAGGGCCTGACGCTCGTTCGCTCGCCCGAGGAGTTCCCGGGCGCGATCGCACGCGCGGTCGAGGAGTCGCGGAGCGGCATGGCGATCGTCGAGCAGCTCGTCGAGGGGCCGGAGGTGACGGTCAACGCCTTCTCGCTCCGCGGAGAGTTTCACCCGCTGACGGTGACCGACCGCCTGACCGCGGAGCCGCCCGCCTTCGGGGTCGCGCTCGCACACGTTTGGCCGAGCGAGGCGGGCGGAAAGGCAGCCGGCGTGGCCGAGGCCGCGGTGCGCGCGCTCGGGATCGAGAACGGCCCGAGCTACACGCAGCTCCGGATCGGGCCAGACGGGCCGCAGGTGATCGAGGTCGCTGCCCGGCTCGGCGGCGGCCACGACGCGGAGCTGGCGAAGCTCGCGCTCGGAGTCGACCTGAACGGGCTCGCGCTGCAGGCCGCGCTCGGCGAGTCGATCTGGTCGGCTGCTCTCCATCCGAGCCCTCAGGTCGGCGGTGCGGTCGTCCGCTTCCTCGTCCCGCCCGAAGGCGTGCTAGAGGAGGTCGAGGGCGCCGACGAAGCCCGTGGCATCGTAGGCGTCCAGGACGTCCGCATCTACCGCGAGCCGGGCCACGTCTTCGGGCCGTTTCGCCGCGGTGCGGACCGCGCGGGCGCCGTGCTCGCGATCGGCGACAGCCGCGAGCAGGCGCTGTCGCGAGCCGACGAGGCGGCCGACCTCATCCGCTTCCGGGCGGAGACGGCCGGCGCGGTCGTCTAAGCGCAGGCCGTCCGGAACTAGATCAGCTCGGTGCCTCGCATATTTCCGGCTCTCGGCACCGTCGCGAACGCCGCCACGAAGGCGAGCATTACCACTGTCGAGACAACGAGCCGCATGCGTCAAGGATACGAGGCCCTTGTTAACGCACTATCGGCAGGCCGAGCTTTCTGGAAGCCCGGATACGCTTCGTCGCGTGGAGAGCGTTTCTTCCAGGCGTGCGACCATGCTCGGGTTCCAGCCGCCGGCGATCGGCGACGAGGAGATCGAGGCCGTTGCCGAGACCCTGCGCTCGGGCTGGCTGACGACCGGGCCCCGCGCGGCCGAGCTCGAGCGGCGGTTCGCCGAGTTCGTCCAGGCCGAGCACGTGCTCGCCCTGGCGTCCGGGACCGCCGCGCTGCACCTCGCGCTGCTAGCGGTCGGCGTCGAGCCGGGCGACGAGGTGATCACGACGCCGATCACCTGGCCCGCGACCGCGAACGTGATCGTCCACGCCGGCGCGACGCCCGTCTTCGCCGACGTGCGCGACTCCGACCTGAACATCGACCCCGAACGGGTCGCCGGGCTCCTCAGCGCGAAGACGAAGGCGATCATGCCCGTCGACCTCGCGGGACAGCCCGCCGATCTCGACCCGCTCATGAGCCACGGCATCCCGGTCATCGACGACGCGGCTCATGCGGCGGAGAGCGAGTACCGCGGCCGCAAGATCGGCTCGATCGCCGACGTGACCTGCTTCTCGCTCTACGCGACGAAGAACATCACGTCGGGCGAGGGCGGACTGATCTCCACGAACGACGCGAAGATCGCAGAGGCGATCGAGAACCTGCGCCTCATGCGCCGCGGGGACGGCTCGCTCTACGACATCGTCGTCCCAGGCTACAAGGCGAACCTCTCGGACGTTCTCGCCGCCATCGCACTCGTCCAGCTCGACAAGGTGGAACGCCACGGTGGGATCCGCAGGCGCCAGTTCGCCATGTACGACGAGGCGGTCGGCGAGCTCGACGGCATCGAGCCGCTCGCGCGCGACCCCCGTGACAAGCACGCGCACCACCTGTACATCGTCCGGATCGACGCCGAACGTGCGGGCGGCACTCGCGACGAGTACCAGCGCCTCCTGGCCGAGGAGAACATCGCGACGAGCATCCACTTCCTCCCCGTGCACGGGCTGACCGCCTACCGCAAGCTCCTTCCCGAGCAGCCGCGCCTCCCCGTCGCGGAGCGCGCCGGCGCCGAGATCCTCTCGCTTCCGCTTTCGCCCGCGCACTCGAACGACGACATCGCGGACGCGATCGCCGCGCTCAGCCGCGTGCACGGCTCGCGGACCCGATGAAGCACCGCCCACTCCGCGTCACCCTGACGCTCCTGGTGACGGGGCTCTGTCTCGCCTACCTCGTCTGGAAGATCGACCTCGGCCAGACCCTGCACGTGATCGCGGACGCGAACCCCTGGTACCTGCTGCTCGCGCTCTTCCTGATGGTCGTGACGATCCTGCCGATGGCCTGGCGCTGGCAGCTCCTGCTCCGCGCCAAGGGGGTCGAGGACAACATGGCCTGGCTGACGCGTGCGTACTTCGTGTCCTACGCGGCGGGGCAGATCCTCCCCACGTCGGTCGGCGGCGACGCGGTGCGCATCTACGAGACGGCCCGCCGCCATCCCGGGCACGGCGACACCGGCGCGGCGACGGTCCTCCTCGAGCGCGCGATTGGCGGGGCCGCGACGCTGCTGCTGGCCGCGGTCGGGTTCCTGCTGGCGGTCGGCCACTACGACGTCGGCGCCTATCTCTGGATCGAGGCCTTCTTCGTCGTCGCGACGATCGTCCTCGGCTTCCTGCTCTTCTCGCGCCGCGCGAGGCCGCTGCTCAAGCTCGGCCGCCCCGTGCTCGCGTGGGTCCGCCTCGACAAGCTCGCCGCCCGCGTCTACCACGCGATGCACTCGTACCGCGACAACGTGGGAGTCCTGTTCGCGGTCTTCTTCGTCACGCTCGCGGTGCAGGCGATCCGGGTGCTGGCCGTCTGGCTCAGCGGCAAGGCGGTCGGGATCGACCTCTCGCCGCGGCCGTACTACGTGATGGGGCCGCTCCTCTTCCTGGTGATGCTGATCCCGTTCACGGTCAACGGGTTCGCCGTGCGCGAGTCGTTCTTCGTCAGCTTCCTCGGGAAGGTCGGCGTGAGCCCCGACCAGGCGTTCGCCGCCGGGTTCCTGTTCTTCGTGATCACGATCCTGATGGCGGTTCCGGGTGCGCTGATCCTCGCCTGGGAAGGGATGCGCGGGACGCGCCGCGAGGCGCGGGTTCCACGGGAAGCCGATGGCTGAGCCCGACGTCAGTGCGCTCGTCGTCACACACAACGCAGCGCCCTGGATCGAGCGCTCGCTCGAGAGCCTGCGCGGGACCGAGGCAGAGGTGATCGTCGTCGACAACGCGTCGACCGACCGCACTCCGGATCTCGTGCGTGAGAAGTTCCCGGAGGCTCGCCTGATCGAGGAGCAGAACCGCGGCTTCGGCGCCGGCAACAACACGGGCATGCGCGCCGCGTCGGGCCGCTACTTCCTGCTCCTCAACCCCGATGCCTGGATCTCGGACGGCGCGCTCGACGCCCTGGTCGGGTTCGCCGACGAGCATCCGGAGGCTGCGGTGGTCGGCCCGCGGCTGCGCAATCCCGACGGCACGCTCCAGCGCTCGGTGCGCGGCTATCCGAGCCCGTGGCGGATCGCGACCGAGTACTTCTTCCTGCGCAAGTTGGCGCCCCGCTCGCACGCCCTGAACGCGTTCTTCGGCGAGCATTTCGACCACGAGTCGGTGCGGGAGGCGGAGTACCTCTTCGGGGCCTGCCTGTTCGTGCGGCGCGAAGCGGTCGACGCGGTGGGCGGGTTCGACGAGGACTTCTTCCTGATGAGCGAGGAGGTCGACTGGTGCTACCGGTTCCGCCAGGCCGGCTGGAAGATCCTCTTCTTCCCGGGCGCAGAGGTCACTCACGTCGTCGGCGCGTCGCTGAATCCGAGGCAGTTCAAGGCGATCGTGCGGGGGCACCTGCAGTTCCTGCGCAAGCACCGGGGGCTGCGCGTGGCCGAGCGGGCGAGGCGCGTGATGCTGTGGGGTCTGCGCCTGCGCGCGGTGTTCTTCCGGGGCGATCGCGGGCGGGCGTACCGCGAGACTGCGCAGTGGCTCGGGTCGGGCAACACGTCGGCCCTCCTAGAATCCGCGCGGTGAAGGCCGTCGTCGTGGACGTCGGCTGGGTCAACGGCCTGGCCGCGATTCGCTCGCTCGGACGGGCCGGGATTCCGGTCTTCGCGGTCGACTACCGCTCGAGCCCGCTCGGGTTTCACTCGCGCTACGCGCAGCCGGTGACGGTTCCCGATCCGCTCGACGACGAGGCAGCCTTCGTCGACGCGGTCGCGCGCATCGGCGGGCCCGCGGTCGTCTTCCCCACGCACGACCCGCCGCTGAACGCCCTCGCGAGGCACGCTCACCGGCTCGACGGCTTCCTGTTTCCGTTCCCGGACTGGGAGCGGGTCGAGGCGATCCAGGACAAGCGGCACCAGCTCGAGACGGCCCGCGAGGCCGGTGTCGACATCCCGGAAACGCTGTATCCGTCGACCGCGGCCGAGGCGGCCGGGCTCCCGCTTCCGGTCCTCGTCAAGCCTCGGCATCCCGACGGCTTCAAGCGGCGGTTCGGCAGGCAGGCCTTTCGCTGCGAGACCAGGGCGGAGCTCGAGCGCGCGTATGTCGACGCCGAGCCGTTCGGGCCGATGGTGCAGGAGCTCGTCCCCGGCGGCGACGAGGAGCTGTACAGCCTCGGCAGCTACCTGCGCGCGGACGGCGAGCCGCTCGGGCTCTTCAGCGGGCGGAAGCTGAAGCAGGTGCCGCCGCTCGTCGGCACGTGCCGGGTGGGCGAGGCCGTCTGGGAGCAGGAAGTGGTCGATGCAGGCCTACGTCTCCTGAACGCTCTTGGGTTCCACGGGATCTCTCAGGTCGAGTTCAAGCGCGACCCGCGCGACGGCCGGTTCAAGCTGATGGAGGTCAATCCGCGTCTCTGGCAGTGGCACGGCCTCGCCGCGGCGTGCGGAGTCGACCTGCCGCTGATCGCCTACCGCGACCT
>Ga0066905_100000680_pt1 | contig 10185 bp, 10 predicted proteins | sample PanSoiMetaPlot36_FD_67483 | JGI IMG/M metagenome (GOLD analysis project Ga0066905, IMG submission 67483) | Tropical forest soil microbial communities from Panama analyzed to predict greenhouse gas emissions - Panama Soil Plot 36 (version 2) | ecosystem: Environmental > Terrestrial > Soil >... | reverse complement strand
CTGTCAGCTTTCAGCAGTCAGCCAATCCCTCGCCTCTGTGGTCGTGTCCGCGGTCGGTTTGGCTGTTCGCTGACCGCTGACAGCTCTTCGCTTTCTAGTGGGCAGCCCACTCGATGCTCTTGATATCGATCCCCTGCTGGGCCATCTCGTATAGAGGGGACATTTCCCGCAGTCGATTCACTTCCCGGACCACCAGGTCGATCACGAAGTCCACTTCCTCTTCGGTGCTGAACCGGCCCAGGCCGAACCGGATGCTCGAGTGGGCGAGCTCGTCGCCGACTCCCAGGGCCCGCAGGACGTAGCTCGGCTCGAGGCTGGCGCTCGTGCACGCCGACCCGCTCGACACGGCCACGTCCTTGATCCCCATCATCAGCCCCTCGCCCTCGACGTAGGCGAAGCTGATGTTTGCGTTGCCCGGCAGCCGCTCGTCGGGGTGCCCATTCAGATACGACTCCGGGACCCGGTCCATGATCCCCTTGCGGAGCCGTTCGCGGAGCCGGTAGAGGCGCTTGGCCTCTTCGGGCATCTCCTGCCGGGCTATCTCGCACGCGGCGCCCAGGCCGACGATCGATGGGACCGGCAGCGTCCCCGAGCGCATCCCCCGCTCATGGCCGCCGCCGTCGATCTGCGGTTCGAGACGCACCCGCGGGTCCTTCTTCCGAACGTACAGGGCCCCGATCCCCTTCGGGGCGTACATCTTGTGCCCGGACAGGCTCAACAGGTCAATCCCCATCTCCTCCACGTTGACCGGCACCTTGCCGACGGCCTGGACCGCGTCGGTGTGGAAGAGGACCCCCTTCTCCTTACACACCTTGCCGATCGCCTTGATCGGCTGGAGGGTGCCGATCTCGTTGTTGGCGGCCATGATCGACACGAGGATCGTCTTCGGCGTGATCGCCTCGCGGACCTGGTCGGCCGACACCTGGCCGAATCGATCGACCGGCAGGTAGGTAACCTGGAACCCTTCCTTCTCCAGTCGCTTGCAGGTGTCGAGGACGGCCTTGTGCTCGGTCACCTGGGTGATGATGTGGTTGCCCTTCTTCTTGTACATCTGGGCAACACCCTTGAGCGCCAGGTTGTCGCTCTCGGTGGCCCCGGAGGTGAAGATGATCTCCTTGGCGCCGGCGCCGATCAGGGCGGCGACCTGCTCGCGGGCGGTCTCCACGGCCTTCTCGGTCTCCCAGCCGAAGGTGTGGCTACGGCTGGCGGCGTTGCCGAACTTCTCGGTGAAATACGGCAGCATGGCTTCCACGACGCGCGGGTCCACCCGCGTCGTGGAGTTGTTGTCCATGTAAATGGGGGTCTTGACCATGACGGTCGTCACTCCGGTTGTTCGTTCAAGCCGGCGGCGCGGGATCGCGCCGGGCTCTACGCGGTGACCTCTTCGAGCCCGGCGGCCTCGGCGGCCGGGCGGTGGTTCAGGATCGACAGCACGGGCTGGAAGGTCGTCGTCGCGGCGTGGCGGCGGAACACGTCCGCGAGCGTCACCCGCTCCAGCACCCCCAGGATCGCCTTGTGGATGTCGTTCAACGACTCGCGGATGGGGCACAGGTTGTGGACCGCGCAGTCGTGCGGGTCGTCCTCGTCCTGGCCCGAGCACGTGGTCAACTTCCAACCGTCTTCGAGCGACCCGAGCAACTCAGCCAGGCTAATCCGCTCCGGCAACCGCTGCAGGGCGTATCCGCCCTTCACTCCGCGGTGGCTCACCAGGAATCCCTTCTGGCAAAGCTCCTTGAGGATGTTGGCCAGGAACGCCCGACTCAGTCCAAACCGATCGGCAATCTCGCGGGCGCTGTCGCCGGCCAGACGCTCGCTCAAGTGGGAGAGGATGAGCAAGGCGTAGTCGGTTTTTCTGCTGAGCAGTGTGGCCATGGCCGCCCGCCTTTCCGGCTTGTCCTGAAATGAGAACCGGTTCAGTCCTATAGCCGTATTCCCTATAGTAGGAACGAAATGGAACTCGTCCAGTACACTTTCCAGGTGAAAACCCTGGAATGGCAGACTTTCTCGGAAACGGAGGTCGATGGAGTCCGTCTGTTGGATGGCTAGATCGCACCAGAGGGTGGTACAAAACGACCAACCGGCAAACCCGGCGCGGGTGACCTGGCCGATTGAGTGGGCGGAAGTGGTGAAATAACAAACACTTCGGTGATCCCGAGTGTTCAATCTTGCGCGGACACGATCCGTTGTTCGGCTAAAGAATTGGCCAAGATCGAATCGTGAGGGGCCGAATTAGGCATCCGGAAGGGTGCGAACCTGCTCCAAGTCAGTGTGTCCGCTGGAGGTGGGAGAAACAAATACGTCCATACGGGAACGCGAATTACCGTGGGGGAGAGAGATTACGTAGCCCCAATGTAACGTAAGGACGTCGGGGGCTACCAACCTTGAGGGGCACTTGATTTGGCACCTATATTGCTTCTGGATGGGATGGCCCCAAAGACTGCTCGGAGATTGAACGTAGTAAGAGTGAGGATCTTTTTGGTCTATCCGGTTCTTAGAAAGGCTCCCCCGGCTCGACACCGGACGGAGACGCCGAAAGGCGGTGAGCCATGGCACGACGCGATGCACTCCTGCGATTACACAAGACCCTGACGGGGCGGCGGAGTGAGCTGCGCAAGCGGCTCGGAACCGACCTGGCCTCGTTGGGTGCTCAACAACTATCCGCGGTGACCGGCGATGCGGCCGACGCTGCGTTTGACCACACCGGCGAGGAGCTTTCCTCCCAGCTGGCCGAGCTCGAGGCACGCGAGCTCAACCAGATTGAACGGGCCTTGCTCCGCCTCAAGCAGGGGACCTACGGTCTCTGCGAGGCGTGCAGCAGCAAGATCCCGGTCGCCCGGTTGAACGTCCTCCCCTACAGCACTCTGTGCATCAAGTGCCAGCGCGAGGCGGAGACGAACGCCGACTGGCTGGCCGAGCGGCGCAACGCCAACTGGGAGGCGGTGTCCGACGGGTCGCCGATGGAGGACCGGGAAGTCCGCCTGTCCGACCTGGAAATGGACTACAGCAAGTAACCCACGCCTGACCCGCGCAGGCGCCCGAAGCCCCACAAGCCCGCCGTCGCCATGCCGACGGCGGGCTTTATGCGTTTTATACCGGCGGACTGTGCACTTTCTTCCGGTCGAACCGGCCGTTCCGGCCGCTCTCTCGCCCGGGGTTTCCCTAAAGTTGAGGCGGGCGGCGGCCGACAGCCGCCCCCGGCCCGCGGGCCGGGACGGGCCTCCGGCAAGACACCCGGATTTCCTGCCGACGATCCGGACGGCCCCGTCCCGGCCCATGGGCCGCGAGTTGCGCTCCGTCACGCCGTGACCGGATCACCAACCTCTTCTTCGCTACACATCCGATGAACCGATTAGTCTCCACCTTCACGCTGGGCAGTTGCGCGTTCCTCGGCGGCCTGGCGGGGACCGCCCTGCTGGCAAGCCGGGCCGACCTCACCGCCCAGAGTCGACCCGCCCCGCCGTCCGCCGCCCCGAGCCACCTGCCGCCCGCGATCCTGAGCGAGCGCTTCGAGGCCATCATCCGCCAAATGGCGCCGTGCGTCGTCTCCGTCGAGGCGGTGAAGCCGCCGGCACCCGGGAAGTCGAAGCCGACCGAGGAGTCCGGGTCGGGGGTGGTCGTTCGGATCGAAGGCGTCCCGGGCACTCTGATCATCACCAACAACCACGTCATCAACGGGGCCAAGGCCGATCAGATCACCGTCCACCTGTCGGACGACAAGATCATCCGCCCGACCAAGATCTGGGCCGACCCGGAGTCGGACGTGGCCGCGCTGAAGGTCGATGCCGACGGGCTCACCGCCGCCCCGCTGGCCGACAGCGACCGGGCCCGCGAGGGGAACTGGGTGCTGGCCTTCGGCTCCCCGTTCGGGCTGAGCCGGACGGTGACGCACGGCATCATCAGCGCCCGCGATCGCGGGCAGGTGAGCCTTGGGAGCACGATCCGGATCAAGGAGTTCCTGCAGACGGACGCCGCGATCAACCCCGGGTCGAGCGGCGGGCCGCTGGTCAACATGGACGGCGAAGTGGTGGGGATCAACACGGCCATCGCGTCGCACTCGGGGAGCAACAGCGGCGTTGCGTTCGCCATTCCGATCAATATGGTCAAGCGGGTTGTCCGCCAGCTGATCGACAAGGGATCGGTGTCCCGGGGCTACCTCGGCGTGCAACTCGCCCAGGCCCTGGAGGCCGACGACGCCATCCGGCTCGGGCTGGACAAGGCCCAGGGGGCGCTGGTGGAGTCTGTCTACCCGGACACGCCAGCGGCCGCGGCCGGGCTCCGCGGCAATGACGTCATCCTTCGCGTGGACGGGGAACCCATCCGGAACGAGAACCACCTGATCAATCTGTTCGCGGCCCTTCCGGTTGGGCAGCGGGTCCGCATGCAGGTGTGGCGGGATCGCCGGGCGGTCGCCGTCGAGGCCGTCGTCGGCGACTGGAACAAGGCCCAGGCGCGGCTCAAGGTGGAAAAGTGAGACCGCGGTGACCGCGGTCCATTCGACGACAATACAAGCGGGGCCGGGGCACGTCGCAATCTCCAGCGACGCGCCCCGGCCCCGGTTCATTCGCCAGACGATGTTGCCTACTCTTGGTTCTTCTTGCGAAGGAAGATGAGCAAGAAGATGAGGGCGACAACGGCCACGAGCATGCCACCCATGATCCACCAGTTGTTCAGAAAGTCCATACTTCAGCTCCTGTCGGGACGCCCGGGAACGGTAAGGGGAATATGGCGCCTTCGAGCCCGGCCCGGGGCGAGTGTCGGCCGACGGGGGCCGATTCGAGGGCTGGGGGGCCAAAGGCTGGCATAGTTCTAGCAACGGGTTCGGGCGATTGCAAGCACCCACTTCGCGCGGAAAAAAAGAAATCCCACCGACCCGGTACCCCGTCGGCGGGCACCACTTCCGGGACGACCGCCCCGCTTGTGGACCGCATCCGCCGCCCGTATCTTCGGGAGTAAGAGGAACTCGGCATGCGGCGCGTCCGGATCGGGAATGGTTGCGGGTTCTGGGGCGACAACCTGGACGCCCCGGTGCGCCTCGCGCGCGACGGCCGGCTCGACTACCTGACGCTCGAGTATCTGGCCGAGCTCACCATGTCCATCCTCGCGCTGCAGAAGCAGCGTGACCCCGCCGCCGGGTATGCCCACGACTTCCTCGATGTCCTCCAGCGACTCACGCCGATCCTCCGCGACCAGCCGCGCCTCAAGGTCGTCACCAATGCCGGCGGGATGAATCCCGTGGCCTGCGCGGAAAGGGCGAAGTCGATCCTCCAGCAGGCCGGACTCGGCGACCGTCGCGTGGCCCGGGTGACAGGCGACGACCTCTTGCCGCAATTGGGCGATCTGCTCGCCGCCGGTCACCCGCTGACGAACCTCGACAGCGGTGAGCCCCTCTCAACCGTGCGCGACCGGGTCGTCAGCGCGAACGCCTACCTGGGCGCCCGACCAATCGCCGACGCGATCAAGCTCGGGGCGGCGATTGTCATCACGGGCCGCGTCGCGGACGCGTCGCTCACGGTTGGCCCGGCCGCATTCGAGCTTGGTTGGAACTGGTCGGATCGTGACCGGCTGAGCGCCGCCACCGTGGCCGGCCACCTGATCGAGTGCGGGGCACAGGCGACCGGCGGGCTGTGGACGAACTGGACCGAGGCGCCGGACCTGGCCGACGTCGGCTATCCGATTGCAGACATCGAGCCCGGCGGCGGCTTTCGCGTCGAGAAGCCGCACGGCACCGGCGGGGCGGTGAACTTCGAGACGGTCTCGGAGCAACTGCTCTACGAGGTCGGCGACCCGGCCGCGTACCTGACCCCGGATGTGACCGCCGACTTCACCAGCGTGCGTTTGACGGAGAAGGGAGCGGACGTCGTCGAGGTATCGCCGGCCCGGGGGAAGCCGGCGACCGACACCTACAAAGTCTCCATCGCCTACCGCGACGGATTCGCCTCCAGCGGGACGCTGGTGTTGCTCGGGCCGGACGCCGAGCGCAAGGCCCGGTTCGCCGGACAGGTACTTCTCGACCGGTTGAAGGCCGCGGGTGTGTCGTTCACCGACAGCCTCGTCGAGTGTCTCGGGGCCGGGGACTGTGTCCCGGGCGTGGTGCGTGCAGCCGCGCCGCCGCCGGAGGTGGTCTTGCGCGCGGCTGTGCGGTCGCCGCACCGGGCGGCGGTGGAACGGTTCACCAAGGAGTTTGCCCCGCTGGTGACGGCCGGGCCACCGGGCGTGACCGGTTACACGACCGGCCGACCGGCCGTCCGCGAAGTGTTCGCGTACTGGCCGGCCCTGATCGCCAAGTCGGCCGTTGACCCGCACGTGGCCGTGGAACTCGCCTGAATGGGGGATGCGTGATGAAAGCCCGGTTCGCCCTTGCCGTCGCGATCACCCTCGTGACCGCCGCGACCGCGTTCGCGCAACGTGACCCGGAGCGCGGGGCCCGGGCCGTTTCCTGGGTCGCCTACGCCATCTGCGGCACCGCCTGCCTGGCCATCTCCGGCGGCATCTTCTGGTACTTCCTCGCCCAATTCCTCCACGAGCACGAGCGCGGCCGCCGCCGCGCGCCACTGGATGAGATCCCGGACGAGCCCAAGAAGATGAAGGCCATCTTCCGCGGCGAAAAGGTCCCGGACTGGCAGACGGCCTCGCGGCACAAGGCGACCAAGGCGATCCTCAAGTTCCTCGCCTACACCGACAACTGGTTCGAGAAGAAGTACCTGACCGACGTGGCCGACGAGGCCTTCCGACTGGTCAAGGAGGAGACCGAGCGGCGGTCGGTCCAGGCGTTGGAAAAGCGCGTCACGGCCGCGTGCCTCGAGGACCTGCGGACTGAGGTCAAGAGTCTGCGCAAGGAGCGGGAGTTGCACGTGTTCGGCCGGGTCCGGGTGACGGATGTGGACGTCCTGCACGTCGAGGCCCCAGCCGGGAAGGAGAATCACACCTTCACCGCCCTGATCTCCGCCGAGTCGCGGGACTTCTTCGAGGACGACGAAACTGGGGACCTCCTGCGCGGGGAGAAGAAGCTGTACGCGTACCAGGAGTTCTACACCTTCCGCCGGACCGAGAAACGGTGGGTCGTCGAGCTGATCCGACCGTCCGTCGACGTGGACGCGGTGCTCGAGGCGAAGAATGTCCTGGCGCCCATTGACCTCGAGGAGTTCGCCAAGGACGCGGATCCCGAGATGCTCAAGGAAGTCGTCGCCCGGTGATGCCATGGCCGACACCGTGACCGTTCCGCTCGCAACGATTGCCCACGGCCGCAGTGGCGACAAGGGGAACCACGCGAACGTCGCCGTGATCGCCTACACCCCGGCCGGGTTCGCCTGGCTTCGCGAGCACCTCACCGCCGAGCGCGTACGATCGTACTTTGCCCCGCTCGGGCCGACCGCGGTCGAACGGTTCGAGGCCGCCAACGTGCTGGGCCTGAACTTCGTGTTGCGGGACGTGTTGGCGGGCGGGGCATCGCGGTCGCTGCGAACCGACACGCAGGGGAAGACGCTCGCCCTCGCCCTGTTGCAAATGCCGGTCGAGCTGCCGGCGGACCACCGCTCGATGCTGCGTTCCGGGACGTAGAGCACGCGTCCCGCGTGCTCAGCGGCATGAGCACGCGAGACGCGTGCTCTACGAAAGGGTTCTCATGTCTCTCGTCCGCTACGAACTTCGCCCCCCGGCCGCGGTCCTGACCCTGAGTCGGGCGGACAAGCGCAACGCCTTGAGCCGCGCGCTCATCGCCGACCTGGGTGCCGCGGTCCGACGCGCGCAGGACGACCCGGCCGCGCGGTGCGTGATCGTGACCGGCGACGGGCCGGCTTTCTGCGCCGGCATGGACCTGGAGGAGCTTCGCTCCACGCTGACCGCCGGGGAAAATGCGATCTGGGGCGATGCGCAGCGGCTGGCCGAGTTGTACGACCAGATCTATTCGCTCCCGAAGCCGACGATCGCCGCGGTGAACGGTCCGGCCGTCGCCGGGGGCGCCGGACTGGTGACCGTGTGCGACCTGGCAGTCGCGGCGCCGACCGCGAAATTCGGATACCCCGAGGTGCGCCGCGGACTGGTCGCGGCGATGGTGATGCCGCACCTCCTGCGACACGTCGGCGAACGGACTGCCCGGTACCTGCTCCTCGGCGGCGACGTGATCGACGCGGCCGAGGCCGCCCGCGTGGGCTTCATCAACCGCGTCGTGGAAGCCGACGCGCTGATGGACACCGCACTGGCGTGGGCCCGGATGTGTGCCGAGGGTGGCCCGCGGGCGCTGGCCGCGACCAAGGAGCTGCTGAAACGGTTCTCCAACCAGGCGCTGTCCGTGGCCGAGGCGGCCCAGGCGAGCGCCGCCCCGCGGCTGGGCGATGAGTGCCGCGCCGGGCTGGCCGCGTTCTTCGACAAGCGGCCAGTCCCGTGGGCTCCCCCGGACAGTTCGCAATGACGGTCACCGGTCGTCGTTCAAAATGTTCAACACCGAAACGGCGTCCAGCCCGAGGACCGCGTTGCCGCCGGTCGCCTGGGCGAGTGTCAAGTGGACCGTCTCTGTCGGCTCTCGGACGGCATCGTTGAGGATCGGGATGGTGACCGTCTTCTGCGTCTCGCCGCGCTGGAACGTGACGACATTGTTGAGCACCTCGGTGTAGTCCACTCCGCCGAAGGCGGTTCCATCGAGCGTGTCGAACCGGACCGATGCGACACTCCCAGTCCCGCCCTTGCGGGTGAGCGTGATCGTGGCCTTCCCAGCCCCCTCGACTACCCGGAACACGGGTGCCGCGAACTGAATCGTCGGCGGGCCAATGGCCATGGCCGACAGTACCTCCCCGCCGCCGACTGTGCCGATCAGAGTTGCCGTCCCCGTCGGCTGGTTTGGCGTCGCCGGGCCGAGGTTGATCTGGAACAGCTTGGAAACCGTCTCCCCTTCGAGCTGCATGACGGCCAGCGCCGCACCGCTCCCGCCCGACCCGGCGTCGATGATGTCGAACCCGACCAGGCTCGTCGGATCGACTCCGAGACTTCCGAGGGTCGTCAGCAAACCTCTATTCGGACTGCCGCCCCCGGCCACGTCCGCCGCGTTCCCATCCACCGCCCCCTGGCGTGCCAGGATGTTGAGTGTCGAGTCAATCACGAACAGGGTGGTCGCCGTCGCCGGGTCGTTGTCGTTCCGGTCGTACGCCGCGGCGATCACGTTCGGGTCCGCGCCCGCGTTCGGGTCCGTCGCGATGAACGTGAGGGTCCCGTCAGACTGGATTCCCGCCGTGGCCGCGTCCCCGTCCACCGGTGCGAACGTCAGCGGGTTGAACCGCAGGTTGCCGTTGGCGGGGTTTACCAGCCGGAGCCGGTCCGCGGCGGGGTTGAAGTCGAACCCGTTCGACGGCCCGGTGGCGAAGAGCGCCGGGTCGATCTGGGCACCGACCTGGGTTGTTTCGCCGGTGACCGTGTTCACCTGGAGCACGCGATTCAGACTGGTCAGGGCGAACAGCTCGCCGGTACTCGGGCGGACGTCGAGGCCGGTCACTGATTCTCCGGCGATCAAGCTCCGGAGCGGCAAGGCCGAGAGGAGCTTGCCCGGATCGGACGCCTTGAACGACACGAGCCGGTTGCTCAGCGTGACCCCGTACACAACCTCTTCGCGAGGCAGAGCAGTGAGGCCATCGAGGAAGATCGACCCGTTGCCGATGCTGCCGACGGACGTCGCCTGTCCCGTCATCAGGTTCACGGTGTACAGCCGGGACGTCCCGAGCCCATTCATGCTGACGAGCGACGCGTACGCGGTCCCGTCCGCCGCGACGTCGAACCCGACCCTACCCCCGGCCGCCACGCCCAGTGCCCCGATGGTGGAAAGCTGCCCGCCGTTTGGCGACGGGGTTCCGTCGATCCCACCGACGGTGACCAGGGCGTCGAGATTGGTGTCGATCCCGAACAGTGTGGTCAGCCCCGTCCCCTGGAAGTTGCGGTCATAGGCGACTTCGATCACGTTCGGGTTCTTCCCGGCATTCGAATCCGTCGTGGCGAATGCCAGTGGGGTATCCGGCTGGGTGCCGGCTGTGACCGGGTCACCATCGACGACGGCCCCGTTCGCGGGGTTGAGCCGGTAATTCTGGTCGGCGTTGTTGACCGCCCGGAGGCGGTCCACGTTCGGATTGAAGTCGATTCCGAACCGCGAGCCGCCCGTGGGAAGGAACGCGGCCGGCCCGGTCCCGACGCGCGTCGCCTTGCCGG
>Ga0066905_100000677_pt1 | contig 10189 bp, 10 predicted proteins | sample PanSoiMetaPlot36_FD_67483 | JGI IMG/M metagenome (GOLD analysis project Ga0066905, IMG submission 67483) | Tropical forest soil microbial communities from Panama analyzed to predict greenhouse gas emissions - Panama Soil Plot 36 (version 2) | ecosystem: Environmental > Terrestrial > Soil >... | reverse complement strand
GCTCCTCGCCATGGATCACGACGTGCTCCGCGCGGACCGCCCGGAGGCCGCCCTGGAGCTGCTGCGGACGCAGGACATCGCGGTGGTGGTGAGCGATCAGCGGATGGCCGGCATGACCGGCACCGAGCTACTGACCCGGAGCCGCGACATCGCGCCGGACGCGGTGCGCATTCTCCTCACCGCCTTCACCGACACCGACGCCCTGATGGACTCGATCAACGGGGCCGGGGTCTACCACTTCCTGCTGAAGCCCTGGGACCCGCACGAGCTTCGGCACGTGGTGGGCCGCGCGGTGGAGCATTATCGGCTGTGCCGCGAGCGCGCCCAGCTGGTGGCGGACCTCGGGGCGAAGAACGCCGAGCTCGAGCAGACCCTCGAGGACCTGCGGGGCGCCCAGCACGACCTGGTCCGCGAGGCCTCGGCGCGCGCGCTCCTGCAGCGCTACGTGTCGCCCCAGCTCGCGGACCTCGCCATCGCCAATCCGGGGATGCTCGAGCTGCCGGGCGACTGGCGCGAGGCGACCGTGCTCTTCGCCGACATCCGCGGGTTCACGCGCCTGATCGAGTCGAACCCGGCCCCGGTAGTGATCGGGCTCCTCAACGAGTACTTCACCGAGATGATCGAGGTGATCTTTCGGCACCAGGGCACGGTGGAGCAGCTGGTCGGCGACGAGATCGTCGCCCTCTTCGGCGTCACCGAGCCGGGGCCCGACGTGGCGGTGCGCGCGGTCCGGGCCGCCTTCGACATGGTGGCGGCGGTCCGGAGGCTGGCCGCGCGATGGGCCGCCGACGGCCGGCCCACTTTCGACATCGGGGTCGGCATCAGCTCCGGCCGGGTCATGGCGGGCACCATCGGCTCGGACCGCCGGCGCGAATTGATCGTGGTGGGACGGGCGATGATCGCGGCGTCTCGCATTCAGCGGATGACACGCCTCTTCGACGCGCATATCATCGTCGGCGAAGATACCTTCAAAGAGGTGCACCATCTGTTCCAGTGCCGCGAGCTCGGCCGGCTCCGGCTCAAGGGCATCCGGCCACGCCAGACGCTCTACGAGGTCTGCGGGGTCCGCGAGCCGGTGGCGAGCCTGGCCTCGATGTGACGACCCGGGTGCCCGGAGGCCTGGTGGACGAGACGACGGTCCTGATCGTGGATGACGAGCCGCGCGTGCTCGACGCGCTGGAGGCGATCCTCGCCGCCGAGTTCCGCGTGCTGCGCGCCGGCCACGGCGAGGAGGCGCTGGCCCGGCTCGGCGCCGAGCCGGAGGTCGCGGTCATCGTGACCGACCACCGGATGCCCGGGATGACCGGCGTCGAGCTGCTCCGTCGCAGCCAGGAGCTGACCCCGGACGCGATCCGCATCGTGCTGACCGCCTACACCGACGTGGACAACCTCATGGAGGCGATCAACACCGGCCGCATCTACCACTTCGTGCCGAAGCCGTGGGATCCAAACGAGCTGCTCCTAGTGGTGCGCCGGGCCGCCGAGCGCTGGCGGCTCACGAGGGAGAACGTGCGGCTCCGCGACGAGCTGGAGGTGGCCTACAACGCCCTTCGGCGGGACGCGGCAGCCGGCCGCGACAAGCCCGCGTCGTTCGACGCGCTGGTCGGCGCGGACACCGGGTTGCGCGTCGCCGTGGATCTCGCTCGAAAAGTTCTCGACGGCGATACCACCGTACTGCTGCTCGGCGAGACCGGCACCGGCAAGGAGCTCTTCGCGCACCTCATCCACGCCAACGGCCCCCGCCGGGTGAAGCCGTTCGTGGCCCAGAGCTGCGGCGCGCTGCCCGACTCGCTGCTCGAATCCGAGCTCTTCGGCCACACCCGCGGCGCCTTCACCGGCGCGGTCGGCGAGCGCAAGGGCCTGTTCGAGGAGGCCGACGGCGGCACCATCTTCCTGGACGAGGTCGGCGAAACCTCGCCGGCGATGCAGCTCCGGCTCCTTCGCGTGCTGCAGGAGGGCGAGCTGCGCCGCGTCGGCGGCGGACCCACCCGGCGCGTCGACGTCCGCGTCATCGCGGCCACCAACGCCGATCTGGAGGCCGACGTGGCCGCCGGCCGGTTCCGCCGCGACCTCTACTACCGGCTCAACGTCTTCCCCATCCGCCTGCCGCCGCTCCGCGAGCGGACGGGCGATATCCCGGCGCTGGCCGATCACTTCCTGCGCCAGGCCTGCCGGCGGGCGCGGCGCGCGGTGCCCGCGGTGGGAACGGACGCGCTCCAGATGCTGCAGACCTACCCGTGGCCCGGCAACGTGCGCGAGATGGAGAACGAGCTGGAGCGCGCGGTGGCGCTGGCCGAGAACGGGCGCCCCCTGGGGCCCGCGCACCTCTCGGAGCGCATCGCGGCCGGCGCGGGCGCCGTCTCCACCGTGCCCACGCTCAACGAGGCGGTGGAGGCGCTGAAGCGGCGGATGATCGAGGATGCGCTGCACGAGTGCGGCTCGAAGACCCGCGCCGCCGAGCGCCTGGGTCTCACCCGCCAGAGCCTGCAGCAGATGCTCCGCCGTCGCCAGCCCTAGTCGATCGGGTGAGGCCTGGCCCACGTTGGCTACGCGGCCGGGAACGCGCCGGCATCACGTTGCCCTCCATCCGTAACGCCGACTCCGCCACCGATCCATCGACCATCGCGACGCGCTCCACCTGGCTGAAGTCATTCCCCACCAGGCTGACCCGAGCCGTGTCCGAGCCACTGAGCCGCAACACCGCGTGCGTTCCTGGGCGCGCCTGGAGACCGCTGACCTGACAATCCTGCACCGAACGCAGCCAGACCAACGGTTGTCCTTCGGCCGGTGGCATCGCACGAAGGCCCTCCACGCGCGCACAACCGACATCGTCCAGTACCATCGCAGGACGCGCATCTGGTCGATCGGTGTCCAGCTCGACGCGGTCACATGTCAGACCGCGTACGTGGCGACAGTAGAGACCGTACGCGGGGAGATCATGAAACATGAACGCATCCGGGTATCGCTTGGCCAGCTCCGGTACGCGTTGCGAAGCGACTTCGGCGCCCGCACCACCCCTGGCCGTGACCTGGATTTGGCTCAGGCGGATGTCCGAGACGGGATGCCCAGGTATGCCGGTGATCGACGACGCGGTCATTGCGCCGACCGCGACCACGTTCGATATGGATACGTTCTTCAGCGTGCCGGCCACGGGTGTTTCGGACCCGCGGCCACGGTTGCCCAGGCGAACAAAGAGGGGGGCCCGAACACCGGTCATTCGAATATCCGAGACGACGACGCGCTCGAGGGCGCCCCCGTCGACCATCTCGAGCGAGATACCGGAGCTGAGGTCGCCCTTCCAGGCGTGAGACCGGCCGACGATCGTGCAACGGCTGAACTCGATGTTCTTGAAATGTCCGGTCGATTCGGTGCCGAGCTTGAGAGCGTTGTGAAGGGTGGTGAGATGGCAGTCGGTCACCCTCACGTTTTCGGTGGTCGCGCGGCTCCCGAGGGCGAAGCTGCTCTTGAGGACGACCGCGTCGTCCCGGGAATCGACAAGACAGTTGCTGATCCGCACATTGCGGCAGCAATCGGGATCGATGCCGTCGGAGTACCCATTCCGAATGGTGACGCCTCGGATATTCACACCGTCGCAGCCGAGGAGGCTGATGTTGTAGTTCGGCGCGTTCTCGATGGTCAGGTCGCCGATCAGGACGCCCCGACAGCGCTTCAAGGCGATCGGCTTTGGACCGCCGCGTTGCGTGCGGTGGCCGTCGATTCGCCCTGGCCCGCGAATGCTCACCTCGGCCAGGTCGTGACCCTGCAGCAGGGCAAAGCGGAAGTCCGCGGTTTCAGCATCCGAATGCGGGTCATGGCCGAGGCGTTCAACCGGATCGAAATCCGCCTCGTCCTTACTGGCGATCAAGACCGAGCCCGCCCCGAGCCGCACGATGATGTGGCTGCGCAGATGAAGCGAGCCCGAGAGGTACTCGCCGGGAGGAAAGAGCACGGTGCCGCCCGACCGTCCGGCCGAGTCGATGGCGGCCTGGATCGCCTGCGTGTCGAGCGTGCGGCCGTCACCCCTCGCCCCATGATGACGAACGTTGTACTCGCCACGGCCCGAGCCGGCCCACACGGGCCGATGGAAGAGTAGCGAGGGCGCAGCCAGCCCCATCGACTGCCACAAGAATGCTCGTCGCGACCGATTCATCGGCACATCGCTCGCAGCGCGGATCGCGCGACTCAGCCGGCCGATGCCGGCGGCGGACGTGACGCGCCCAAGGCCGCGACCAGGTCCGGATCCGTGGCCAGGTCGTGCATGGCCCGGGCGAGCGCGGTGTCCATGACCTCCCGCCATTGGTCCTCGTCGGGCTTGTCGACGTCCCGTCTCCTGATGCCAACGTATCGCCGGGTCAGGAGAGTGTCGCCGGTGCGCCCATCGGCGACGCTCAACGTGATGACGACCTTCCCGACATACTGCCAGCTCGCATAGCCTTGGACCGCGTCGAGCGAGAACACCTCGACGACCGGCCTCAACACGACCTCTGGCCGGTCGGACACGACCTGGTGACCGTTCCTGGTCACCTCGAGGTCGAGCGCCTCCTGCACGATGTCGGCGACCGGGCGGCTCGTGACGATATCGCTTCCGCCACCGGGCTTGATCCCGACACGGGCGGTCTCCAGCCGACGATCGACCACGTGGTCGATCCGAACCCGGCGAGGGGCGACCGACGCCAGGAGGGCTCGGTTCACCCCCTGCTCCGGATAGCGGACGTCGAGCGCCGTGCTTCCGCACCCGTTGAGGCTCAAGACGAGGACGAGCGAGACCGGAGCGAGTCTTCTCAAACTCACCGGCCGGCACTCCGCGCATACATCAGCTCGTTGGCCAGGCGCTGACCCGCCCTCTCCAGGACGCCGACCAACTGTTGCCTGGCGAAGTCAGGATCTTTTCGGAACGTATCGATCGGAAACTGTTCCGGAGCGGTCACGTCCTGGCTGCCCTCCCACCGGGAAATCCCGGTTCCGGGAATCGTCAGGTACGCGCGCACGTCGGCGAAGCCCGCGAGCAGATCTGGATCGCCTTCGCGGACCCGCACGAATCCCCACGCCGGGATCGTGACGCGCACGAGCGCGTCCTCACGCCACGGGTCCTCGGCGGGCGGCTCCCGATCGAGCATGCGGATCTCGTCGAACCAGCCGGTCGCCCGCAGTTTCTGGGCCATCGCGGCGGCGACAACCGTCCGAGGCGAGATGTCGTCGACGCGGCCCGAGATGGTGGCCGTCTGGCCGAGCTCGAGCGCCCAGTTGATTCCTTTGTGGAGGATCCTCGCGAGCGGACGCATCCAGGCCTGGGTCGGGTACCAGGCCAGGATTTCGTCGAAGGTGCGCCCGGGCTCGGCATTGTGCCCCACAACGGAAAAAGAGCTGTCACCCGAGACGATGATGGCGAGCCTGCGGACCTCGTCGAACGGATGAGCGGTGGGGCCCGGGGTAGGCGCGGAGGCGCATCCAGAGATAAGCAGCAATACGACAACGAGCACGATCGAGCGATCGCGCCCTACGCCGTTCTGTGACATACGAAGAGGCCGCGACCGGCTAGGGGCCCTTCACGGTGACGCTTTGGGCCACGATCTTGCCATCGCGGCTCGTATAGGTAACCGTGACGGCGTCACCCTCTCGGAGATCGGCGGCGGCTTTCATCATCCCGCCCGCCTCGATCCGCGTGGCTGAATCGAGAGCAAACGCCCACTCCTTGTCTTTCTGTCCCGCCTCGCGTCCCACGACGACGAGCCCCTTGTCGGTCGCCGTCTTCACCGAGCCCGTGACACTTCGCGCCTTCGTCGATTCCTCGCGCGCGGCGGAGGGGCGAGGCTTGACCTCCGGCTGCTGCCCGGCAACGGGGAGCGCGTAGCAGGCCATCGTCAACGCCAGCGCTGCGGGAAGGAACCCGCGCATGGCCCTAGAGCCCTCGCCGGGCCGCCGGCGCGGCGGGGCGATCACTGGCGCTCCAATCCTGCTCGAGGTAGGCGCGCTCCTCGGCGTTCCGCGGCTTCACGCCCACCAGGATGCCGCCTTCCTTCAGACCACTCTCGTACTCCTTGACCCGCTCTTCGGGGATTCCCGCGCCCACCAGTGCTCCGATACCGCCCCCGACGACCGCGCCCGCTCCCGCACCCGCCAGGGCGGCCGCGATCGGCCCGGCGACGAGCAGGCCCACGCCCGGCACCGCGACCGTCGCCGCCGCCGCGACCGCGGCCAGCGTGCCTCCCGCCACGGCGCCGACGCCGCCCCCGACTCCGGCGCCCTCCAGCGCCTTGTTCCCGAGTTCGGTGGTCGTGCCGTCGCTGAAGTGCCGCTTCCGGCCTTCCTCGGTCATGATCACGTTGATGTCCTTCGCGTCGTAGCCGCGCGCGACGAAGGCGTTGTACTCCCGCTCGGCGCTGTCCCGGTCCCTGAACAGCCGCGTCGCCATATAGTCCTTGTCAGCCATTGGATTCTCCTTCGGGCAAAGCCCGAGTCAGGTCTGAAGCATCTATTGTCTCTACGCACCGATCGTGCCTCGCCGTGAACCACTGCTTCTGACGCGAGAGGCCCTGTTCGAGCAGTTCGGTGGCGCGCTGCAATGACCGAGGCGGTACCAACAACTCGGTAAGCCGTGAGAACTGTCCGCGCCCGCCGACCCCGACCGCCGCCCGGCACCTCATGACCCAACGGCCGAAACCGCGCCAATCACGCCGTCCTTCGGCGCGCATTGTGCGGACGCGGCTCTCGAGCTCGCCACCGCATGATCGGCACGGGCCTTGCGTCTATCGCGGTCGCGTCGTCACGCCCGACACATGGGACCAATCCTGCTCGTCCTCGGCACGCTCCTGGTGACCCAGGCTGCCGTCGTTGCCACGTCGGTGTACCTGCACCGTGGGCTGGCCCACCGCGCCCTTACGCTGCACCCCCTCGCCGACTGGGTCTTCCGCCTGGTGGTGTGGATCTTCACCGGCCAGAATCGGCGGGAATGGGTGGCGGTTCATCGAAAGCACCATGCCTTCACCGACACCGAGCGCGATCCTCACAGCCCACTCGTGCACGGGCTCTGGAGGATCCAGCTCTGGAACGTCTACTACTACCTCCGCGAAGCGCGTAATCCCGAAACCAGCGCCCGCTGGGCCAAGGACATCCCGACCGACATGTGGGACCGCGTGCTCTTCAACCGGGGCGGGCTCGGTGGCATCGTGGGCGTCGCGGCCGCCATCCTGGCCCTGGGCGCCGGCCCGGGGCTGCTCCTGGCAATGGGCCACTTCGTGCTCTACGTGTTCGTCCTGGCGCCGTCGGTCAACGGCCTCGGCCACTGGCGGGGCCGAAGGACCTTCAGCGACCACTCGGCCACCAACCTCCGCGTCCTCGCGTGGCTGACCGGCGGGGAGAGCCTCCACAACAACCACCACGCCCGTCCAGCCAGCCCGAAGTTCAGCATGGCCCGGCTGGAATTTGACCCCTCGTGGGTCGTGATCCGCGCGCTCATGGTGCTGCGGTTGGCTCGTCCGGTTGGCGTGCAGTCGAAGCCGGCGGCCTAGCCCGACGATGACCTTGCGTGGACCTCAGCGAGGTTCGGCGCGGAATCCGCTCAGGGGCGGGGTCTGGGGGGAAGCTCCGATAGCAACCTGGCGAGCACGCTCTGAACCATCGGCTTGACGACATGGGTATTGATACCAGCCAGCGCGGGAGCGGTTGCGGTCGTCCGCTCCGCCGTAGCCGCTGAGGGCGACCAGTAGGACGTCCCGCAAACCGACCTCGCGGCGCAGCCGACGCGCGAACTCGTAGCCGTCGATGTCGGGCAGACCAATGTCCAGGAACACCACGTCGAATCCGTGAGCACGCGCCAAACGGAGGGCTTCCCCTGCGGAGTGAGCGACCCAAGATGACTCTGCAGCAACGCAGGATCCAACTACGGGGCCGCCAAAGTGTCGGTAACTTCTTCCGGTCGCCTACGTCTTCTCCACCGCGGGTCGGATCGTGCCAGTCACCAGCTCCAGCAGCTCGAGCATGCGGGCCAGGTCGTCGCGACGGAAATCGATCATGACGTGGCTCAGGCCCTGGCGCTTGTAGCCGGCCAGCTCGTCGATCGCCCGCTGCGGGCCGTCCGCGATCAGCGCGTCGGGCAGGCTGTAACGCACAGAGATGTCGATCGTCTTCATGTCGCGGCGATGCTGGTCGGCGACCATGCGTAGGCGTCCCAGGCCTTCGCTCAGCTGCGCCGGATCCTTGGACGTCGCGTGCCAGCCGTCGCCGAGCGTCACCACGCGACGGAACGCGCCCGGGCTGTCGCCGCCCACCCAGATCGGCGGATGCGGCTTCTGCACCGGCTTGGGCGCGAAGCCGAGATCGCGGAAGCGGAAGAACTCGCCGTCCAGGCGCGGGTTGTCTTCGGTCCAGAGCGCCTTGAACGCGCGCAGGATCTCGTCGCCGTGGCGACCGCGCGCATGAAAGGGCACGCCCAGGATCTCCAGCTCCTCCTTCCACCAGCCCACGCCCACGCCGCAGATGAGCCGGCCGTTGGAGAGCGCGTCGATGCTCGTGAGCATCTTGGCCATCACCACCGGATGCCGATGGCCGAGGATGAACACCGAGGCGCCGAGGCGCGCGTTGGTGGTACACACCGCGGCGGCTGCGAGCACCGTCACCGGCTCGAGGTACGGCAGGTCGGGCGGATGCGGGAAGCGCCCGCCCGGGTAGCTGCCGGTCGCGGTGCGCGGGAAGATCACGTGATCGCTCACCCAGAGCGAGGCGACGCGCCGCTGCTCGGCCTCGCGGCAGAAGCGCGTGAGCGCTAGGCCGGTGGCCAGCGGACCCTGGTTGGGAAGATGGCAGCCGATGTCCATGGAGCGCTCCCTCTCGGACGCGCCAGCCCGACTCTCGAGAATGCTCCCGGGGCGGTTGAACCGGCGGTCGGGTGGTCCTACTATCCTCTAGCGCGGCACCTATCGCGGGCGCCGATGGCCCCGCCGCGATTCCGACGCGGCACCGACGATACCTCAGCCGAAAGGACACCGCCATGCCCTACCGGATCAATCACATCCATCTCAAGGCCTCCGATCCGCGCAGGACCGCCGAGTGGTACGTGAAGGCCTTCGCGTTCAAGATCGTCTCCGACGAGACACGCGTGTTCGGCGACCGGTTCGTCCGCTGCCAGAGCGAGGACGGCACCCCGGTAAACATCTCGGGCGCCCGCACCAACGAGAAGCTCGGCCCTGGCGACGCGAAGGCGCACCACGGTCTCGAACACTTCGGCTTCGACTCCGACAGCCTCGAGGCGGACATCGCGCGCCTGGAAGGCCTCGGGGCCCGGCTCCTGGAGGGACCGATCGAGATCCCCGGCGGCCCGCGCATCTGCTTCGTCCAGGCTCCGGACGACGTGCGCATCGAGCTGATCCAACGGCGGCCCGGCATCTCGGGCGGGTGCTGCTGAGATGGAGCTCGGGGGGCAGGCCGCGATCGTCACCGGCGCCGGGCGCAACATCGGCCGCGCCATCGCGCTGGAGCTGGCGGGGATGGGGGCCGACATCGTGGTGGCCGAGATGGACGAAGCCACCGGCAAGCGCACCGCGGACGAGGTTCGCGCCCTCGGGCGCCGTGCCCTCGCGGTGCGCACCGACGTCACCCGGCTCGCCGATCTGCAGGCGATGGCCGACCGGACGGTGGCCGAGTTCGGGCGCATCGACATCCTGGTGAACAACGCGGGCATCCACAAGTCGATGCACACTGCGGACGTGACGGAAGCGGACTGGGACCGGCTGCTCGCGGTCAACGCCAAGGGCGTCTTCTTCGCGAGCCAGGTGGTGCTACGACACATGGTGGCCGCGAAGCGCGGCAACATCATCAGCCTGGCCTCGATGGCCGGCAAGATGGGCCTCAAGACCTCGCTGGTCTACGGCATCACCAAGGCCGCGGTGATCAGCATGACGCGGAGCCTGGCGCTGGCCCACGCCGCCGACGGCATCCGGGCCAACTGCGTCTGCCCGGGCATCGTCGAGACCGACATGATCTTCCAGGTCGACCGCGAGGCCGGCGAAGGCCTCATGGGACTCAAGCCCGGCGAGTACCTCAAGCAGCGGGTCGAGCAGATCCCGCTCGGGCGCATCGAGAAGCCGGAGGACGTGGCCAACGTCGTCGGCTTCCTCGCCTCCGCCAAGTCGTCCTACATGACCGGTCAGGCCATCAACGTGACCGGCGGCCTCGTGATGCACTAGTCCCGTTC
>Ga0066905_100000674_pt1 | contig 10218 bp, 10 predicted proteins | sample PanSoiMetaPlot36_FD_67483 | JGI IMG/M metagenome (GOLD analysis project Ga0066905, IMG submission 67483) | Tropical forest soil microbial communities from Panama analyzed to predict greenhouse gas emissions - Panama Soil Plot 36 (version 2) | ecosystem: Environmental > Terrestrial > Soil >... | reverse complement strand
GTCCACAGCGGCACCGGCCTCGACGGCTGGTCGCAGAAGCTGCTGACCGGCGGCCAGGCCCCCAGCGTCGTGGTGGATGCCAGCCGCGGGCTGGATCTCATCCGATCGGGCGGCGTGGTCGATCCCCACGCGTGGCTCGATCCCAGTCTCGCGCGCGCGCAGGTGGAGGCGATCGAGGCCGGGCTCGCGCAAGCCGATCCGGCCGGCCGCGAGATCTACGCGGCCAATGCCCGTGCGTACGCCGCCCGGCTCGGAGCCCTCGATCAGGCGTTCAGCGCGGGCCTCCAGGACTGCGCCCGGCGCGACATGGTGACCGCGCACGCGGCATTCGGCTACCTGGCCCGACGGTATCGACTGACCGAATTGCCGGTGATGGGCCTGAGCCCGGAGGCCGAGCCGAGCCCGGCGGACATGGCCGCGCTCGTGAAGCGGGCGCGCGGGCTCAAGGTGACCCACATCTTCTACGAGCCGCTGGTCAGCCCGCGCGTCGCCGAGACGCTCGGCCGCGAGATCGGCGCCCGGCCGCTGCCGCTGAATCCCGTCGAAGGGCTCACGCGACAGGACAGCGAAGCGGGCCTCGGCTACGTCGAGTTGATGCAGACCAACCTCGCCAACCTGCGCACCGCGCTCGGCTGCAGATAGAAGGATCTCCGGCGGCGTGACCCCGCGCATCTGCTTCGTGACGTGCCGGCGCTGGCCCGAGATCTCGGAGAGTGATGGGGTGGCCCAGCGCGCGCTCGAGGCCCGCGGTGCCGTCGTCGAGGGCCGTCCGTGGAACGTGGCCGGGACGGAGTTCGGCGGCTTCGACGCGGTGGTGCTGCGCTCGAACTGGGAATATCACCTGGACCCCGCCGGCTTCCGCTCCTGGCTCGACGGCGTCGAGCGCGCCGGCGCGCGGATCTGGAACACGCCCGACCTGGTCCGCTGGAACCTGAGCAAGCGATATCTGGTTGCCCTGCAGGAGGCCGGCGTGCCCACGGTCCCGACCGCGCTCTTCGATCTCGCCGAGCGACGCGACGGGCTCGCCGCCCTGCTGGCTCGTCACGGCGGGCGCCGCGCGGTGCTCAAGCCGGAGTTCGGGGCCTCCGCGCACGAGACGCGGCTCGTGACCGCGGCGACCGCGCCGGACGTCGCGGCCGAGCTCGCGAGCGGCGTCATCCAGGGATCGGTCCTGATCCAGCCGTTCATCGAGGAGATCGAGACGCGCGGCGAGTGGTCGCTGATCTTCATCGACTCGGTCTTCACCCACGCGGTGCTCAAGCGTCCGGCCGCCGGGGACTTCCGGGTCCAGCCGTGGCTGGGCGGGACGGTCGAATCGGGCCGGCCGCCCGCCGACGCGCTCGCGGCCGCCCGCACCGCGATGGCCGCGCTGCCGCGTCCATCCCTCTACGCGCGCATCGACGGCGTCGAGACGCGCGACGGCTTCCGCATCATGGAGGTCGAGGTCAACGAGCCCGGCCTCTTCTTCACTCACGGACCCCACGGCGCCGAGCGCCTGGCCGCGGCGATCCTCCGCGCGCTCTGACCACCCGCTCCGGCGCGCGCGGCGGCGCGTTGGGAGTGCTATAGTCGCCCGGGTCCCACCATGAGACTCGTCGGCTTTCAGGTGCAGATGTACCGCTGTGTCATGGATTCCACCTGGATTCCGGTCACGCCGCTCACCGTGCTGGTCGGCAAGAACGAATCCGGGAAGACGGCGATCCTGAAGGCCCTGCACAAGCTCAACCCGTTTCATCCGGAGCCGTACCACCTGCGGGAGTGGCCGCGCGGTCATCGGGGCACTCGCTCGCCGGAGCAGGTAGTGTGCACCGCCGAGTTCGAGCTGTCCGCGACCGAGGAAGCCGATCTGCTCAGCCTCCTCGGGTCGCCGGGCCCGCTCAAGCGGCTCAAAGTCACACGAGACTATCGTGGAGCGCTGGCGGTGGTGTTTCCCGCGTCCGGGCTCGCGGACGCGGTGCCGCAGAGCGCGCGCGACTACGTGGTATCGCACCTGCCCACCTTCGTCTTTCTCGACGAGTACGGGATCTTCCGCGGCCACGCGATCCTGAACCAGGTCAAGCAGCGGCGGGACGAGGGCGCGCTGACCGACGAGGACCGCACGTTCCTCACCATTCTCGACGAGGCGGGCCTCGACCTCGATCACGAGACGCAGACGGCGGCTGCCGCGTCGAAGGAGGACCGCCAGTACGATCTCAGCGACGCGGCCGCTACCCTGACCCGCAAGCTCGCCGCCCACTGGACCTCGCGGCGCTACGAGCTGGACTTCCGGGTGGACGGCTTCGAGTTCTTCACCTTCGTGAAGAGCGAGCGCGATCGCGCCCTGACCCGTCTCGAGGAGCGGTCGCGCGGTTTCCAGTGGTTCTTCTCCTTCGACCTGATGCTGATGCACGAGACGCGGGGACGGCTGAAGGAGTGCGTGATCCTGCTGGACGAGCCAGGTCTCCATCTCCACCCGCAGGCCCAGCGTGACCTGCTGGAGCGGCTCGCCTGCTACGCCGAAACCAACACCTTGATCTACACGACGCACTTGCCCTTCATGGTCGACCTGAAGCGGCCGGAGGGTATTCGCGTCATCGGCGAATCGGACGCGGGCGCGGTGGTGTCAGAGGACCTGGGCAAGAGCGAGCCGGAGGCGAAGGCGGTGCTGCAGGCGGCGCTGGGTATCCAGGGCCGCCTCGGCCGCCCGGTGGCCGAGCGCAACCTGGTGGTGGAAGGCGCCGACGACTACTGGTTCCTCACCGCGCTGTCCAATTTGATGATCCGCTCCGGATTGGTCGGGCTCCCCCCCGACGTGATGATCAGCGCGGCGGGCTCGCCGTCGGAGGTCACCGCCCTGGCCGCCTTCCTGGCCGGACAGCACCTGCAGGTGGTGGCCCTCTACGACAGCGACGCGACGGGCACTGCGGCGAAGGACGAGCTCGTCAACGACTGGCTGGCCCGATACCGCGGCGGCAAGGCGGCCGCGTTGAGCGTGGGGCCGGCCATGAAGGTCATGGGCCGCGAGGTGTCCGTCGAAGATGTGTTCCCCGAAGACTTCTACCTCAAGCACGTCCTCGAGGTCTACAAGCAGCCGCTCGCCGGCGCGGGGATGACCGCGATCACGCTGCCCGCCGGCAACCAGATGGCGAAGCGGGTCGAGGCTTTCTTCCACGGGGTCGGGGTGCCGTTCAACCGGAGCGCGGTGGCGCGCCGCATCTGCGAGGAGATCAATCGGATGCGATCGACCGATCACCTGCCCACGTCCTCGAAGCCGAAGGTCGAGGCGCTGATCGCGGCGATCAACAAGGCCCTGGAATAGCAGACCGAGTGGGTACAATGTGGAGGCCATGGACCCGATCCTCGTCGCCCGCTGGCGGGCATTCTGCCTCGTCATGCTGGGCGCCTTCCTGGGGATGAGCGTGGGGGTGTACACGATCGGCCTGCTGCCGGGCGACGGAATCCTGCATCGCGAGGTGCTCCTGGCCCGCGGCACGTTGGCCCACGCGATCGCCCGCTGGACGAATCACGGCGGCCGGTGGGAATTCCTCGGACCCGCCATGATCGCGCTGCTCGCGTGGTCGCCGATCGCGCGCCGTCGCTGGTGGCTCTGGTGCGGAATCATCCCGCTCTCCGGCGCGGTCGAGCAGCTGTTCAAGCTCCTGGTGGGCCGGCCGCGCCCGCGAGGCGTCAACTGGGGATTCCCCAGCGGGCACGTCACCGCGGTCGCCACGTTCGTGGTGCTGATGCTCTACGTGCTGTCACGCGAGCGCGTGTCACCGCCGGTGCGGCTGGGCCTGCTCGCGGTCTCGATCGTCCTCGTGGGATCGGTCGGTTACGCGCGCATCATCCTCAACGCACACTGGCCCTCCGACGTTCTCGGCGGCGTCTTCCTGGGCGGTGGCTGCGCCGCGGCCGCCGCATGGTGGGACGCCGCGCATCCCGCCGACCATCCCCAGCCCCGGGAGGCGGTCCGCGACACCGTCCGGATCGGCAGCTAGCATGCGCTCCTTCGTCGAGTTGGAGGACGTCGACTTCGCCTACGGCGCCACGCCGGTGCTCGAGCGCATCAACCTCACCGTCGAGCCCGGCGACTTCCTCGGCATCATCGGGCCCAACGGCTCGGGCAAGACGACCCTGCTGCGCATCGTGCTCGGGCTCCTGTCGCCATCTCGCGGCTCGGTGCGGCTCTTCGGCCATGCCCCCGCCGCCTTCCGGCAGTGGGGACGCCTCGGCTACGTTCCCCAGAAGGCCACGCTCGATCCGGCCCTGCCGGTGACGGTGCGCGAGGTGGTGGCCACCGGCCTCTTGCCGTCGCTCGGCCTCTTCGCGCGGATCGGCGCGGCGGAGCGGCAGCGCATCGGCGAGGTCCTGGCTCAGGTGGGCATGGAGAGCCACGGCTCGGCGCGCATCGGCGCGCTCTCGACCGGCCAGCAGCAGCGCGTGCTGATCGCCCGCGCGCTCGTGTCCAAGCCCGAATTGCTGATCCTGGACGAGCCGACCGGCGGGGTGGACCCGGAGGCCCAGACGAGCTTCTACGCGCTGCTGCACCATCTCAACCGCGAGCGCGACGTCACCCTGATCCTGGTCAGCCACGACATCGGCGTGGTGGCCAAGGAGGTCACCAAGCTCGCCTGCCTGAACCGCCGGCTGGTCTTCCACGGGCGCCCAGGCGATTTCCTCGGCGACGCCGCCCTCGCCGCCCTCTACGGTCCCGCGGTGCGCGTGGTGAGCCACGACCACTAGCCCCATGCCCGAGTTCCTCCAGTACGGCTTCATGCACCGGGCGTTCGCGGCGGGCGCGGTCACCGCGCTGATCTGTCCGGTCATCGGGGTCTTCCTGATCCCGCGCCGGCTCTCGCTCATCGCGGACACGCTGTCCCACGTGGCCCTGGCCGGAGTGGCCCTGGGCCTGGTGGTCGGCATCTCGCCGGTGCTGGGCGCGCTGCTGGTGACCCTCGCGGGCGCGGTGGGCATGGAGCGGCTGCGCGCGCGGGGCGTGCTGCAGGGCGACGCGGCGCTCGCGGTGTTCCTCTCGGGCGGCTTCGCGGTGGCGGTGGTGCTCATCAGCCTGGCGCGCGGCTTCAACGCCGATCTCTTCGCGATCCTGTTCGGGAGCATCCTCACCGTGACCACCGGCGACGTGTGGCTCATCCTCGCGTTGGGAGCCACCGTGACCTTGGCGATCGGCGGCTTCTACCGGCAGCTGCTCGCCATCACGCTCAACGAGGACCTGGCCCGGACCAGCGGGGTCCCGGTCGGGGCGCTGAACTTGCTGCTGACCCTCCTCACCGCGCTGACCACGGTGGTGGCCATGCGGATGGTGGGCGTGCTGCTCGTCTCCGCGATGATCGTGATCCCGGCGCTGACCGGCTTCGCGCTGGGTCGGAGCTTTCACACCGCGACCGCGGTCGCGATCGGCGTGGCGCTGCTCTCGATGACGGGCGGCCTGATCGCGGCGTACTATCTGCGCCTGGCCGCCGGCGGCGCGGTGGTGCTGACCGCCCTGCTCCTGTTCGCGGCCGCCTCGCTCGTCCGCCGCCGGGCGCCGGCCATCGCGCGCGAGGCGGTGCCGTGATCCGCGCCCGCGCCGCCGTGCTGGCCGCCGCCCTCGTGCTGACGGTCACCGCCGTCGGCGCCGCGCAGGGGCCCGCCTCGAAGAGCGCGGCACCCCCGAGCCCGGAGTGCGCGCGCTGGCGCGACGCCTTCGCCTCGATGCCGCTCCGCATGGTCTCGATCCAGGTGGGCAATCGCACCATCGCGCTGCGCGTGAAGGCCGCCGAGACCAGCGAGCGCCAGGCCGCCGGGTTCCAGTGCGCGACGCCCGAGGAGATCCGCCGCTACCTGATCCTGTTCGAATTCGGGAACGAGATCCTCACCCAGTTCCACATGCAGAACGTCCCGGCCGCGCTCGACATCGCCTTCGCCAAGGGCGACGGGAAGATCTTCGCGATCATGAAGATGGACCCGAGCCCCACCGAGCTGTACGGCCCCCTCGGCCCGTTTCGCTACGCCATCGAGGCGCACGCAGGCTTCTTCGCGAGCCAGGGCATCCGCCAGGGAGAGGCGAGGCTGGTGATTCCACCGGCCCGCTGAGCGCGCCCGATGCACGGCCGGCACACCCACGGCTCCCTGCACAAGCGGCGCCTGCTGGCCGTGTTCTGCCTCACCGCCGGCTTCCTCGTGATCGAGGCGGCGGTAGGTCTCTGGACCGGCAGCCTCTCGCTCCTCGCCGACGCGACCCACATGCTGGTCGACGCGGGCGGCGTCCTGCTGAGCCTCCTCGCGGTGTGGTTCGCGGAGCGGCCCGCCACCCCGGCCAAGACCTACGGGTACTATCGCGTCGAGATCCTCGCCGCGCTGGTCAACGGCGTGGTGTTGTGCGTGATGGCCATCGCGATCCTGGTGGCCACGTACGAGCGCATGTGGCAGCCGCCGGTGGTGCCGGGCGGCCCGATCCTGGCGGTGGCGGTGCTGGGGCTCGCGGTGAACCTGCTGAGCCTCTGGTTCCTGCACGCCGGCGCGCACGCGAGCCTGAACGTGCGCAGCGCCTACCTCGAGGTCCTGGGCGATGCGGTCAGCTCGGCCATCGTGATCGCGGCCGGCGCGATCATCCTGCTCACCGGGTGGGTGTGGGTGGATCTCATCGCGGGCGCGCTGATCGCCTTGTTCATCCTGCCCCGCACCTGGGCGCTGCTGCGCCAGACCGTCAACATCCTGCTGGAGGGGGCCCCCGCCCATCTCGACGTCCGTCAAATCGAGGACGCGATGGCCGCGGCGCCCGCGGTGCGACGCGTCCACGACCTGCACGTCTGGACGCTGACCTCGGGCCGCGAGGCGATGAGCGCGCACGTGGTCGTCGAAAGCGGCGCGCCCGCCGACAAGATCCTCGAAGAGCTACACGTCATCCTCCACGCCAGATTCGGCATCGATCACACCACGATCCAGATCGAGACCGAGCCAGCCCCTCTCATCCAGATCACTCCCCGGGCCGGCTAGGTGCTGCCCGCAACTCAGGAGATCTCGACCATGAAGACCGTGCTGATGATCGTCCTCGCCATCCTCACCCTGGCATGTCCGGCGGCCGCCCAGGACGACCGCGTGACCGTCGAGCTTGCGAACCCGCAGAAGTTCACGGACTTCAAGACGAGCTGCGTGGCCCGGCCCGCCGACGTCACCGCGCTCGCCGCCCAGCTGGAGCGCTATCTCAAGACCGCGGCCACCCGTCTGCTTCCCGATGGACAACGGATGGAGATCACGGTGACCAACATCGACATGGCGGGCGACATCGAGGTCTGGCGCAACCCGTTCTTCTGCGACCTGCGGACCATGAAGGACGTCTACCCGCCGCGCATCGACCTCACGTTCCGCGTCCTGGACGCGGAGGGCAAGGAGCTGCGGAGCGGCACGCGCCAGCTGGTGGACGTCAACTACCTGGACCGCTCCGCGCCCTCGGGCATCGATCAGCTGCGCTTCGAGAAGTACCTGCTCTCCGACTGGCTGCAGCGCGAGCTGGGGCCGCGGGCCGGGTCGTGAGCCGCCGGCGCGGTGAGAGCTGAGGCGCGCCCGTGCAGCGCAGCGACGCGCGCATCCTGACCACCCACGTTGGCAGTCTCCCGCGGGCGCCCGCCCTGCGGGAGCTGCTCGTCCGGCGCGACCGCGGCGAGCCGGTGGACGCCGCCGCGCTCGACCGCGAGGCCGCCGCCGGGGTGGAGCGCGTGGTGGCGGGCCAGCTCGACGCGGGCATCGACGTCATCAACAACGGCGAGCAGCCGCGCGCCGGCTTCTCCACCTACGTGGCCGGGCGCATGCGGGGCTTCGGCGGCACGAGCCGCCGACAGCTCGCGCGCGACCTGATCGATTTCCCCGACTACGCCGAGATGCTGGCCCGGCGGCGGCGCGACGCCGCCCGCATCGCGGACGCCCCCCAGGCCATCGCGGAGATCGAGTACGCCGACCTGGGCCCCGCCGCCGCGGAGTGCGACGGGTTCATGAACGCGACCGAAGGCCGGGCCGGGCGGTTCGTCGAGCGCTTCATGACCGCCGCGTCCCCGGGAGTGATCGCCACCATCCTGCTCTCCGCCCACTACCGCTCGCACGAAGAGTACGTGATGGCGCTGGCCGGCGAGATGCGGAAGGAGTACCAGCTGATCCACCAGCGCGGTCTGCTCCTGCAGGTGGACTGCCCGGACCTGGCCATGGAGCGCGCCCGCTTCTTCCAGCACGACTCGCTCGATCGTTTCGTCCAGATGGTCGACCTGCACGTGAGCGCGATCAACCAGGCCACCGCGGGGATCCCGGCCGACCGCATCCGGCTCCACCTCTGCTGGGGCAACTACGACGGCCCGCACACCCACGACGTGCCGCTGGAGGCGGTCCTGCCCGTCATCCTGAAGGCGCGCGTGGGCGCGCTCTCGCTGCCCCTGGCCAACCCGCGCCACCAGCACGAGTACCGGGTGCTGAAGCAGCACCGGCTGCCCGCCTCCATGTTGCTCCTGCCCGGCGTCGTCGACACCACCACCAACTACGTCGAGCATCCCGAGGTGGTGGCCGACCGCATCGTGGCAGCGGTGGACGCGGTCGGCGACCGCACGCGGGTGATCGCCTCGACCGACTGCGGCTTCGGCACCTTCGCGGGCTCCGAGATGGTGGCCCACTCGGTGGTGTGGGCCAAGCTCGCCGCCCTCAGTGAGGGCGCCTCCCTCGCCAGCCGCCGGCTCTGGTCCTGACGGTCAGGCGGTCGGGCGGGTGACCGCGGACCGGGCGGTCACGATCTGGCTGCGCGCGACCAGGCGCGCCCCCACGATCGCCCCGACGTAGATCATCAGCGCGTCGGTGACCGCGGGCGTGTGGACGGGCTGGAGGACCTGGGCCGCTTCCAGGAGCGCGCCGAGGAGGAGGACCAGCAGGAGCCGCGGCCGGGGCCACGCGTGGCGCATGGCCGCGCCCACCAGCGCGCCCAGCCCGACCTTCTTGGCCAGATCGAAGAGAGCCGACTGCACGTCCGCGCCGTAGTACGAGGTGAACGGCACCCACTCGATGCGGGCGATCCGTCCGGGCAGCGCCTGCGGCGAGGCGATGACCGTGAAGGGCGTCAATTCCTCGTACACCAGCAGCGCGACCGCGCCCGCGACGAGCAGCGCGGAGCCGTGCTCGCGGACGATCCGCCGCCGAGCCATCGCCGGCAGCACGGTGACGCCGAGCAAGCCGCCCGCCGCCGCGAGCAGGATGTTGTCGACGTTCGGGGCCCGTCCGACGATCATGAGCTTGCCGCCCTCCAGGCCGATCGCGAGCAGCGTGGTGCCGATCCACGAAAGAAGACCGGCCGCGCGGACCGGCACACCTCGAAGCGCCGCCCGCGCGAGGACGGCGGCGGCCGCGTACGCGAAGGCCTTTTCGACCACCAGGTCCGGCCAGAAGGCGCGGCCGAGACTGCCGAGCGGTCGCCACGTGCCGGCCTTCAGGTTCTCCCAGACCGTGGAGACGTCGAGCGTGACCGCGAACGGATAGAGCGCGTCGGCGGCGAGGACGGCCACGACCACGAGGAGGCCGGCCAGCGCGGGCCGGCGATGCAGCGCGTCGGCGAGACGCGGGCCGGCCGGCCGCTCCGAGCCGGCCAGCAGCGCGTGGGTGACGACGGCGGCGCCGATGCTGCCGATCACCTGCGCGATCACGTCGATGAGCGAGGGGGTGCGCCCGGGGAGATAGATCTGAGCGATCTCCACCGCGGACGCGAGCGCCGTGTCCAGCCCGACCACCGCGACGACGCGCGTGAAGAAGCCGGTCCCGGCGAGCCCGCAGCAGATCAACAGGATCCCGACCGGCGCCCCCAGCAGTATGTTGGAGACCAGGTCGGGCAGCGACACCAGCCGGCGGCCACTCGCGTCGTGCAGGCGCGGTAGCGGCGAGTCCAGGAGGCGCTGCAGCGCGTGGGGGTCGTACGTGAAGTTGAACGGGAAGAAGGAGCCGTAGGCCACGAAGACGACGTAGACTACCAGCAGCGCCACCGGGAGTCGACGAGCGGTCACGGGCCCGCAGCGTAGCGCAGCGCACCGCGAGTTCACAAGACGGAAGGCATCGACGGATGACGCCGGAGCGATTCGCCAGCGGCATGACCTTCGACGAGTACGTGCGATTCTGCGGATCGTCCGCGAACCTGGCTCGCGAGGGCTTCGACATCCGCCGGTTCAGCCTGGTGCGCCCGCGGCTCGACTGGAGCGGATACCTGCGCGAGCGGTACGA
>Ga0066905_100000673_pt1 | contig 10230 bp, 10 predicted proteins | sample PanSoiMetaPlot36_FD_67483 | JGI IMG/M metagenome (GOLD analysis project Ga0066905, IMG submission 67483) | Tropical forest soil microbial communities from Panama analyzed to predict greenhouse gas emissions - Panama Soil Plot 36 (version 2) | ecosystem: Environmental > Terrestrial > Soil >... | reverse complement strand
ACCCACCGTTCTCGGTTCATGAAACCTGGTGCTCGGCCCGAAACTGCCGGTGATCTGCCGGACGATCTGCCTTGTCGCGGCATGAGGCGGTATTTCATCCTCGCTGGAGACACGCGCTTGACGATGAGCCCCGTCGCGTACCAGCGAATTCGATCGGAGGATCCGTGGACATTGTGAAGTCGAAGGACGGAACCACGATTGCGTTCGACCGTGTCGGTGAGGGTCCGCCGGCTGTGCTGGTGGGTGGAGCGTTCCAGCATCGTGCCTTCGACCGCCGGACTGAAGAGCTGGCCCGACTGCTGGCGGAGCGGTTCACCGTTTTCCACTACGACCGCCGCGGCCGGGGGGACAGCGGGGACACGCCGCCTTACGCGGTGGAACGCGAGATCGAGGATTTGGACATGCTGATCAACGAGGCCGGCGGGTCAGCCGCGGTGTACGGCGAGTCCTCTGGTGGGAACCTCGTCCTCGAAGCAGCAGCACGCGGGCTCGGCATCCACCGCATCGCCGTGTGGGAGGCGAACATCTTGGTCGACGGCAGCCGTCCACAGCTGCCGGCGGACTATGTGCGGCGACTCACCGAGCTGGCGGCTGCCGGACCGAGGAGTGACGCGGTCTCGTACTTCCTCATCACCGCGGTTGGCCTCCCCGCCGAGTACATTGCACCGATGCGTGAGAGCCCCATGTGGGCGGGCATGGAGGCAGTCGCGCACACCCTTGCCTACGACGGCGCCGTTGTCGCCGACAGCATGTCCGGCAGTCCCACCGCAGCCGAGCGATGGGCGTCGGTCTCAGTGCCCATCCTCGTACTCGACGGCGGCCAGACGCCCTGGATGACCAGCGGCGCGGATGCGCTTGCCAACGCGCTCCCGGGCGCGGAGCGCCGCACCCTCGCCGGCCAGGAGCACGGCGTTGCGGCCGCGGCGGTCGCCCCCGCCCTCACCGAGTTCTTCAGCAGCTGACCGCGGTACGGGTTTATCGGTACGGGCGCGCGTACCTTCCGAACCACACGTTCGACCCGGTGAACTACCGGGTGGGTGATGTGCTGGCGCCACGGGATAGGCCGCGGAACACCGGGTCTTCTGACCGGGCGACGCATTCGGGCATAGGCAGGGTGACCAGCGCCTTTTCTGACTTGTCCGGATGGTAGTTCGGCCGAACGGCGACGCGGTGTGTACATTTCCGCCATGCGCACAGAGCGGCATCAATGAGAACGCGAGTGATTCGGTGACCGCCTACGTCAGGTGGGCGAGCTCCTCCCAATCCGGCACGCTGGCCGCTAGTCCTCGACTCAAGGAATCCACACTTGGTCAGCAACAACGGCAACGCACCATTCAGCACGCGCTACTGACAACCAATGCGGCGGCAGCGTCGTGAGTGATCCGTCGGTCTTTGTCACCACGTTTCTCGCTTCGGCTGTCGAGGTCATCGAGATGGTGCTCATCATCGTCGGGGTGGGCAGCGTGCGGGGATGGCGCTCGACCTGGCTGGGCGCCGGTGCCGGGCTGGCCGTCCTCGCGGTGCTGGTCGCGGTGTTCGGGACGGCACTGCAGGCGGTGCCGATCGACACGCTACGGCTGGTCATCGGGTCCCTGCTGCTGGTGTTCGGGCTGCAATGGCTGCGCAAGGGCATCCGGCGGGTCGCCGCCAACGGCTTTCGAGGGATGGGTGACTGGTCGGCGTCAGCCGAGGGGGTCCCCGCTACGGGGGTGGACTGGACCGCGTTCACCCTCGCGTTCAAGGGGGTGCTGCTGGAGGGCCTGGAAGTCGCGTTCATCGTGGTCAGCTTCGGCCTGACCGCCGAGGCATTGCCTAGCGCGGTACTGGGTGCGGCCGCCGCCTTCCTGGTCATCGGCCTGGCCGGGGTGGCCACCCACGGCATCGTCCAGCGCATCCCCCGCAGCGCGCTGCAGCTCCTGGTCGGCACCCTCCTGTCGGCGTTCGGCACCTTCTGGGCGGTCGAAGGGCTCGACGTGGCCTGGCCAGGCGACGAGCTCGCAATCCTCGCCCTGGTCGGCTGGTACGGCCTTGCCGCGGCCGGCTACACGGTGCTCTTGCGCCGCCGCGCCCACCCGCTCCTCGCCCAGGCCTCGGAGGGGTGACCATGATCTTGCTGCGGTGGCTCGCTGGCTTCGGCCGGTTCTGGTACGACTTCATCATCGGCGACGACTGGACCATCGCCGCCACCGTCGCCACCGCACTAGTCGCCACCTGGCTCCTCCACCGCGCCGGCCACGACGCCTGGTGGCTACTCCCCCTCGCCGTCGTCATCGAGGTCGGACTCAGTCTCCGCAGCGACTGAGCCGCCGTGTGCGATGATCGATTCGGTGGATCCTGCCCAGTCCGGGAAGCTACCCGACGGTGGAACGGTTTGCCCGTACACACCCCGTTGACCGGATCCGTGGTCATCGCCGGCCCCAGGAACTGGAGCACCGCGGTACGTCCGATACGGCCATCATCCACCGGGAGGCGATCATGGCGGTGAATGCCCACGCAGGAGCCGAGCAGACACCCACACCCGCGCAAGCGAATGTGCCAGATAGCGCCGCGATGGGACATCTGCGCTCCGACCTGAAAATGGCGTCGGTGATCGCCGCTGCGCAGGACGCGGATCTGTTCGAGTGGGAGCGGTCTCGCCCATGGCACTCGCCCTTTCAGTCGCTGGCACGCGCGATCGCCGGTCAGCAGATCTCGACCTACGCGGCCGCGGCGATCTACGGAAGGCTGGTCACGCTTGCGGGCGACCCGCTCACCCCGGCGGGAGTGCTGGCGCACTCACCGGAGGAGCTGCGCACCGTTGGGCTGTCCGGCCGCAAGATCGTCTATATTCGCGATCTCGCCGAGCGGGCCAGCGACGGGCGGCTTGAGCTGGATCGGCTAGACGAGCTATCCGACGACGAGGTCCGCGCGCAATTGGTCGCCGTTGCGGGGATCGGGCAGTGGTCGGCCGACATGTTTCTGCTCTTCGAACTGCACCGGCCAGACGTGTTTCCAGCGGGTGACCTCGGACTCCGCAAGGCAATCCAGATGCTGGACGGGCTTGACCGTCCGCCCACCGAGAAGAACGCCGCAGCGCGCGCCGAACGATGGAGCCCGTATCGCTCGCTCGCCACCAGGTACCTCTTCTGGTGGCTCCGCCAGGCGCGTACCCCCGCTGTCTAACAGCCGGGACGTTCGACGGCCCGAGACGAGCACGCGAGTACGGCAACGGGCTGGCCGCTGCTCCTTTGGTCTGTTAAGACGGCGGCAAGTCACAACGCTGATGAACGCCACGGGAATCGGGCGACACGCCAGAAGGTCACCGAGCGGTGCCCCAGGCGGGAGTCGAACCCGCTATCTGCCGCTTTAGAGGCGGCTGCCCTGCCGTCGAGCCTCTGGGGCTAGCTGATCGTGACGGCGCCGGACAGAGCGGCCGGCGCCGTCCGACCGTCATCAGGCTGCGTCCGGATCGTCGATCCGGTCTCGCAGCTGGGCGTTCGCGATCCCGTCCCGCGCGGAGCGGTACTCCGCCGCCGTCAGAGATCTGCCGAGGCCGTCGAGGGTACGTAGCACGAACCGTTGGGTCACTACCCGACGGTTCAGCTGGTCAAGCGCGGCGGCCTGTCGCCAGACCTTCCGCTGCAGCCAGCGGGTCGCCTTCGGCATGTCGCCCTCTAGCTGGGCGCGCAGGGCATCCCGCTCGGCAGTCACCTCGACCAGTTGGGCGCGCAGGTCCGCGGCCAACGTGTCGGTAAGAGCGGTCATCGTCTCACCTCCCTTCGATCGCCATCGAGAGCGAGTGGGAGATGAGAGACCAACCGGTGAGCCCTAGGCTCCAGTGCGGCCGCGGTGAGGCAGCCGCCGAGATTCGGTTCGTGGAACCGAACCACCAGGAGGCCGGCGGCCTCAACGTCGTCGCATAGCCATCCGAGAGTTAGCTCGTCCGGTGCAGCCAGCAGGACCACGACGTTCGTGGCCAGATGCCAGTCGAGGACACGGCGGGGGTGCGCAACCGCAAATTCGAGCGTGGCGTGAATTGCTTGACAGGCCTGGACGGCGGGCGATAGGTCGCCGCGGACAACCACGTAAAAACGTGGGATTGGGCCCTAGTGATGCAGCACGAAAAGAGTCTATCGGCTGCGGCACGCCCACCGGGATCCGTCGCGCCTCTTACCTGTCGTGGCCATGCGGCTCGATTTTTTGACTACCCGCAAGATGTCGCCTGACCTGGTCCTTAACACAGCACGACCACGGAGGCAACGTGGGTGCAATCGAATCTATGCGATCAAGCTCAGGTGGTGGTCGCCGTTCCACGAGTCCGGGTTCCCCCACCCCATGCCAACTCAGGCTTGAGGGCCCAGCGGCAGGCTCCACGTCGATCGCCGCACCAGGCTTGTGGATAGTCTCAAGATGAGTTAGTCTCCTATTGAGTTTAACAGGGAGGAACCGTGAATGGGCCAATGGACCGCGAGGAGGATGCTGCTGTCGTCGGCTACGACCCGCGCGCCTATCCGCCCGTCGCGGTCACCGTCGATGTCGTGGCGTTGACCATTCGCGATCGACTACTCAATGTCCTGTTGGTCCAACGCGGGGAGGAGCCGTTCGCCGGTCGCTGGGCACTGCCCGGCGGGTTCATCAAGGTTCACAAAGATTCCACCGGGGCCCGACGGGAGGAGTCCCTGGAGCAGGCCGCCGTGCGCGAACTCGGCGAGGAGACCGGGCTGATCGCCGACGCGGGCAATCCCGATGAAGGCATCCGAGCTTTGGGCCGGATACACCTGGAGCAGCTCGCGACGTATGGTGACCCCGATCGTGACCCGCGCATGCGGGTGGTGACGGTTGCATATCTGGCCTTCGCACCCGATCTGCCAGACCCCCGAGCCGGTTCCGACGCCACCGCTGCGGCATGGGTACCGGTCGGTGACCTAGGACTGCCCGACCCCGCCGAGGTCGCCACCGTACGCCAGATTAACCAGCATCGCGGGACGACGAACCGGTTGGCGTTCGACCATGCGCAGATCTTGTTTGACGGGTTGGAGCGGGCGCGGGCCAAGCTGGAGTACACGTCGCTCGCGAGTGCGTTCGTCGGTGACATCTTCACGATCGGCGAGCTGCGAGAGGTATACGAGTCGGTCTGGGGTGAGGTGCTGCACGCGCCGAACTTCCGCCGCAAGGTCCTTTCGGTGCCCGGATTCGTCGAGTCGGTCGGGGCGACCACCCCACGTGGCGGACCGCGGGGCGGACCGCGGGCGCAGCTCTATCGAGCCGGCGACGCCCGGTTGCTGCACCCCCCGCTGCTGCGGACCACGACCGAGGAGCAAGTCCGATGAGGGTCGCTGCAGGCCCGATCACGGACTTCGCCGCGGCCGCGAACGTGCTGGACAGGGCGAGCGATCCGCGTGATGTGTTCGGTCCACTGCCTCCCGACGGCGACCTGAGCGCGGCCCTACGCACATATCGGCGGCTTGCCCGTCTCGTCCATCCCGACCTTGCTCCGGACCGTCGTCGGGCTGAGCACCTGTTCATCCATCTCGGGTGCCTGCACGAGCAATACATGCAGCTCGCGCACACCGGCGGCAGGTTGGTCGTTCGCACCGGAGGCGGTCCGTTGACAGTCGGCCCGCTCCTAGCGCAAGGGGACGTGACGAATGTTTACAGCGCGGAGCTCCGGGGCCGCTCAGTCGCGTGGAAGGTGGCCCGGCACCCGCGGGACAACGACCTCCTCGAGAACGAGGCACACGGCCTGCGTCGCCTCGCGGCCGAGGGCGATCCTCGGTTCGCGGCGTACGTACCGGTCCTCCTCGACGCGCCAATCCATCGGGACAGCCACACAGACATCGTCCGGCGCACAACCGTGCTCGAGCGGCTCGACGGTTTCGTGACGCTGGGTCATGTCTCCAATGCCTTCGTTCGGGGGCTGAATCCGCGTGACGCGGCGTGGATGTGGCGACGGATGCTGATAGCGCTCGGTTACGCCCACCACACGGGCATCGTGCACGGAGCGGTCGTTCCGGAACATGTCCTGATCGAGCCGGAGCAGCACGGCCTCATGCTCATCGACTGGTGCTACTCGGTCGACACGGCGTCCATCCCCGATGCGCGGATAACAGCGCTGGTGACCGCGCGCAAGTCGATGTACCCACCGGAAGTGGCGGCCCGGATGCCAGCGACGCCGGCAACAGACATCTATATGGCGTCCCGTGTCATCGCGTTGCTTTTGCGTGACCGCGCGCCCCAGCCGATGCGGGCGTTCCTGGCAGGATGCACGAGTCTCAACCCGGGCGCCCGACCTCAGAACGCGTGGGCTTTGCTACTTGAGCTCGACGAACTTCTCAAGCGCCTCTATGGCCCGCGACGGTTTCGACCCTTCCGACTCCCGGATGGCGTGCTTCGCACCGGCCGTCCGGCCCCGACAGAACCCACCGCGGCCGCTGGGCAGTAGCCGGCTGCCGCGCACCACAAGGAGGACTGACATGGGCAGTGGACGTTGGTCGACCAACATCTATGCCGCCGCTGCGGCCTACCGGGCCAGAACCGGTGCTGATCCATTCGATCACGATCATCTGATGCGGACCACGCGAGCGCGCGGGACCTGGGTCGCCCACCCGACCCTCGACCCTTCGGGCGTAACCGTCCGCGAAGCACGCGATTCCGACGAACATCCCGCCAGCCTTCCGATTGCGGTGCTGTTCGACGTCACGGGATCGATGGGTGCCGTTCCTCGCGCCTTGCAGCGGAAGCTTCCACAGCTCTTCGGCCTTCTGCAGCGCAGGGGCTACGTCGAACACCCACAGATTCTCTTCGGCGCGATCGGTGACGCGACCTGTGACGAGGTGCCGCTGCAGGTAGGTCAATTCGAGTCCGACAACCGTATGGACACCCAGCTTGGGAACATCCTGCTCGAAGGCGGTGGTGGCGGACAGAAGACCGAGAGCTACGAACTCGCCGCCTACTTCATGGCTCGCCACACAGCGCTGGACAGCCTCACGAAGCGAGGCAAGCGCGGTTATCTGTTCCTCGTCGGGGACGAAATGAATTACCCGCGGGTGTACGCACGGGGCTCCCACGCCCCGGCTACCGGCTGGGTCAGCGCAGCACGCCGAGGTGTCGCTGAGATCATCGGCGACACGCTGGCCGAGGACATCCCCATCGAGGCGATCTACGCCGAGGTCAAGCGGATGTACGACGTCTACTTCATCCTGCCTGGAGCAGCCTTCTATGGGGGTGACCAACAGGTCCTGGGCCACTGGCGCGGGCTCCTGGGACAGAATGTGATCGAGCTTGATGACCTCGACGCGGTGTGCGAGACCATCGCTCTCGCGGTTGGCCTAGGCGAGAGCGCCATTGATCTAGATAGCGGCCTCGCAGATCTTGCAGACATCGGTTCCGAAGCAGGTGCCTCCGTTGGAAAGGCGCTTGCCACGGTCGGGGCAAACCGCGCAACCGTGACGACCTCGGCCGCACCGCCCGGACTCTCTGACCCGGCCGATAACAGCCGCGCTATAGAACGGATCTAGGAGAAGTCGTGCGGCACACGATCGTCGTCGATCTCGGCTTCGGTGATGCCGGCAAGGGGACCGTCGTCGATTGGCTAGCCAGCCCCGCCGCTGCGGCGGTGGGGCTGGCCGACCCACCGGTCGCGGTCGTCCGCTTCAACGGTGGAGCTCAAGCTGGGCACAATGTCGTGGCCCCTGACGGGCGTCACCACACCTTCGCGCAGTTCGGATCGGCAACGCTCCACGGCATCCCAACGGTTCTTAGCCGGTACATGCTCGTCCAGCCCATTGCGCTCGCGGCCGAGGCAACCGGATTGCGACGGCTCGGAGTGCCCGACCCCTTCGGCCTGCTGAGCGTCGATATCGACGCATTGCTCACCACGCCTTATCACGCGGCCGTCAACCGTGCCTTGGAACGTAGCCGAGGGAACGCGGCACACGGCTCGTGCGGCATGGGCATCGGCGAGACTGTCGCGTACGCCCTCGCGCATCCCGGCGACGCCCCCTGTGTGGGCGATTGCATCGACCGGTCTCTATTGAAGCGACGGTTGGAGTGGCTGCGGGACTGGGCGGACGCCAGATTAGCTGAGCTGTCGCCCGCCGGGGTCGTTCGTCGACTGCCTACAGCCTCCGACCTCGCCGACGCCTATGGCTCGTTCGCCTCCCGAGTGAACTTTAGCGATTCGGCCGCCCTTGGACGCTTGGCGCGGTCCGGTCGACTGATTTTCGAAGGCGCTCAAGGCGTGCTGCTCGACGAGTCGTACGGCTTCCACCCGCACACGACCTGGTCGCGGACGACGTTCGCCAATGCCCTTGAGCTGCTCGGTAGCACCGGTGTCGATGTAGACGATCAGAGGCAGGCGCTCCGGATTGGTGTGTCCAGGACATACGCCACGCGACACGGAGCCGGCCCCTTCGTTACCGAAGACTCTCGACTCAGACCGCTGCTTCAGGAACCCCACAACGGCACCGACCACTGGCAGGGCGCCTTCCGGGTCGGCCACCTCGATCTGGTCGGGCTTCGATACGCCGTGGACTGCTGCGGCGGGATTGACGCCCTCGCGATGACCCACCTGGACCGCGCCGAGGCCCTCGCCCAGACGAATCCAGGTGAACTCAGGGTCGCGCAGGCGTGGGAACTCCCGGAGGACGGCGGGCTGGTGCCTCGACTGCCCGTCGCGCCGGGGCCGCACTCGGCCCACCAGGATGGACAATTGACCGCGCTGGCACGCCAGGCCCGGCCCGTGCTTGTGGAGCAACCGACGGACTGGGCCGGCCTGCTGATGCACGAGCTGGCAGCGCCCATGCTTGTCGAATCCCGCGGCCCTACTTGGGCCGATAAGAGCCGGGCAACCAGGGCACCCTTGGTGGCCTGACCCGTGCGGGGTCATGATGCGCCAGCAGCGTCGCTACCTGGGAACGTTGACAGACCGCCGAGGACCGAATAGGACCGAGAACATAGCTGCGGTAGAGCGGATACGCGGTTCAGTGCCGCGTTGCTCCGCAGCGAACTGGCTTGGAGGAGAGCTCAGGTGGCACGCCGGCTAGCAACTTCTCTTGTGATCGTCCTGTCCTTACTTACCCCAGCGGTCGTGGCCACGTCCGCAGCCGCCGATGTCGCGCCGCCGTGGTGCGGCACCCCCCAGAATGACGCCGCGGGTAATTTGCCCGACGGTACCCACCCAAGCGATCCACCGGGAAGCTTCCCGCATATCCCCTATTACGCCATTCGATGCACGCTCGAGGACCTCGTGGCGAGCAGCCATGGGCGGATGACGATGAAGGTCATCGGTCAGTCGGCGCTCGGGCGCGACATGTTCCTGGTAACGGTGAATGCGATGGACACCGTCCAGCGGCGTCAGGACTTCCAGGCCTGGGAGCAGGTTCGCAAGGTTGCGCTCACCGATCCGGTACGTGGTCAGAACCTGCTGGCTTCATACGGTGACCACGTCAAGGTTCCGCTCTATATCCAGGGAGGAATCCACGGGAACGAGTACGAGGGCGTCGACGCCATCTTCACGACGCTGGACCGGCTCGCGAGCACGCCGTACGGAACCGATCCCGAGGTCGACGCGGTGCTCGACCATACAGTCCTGCTGTTCAATGTCGTTCAGAATCCGGACGGCCGGATTGCCGGCGTCCGCGCCAACGGCAACGGCTTTGATCTCAACCGGGACTTCTTGACGCAGGCCCAATCGGAGACCCGCGCTTCTGTCTCGGTCATGCAGGAGTGGTTGCCGCCGGAGACGCTCGATCTCCACGGGTACGTTACGCCGACACTCGTCGAGGCCACGACCAAGCCGCACAACCCGAGCATCGATTACGACCTCTGGCTCAAGTGGAACCAGCCGAGGATCGACGCGAACCAGGCCGCATTGGGCGCACAGCGCTTCGACATCACTCGGCCCGTCAACCAGTGGTGCTCGGATGCCGAAGCCCCACCAAACGGCATCTGCGACAACGGCCAGCCCGCAGGACCGGCCGAGGCCGAAGGATGGGACGACTGGGGACCGTTCTATACGCCGATGTACTCACAACACACTGGGTTGAACGGCTCGACGGTCGAGATGTGCAACCGGACGGACAACGCCTGTGCCCTACCGGGGATGACACCGGCCGCGTACGGCCGGCTCGGCTCACGCCTGGCCCAGGAGATCGTCGTCTGGTCAAGCCTCCAATTCGACCTGCAGAACAGAAACGCGCTGCTCAACGACGAGCTGGAGCGCTACCGCCGCGGCGTCACCAACGCACCACG
>Ga0066905_100000672_pt1 | contig 10231 bp, 8 predicted proteins | sample PanSoiMetaPlot36_FD_67483 | JGI IMG/M metagenome (GOLD analysis project Ga0066905, IMG submission 67483) | Tropical forest soil microbial communities from Panama analyzed to predict greenhouse gas emissions - Panama Soil Plot 36 (version 2) | ecosystem: Environmental > Terrestrial > Soil >... | reverse complement strand
GGCGACCATGACCGCCTGCTGCCCCCAATCGGGCTTGGCATCCACGCACGGCGGATGGCCGAACACCGTGTCGATGGTGCCGGCAAGGCGATCGACGAGCCAGGCCTCCCGGTAGAAGTTGTACATCGCGAAGGCCCCGCCGGGAGCAAGATGGTCGCGCGCCGCCGCCAGTGCCTGCTCGGTGAACAGGTAGCTCTCCAGGCGAAGCGAGCTGGCCCCAGAGACCAGCGTGAGCGAGTCGGGCAATGCGAAGAGGATCAGGTTGTACTTCGTGTCGGTCCGTTCGAGGAAGGCGCGCCCGTCGTCGACGTGGACCTTGACTCGCGGGTCGCCGTACACGTGGTCCGGATTACGGTCCCTGCCAAGCTGGGCCAACTTTGGGTCGATCTCGACAGCGTCGATGTGGCCTGCACCGTGCCTGAGCGCGATGGCGACGTCAGTCCCGGTTCCCGCGCCGACGATCAGGACTCGGTCGAGGCCGGGGAGCACCGCCTGAGGGGTACTCCCGGCGGGTGGGCGGATGGTCGGCCGGCCGATCCCATCTGCCACTTCCTGAGCCCCAATGCGTTGGTACGGGACTGTGTACTGCGGCTCCTGCTTCTCCCGCCGCTCGGCGAGCGTCACCCGCTGGTGTGGAATGCCGTTCACCGACACCATGAGAGACGTGCCGCCGTCACTCTCGGCGCGGTCATGTGTCGTGATCTTGTAGTACGGCGACCATGTGACGGACAGCCCGTCGCCGGCAAGCGTCGACTCGCCATAAAGCAGAGCCACAAGACCTAACCCGGTGGCGACGGCGATGCCTCGCGCGGGCGGACCAAGGAGAACGAGGAAGAGCCCGCCTACGACGAGCCCCCATACCGCCGATGGCGCCCCAGCGAACGCCAGCCCGGTGAACGCCACGATCCCGATCAAGCTGCCGATGAGGTCGTACCGGTAGGCATCGAGCCGGGGTAGGTGGTGGAAGCACTCCGCGACGAGTTCGCCGGGACCGGCCATGATCGCCGCGATGGCCAGAAAGATCACCGGCAGGGCGACCCATAGCGGCGGCCCACTTGTATCCAGGCTGGTGAAGAAGATCGCGTCGCTGCTCTGGCGGTTGACCACGACGGGGAAGGCGAGGATGAAGCCCACGAGCGCGAGCAAGACCACGGGAGAGTAATACGGTCGTGCGGGCCGACCGGGATCGGTCCTGAGGAATCCAAGACCAATACCAAGGAACGACCCGAGCAGAACGAAGTTCGAGAAATAGCTCAGGTGCAGGACGTTCGCTCCAGTCCACCGGATCAGCGCCAGCTCCAGGAAGAGCATGAGCGTGCTGCTGAGGATGAGACGTAGGCGAACGCTCACACGACCTTCCTTCCGCTTGACGGCGTCCTCAACCTAGCGCCCCGGTAACGAAGTCCCTTGCGCCTGCCAGGTCCCGCAGGCCTGCTTGAGGCCCTACTTGGCGATGTGGCTCGGCGCATCCTGTCGGCCGACACGGTCATTTGGCAAGGCGCGACTTCAGCATCCTCGATCGGACCCAAAAGAAATTGGCGGGGAGGAGGGCCGCCGCCCCTCCTCCCCGCCGACTCCGCGGGCGGGCTCGACTGCTGTGCACCCGAGCTCACCGCCTCGCGGAGGCTAGTGAACCCGCGGGCTCCGCGGGTCGCACTGCCGGTGACGCCCCCTCGTCGTCGCCGGCTAACTCGCCGTCCGCAGGAAGACGCCGATGGCGATCAACACCACGACGACAAGTGCGACGATCACCGCGATGAGCAGGCCATACTCAAGTGCTGACGTGCCCTTCTCGGAACCGCGCCTCCTGCGCATCGACATCCCCGAGTCCTGTAGTGACCTTGCGTAGCTTTCCAGCGGTCTAGACCGGATTCCATAGCGCAGGTGGACGGTGCAGGCTCAACCGTTCGGCGGATAGCCGATCACGAGATGGCAGCGGCCAGCCATCGGCCAGGCGGTCGCTAGGCGGTGCTGCCTGGAGAGAGCAGGCCGAGCCGCATGGCTGTCATCAGGGCCTGCGCACGGTTTTGCGCCCCGAGCTTTTCATACACGTTCGAGATGTGTGTTTTCACCGTCGAGTCACTGATGAACAGTTCCCTCGCGATGCCGGCGACGGCCTTGCCATCCGCAAGCAGCTGGAGGACCTCACGCTCGCGGCTGCTCAGGCGTGGACCGGGCTCGGCGAGCTTGCGATGCATGGCACCGGCGAGTCTCGCTGCGGAGAACGAACGCGGCATGGCCGCCGCATGACGGGCGGCCGCGATGACCTCCTCCGTCCGGGCGTCTTTGGAGACGAATCCCGAGGCACCGGTCTCGAGCGCGGACAGCAGAGCGTTGTCGTCGGCGTACATGGTCAGCACGACGATGCCGAGCATGGGACTTTGCGCCCGCAATCGCCGCACGCCCTCCATGCCGTTCCCATCAGGCAGCCGTAGGTCCATCATGACGACATCCGGCTGATAGGCCGACGCCGCGAGAAGCCCATCGGCGAGCGTGGACGCCTCCGCAACGACGGACAGGTCCGGCTCGCGCTCGAAAGCCCGACGCAGTCCCTCGCGAATCAGTTCGTGATCGTCAACCAGCAAGACCCTGATGGACATCCGTTCCTCGCAAGTCGGGCCACAGGTGCTCGATCACATCCGCGGACCGGGTTGGAGCGAGCGCCACGTCGACCGTCGTTCCTCCAGGTTGTCGGGGCGTCACTGTAAAGCGTGCCCTGATGCGCAGCGCCCGCTCTTTCATGATCTCGAATCCATAGCTGTCTGGACGGAGTTCGCCGATTCCCACGCCGTCATCCTCGACGATTAACCGCGCGCACGGAGGCGCGACCTGCAACGTTACCCAGAGGTTCTGTGCGCCCGCGTGTCGCCGTGCGTTGCCGATGGCTTGCTGCGCGATCCGCAGCAGCTCCGCTTCGATCTGAGCAGGGAGCCTGGTGGGGGATTCGGCGAGGACCAGGTGGACGGTGAGCCGGCTTTCCGTACCGATCGTCCGGACGTACTCGGCCAGTGCCGCACCGAGCCCGCCATGCCGGTCGACGTCACTACGCAGGCTGAAGATCGAGAGTCGCACCTCGTGCATGAGCTCGGTGATTCGGTCCCTAAGCGTGCCAAGGTTCCTGACCACTCGTCCCGCGGCGCCATTGCGTGCCTCCGCAAGCAGGTCGTCCACGTCATAACCGAGCGTTGCGAGTTCCTGTGCGATGCCGTCGTGGATCTCCCTGGACAGTCGTCGGCGTTCCTCTGCGGTTGCCAACTCGCGGATGTCGTCGAAGAGCGCAGCGGTGGCGAGGGGCAACGAGGCGGCATAGACAATGCGGCGAACCGCACTCGCCACCTTCTTCGGGTAGGCATCGGGAGCGTAGGCCTCGAGCGCGACCACGCCCAACGTCCTGGTGCCGAATCGCAGCGGTACGACGAGTGCGCTGCCATGGCCGGTGTGCTCCGCGGCGGCGTCTGCTCTGGGAAGCCGGTTCGGCCGGACGTATTTCGCTCGCGTGGTCCAGGCTTCGGCGAACGGGCCGCTGCGTCGCCGGGCCAGGTCCCAGGTGACTCGCTCGGCGCCGTCATGCGCGAGCGGTACCAGTTGGTCTCCCTCAGCGTTGACGAGGACGGCGGCCTCGTCGTATTTCGCCACGCCACCGATGTCGTCGAGCAGTCCGGAGGCGACGGTCACCGGGTCGAGCGAGCCCGGCAGCTTCGTCGCGACCGCCTGCAGCTGTTCGAGCAGCTTGTGCGCCTGTGCATAGTGAACCGCGGCCGGTCCCGCGGCCCGCATCTGCAGGTTTCTGATCCAGGCACCCACGAGCCCGATGAGTAGAGCGATAAGAACCCACTCGATGACGGGGATGCTGAGGACTGCATTGCCAACTCCCGCCTCGGTGATCTCACCCCCAGCGACCAGCCCAACGACTCCGAAGCCAGCGGTGAGCAGGGCAGAACGCACGCCGCCGGCCAGGCCGGCGGCGAAGACGGGCGCGATGAGGTAGGGGAGTAACGGGCTGTTGTTCCCGCCGGTCGCATGGATCCCGATCGCCCATACCACTGCTTCCACACATCGCAACGCCGCCCCAAAGGGCCAACGTTCGTTATCGACGCTGGCCAGCGCGGCAACTCCCGCGAGGGCGAGCAACCAGCCGACGCTATTGGGCTCGTCGACAATGAGCGTGAGCACGACGGCGACCGCGAGGAGCACGGCGCGCAACGCAAGTGCCGGCCATCGCGTGGGCGTTGGGCGAGCACGGCCGGTCACAATGGATAACGGTGGCACATTTTGCGCTGTTTGTGGCGACGATCAGGCAAAAGAGAATGGTCTCGCCACAAGACGTGAGGGCGCGTTCTCAAAGAGTTATAGAACGATCTCCCTTTGCCGTCCGCGGCCGCATCTGTGGACAGTCCTTGGCCTTCGCGTCATGACGAGCCTGGGGCCGTCCTAGCCCTCCGCGCTACGCGGTTTCCTCGGTATTCGTGCGTACGCCAGACCCGTTGCGAACCACCGGGACCGAGCCCGGCGAGCCCGTTCCGGGTGCGCGCTATGCGTAGAGGGCGTCGATGTCGGAGGCGAATTCCTTCTCGATGATCGCGCGCCGCAGCTTCAATGAAGGGGTCAGCTGCCCGGCCTCCTCGGTGAAATCGTCGGGCAGTATCCGGAATCGCTTGATCGACTCAGCACGCGAAACCGCCTGGTTCGCCTCGGCAATGGCGGCATCGATCTCTGACCGCAGGTCTTGGTCCTCGGTGGCGTCGGCGATCTGCAGGTCCGCGGGCTTACCGTGTTGCGTTCGCCACGCCGGAAAGAACTCGGGGTCGATGGTGATCAATGCCGCGATGTATGGCCGTTTATCGCCGACCACGAGGGTCTGACTGATCAGGGGATGGGTGCGCAGCCGATCCTCGAGAACGGCCGGCACGACGTTCTTGCCCCCGGCCGTGACAATGACCTCCTTCTTTCTGCCGGTGATCGAGAGATTGCCGTCATCGTCGAGTTCACCCAGGTCGCCGGTGTGGAACCAGCCATCGAGGAGAGCCTCTGCGGTTGCCTCCGGGTTCCTCCAGTACCCGAGCATCACCTGGCCGCCGCGGATGAGGATCTCGCCGTCCGCCCCGATACGGATGGTCGTACCTGGCAGTGGCTGGCCCACTGTGCCGATCTTGATCGCGGCCGGCGGATTGGCGGTCGCGGCGGCCGTAGTCTCTGTGAGGCCATATCCCTCGAGCACGGTGAGCCCCGCACCGCGAAAGAAGTGGGACAGGTGCTCGCTCAGCGGAGCACCCCCGGAGATGGCGTATTCGATCCGGCCGCCGAGTGAAGCGCGCAGCTTCCGATATACCAGGCGCTCGAACACAGCATGCTGGGCGCGGACCAGCGGCGGCACCGAGCCGCGCTGCTGAGCCTCGCTGTAGGCGGTGGCCGCCGCTACGGATCGGTCGAAGATGCGCCCTTTCATCGTGCTGCCCGAATGCGCGCGCAACGCCGCAGTGTTATAGACCTTCTCGAACACCCGGGGCACGGCGAGGATGAACGTGGGCTTGAAGCTGCCGAGATCGGGGACGAGCGATCGCACCTCTGGGCTATGGGCAAGCTTCGCACCTGCCATTACGGCCCCAATCTCGATGATCCGGGCGAAGACGTGGGCAAGCGGGAGAAACAGCAGCGTGCTCGCCCCTGGGGTGAACAAAACGTCGAGCATCCGCACGGCGTTTCCCAACTCGGCCAGGAAGTTGCCGTGGGTCAGCTCGCACCCCTTCGGGCGGCCGGTGGTGCCCGACGTATAGATGAGAGTGGCCACACTGTCCGGTCCAATAGCGGCACGGCGCCCGGCGAGGCTCTCTGAGGTGACGGCGCGACCCCCGGCGATCAGGTCGGTGAGGCTCGGGCCGTCACCGTTGCCTTCGATGCGCCATATCTGGCGAAGCGCTGGCGCGCCCTCACGGGCACCACCAACCACTCGCTCATGATCGGCGCGCTCGACGATGCACGCGACGGCTCCGGAGTCGGCGAGGATCCAGCGCGTCTGCTCGATCGACGACGTCTCGTAGATCGGTACCACGATCGCGCCGGCACACCAAATGGCGAAATCGGCGAGGGTCCACTCGTAGCGAGTGCGTGACATGATCGCGACGCGGTCGCCGGGCTCGATTCCAGCGGCGACCAGTCCCTTGGTGACCTCTTCGACCTCGGCGATGAACTCTGCGGAGGTCACGTCGAGCCAGTCGTCGTCGATCTTGCGGGCGAACGCGGCGTGTGCCGGATCGTTTCTCGCGTTGTCATAGATGAGGTCGGTCAGGTTGCCCGCCGCCGGGACCTGGTAGGCGGCTGGGATGGAATGCTCGCGCATACGATTTCGCCGTGCCCGTCGTCGACTTGATGGATGACAGTTTCGTACCAGCTCCGCCGGCGCGGATAGCGGGCTATTTCGCCGATCCCGCGGTCTGGCGATCCTGGTGGCCGGGCCTCGAATTGCGGGTCTCCGAGGACCGTGCTGCCGAGGGTATCCGGTGGGAGGTTGGTGGTCCGCTCATTGGCCGGGCTGAAGTATGGATCGAGGACTACAGCTCGAAGGGATCTATCGTGCACTTCTTCCTGCGGGCCGACCCGAGGCATCCCTACCGATGGCGGCGCATGCCACGCGGCCGGCGGCTGACACAGCGGTACCGGGCGGCCTGGAAGGCTCGTATCCACGCGCTCGGTGACCAGTTCGCAGCCGAGGCGCCTTGGAGCGCCCCGCCGGCAGGTCCTGGAGCGCAGCAGCGAGCCGGGGCCTCGTGAGGTCTGGATGCGCTTGCATGTGGTGAGCGATGTCCACGGTGCCGCGGACGCGCTCGCCCGCGCTGCGGAGGGAGCGGACGCGCTGATCTCGCTCGGCGACCTCGCCTTGTTCGTCGACTACGCGGATCATTACCGCGGAGTGTTCGGCGAGCTGTTCGGCGCGGATGCCGTCTCCCACTGGATCGACCTTCGTGATGAGGGTCGCTTCGCGGCGGCGCGCGACTATATCCGCGAACAGTTCGAAGGTGTCGACGGCGACTTCGAGACCCAAGCCGTGACCGCAGTGCGAGATCAGTACCGCAGGATCTTTGCGGCGATGCCGACGCCGACGTACTTGACGTACGGGAACGTCGATTTGCCGCGCCTCTATCCGGAATTCCTGCGCGACGGCCTGTATCTGCTTGACGGCCAGACCGTCGAGCTGGCGGGCCTCGTCTTCGGATTTGTCGGCGGTGGGCTGCCGACCCCACATCGCACGCCGACCGAGGTGGACGAGGAGGTCTACGCGGCCAAGGTGGCCGCGCTCGGCGAGGTCGACGTGTTGTGTGCGCACATCCCGCCGGCGGTGCCCGAGCTCATGTACGACACGGTGGCTCGGCGGTTCGAGCGGGGAAGCGAGGCGCTGCTCGAGGCGATCCAGGCCCAGCAGCCCCGACTGGCGCTCTTCGGGCATGTCCACCAACCGCTGGCCAGGCGCACGCGGATCGGTCGGACGGAATGCGTGAACGTGGGGCACTTCGCCGCCAGCCAGCGGCCTTATGTGCTCACAATCGGCGACCGGTAGCCTGGCACCCCACGAAGTTCCTGCTCGGTCGGCACGAGGCTCCGCTCGCCCGGATCGTCGGACAGCCAGGCGCAGCGGAGGTCCCTCCAGGAGACCGGCCGCGCCGATCGAAGGTGGCGACAACTTTGGGTGTAGCGAGGGGGCGCTAATGGCGGACCAAACGACGTCGAGCATCACGATCGCAGCCGATGCCGCCGAGGTGATGGCGGTGATCGCCGACTTCCCTTCTTATCCGCTGTGGACCGGACAGGTGAAGCACGCAGATGTGGTCGAAGCGGGGCCGGACGGGCGGGCCCGTCGCGTGCATTTCATCCTGGACGCCGGTGCCATCAAGGACGAGTACACGCTCGCATACACCTGGGATGCCGACCGTGAGGTTCGCTGGACGCTCGACGAGCAGGGCACGCTGCTGCGTGCACTTGACGGGTCCTATGTCTTGACACCGGCGGAGAGCGGGACTGACGTCGCATACCGGCTCACTGTCGATCTCAAGATTCCGATGATCGGATTGATCAAACGCAAGGCAGAGAAGGTCATCGTTGACACGGCTCTGAAAGAGCTCGACCGCCGGGTCGCGCGCGTTCGTGCCGCGGGTACGAACGCCGAGAGGGGCGACAGTGCCGCCGGGACCCCGTCGAGCTCGGAGGACCGGTGACGGCGCCGCGCGTCCTACTGTTCACCGGCAAGGGAGGGGTCGGCAAGACAACGGCAGCCGCTGGCACGGCCACCCTCGCCGCGAACCGCGGGCTGAAGACGTTGGTTCTGTCGACGGACCCGGCGCACTCGCTGGCCGATGCCTTCGACCATGAGGTCGGCAAGCACCCGACGCGGGTCGATGTCGGCCTCTATGTCCAGCACGTCGACGCGCGCGAACGCCTGGAGCAGTCCTGGGGCGACGTCCAGCGCTATTTACTCTCCGTCCTCGATGCCGCTGGTGTCGATCCGATCGAGGCCGCCGAGCTCACCGTCCTTCCTGGTGCCGACGAGGTTCTCGCGCTCCTCGAGGTTCGCGACCAGGTCCGCTCAGGAGCCTGGGACCTCGTCGTGGTCGACTGCGCGCCGACGGGGGAGACCCTGCGGCTGCTCGCGCTCCCCGAGGCGCTCGGCTGGTATATGGACCGGGTTTTCCCACTCGAGCGGCGCCTGATCAGGACCCTCAGGCCCGTGTTGCGGCGCGCGGCCGGGGTTCCGATGCCCCACGAGGCCGTCTTCGACGCGATCGAACGCATGCATGCCGAGCTGGCATCCGTACGCGAGGTCCTCACCGGGCCGAGATCCTCGGTTCGGCTGGTCCTCACGCCAGAGTCGGTCGTGGTTGCGGAGGCACGGCGGACGCTGACGTCGCTCTCGCTGTATGGCTACCGGGTGGACACCGTGATCGCCAACAGGGTGTTCCCGAGCGGTGGCGCCGACGCCTGGCGGCGAGGATGGATAGCCGCCCAAGCCGAGCAACTCGAGGAGGTCGATGCGTCCTTCGCACCGCTACCTGTCTACCGGTCGCCCTATCGCGCAGCAGAGCCGGTCGGACTCGAGGAGCTGGCGGCCTTCGCTGCGGCTGCTTACAGCGATGGGGTGCGCCGAGCGGCTGATCCCTTCGCGGAGCCAAGCGTGGGTGATCCCGTCCAGGTGTGGCGGGAGAGTTCCGGTTATGTACTCTCGCTCGCACTTCCCTTCGCCGACCGGCGGGAGATGGACCTGGTGCGCAGGGGAAACGAGCTTGTTCTGACCGTCGGGGACAGCCGCAGGCTGCTTGCGTTGCCCGCGGCATTATGGCGCTGCGAGGTGGCCGGTGCCGAACTCGTCGCGGGTCGGCTTTCGGTCCGCTTTGCCAGACCGGAAGACTCGGCGAAGAGTGTGGGTCGGCGATCCGCCCCTTCTCCTCGCTCTGCCCACGAACGAGAGGGGAGCGGTGATGTGGCAGCCGACGCATGAGCGGGTCCTCGCGACTGATCACGCGGACAGAATGGTGGCGATGCGGCTATGAGCGGAGGTTCATCCGGGGAAGCTGTGGGGACCGCAGCCGAGGAGGCCGCCAAGCTGATTGCATCGCTGACGACCTGGGTCGGTGACCATATCGCCACTGAGGCCGAGGAGTGCCAGCTCTGCCCGATCTGCCTGTTGATTCGGAGCGTCCGAGACGCCAATCCGGAGGTGGCTCGGCACCTCGCCGTCGCTGGGCTGTCCCTGGCCGCGGCCGCCAAAGCCTTCCTCGAAGGCCCGGCAAGCGGCGGCCGCCTCGGCCAGGACGCGGCAACCGGATACGGTTCGTCCGGCCGAACCAACGGGTCGGCGCGAATCGATATAGCCGGTGACGAGAGCTGACGACTTCATGGCACTAACGATCGGTGTGGACATCGGGGGAACGAAGGTAGCGGCCGGGGTGGTGGACGAGGCGGGCCGGATCTTGGTCTCTGACAAGCGGGAGACGCCCGCGCATGACCCGAAGGCCACCGAGGACACGATCGCCGACGCCATCAATGACCTCGCGAGGAGCCGCCCAGGGATCGTCGCCGCTGGGATCGGCGCCGCCGGTTTCATCGATCAGGAACGGGCGACCGTTCTTTTCGCGCCGAACCTTGCCTGGCGAGAGGAACCGATCAAGGCCGAGCTAGAGAAGCGGGTCGGCGTGCCGATCGTGATCGAGAACGACGCGAACGCCGCTGCCTGGGGGGAGACCAG
>Ga0066905_100000671_pt1 | contig 10234 bp, 4 predicted proteins | sample PanSoiMetaPlot36_FD_67483 | JGI IMG/M metagenome (GOLD analysis project Ga0066905, IMG submission 67483) | Tropical forest soil microbial communities from Panama analyzed to predict greenhouse gas emissions - Panama Soil Plot 36 (version 2) | ecosystem: Environmental > Terrestrial > Soil >... | reverse complement strand
CTCGATACTCCGGCCAAGGTGTTCGGCACGTTCATCTATGTGCAGGACGTGAAAGTGCCGAACATGCTGCATGGGCGCGTGGTGCGTCCTCCATCGCACGGCGCGACGGTCGTCTCAATTGACGAAAGTTCGGTTTCCAGTCTGCCAGGCTTCGTCAAGCTCGTCCGCGAGCATGATCTCATCGGCGTGGTTTGTGAACGCGAAGAAGAGGCAATCCGCGCGGCGCAGGCTCTCAAGGTGACGTGGTCGGACTGGGCTGGATTGCCGGACATGAAGGACCTCTACACCACCATACGGCAGGCGCCCGAATTCCCCTCCGGCTATGCCGATGAGGAAAGCCGCCCCGGCGGCGTCATCGCCAATGTGGGCGATGTGCCGTCGGCGCTTAGAAAGGCGACGAAGGTGGTGAAGACGACCTACACGACGCCCTATCACCATCATGGCTCGATCGGTCCGTCCTGCGCGGTCGCCGATGTGCGCGCCGGTGGCGTCACTATCTGGTCGGGCACGCAGACGCCCTATGGGCTAGGCGAGGCTTGCGCAAAATTTCTTGGTCTTACCAACGACAAGGTACGCCTCATCTATGTCGAAGCGTCTGGCTGCTATGGCCAAAACGGGGCCGACGATGTGGTCATCGATGCGCTGGTCATGTCGCGCGCGGTAGGCAACCCCGTGCGCGTCCAGTGGATGCGGCAGGACGAGAATGGCTGGGAAGCCTACAAATCGGCGCGCTGGTTCGAATGCCAGGGAGGCATCAACAAAGACGGTAAGATCGTCGCCTGGGATACGCGGACCTGGGGCTTTTCCGGCTATTCGCGTCCCGAATATCACGAGCCCGCCCATGGCGGGGAGCCGGGAAGCCTGGTTACCGCGCAGCTTGCCGGCTGGGAAAAGTCGGGGCTAGAAGAGGGGTTCGGCGGAGCGTCCAACAATTTCGAGCCGATCTACACGGACATTCCGAACCGGCTGGTGAAGTTTACCTATCTCGGCCCCACGTCGCACCGTCAGGGGCCTTTGCGGATCCGCGTGGGCTCGATGCGCGGGGTCGGCTCGCCCGACAACATCTTCGTCGCCGAAACCTTCATGGACGAGCTCGCAGTGGCGGCGGGCGCGGATGCGCTGGAATTCCGCCTTAGGCACAAACCGACGGAGCGCATGCAGGCTGTGTTCAAGGTCGCCGCCGAGCGCGCCAATTGGCAGGTGCGTCCATCGCACAGTAGGCCGACGCGGGGCGACCTCGCGCTCGGCCGCGGCATAGCCGCGCTGGGCGGCCCGCGCGACACCAATGTCGTCGGTATTTTCGAAGTGACGGTGAACCGCAAAACGGGCGTCGTGCGCGTGAACCGCGTGGTGGTGGCGCTGGATTGCGGCCTGATCGTCAATCCCAATGCGGTGACCGACCAGGTGGAAGGCGGGATCATCCAGAACATCAGCCGCGCGCTGTGGGAGGAGGTGACCTTCAACCGCTCGCGCGTCACCAGCCTTGATTGGTCGTCCTACCGGATCATTAAGTTTCCGGAGATTCCATCTGCCGTCGAGGTCGTTCTCCTCGACCGGCCTGATCAGCCGCCGCAGCGGGTGGGCGAGCCCCCAAGCGAAGTGGTGTGGCCGGCGCTCGGCAACGCGATCTATGACGCGATCGGCGTGCGGGTGCGAGACCTGCCGTTCACGCCCGCGCGAGTACTCCAGGCCTTGTCGCGTCGGCGTCAGGCAGCACTCTAGTTTTCATCCCCTCTGCTCTTAAGAATCGGCTTCCGCTTTCCAGCTGAACCTGTTCGAGCTTCGGGGATCATCTGGAATCGATCTGGGTGCATGACGGTTTGAGCGAGGTTTGAAAGCTGAGTCGCGTCGCGGTAATTCGCCATAGTTATCCTCAACCGCGAGCTGTCGAGGACGGACACTTTCGCGGGATTCCTCCCATAAACGTCGCGTATTTACCGATCTTTTTAAGTCCCGAGTAGTCGGTTTGCCGGAAACTTGATGTTTTTGGTTCGGCACCGGACCTCTGAAGTCGGCTGGACTCAGAGATTGTCAATCTGCAATATGGTTAAGGCGCTAAACCCGGTCGAACAATTCCTCACGCCCTTCCGACTGGCTGTACTTCGGATTCTTCACTTTAATCCAGTAACGAGAAGGCTTCTCCGTGAACTTGTTAGGGCGAGTCCTTCCGCTTGCAGACAATTCCTTCGCGGTCCATCCGCACGATTTGCTCAAACAGCAATCGACCGTCACTCTCGACATGGTCAAGATAAAGGGATTCGTGAGCGCTGCCGCCTGAGCAGTTTTTTCAATGCCGTCTTACGCCCGATGAGCGGCAATGCTCGCAAATCTTTTCCATTCAGGAATAGCAAATCAAATGCGATGAACACGCACTGACGACGGCGGAAAAGAAAATCCCGAAATAGACCAGCACCCTCGTCAACACGCGATCTCGTCATGAGGACGGCACTCTCGACAGGGGAGCTGCTAAGGGATCTAGTCAACGAGATTCGGTGGGAAAACACAAAACATGGTGTGCAGACCGCATATCTAGCGATGTCGTTTCCGGCAATGTTGACCCTCTCTCCAAAGATCTTCGCTGGAGGCTTACACTTTAAGTAGAACCCTAGATTCGAATTAGCTCGTTCGGAGGTCAACCGTGGACGCAACTAATGTTTTCATAATGTTTCTAGCCATAGCGTTCTTCGGAGTCATTGTCTATCTCGCAACCGCAAGCAGGAAGGCGCGGGGTGCGCAAGTCCAGGCGGAGCAACATTCTCGAAGACTGGAATCCGAGAGGCGCAAGAAAGCAGCGTGACCGCACATCCCACAGTTAAGTTTGCGGAAATTTACTCCGAAGCAGCCGCAACAAAAATGGTCTGGAGCACGTCCATCGCAAGGATCGAAACCAAAACCTGAGACACCTCCACTTTGCTGAGACTCGGCTTCCGCCCGCAACTTCCGGTCATTTCCAAGATAAGAACTGCAAGAATTTCAGAAGCACACCGTGACGTTTCCGATCATTTCTTCACGTGATAACAGAGAGCGGAAAGCTACTCGCAGATTAGGAGACAACAATAGAAGAGAACAACTGCGTCAGAACTGTCGGAAATGTTCGATTGGTTTTCATCGAACAATTGCTCGATGTGGAAGAGCTTGAACCTAAGCTAGCCCCAGCTGGTGGGGGCGATACTAGCACTATCCATGTGAACCCCTAGGCTCAACACGTCTGGTTATGGACAAGAAATTAATGCTGATTGGTTCCAGTTGTTATGATGGGGTCCACGGGCTCCAGCGGGTCCTCGCACACTCGATGGTGAAACGTGAATGCCGCAGGTGTCCTATTGCTCGATTCCGCCTTTATGACTTGCGGCACACATTTCTGACGCGCCTTGGCGAAGCCGGCGCTGATCCTTTGACCATACAGAAGATTGCCGGTCACGCTAGCATTCTCATTTCGCAGCGGTACGTTCATCCTACTCCAGAGAGATTGGAGGACGCTTTTGCTCGCCTGGAAACCTACAACGGTGTGAAAGTTGGGGAACTCCGAGCGCGAGACAGGGAACAAGATCGCGCCGCCGTGCAGTAGGTCGCGGTCCCCCTGAAAATCCCCCTACGATAAAAGGCCTGGAACCGTTCCAGGCCTTAACTCTTTTGAAATGAAATGGACCTGAGGGGGTTCGAACCCCTGACCTCATGACTGCCAGTTGTTCGCAAACGAACAATCAACAACATAGCTACGGATGTCCACAGTAGCACGACCTAGTATTGACGCGGGTTTGAAGGTATCTGAATCCTGCGTAGACATGCGTGGCTACCTGCGGAGGGGGCACAAAAATGGTCACAGTCTATGGAGGCCGGCACCCCCTCGCTCGGAGTCCCGCGATAGCGGCGGCTACGTGCGGGACTAACAACACACGAAACTGCCAGATTTTTTCCCGCAAGAATATCGACCTCGCATTTTTTTTGGGGTCCTGTTTTCAGGGTTTCGGGACAAGAAGACTGGCTGGAATTTCACTTGTACGATTAACCGACAAACCAGCAAGTGAAACGGGATTCAGCAAAAGGACTACCAGAGTGCTATTGTACCGGCACGTGTTGCTTCAGCTCTTCCAGCCAATTCAGGGTGATGTTGATCTGCTCGGGCGGAGCTTTGCCGGTATCGGGGGATCGAGGCAGCAGCACGACAAAGTGTTTGCCATCGGGAGTGATATCAAAGCCATCACGGGCTCCGTTCGACACGATTCCTTTGACTGGTAACGGCGTGGTTTTTCCAACGATGAAACTTTGCTGCGTTTGGACATCCACTGAGATGATTTGCGAACCTCCTCCCACCTCGTCTGTCGCGTAGAAAAGCTGCTTGCCATCGGGCGACCAAATGGGAACATGCCCTCCCCCGTAGGAGATCTGGTACATAGCAGCCGTTAGTGGAAAAGGCTTCACATACACTTCCTGCCGGCCTGAAGAATTCGAGGTATACGCCACCCACCGTCCATCAGGCGAGAACTTGGCGTTTGTTGCATATGTCGGCATGAGCGGCGTTGGCTTCTGGCCGGCTGCCGGCGATAGCATCCATACTCTTGAGGATAAATCGCCGGGATTGGCCGTAAAGAGCAGCGTTCCATCCAGTGACGATGTTTCGGGTTTCAGCGACATCGCCCCCTGGTCCAGCATCATTAGCAGTTGGGCGGAGCCGGGAGTGTCCGCGCGTTGCGAGAAGAGACCCCAGCTGCCGTCGCGTTCGGCCGCGAACACGATGCGCTCCCCGTCTCGAGTCCAGATGGGACTATTATTCCGACCTGTAAACGTCAAACGGCGCGGTGCCGTGGCCCCGCTCAAGTCGTATATCCAGATGTCGCCGCGGCCCAATACTCCGCTTGTGCCATGCACGATTTCCTCCTTATGCACTGCCAACTGCTTTCCGTTCGAGGAAATCCGCGGGTGGTTGTACGGCCCCGCCGGGATGTCTAACGGCTTTTGAATTCCGGCACGGTCTATCAGCGCAAGAGTGCGGTTATTGAGCGCTCCGGTTGCAGGAATGTAAGTCATATAACCATTGTTTGAAGAACTGAAATGGGCGGCCCCCGTTTGATTGCTGGGCGGCCGCATCACGTCTTCGACGATCGGCGTAGAATCACCTGCGACCTGAAGGTTTCTTAAATCAATTGGGACCGCGAGCAGCCTCCCACTAAGCGCATAGATAATGTGGCCCGTAACGTACCTCGCATCGCTTCCACCTGAAATCAAAACGTGGCGCTCGCTAGACTTCAACGATTGGACCACAATCTTAGCGTCGTCCCACGGATCGGAACTGCTTGTGCTTGCCAACGTGAACAACAACGCATCGCCACCGGGAAGGACCTGGGGCCCCTGAGTCATCTCGCCCGATTTCACGGACACCACAGTCTCCGGTTTACCGCGACCATTGGCTGAAACACGCAGGATTCCCTTCGGTCCTTGCCCGAAATAGATTTCGTCATCGAGCGCCCAGGAGGCGCCATACGGATTGATGATGGAATCGCACACCGCTACGGCCGAGCCACCCGTAATCGCAATTTTCTCGAGCCGCCCATCAGCCCAGAAGCCCACCGAGCGCCCATCCGGAGAGAAGAAAGGGGTAGTCACAGCGTTCCCCGAGGTCCCCGGAATTGGCCGCGCTTCCATCTCCGACAACTTCCGAAGGTACAGTTGCTGATTGGCGACATAGACAATGCTGGCGCCGTCGGGCGACATGGCGATCAGGTGGCGTCCGGCATTCGTGAAACGCTGATCCTGAGGAAGCACGAACGAAAACCGGATTAGCCCGGCCGACGGCGACGGCCGCATGTTCCAAACAACGGCGGCCGTCAGGGCGACGGCGAGAATTACGGCAGCAACAAGCGGTAGAGCCCGTTGCCAGAGCCGCCGGCGGGCGAGGTCGCGATGGGCCGGAAGGCTCAGGCCATGAGGGTCGGTCATAATCGCAGCAATCTCGAACCGTACATCGGCGACCGCGTGCCACCGTTCTTTCCGATTCTTTGCGAGACACCGGCGGATCAGCTCTTCAATTTTCGGGTGCAAGTTTGGGGGAAGAACATTCAAGTCCGGCTCGCGCATGAGGATGGCAGCGAGTGTTTCCGTGACAGTTTCGGCATGGAATGTTTGACGGCCCGTGAGCATCTCATACAGCACGCAACCAAACGAAAAGATGTCGCTCCGCTGATCGGCGGACTGCCCCTTCGCTTGCTCGGGCGACATGTAACCGGCGGTGCCGAGAACGACGCCGCCACTCATGGCAGCGGCGCTGAGCAGCGTTGGCGAGTTCGACGCGGTCTGGGCCGGCGCAGCCTCGATCGCCTTGGCCAAGCCGAAGTCGAGGACCTTGACCTTTCCTTCGGGCGTGATCTTCACGTTGGCGGGCTTCAGATCGCGATGGATTATGCCTTTTTCATGTGCGGCTTCTAACGCTTCACAGATGTTCTTTGCAATCTCGAGGGCATCTGTAACGGGAATCGGACCGCGTGCAATACGATCGGCGAGTGTCTCGCCTTCGATAAGTTCCAGTATGAGAAACCGGGAACCGTTTGCCTCCTGGACATCGTAAATCGCAGCGATATTGGGGTGGTTAAGGGATGCTAGAACTTCGGCCTCACGCTGAAATCGGCTTACCCGATCTGGGTCACGCGAGAGATCATCGGGCAGAATTTTGATAGCGACATCGCGCTTCAGTTTCGTATCACGTGCGCGATAGACCTCGCCCATTCCACCCTTACCGAGAAGAGCCGTGATTTCGAGCGAGCCAAGTCGTGTACCTACATCTACCGACATTGGAATATCTCTGGAGACGCCAAAGCCTTGCGGGGCATTATGCCGAGAAGCAAAAAAGGAAGCAACTCAACAGAGGCATCAACTCCAGTGATCGACGAGAACGGTTTCAGTGGTGGTCATGATGCTCGTGCCCGTCCACATGCCTGGTAAACCGCGAAACCGTAGATTGGAAGCACGTCTGACACAAAGAAATTCACTTGTACGGAATACCGACAACACGGCCAAGTGCTGGTAAGGGAGCTGCTGGTCCTGGCAAGGCACGTGGAGAAAGGTCTATACGCGTTTGATAAACTCGGCTTTTCCTCGCCGGATTACTAGGCCGTGATTTGTGGTTGCGCCCCGCCAACACAATGCGAAGAATCGATGGTAATGAATTTGAAATCGAAGCGCGTGCAGTCGGCTTTCATTCAAAGCGTTGGGGCATCCTTTCTTGTCGCTAGTCTTTTTTTGTCGGGTTGTATCATTCGAAGAACTGTTGTGCCCGCCAATCAGCGGCCTTTACCCGCACAAACCCGGAGTTTCAAGGATTTACTTCAGGATCTAGAGGCGTGCAGCCGCGCAGTCAAAACTCTCAGGGTTGCCAAGGTCCTGTTCCTGCCGTCCGAAGGCGCCAGAAAGAAAGGGCAAGTCACCGCAACTCGCATCGCCGTGCCCGGTTTTATTCTGGTGAACCGGCCGAATGATATTCGCATTCGGCTCAATCTTCCGCTTTTGGGTACGACTGGAGCGGATATGGTTTCCGATGGCCGACAATACAAGGTCTGGATTCCTCTCAGTAATAAGATGTACGTCGGACAGGCAGATGAGTCGGTCCAAGTTGGAAAGTTAGACATGCAGCTGCCGCCGCCCAAGGATATTGCGAACGCAATGTTCGTCGACATCAGGCCGTACATCAATAACCTCAAATACAAGCTAGTTCCTAAACAAACGACTCTTGGGACGCACAGCTACTACGTTGTCACCGTCATTGATATCGAAGCTCGCGATGCCGATGGTCAAGTAGTCGAGGAAATCTGGGTCGATCGGACAAACATGGAAATTGTCCGCCAGGTGGTATATGGCGAAGAGGGGCTGGAGTTAACCGATACGACCTTCTCCGGCTATCAGGTCAGCGGCGATGCGCCTGTTCCCCGGGTAGTTACCATTTACCGTCCCATCGAGGACGTGAATCTGAAGATCACGTTCCAGTCGTCACCTGACGCTAATGCCGACATCCCGGCCGATGCTTTCCAACTGGATCCTAAAGGCGCGGACGTAGTGGAAATGCGCGGGCAAAGCGCCGTACCGTAGCTTTTTTCTTAGACGAAGGCTGCCAGATTGACCGGGGATATGACTGATCGGTACCGCACCGCAACCTTCGTTTCCCGGCGATGTTTCTCCAATTCCCGTATAACCGCGAAACCGTAGATTGGCGTTCCTCCGCCGGGCTATGAATTCACTTGTCCGACATACCGACTATTTGTCCAAGTGGATCGAATGCGTAAACAGCCCGGCGTTACTCGTTAGCAATCCTGGGGATCGGTTTCAGCTTCCCAGAACCTGACCTCTGGGAAGATTGACAATGAACCGCGGCTACTATATCGTCCATCGATATACCAGGGAGAAGACGAGTGATCCGCGTGCTCTTAGAAAGTGTTGGCCAGGACATCCGTTACGCATGCCGCAGTTTTCTTCGGACTCCCGGCATCGCAATCACTGCGATTCTCGCCATAGCCCTGGGCGTCGGCGCAAGTACTGCAGTTTTCAGCGTTGTTGATCGCCTTTTCTTCCGCGCTCTTCCCTATGCTGAACAAGACCGGGTAGTCTCGGTCGGGATCACGGCTCCGTTAGATCCCAACGAGTTCGTGCTAGGCGCTGACTATCTCGATTGGCGGGCCGCTGAAACGCCGTTCGAATCCCTGGGAACACATGTTCCGGGCCCCTTCGATTGCGATCTGACCGATCAGAATCCTGTGCGGATTTCTTGCGCATCCGTCGAAGCGAGTTTCTTTCCAACTCTTGGAGTCCAACCGATTCTAGGGCGCAATTTCCGCGCCGAAGAAGACCGTCCCAACCAGCCAAGGGTCGCACTGCTGTCTTATGGTCTTTGGTACAGCAGGTTCGCGGGCGACACATCCGTTCTGGGCAGAGCGATCTCGCTCGATGGTGCTCCTGCGACTGTGGTTGGTGTCCTGGCAGCCAATTTCGAAATGCCTGGAATGGGCAAATCGGACATTTTCGTGCCGCAGGCTCTGAACTGGAGCGCGATGGCACATCCCGCCACCGGCCCAATCCTGCGCGCTTACGCAAGACTCAAGCCGGGCATTACGATTCCGCAAGCTACTGCCGCGATGCAGCCGCTGTATCAGGAGGCGCTTCGGTGGGCGCCGCCAGCTTTCCGAAACGAGGTAAAGTTCCGGATCCGAACCGTCCGCGACCGCCAAGTCCAGGATGCCCGCACGGCATCGTGGATTCTGATCGCAGCCGTTATGGCCGTCCTGCTTATCGCCTGCGCGAATGTGGCGAATTTGCTCCTTGTACGCGCGGCCGCGCGGACTCGCGAGCTTGCCATGCGTGTCGCACTTGGAGCCGGTCGATTGCGCCTTATGCGTCAACTCTTGATGGAAAGTTTTGCATTAAGTCTTGTAGGAGGCACCTTGGGCTCGGCGCTCGCATGGGTTTTCTTGCGGGTCTTTGTGGCGATCGCTCCGGGTGGTATACCGCGTCTGGAAGAAGCCACACTCGATCTTCGCGTGTTGCTTTTCGCGATCACCGTCTCCCTAGTTTCCGGTCTTATGTTCGGCATCGTTCCAGCACTTCATGCACCCCAGGCCGAGTCGCTGGCCGGCTGGCGTACGGCAGGCGTCGGCCGCGGCGTTCTGCGGCACTCGTTGGTCGCCGCGCAGATCGCCTTCTCCCTCGTGCTTCTTAGTGGCGCAGGACTCCTGTTGCGCACGCTATGGAATATTCAAACGGTTCCATTGGGAATGCGGACTGAAAGCGTGATGTCGACCTCGGTTACGCTCGGCCTGCAGCGATACAGGCAACCTGAGCAGCAGCTCGCCTTCTTTGAAGAACTCGAATCGCGTGTGCGCCGGTTGCCTGGACTACGCAATTTCGCTCTGACAGATTCTGTCCCTCTCATGCCTGGAGGGTCTCGATATCACGTGTTCGCAGGTCTCGAGGTTCGGGGCCGGCCTCACGTCGTCGACGGGACCGGAGGGAACGTCACGTGGCGGGCGATCACACCCGATTACTTTGCAACCCTCAGCATTCCAATTCTCCGCGGCCGCAGCTTTCGGGAAGAGGATCGCGATCCGAATCAAAACACGATCATCATCAGTGACTCGCTGGCTCGCCGGCTCTTTCCGAATGAGGATCCGATAAGTAAGGAGATGCGTCGCAATCCTCAGTCGCCCTGGGAAACTGTGATCGGCGTCGCCGGCAATGCCAGAAATAACCCGGCCCT
>Ga0066905_100000670_pt1 | contig 10244 bp, 7 predicted proteins | sample PanSoiMetaPlot36_FD_67483 | JGI IMG/M metagenome (GOLD analysis project Ga0066905, IMG submission 67483) | Tropical forest soil microbial communities from Panama analyzed to predict greenhouse gas emissions - Panama Soil Plot 36 (version 2) | ecosystem: Environmental > Terrestrial > Soil >... | reverse complement strand
GGCCGCTACATGGCGGGCTTCGGCGTCGGCATCAACGTCGCCAACAACAAGCAACGCGGGCCGTTGCCGGCCGATCCTCGCCTGATGATGCGCGAGGCGATGGACCTGATCCTGAAAGCCTGGTCGGCGCCCGAGCCGTTCGACTGGCACGGGCAGGTTTGGCAGGGTGAGAAATGGCACATCATCCCGAGGCCGCTCACCGACATCGAGGTTGGAATTGCCTGCAGCCGTACCGACTCGACTATCGAGCTCACCGCCGAGAAAGGCTTCCTGCCGCTGATGAGCTGGACGCCCACCATGGAGCAGGTGCGCGGCATGATCGACACTTATATGCATTCGCCGCACCAGCGCGGGGCGAAGCCCGCGCGCAGCCGGGTGCGGGTGGCGCGCGTCGTCTATGTGACGGACTCGGTCGCGCAGGCGAAACGCGAGCTGCGCGACGCCGAGCTCAAGCACGCCTACGGGCGCATGCAGCACCTCGTTCCGCCGGGCGGCAGCAATGCCGACCTTAACTTTGAGCGCTTCATCGACAACGGCTTCTTCATCTGCGGCGATCCGGACACGGTCTATGAGGGGATCAAGCAGTTCTATGACGACGTCGGCGGTTTCGGCACGCTGCTTCTGATTGTCGGCAAGGACTGGGCGACACTTGAGCAACGCACGCGCTCGATGGAACGCTTCATGGCGGAGGTCGCGCCGAGGCTTGCGGCGCTGAACCCGGATAAGGCGCCGGTCACGGCTGCGCTAGCGTAAGCGTCAATGCCTAAACACCCCCCTTGTTTATTCGCCAGCATTTGTTGTTGTCGTCCCCGCGAAAGCGGGGACCCATACGCCGCAGCGCGACGTTGTGGCATTGGCGGTGACAAACTGAAATGTCGGTGGTTATGGGTCCCCGCCTTCGCGGGGACGACAGAAACGAGAGCTAATGCCTAGGCAACCGAAGAAGCAATCGAAGCCAGATCAACCCGAGCGCAATCGTCGCAACGGCAAGCGCGCTACCGATCCGGTCGTGACCGAGATCGTGCGCAACGGCGTCATTGCGGTGACCGAGGAAATGAAAACGAACCTCATGCGCACCGCCTACAACATCATCATCTACGAGGCGTTGGATTTCACCACCGGCCTGTTCACGCCGGAGGGCGAGACGATCTCGATCGGCATCGGGTTGCCGATGTTCATCCGCGGTATGTCCGAGACCGTCAAAGCGAAGATCAAGCATTTCGGCCGCGACAACATCAAGCCGGGCGACATCTACGTCACCAACGACTCCTACCTCACGGGCAGCCATCTCAATCACGTCACCTTGACGCTGCCGATCTTCCATCAGGATACGCTGGTCGGTTTCGCGTGCTGCATGGCGCACTGGCTCGACATCGGCGGCATGCTGGGCGGCATGAGCACCGACATTTTCTCCGAGGGGCTGCAGATTCCGATCATGAAGCTGCATGACCGCGGCGCGGTGAACGAGACGCTGGTCGACATCATGCGCCAGAACGTGCGGCTCCCTAGCCGCGCCATGGGCGACCTGCGCGCCCAGGTCACCGCGGTAAAGACCGGCGAGCGGCGCTTCCTGCAGCTGATCGAGCGTTATGGGCGCGATGCCGTGCTCGGCGCGGTCGCCGCCATCATGGACCACGCCGAGGCGATGGCGCGCGCCCGCACCCGCACGATCCCGGATGGCGTCTATGAGGCGGAATCCTACATGGACGACGACGGCATCGAGGTCGGCAAACCGGTGCCGATCCGCGTGCGCGTCGTGGTGAAGGGCGACGAGATGACCGTCGACCTCACCAACGTGTCGAAGCAGGTGCGCGGCTTCTACAATTCCGGCATCACCACCGGCTATGCCTGCGCGCAGGTCGCCTACAAGTGTCTGACATCGCCGACCGACTATCCGATCAACGACGGGTCGTTCCGTAGCCTCAAGGTGATCGTGCCGCCCGGCCGCATCGTCAGCGCCACCAGGCCTGCCCCGATGCGCTGGTGGATGACCTACCCGATGACGATCGTCGACACGCTGTTCAAGGCGCTCGCGCCGGTGATCCCCGATCGCGTCATCGCGGGCCATCACGCCGACCTCCTGGTCGCTTCGCTGCACGGCATCAATGCGAAGACCGCGGAGTTCTTCATCGCGAATTTCGGCCCGCTCGGCGGCGGTTGGGGCGCCAAGCGCAGCGAGGACGGCATCAGCGCCACCGTCTGCATCAACGACGGCGACACCCACAATTCGCCGAACGAGCAGGCGGAGGCGAAGTTTCCGCTGGTGGTCGAGCGCTACGCACTCGTGCCCGACTCCGGCGGCGCTGGCCGCCGACGTGGTGGACTCGGCGTCGAGCGGGTAGTGCGCGCGCGCATCCCGATGACCATGAACACCCAGGTCGAGCGTGCCCATTGCCGGCCCTGGGGGCTCGACGGCGGCCTGGAAGGCACCGGCAACCAGGTGGCGCTGCGCCAGGGCGGCCAATGGAAGACCGACTTCCCCAACGCCAAGGTGCTGGTCGCCGCACTGAAGGCCGACGATGCGTTCCTCATTCGCGGCGGTGGCGGCGGCGGCTACGGCAATCCGCTGGAGCGCTCCGAGCAAGAAGTTGCCGAGGATGTGCGACAGGGCTACGTGTCGGTCAAGGCGGCAGCGGAGCTCTATGGCGTCGTTGTTGATCCAGACACGCTGGCCATTGATCGCGCCGCGACCGAGCAACTCCGTGCGACGCACGCCTCCCGGGCACTTGCCGCAGTGCGGCAAGGCTGAATGATTGCCTGAAATGCTGGCCTGACCGCCCCGAATCTCGGAACGCAGCGCTGCTCTCAATAGTTTGAACTGTTAGCTCGAGCCGGGGCCTTCGTCCTTTCGGTTCGCCCAAAGCATGCGTGCAAGAAACTAACGAGACCATTGGGGGCGGCATGTCAGGAGAGCAGCCATGGCGGCAACGATGGAATGGACGGGCGGCCTCTCTGCCCAGGAACATCAGACCCAGCTCCGCCGCGCCGTGATTGCCAGCACGGTCGGAACCGCCATCGAATGGTACGATTTCTTTCTCTATAGCGTCGTCACCGGCCTCGTCTTTGCCAAGCTGTTCTTCCCGAACTCGGATCCACTGACGGGAACGCTCGAGGCGTTCGGCGTCTATGCGGTAGGCTTCATTGCCCGTCCTATTGGGGCGGCGATCTTCGGGCATTACGGCGATCGCATCGGCCGCAAGGCCACGCTGATCGCGACCCTCATGCTCATGGGTATCGCCACCTTCCTGGTCGCGTTGGTTCCGACCTATGAGCAGATCGGCATCTGGGGCGCGGTGATCCTGACTGTCCTGCGCTTCATTCAGGGCATAGGCGTCGGCGGCGAGTGGGGCGGCTCGGTGCTGCTGGCGATGGAATGGGCGCGGACCAACCATTCGCGCGGGTTCATTGCTTCCTGGCCGCAGTTCGGCGTGCCGTGCGGATTGTTCCTCGCCAACCTGGCGGTGCTTGCCCTCAGCCAGATGTCGGGCGAGCAGTTCCTGAGCTGGGGCTGGCGCGTGCCGTTCTTCCTCAGCCTGATCCTTGTGGTGATCGGATTGTGGATCCGGCTTGGCATCATGGAAACGCCAGTGTTCTCCCGGCTTGTGGCCGAGCGCAAGATCGAGCGTGCGCCGATGCTCGAAGTGATCAAGCGCCAACCAGGTGACATCATCCTGAGCGCACTGGCGCGTCTCGCCGAGCAGGCTCCGTTCTATATTTTCACCGCGTTCGTGTTCTCCTACGGCACCGGCACGCTGGGGGTCTCGCGCGACTTTCTCTTGGTTGCGGTTCTGGTCGCAGCGGTCTTGTCGTTCGTCTCGATCCCGCTGTTCGGGCACATCTCCGATCGCATCGGGCGCAAGAAGATGTACATGATCGGCGCCGCCACTTGCGGAGTGTTCGGCTTTATTTACTTCGGGCTGTTGAACACAGGCTCGCTGCCGCTAATCTTCCTGGCGATCGTGCTCTCGCTCATCCCGCATGACATGATGTACGGCCCACAGGCAGCGCTGATCGCCGAATCGTTCACAGGGAAATTGCGCTACAGCGGCTCTTCCCTCGGCTATCAGCTCGCCTCCGTCATCGCCGGCGGGCCGGCGCCGTTGATCGCGGCGTGGCTGTTCAGCCAGTATCACTCGGCCTATCCGATCGCCTGGTACATCGCCGCTTGTGCCGTCATCACGCTTGCGGCCACCGCGATGATGCGCGACTACACCGGACGCGACATCGAGGGCGAATACGAATAAAGCGGATTTCGCTGGACATGAATCGAAACGGCAGGCGCTGACGGTTTGTCCGCCTCATCCTGAGGAGCACCGCAAGTCGGCCGTTGCCGACTTGCGCGTGCGTCTCGAAGGATGAGGGTCGGCCCGAGCGGCCCATGGTTCGAGACGCCGCGCACGAGGCTGCGGAATTGGGGTTACGCCGAAGGTCGCGCGGCTCCTCACCATGAGGCCGAGAGAGACCGCATGTGCACCAAATTGATTTTGGTGTGCCTGCCGAGTCGCGACTTCATTGCTCTCGTGTTTCATTACAAGACCGTAATGTCGAATGCGCGTGCATTGCGCCCATCCTGTCGAATGGTTGAGCGCTGTATTCAGGTCGCATTCAGCTCAACCCGACTATTGGTGAACCCGACACCTGCAGAATCAAATGCGGTGTCGTCGATGTGGGCCAACCGGCAACCGCACATCGTTGGAAATTCTCGCCGGATTCCCCAGGACAACTCAAATGACCCTCCGTCGCCTGCTTTCCGTAGCGGCGTTGCTTGCGCTCAGTGCCGCCCCGGCTCTTGCACAAACCGCAGCGCCGGCACAACCGGCTGCGCCAGCCGTTGCTGCTCCTGCCAAGCCCGCGACCCCAGTGGCTGCGGCGCCGATCGCGAAGAAGATCAATCTGAATACGGCCACGGCCACCGAGCTGGATAAGCTGCCGCAGATCGGCCCGGCTCGCTCTAAGGCCATCGTGGACGCGCGCACCAAGAGCCCGTTCAAGAATTGGGATGATTTCGTGGCGCGGAAAGTCGTGCCGACGAACGCCGAAGCGGCCATCAAGAGCATGGTCACCTTCTGACCTGCGTGGGAGCGCTTCACCGGCATTCAACTCCAGAGCCCTTTGAAAGCGCTCGCATTGACCCAGCGCCAAATAAGGGGGCACGCGTGCCCCCTTATCATTTGCCTGGTCAGCAAGCATTATTTGGCCGCAAGCGCGGGCCGCCATTCCTTCGCTGTAGCCACGCCACCCTGCCCGCCCCGCCAGCGAGGGGTGTGGAGCGCCGGCCGACCGTGATTGCGCCGGTTGCAACGGGCCCGCTATCTTCCCACATTCTTTGGGAACCTGATTCGCAAGAAGGCCAACCCTATGCTGGCAGGCGGTCTCGGGGGGTTCAATTTCGGGCTCGGGGAAACGGCGGATATGCTGCGCGAGAGCGTCCGCAGCTTCGCGGCCGCTCGAATCGCGCCACGCGCCGCCGAGATCGATCATAGCAATTCCTTCCCGCGCGACCTGTGGCCCGAGCTCGGCAAGCTCGGTGTGCATGGCATCACGGTGCCGGAGGCGTTCGGCGGGCTCGGTCTCGGCTATCTCGAGCACTGCGTCGCCATGGAAGAAATCTCCCGCGCCTCGGCCTCGATCGGGCTGTCCTACGGCGCCCACTCCAATCTCTGCATGAACCAGCTTCGCCTGCACGGCAGCAGCGAGCAGAAGCAGCGCTACCTGCCCAAGCTCATCTCCGGCGAGCATGTCGGCGCGCTCGCGATCTCCGAGCCCAATGCCGGCTCCGATGTCGCGTCGATGCGCACGCGCGCCGAGCGCAAGGGCGACCGCTTCATCCTCAACGGCAGCAAGATGTGGATCACCAATGGTCCGCACGCCGACACGGTCGTGGTCTATGCGCGCACCGATCCAAATGTCGAGGCGCGCGGGCTGACGACGTTCATTGTCGAGTCCTCCTTTAAGGGCTTCTCGCGCGCGCAGAAGCTCGACAAGCTCGGCATGCGCGGCTCCGACACCTGCGAGCTGGTGTTCGAGGACTGCGAGGTGCCGCCCGAGAACGTGCTCGGCGGCGTCAACGACGGCTGGAAGGTGGTGATGTCCGGCCTCGACTACGAGCGCGTCGTGCTGGCTGCTGGCCCGCTCGGCATCATGCAGGCCTGCCTTGACGTCGTGTTGCCCTACGTGCATGAGCGCAAGCAGTTCGGCAAGCCGATCGGCGAATTTCAGCTCGTGCAGGGCAAGATCGCCGACATGTATGTCGCCATGAACTCCGCCAAAGCCTACGTCTACGCCGTGGCGAAGGCGTGCGATCGCGGCGAGACCACCCGCCAGGATGCCGCCGGCGCGATTCTGTTCTCCTCCGAGCAGGCAACCCGCATGGCGCTCGACGCCATCCAGCTCCTCGGCGGCAACGGCTACACCAACGAATACCCGGTTGCGCGGCTCCTGCGCGATGCCAAGCTCTATGAGATCGGCGCAGGCACCAGCGAGATCAGGCGCATGCTGATCGGGCGAGAGCTGTTCGGCAAGGCGCGCTGACGATGCCGGTCATTCCCTCGACGATCGACACGCAGACTCCTGCGTTTGCGCGCAACACCGATGCGATGAAACGGCTGCTCGCGGACCTGCGCGGTCGGCTGGAGGTCACGCGGCAGGGCGGCAACGAGGAGGCGCGCACGCGCCATACCGGCCGCGGCAAGCTGCTGGTGCGCGAGCGCGTGCAGCGGCTGATCGATCCGGACACGCAGCTTCTGGAGCTCTCGCCGCTGGCGGCGTATGGCATGTATGAGGGCGACGTGCCCGCGGGCGGCATCGTCACCGGCATCGGCCGCGTCTGCGGGCGCGATTGCGTGATCGTGGCCAACGACGCCACCGTCAAGGGCGGCACCTATTATCCGATCACGGTGAAGAAGCATCTGCGCGCGCAGGAGATCGCGCGCGACAATCATCTGCCCTGCATCTATCTTGTCGATTCCGGCGGCGCCTTCCTGCCGCTGCAGGACGACATCTTCCCCGACCGCGACCACTTCGGCCGCATCTTCTACAACCAGGCGCGGCTCTCGGCCGCCGGCATTCCGCAGATCGCCGCCGTCATGGGCTCCTGCACGGCCGGCGGCGCCTACGTGCCCGCGATGTCGGACCAGAGCGTGATCGTGCGCAATCAGGGTACGATCTTCATCGGCGGGCCGCCGCTGGTGAAGGCCGCGACCGGCGAGGTGGTGACCGCCGAGGAGCTCGGCGGCGCTGACGTGCACAGCCGGCAATCGGGCGTGACCGACTATCTCGCCAACGATGACGCGCATGCGCTCGAGATCGTGCGCCGGATCGTGGCGAGCCTCAATCGGGTGAACCGGCCCTGGCTCGAGCTGCGCGCGCCGCGCGATCCGGTCTATCCGGCCGAGCAGATCTACGGCATCGTGCCGTCCGAGCCGCGCATGCTCTACGACGTGCGCGACATCATCGCGCGGCTCGTCGACGCGTCCGAGTTCGACGAGTTCAAGGCGCTCTATGGCCAGACCCTGGTCTGCGGCTTCGCGTATATTTGCGGCTTTCCGATCGGCATCCTCGCCAACAACGGCATCCTGTTTGGCGAGAGCGCGCAGAAGGGCGCGCACTTCATCGAGCTCGCGAGCCAGCGCAGCATTCCGCTCCTGTTCCTGCAGAACATCACCGGCTTCATGGTCGGCAAGAAATACGAGGCCGCCGGCATCGCCAAGGACGGCGCCAAGCTCGTGACCGCGGTCGCTTCCACCTCGGTGCCGAAATACACGGTCGTGATCGGCGGCAGCCACGGCGCCGGCAATTACGGCATGTGCGGGCGCGCCTACAGCCCGCGCTTTCTCTGGATGTGGCCGAATGCGCGCATCTCGGTGATGGGCGGCGAGCAGGCCGCGACTGTGCTGTCGCTGATCCGCCGCGAGGCGATCGAAGCGAAAGGCGGCAAGTGGAGCCCCGAGGAGGACGCCGCCTTCAAGGCGCCCATCCGCGCGCAATATGAGAAGCAGGGCAATGCGTTCTACGCCACCGCGCGGCTGTGGGACGACGGCGTGATCGATCCGGCCGACACCCGCGCGGTGCTCGGCCAGGCGCTAGCGGCGGGCCTCAACGCACCGCCGCCCGAGCCGACGCGGTTCGGTGTGTTTCGGATGTAGTGGGCGGCGTTGGTGCCGATGGCTGATCAGCGCTTTGCAACGAAGGCATTCGCCTCTTCGAACCGGCGCACGGCGCGCTCGACGTCCCATGGCTCTTCGAGCAGCGTCTCCGGATCCCATTCGCTGCGTCGGCCGGGCTTGAAGAAATCGCCACCGTAGACGTGGATGGCGCCCGTGAGCCGCGGGATCGGATTGGTCACCGAGTGAATGATGTTGTGTCCGAGCGGCTCAACGTCGCGCTCGCAAAGTGCCTTCGCGCCTGCTGCCTCGACCCGGCCGCCGGGCACGCGACGCCAGAAGATGTTATCCTCGCGGCCGGTATAGATGCCGATCACCGCCCACATTTGATGATTGTGCGGCACGAGCGTCATCATCGGCGCCCACACGACGTTGAGGATCGTCAAGTCATCGGACTGATAGAGCTTGTGCAGCCCGGCGCGCTTCGGTTCACCAAGGCCCTTGAGCACTGCTGCCGGGTCGGACACCGCGCGGGCCACCACCTCGCGGACGAGCTTGTGCGATCGATCGGCGGCAAGCCCGGCGCGGCAATCGGCGATGAACTGGTCGAGATCAAACATGCATCACTGCTCGGTTGCCGTCATTCTAGCATGCTAGTTGCCCGGCGGCTTGGGGAAGTCACGCATGACGATAGCGCCGATCTTGCGGCCCACCTCGCTCCCGTCGCGGTCGGCGCTGCGGAAATGGATGCCGCCCCACACGCGCGCGTTCTCGACCTCCTCCGCCATCTCGGAGAATTTGCGGTAGCTCCGGGTGACGCCGAACGGCGCCGGGAACGTCACGCTGACGTTGGCGTCATCGCTTCCGAAGAAGCCGCGCAGCACCGCCTCGGCGGCGCCGGAGAAAATGCAATGCGCGGAGGGATAGTCGGGTTGCGGGGGCGTTACCAAGAGCGGCTCCCAATTGGCATCGCCCTTCAGCGTTGGAATATTGAGGTCCGCTGCCGCGCGGATCGCAGTAATCGGCCGCCAATGCGGGCGCTTGTATTTCTCGTCGAAGCCCACGATCTGGGAATCGGCGGTCGCAATCGACAGCAGTGCAAACAGCCTCGCGTTCTCGATGGTCGATAGTTTCTTGGCCGTCGACTGAGCTCGCGCCGCCGCGAACCAGGGAACCCCAGTCTGCGCTACCCAGAAGATCGCCGCTGCCGTCTGGTCGGCCGTTCGCGTCGTGCTGTTGCGCGCGCCGACGCTCTTGACCTCATCGAAGTCGCGCGCGAACTCGACACTGGTGATGGCGGGCGGGCCCTTGAACTCGAGGCCATTCCGGCTGCGCAGCACGAAGGGCGTGACGCTACCCCATTGCGGCAGGATGGCAGGCATGAAGTCCGGAGGCGTCAGCTGATAGAGGCCGAGACCCGGCCTCGGCATGAAGGTGACCCTGGCATCGGACTGATCGGTGCTGCGCAAGAGCACGATCTTATCGGCGACTTGCGAGCCAATGCGGACGCCATCAGTCTTGGCCTGGCCATCGGCGATCTTGCCCAGAGTCGTATTCAGAATGATGTCCAGCGTCGGCCGCTGCGCTGGTGCGAGCCGCACCAGCACTCCATGTGCCGCCGTGGTGACTGCTGCATCGATAGACGTTCCAGGCGGCGCCTTCAGATCGACCGCGTACGCCGCGCCCTTCTGCTCCACAGCGCGCACCACGTCGTAGATTGCGCCGTGAACAACCGCGAGCACGCGCGATTGCAAAATCGAATTCGGCGGAACCGCCGTCGCGTTGACGGCGATGACGTTCCAGTCTGTGACCGCATCTGCGCGTGCTTGCGAAGCCGGTTGAATGAACAGCGCGGCAATTGCCGAGGTGAGCAACATCTGTGCAATACGAATTCGCGCCATGACCATATCTCCGAAGCCACATCACCTGATCGAACGATAGGTCCGGTGCGCTTGATCAGTCCAATGCATTTATCATTCCAATATCGATGCAAAATGATTATCATTGTGCCATGAACTTTCGCCACCTGCGCGCCTTCGCAACCATTGCCGATGTCGGCGGCTTTGCCCGCGCGGCCGCGCGGCTGAATCTGAGCCAGCCTGCGCTGTCTCGACAGATTCATGCGCTGGAAGATGAGCTGGG
>Ga0066905_100000667_pt1 | contig 10254 bp, 8 predicted proteins | sample PanSoiMetaPlot36_FD_67483 | JGI IMG/M metagenome (GOLD analysis project Ga0066905, IMG submission 67483) | Tropical forest soil microbial communities from Panama analyzed to predict greenhouse gas emissions - Panama Soil Plot 36 (version 2) | ecosystem: Environmental > Terrestrial > Soil >... | reverse complement strand
CTCGTTCACGCGGACACCGCCGAAGGTGAAGGTGATGCCGCCGGTCGTCGGATAGGCGACGAAGGGTGGCGTGTCGAGACGCTGAGCCCAGTTCGACTTGGGCAAGGCCAGTCCGTGGGTGGCGAGTCCGTCGCGAATGGTGGGATCGAAGCGCCCCTCGCCGACGGCGTGGTTGTAGGCCTCGAGGGTGCGCCGGCAGGCGGCGCGGTCGAGCGGGAGCTTGTCCACGAGCGCGTCGAGAGAGTCCGCCGTCTCGGGTGCGCCCGTCTTGTAGCGGCCCTCGAGGAGGTGAAGCACCTTGCTATCGAAGATCTGCCAGCCGATGCCGCCGGGCTCGTTGAGGGTGATGCCCCCGAGCTTGGCGTAGGTGTAGAACTGGAAGTCCTCGCCCTCGTCGAAGAAGCGCGCGCCGCGTGCGTTGACGAGCACGCCGTATGGGTAGGAGAGGCGGTTCGTCTTGTCGGTGAGCTTCCGATCGCCGTGGGGAGGCGCGTTGGCATCGATGGGCGTCGAATGGCAGCCCGTCCACTGTCCATGGGGTAGGGCGCCAAGCTCCATGGCCATGCGGAGACCGTCGCCCGTGTTGTACCGGGTGCCCCGCACCTTCGCCGAGTCCCAGGGACGGCCAAGATAGCGTGCACGCCATTCGGGATTAGCCTCGAAGCCGCCGCAGCCCAGGACCACCGCCTTCGCCGAGAGCTCCTCGAAGCCTTCGGTCCCGCGCACGAGGACGCCGGCCACGCGGGCGCGCTTGTCCTGGAAGAGGCGCACCGCCGACGTGTCATATCGGACCTCGACCCCCTTGCGCTCGGCCGTCTTGAACCACATGGCTGAGAGCCCCACCCCTTCGTGCCTGGCCCGGACGACGGCGCCTGGGGACCATTTAATGGTGTCTCCCACCCTGACGGCGGACAGGGATACCGCGGGCTCCATGTCGATGCCCTGTCTGGCCATCCAGCAGGCGGTGTCGTACGACCGGCCGATCAGAAGCTCGGCCAGCTCGGGATCCGTCCGGCCGTCCGTAACCCGGAGGAGGTCGGCCATGAAGAGCTTGTGGGGATAGGGCTCGACGCCCGCGAAAAAGCCGGCTACCTCCTTCTCGGCATGGGGGACGAGGACGCGCAGGTCCTCGGGGCGATCGAAAGCGATGCGGAGGAGCCCGCCGCTGTAGTGAGTGTTGCCACCCCGCAGAGCGCGCGGAGCCTTCTCGAGCGCCAGGACCCGGCGAGCGCCCTGCTCGCGGGCGGAGACGGCGGCGGCCAGTGCTGCATTGCCCGCCCCTACCACGATCACGTCCCAGTCGCTCACGGCACGGAGCATACACGAAGGCAGCCTCGCCCGGACTCCGCGAGCTCCAACAATCGCCGGAGAACCAACTCCACCCGGCATCCGAGCCACGGCTGCCCACATTCATCAGGGCAAGCCGGAATTGCCCCTGACGCAGCTCAAGCCGGAGCGCTCTCTTTCGTTCCTGGCTCGTGCTAAAGCTCGCGCAAGCGAGCTCCATCCTTTAGGTGGGCTGGTCGGTGGTGAGTCGCCGCCGAAACGTAGTGCGGCGATGGAGTCGTAAGGCGAGCAGGGGAAAGCTGTAGGGCCCGTCGATGTCACGGACGGGTGAGAACTAGTCGACCTTCGCGTGCACCTCTCGCACCGCCGTCATCACCTGGATGCGCAGCTCGGGTGTGGGATTCGTCACCCGATGAACCTCCCGAACGTGCGACATGAAGAGCGCGATGATCGTGCGGATGTCCTGACCGTGCACCACGTGTCCGCATCCCTTGAAAACGTCGGAGCACCGAAGCTCTTTCGACATGCTGACGTACTGGATAGCAAGAGATGAGCCATCGCGAGTCGATATAGGAATTCAAGGAGTTGCGCAGGCATGCGCCCATCGGCATCGCAAAATGTGGCGAGCGAGCGCCGTGAATTGTCGTGTCGCGGGCCGAGCGTCTAGCCGTGATCGGTCTGCACGACCCGGTTGCCGCCCGAGCGCACGGCTTCCTGGAGCCGCGCGCGGGCGCGTGAGAGCAGTGAGATCTCGCTGTGCCCGTCGGCGGGGAAGGAGACCTCGCCCACGCTGAGCGTGAGGGCGCGCCCGGGTCCGGCCGGATCGCCGGGAAAGCGCACGTTGCTGATCTCGGAGCGAAGACGCTCAGTCACCCGCAGCGCGTCACCCGTTCCCGTCTGCAGCAGGAGGACACCGACACCGTCGCCGAGCCGCCCGACCACGTCCGACGAGCGCACGAACTCCACGATCTTGCTCGCCACTCGCTGTCCCAGCATCTCGGCCGTCTGATCCTTCGGGCCCATCTGGTCGGGCTGGAGCAGGCAGAGCGCGAAGAAGTCCCGATAGCGGGTAGCCCGATTCGCCTCCAGGGCGAGGAGGCGGCGGAAGGTTTCCTCATCGAGGACCTCCCCCGGCATGGCTCCTCGCTTCTGTTCCGGCTGCGGGGCACTCATGCTCGGCCTCCCCGGCTTGGACGAGGCGCCGGCCGTGCTGGGCGGGCGACGTCGCCCGGGACGCCGCGTAGCGTCGTCCTTGTCCGCCAACACGACGAAGGGATCGCTGTCGGGACGTGCAGAGTGCATGGTTTCACCTCACGGCGCGGTCGGAGGAGAACCGGGACGTGCCCGCTCTGCAGCGTGTGCCTGCCATGCAGCGAACGATAGGGTTCATCATGCACATCCCATCCACGGTTCGGCGAGCCGACCTTCCCGTCCCACATGCCTTCCTACCTCATGCGAGGGTGTATCCAGCTCTGTCCTCGAGTTGCGTCGCACGTCGACCACCGACGATCACCGACTCGGCCTCCCGAAAGACGCCGCAAGCGCCGGGGAATTGTCCCGGCGGTCACGGAAGAGCGGGCTGTGAAGTCTCGGCTATTCGATCTCCCCTCAGCTCGGGCCTGAGCCCGTGCTTATTGTTTGGCTGATGCTTCCATGAGCGTAACGCTCACACCCCCAGAGCGCGACTCCACCGATCCGAGTCCGAGCAGGATCAGGATGGGCGAGGCCGGCCGCGAAAACGGCGCGACGCTGTCGAGGCCTTGTTGGCTACGATGGCCGGCATTCCGGCGTGGTGTCCAGGTCGTTGTCCCCGTTCCGATCGCGTCCATGCGGGTGCGCATAAGCGAACCACTCGGAAGGGGTGCAAGAATGTCGCCGGGCAGTCCTCTTCTAATCTTCAAAGGACTTACTGAGCAGGTTACAGCTACTTGTAAGACAAACCGACAGCGCGAACTGACAGTTAGTTTCCGGGCTTCCTCCGCACCCCGTACAAGACCTTGTCGTCGCGGTAGCCCACGACCCAGATCTTCGACTCGGCCGCGCCCGTGTTTTCGGAGTCGATCAGGTTCTTCACGAAGGGCGAGCGCACCGGCACGAGAAACCACTGGAAATTGTGGCGCCGGAAGGCGTCCATGTCGTAGTCGACGTAGATGGCTCGATAGTCCGCCATGGCCTGATAGTCGCCCCGCTCCCAGAGGTGCATGCGCCCGTCGATGAAGAGCTTCGTCTGGACGCCCCTGCCGATCAGGAAGCCGCCCCAGTCGTAAAAGTTGAACCCCTTCCCGACCGGCGGGTTCTTGAGGAGGTACTGCGCCATTCCCTCCGAGCAGCCCGAACCATAGACGCAGTAGGTGACCATGGAGCTCTGGGCGAAATCCGTCAGCTCGGCTCGCTTGTCCCACATGGACAGCGCGATGACCGCTACCACGACCGCGGCGGCCGCCGCCGAGCGGGCGAGCCCCTCGACCCGGATCCGCACCTCGCGGATGGCCAGCGCGGCATAGGGAAGCGTGAGGACCACGAAGACCGCGACGTGCCGGCGGGAACTCACCCCCATGTAGAAGGTGCCCGCGGCGATGAGCAGCTGCGGCACGTCGTCGAGGCGCCGCCGGGCCAACCCGCCGTAGGCAACCACGAGCGTGTAAGCGAGGAAGAGGATGCCGACGAGCTCAGAGAAGTTCGGGGGCAGCCACTCGATGACATAGCTCAGGTGTGGGTTGGAGAAGTGGTTCCGCGCCTCCAGGTACACGCCGTACGTGAAGGGATTGATCAGCGTGGCGGCGAAGGAGGCGACGAGCGAGCCGGCGAAATAGAACCAGCGGCGCGGGAACGGGACGCCCTGCAGCCTCGAGCTGATCGCCTCCCATCCGAGGTAGACCCCGACGACGACGAGCCCGAGCAGGAAGGAGCCGTGCAGGTTCGCCCAGAGACAGAAAAGGACGGGCAGCGCGAGATAGGGCCAGTTGCGACCGTTCCGCTGACGGGTGAGGAGATCGCCCAGGATGGCGAGGAGGAGCAGGCCCACGACCTGGGTGCGGATGCCCTGGAGCAGGATGTCCTTGGTCAGCGCCGCGAACAACACGGCGAGGACGGCGGTCTGCCAGAAGGCGAGGCGTGTTCGGTAGATACACAGATGGAACGTGATCAGGCCGATGACGGCTCCGGCCAAAGAAAGGCCAATGAAGCCCGTCTTCGTGTAGAGGACGTACAGCAGGGGGTCGTAGAGCCAGGAATGATTGACCCACTCGTATCCGGGCATGGTCCACGAGAAGATGTCGTGGCGAAGCAGCTGATGGTGGGTGAAGAAGTACTCGCCGTAACGATAGTGCCAACCCCAGTCGAAGTCCGAGTAGGGATAAATGAAGAACAGGAAGAGCGCGGCGTAGATGAGGGCCGTGAGCCCCCGGTCAAGGGCGGTCGTCGTCCGAGTGGTGGCGGCAGCAGATGGCGTGCCGCGCCCGCGCGCGCTTGCTCGGCTCGGCGTGGCCGGCGAGGACGCGGACTCCAGCGCCTGACGGGCGGCGGATCTCGATGCCACGGTTACGCTCTGCGGAACTTGAAGTTGAAGCGCCGGATCTCGAACTGCTGATTGGGGTTCGGCGTCCACTCCACGAATTTCTGGAGCCCGTAGTCCTCGTAGGGCTGAATCACGGGCAGCCAGGGGAAGTTTTCGAGGAAGATCCGGGTCATCTGCGCGTAGGCCTCGCCGCGGAACTTCTCGTCGACGGAGAAGCGGGCCGCGTTGCCCAGCTCGTCGAACTTCGCGTCGCGCCAGTAGTCCTGCGGCCCGCCCGGCCCGAGCAGGCGCCACATCATGCCGTCGGGGTCGCCGAGGGTCGACGTCGGATCGGACCAGAACACACCCTTGAAGCTCTTCTCGCGGTTCTTCTGGGCGCGCACGGAGAACTCGATTACTTCCACCTTCACGTTGACGCCGACGTCCTTCCACATGGCGGCGATGGCCTCCGCCATGGGCTTGTCCTGGGCCACATAGGCGACGGTGGTCTCGATGAAGACCTCCTCGCCCTTGTAACCCGCCTTCTTCAGCCGCTCCTTGGCCTCGGCGGGATTGTAGGCGAGGGAAGGAAGGCGCTGATCGAAGTGGTTGTCGCCCTTGGCGATGGGCCCATTGGGGACGATGCCGCGTCCCTTCCACAGCTCCTTGACGATCAGCTCACGGTCGATGGCCAGCGACAGCGCCTGCTTCACGAGAGGATTGTCGAGCGGCGGCCGCTTGCTGTTGACGCACAGCACGTAGAGTCCCGCGTACAGCGCGCCGGCCACCTTGGTCGTGGCGTTGCCGGTGATGCGGCCCGACTGATCGGGCGGGAGCTGCGTGATCATGTCCGTCTCGCCCTTGAGGAGGGCGGCGACGCGGGGCGCCGTCTCCGGAATGGAGCGGACGATCATCTTGTCGAAGTCCGGCTTGCCGCCCCAGTACTCGCCGTTGGCCTCCACGGTGAGCTTGTCGTCCTTCACCCACGAGACGAACTTGAGCGGTCCCGTTCCCACCGGCTTGGCGTTGAAGCTGTCGTTACCCACCGACTCGAGATATTTCTTCGGTACGATCTGCCCGCCGTAGAAAGCCAGCCGGGCGGCCAGGAGGGGATCGGGCTTCTTGGTGTGAATGACCAGCGAGTAGGGATCGGGCGCCTCGATCTTGTCGATGGTGGTGAAGACGGTGGCCACCATCGTCTTGGCGTTCGGGTCGTAGGTGCGCTCGAGGCTGAACTTGGCGTCCGCCGAGGTGAACGGGTCGCCATTGTGGAACTTGACCCCTTGACGGAGCTTGAAAGTCCATGTGGTCTGGCCCTGGAGCTTCACCTCCGAGGCGAGACCCGGATAGAGCATGCCATCGGCGTGGCGCGCCGTGAGGTTGTCGAAGATGTTGAAGCTCCAGCGGATGTCGTTGGACGACGTGCTGAAGTGGGGGTCGAACCTGGAGATGTCGCCGCCCTGGGCCACGACGAGCTCCCTCTTCTGCGTGGCCTGCGCCTGAGCGGAGCGGGACGAGAGATGAGGCATGGAGCTGACGACGCCTGTGAAAGCCGCTCCTTTGAGTAGTCCGCGTCGGGTGATCTTCATGTGCAATAACCTCCCAAAAGATCCTATCGTACAAAAACAAACGGGGCGACCAATTGGTCGCCCCTGTGATTGTCCAGTAACTGCCCTACTTTGTGAGCCGCCGCGGCCTCAAGCCGAGGCCGGCCAGCCCCACCAACCCGGCTCCCAGCAGGAGCAGGGTTGACGGTTCGGGGACGCGCCGGCCAGGTAGGCAACTCACACCTTCCAAACCCTCACACGTGCCCGCCAACTCGATTTCGCTCGTGCCGAAGGAGAACGTAACCCCGTCGACAAAGACGGAACTGGTGAGGTTCGGGATGCCGGTGATGATGAAGGTGACGGTCCCGCTGAGATACGGGTTGTTCGCGGCCGCGGTCAGCGTGCTATCCGCACCGGTGTAGTGGAAGAGGTCCACGGGACCCGGGCCACCGATGATCGTGTGCTGGCTCGTGCCGGTGCAGAGCACGCACAGCAGGTAGCCTCCGTTCACGTTTTGATGAAGCGCCCAGCCCGTGGGCACCGGCTGTCCATCGGGGAATGTAAACGTCCCGTTCGGGGCGAAAATGGATCGCTCGACACCCGAGCTCGAGGAGATGGTGCCACCCGTCGACTGGAAACTGCTGAGCGTGAAGAAGATGTCGCTCAGCGCCTGGTTAGCGCTCGTCTGAAAGCCGTGCGATGGGTCGCCGAGCTCGTTGCGCACATCGATCCTCAGCTGACCGGCCGTTGTCGAAAACGTTGCGGTGATCGCCAGCGGATCGCCCGCCGCGTCCGTGCTGCCGGGGAAGAGGCTGTAGGTGACCTGGAGGGCCTCGACAGCAGGGGGAACACACAGTGTCCCGGCGAGGAAGAGGATGGCCAACCGGATGAAGGCTACTCGCTGCATGTTCCTCACCCGCCCCCTACGCTGAAAGAATCGTTTACACGCGCTCGCACGAGAGCGAATCTGGCGCACCATGAGCAAAGACCTGGCCAAAATTCCGGATTCCAGGATTTGCGAGAGCTTACCTGCGTCGCTCCGAGGCGGGAAAGTGAGATCGTAAATCTGTTCGACAGCGCCTCTTGGCTGAAGCGTCGTGCCTCGGACCTTGCTAGTTCGCCGACCGATCGCTAGGGAGCCTTCCAGGCCGGCTTGCCTGACGCATCGAGGATGATCGCCGTGGACGACCCGTCGTCGGCAACAGCGCCGAGGAGCATCCGTGTCTGCCCGTTCCTATCGTAGAACGCGAAGCCGCCCGTGCCCTGGTTCAAGACCTCGAAGACGACTCGGGGCGACTTCGGCGGTCCCGTGGCATCGACTGGGGAGAGGTAGAGTCCGACGGTCTCCGGACTCAGGAGGAGAAGGCCCTTGACCTTTCCCGCCGCATCGGAGACGGCGAGGTGCGCTCCCTGTCCACGGCCGCCCGAGACGACGAGGCTCGCGCGGCCTCCCTCGTGAATGAGGTTCAGGCTCGCCGCGGACTGTGAGGCCCCGAGACGTGCCCGCACCACGCCCCCCGCGTCCTTGACCACGAACTCCTGCGCTTCCACGGTCTGCAGGGGCGGCCTCGCCTGCCCCATCACGCCAATGGCGGCGAGTGCCACGACCAGAACGAGACCGGCCAGCTTGAGCCGGCGATTACTCCGCTCGAGCTTCTCGAGGCGCTCGAGCAGGGTCGGGATCATCGAAGTGTCCATCGGGGTTTCCTCCTCACTCGACATGCGAACCGCCGCCACCGGCACGAAGCTCTCGCGCCGGAAGCGGACGGAGGCTAGCACCCGACCTCCGAGGGGTCAAGGATGGGCGACGGCGAACACCCAGGTGCGGTACAGGACGAAGTTCCACGCCATGCTGGCGACGGTAGCGAGACTGAAGGCGGCCGTCTTGATGGCCGCGGGCTCCGTCACCACGCCGGGGGCGATGGCAGGAAGACCAAGGCGGGACAGAACGACGAACGCCTCGATCCCGGGCGCGGGCCAGACGCTCGAGAAAAACTGCGTCAGGCCGAGCTGGATCCCCCACGACGCAGAGATGGTGGTGATCAGGAATCGAGCGACCTGGCCGGTCGCCCGGGCCTCTCGCGAGCCGAACACCCAGCCGCGGTTGAGGAGGAAGCTCACCGTCATGGCGAGGCCGCCCGACACGAGCTTGGCGATCCAGACACGCGGGAGTGGCACCGAGAAGATCTTCGTGAGGAGCATGAAGGCGATGTAGTCGGTGAGGGTGTTGACCACGCCGCTGGCGGCAAAGCGGCGGAGCTGCGCGCGGAGGTGCTGGGCCAGCGGCTACGACCGGGCAAAACCCTGCAAGGTTAGCGGAAAAGACATGGCCTCTGATACCGTGGGGAACAGAGGCTGTCAAGTCGCCAACCGGCGTATTGGTAGCGCGCAGAACTCGCGGTGGAGCCACCGGGCGCAATTGACACGTGTTGGTGGCTGTGCCATGATCCAGCCCCTTCAAAAATGGTCTATACGAGGCCACAGGTCTCGACAGAGGAGGATAAAGCCGTGAAGAGGATCAGCAGGTTTGCACTGACGCTGTTGCTGTTGCTCGCCTGGACGGGGGTGGGACTCGCCGCCGACCCCAAGCCCGACAACAAGATGGGCATCATCACGGGCGGCGAGAAGGGGACGTACTACCAGTTCGGCCTCGATCTGCAGAAGCTGATGCGACTGTCGGAGATCACCCTGAACGTGTACAACTCCAAGGGCTCCATCGAGAACGTCTTCGCCGTCTACCAGCGTCCCGGCGTGCAACTCGGCATCGTGCAGTCCGACGTGCTCGCCTTCATCTCGCGGCTGCAGACGGATCAGAATCTGATCAAGATCGCCAAGAAGACGCGCATGGTCTTCCCGCTCTACAACGAGGAGATCCACGTCCTCGGCCGTCGCGGGATCGCGGACTTCGAGGACCTCGCCGGCAAGCGGGTGGCGGTGGGACGCGACGGTAGCGGCACCTTCCTCACCGCGCGCGTGCTCCTGCAGCTCTCGGACGTGAAGCCCGCCGCCATGGTCCCGATCGACACCGACGAGGCGCTCGCCGAGCTCAAGGCCGGGCGCATCGACGCCATGTTCTACGTGGCGGGCTATCCCGTGAAGCTGTTCAAGGAAGGCGTCACCGAGGCCGACCAGCTCGCCTTCGTGCCCATCACGAGCAAGAGCATCCTCGAGCTCTATCCTGCCGCGGAGATCCCGCCGAACACATATCCCTGGCAGCCCGCCAAGGTCACCACGGTGGCGGCCAAGGCCGTGCTCATCTCGTTCGACTATCGGTTCCGGGACTGCGATGCGGTGGGGAAGTTCGCCCAGATCATGGCGCGGCGGATGGACTGGCTCGTGCAGAACGGACATCCGAAGTGGAAGCAGGTGGACCTGAACTACCAGCTCAAGGGGTGGGAGCAGTACAGCTGCGTCAAGAAGTACCTCGGGCTGCCCACGACGACCACGCAGGCTCCCGCGCCGGCCGACGACAATCCGGTGATGCGGGCCATCCGCGCCATCCTCGACCAGAATCAGTAGCATTCGAAAGGTGCCCGCGAGCCGCCGACCCGGCGGCTCGCGGGGCGCCCACCTCGACCCGCCTAGAACAGTCCTCCGCGAGGGTGGTGGTCTATCCCGCGATAGGCCTGGATGAACCGGACGATCCGCTTCTCGTCGAACTGATCGAGCCTGTCTATGCGAGACCACGCGGTGAGGGCGATCCGACTATCCATTCCGGGGTACGGGGCGAGGATGACCTGGGTGTCGAAGCGGAGCACGATGGCTCGGAGCTTCGCCACGAGCTCCGGGCACTCCTGGGGGCAGTTGTACTGCACGAGGACGCCGCCCTCCTCGAGGTTGTGCACCTGGAGCTCGTTCTGGATCGGCTCGGCGTGGATACCCCATCGGGCGATCACGGGCAGGTGTGGACCGGAGGTCGGCGGG
>Ga0066905_100000666_pt1 | contig 10259 bp, 16 predicted proteins | sample PanSoiMetaPlot36_FD_67483 | JGI IMG/M metagenome (GOLD analysis project Ga0066905, IMG submission 67483) | Tropical forest soil microbial communities from Panama analyzed to predict greenhouse gas emissions - Panama Soil Plot 36 (version 2) | ecosystem: Environmental > Terrestrial > Soil >... | reverse complement strand
GCAGGCAGCGTACTTGCAGGACCTGGGCATCACGGGCATCACGGGCGACCTCCTTCATGCCGGCGGGTATCCCTCCAGGCGAGCCGGTAGCCGAACTCGGCCGCGGCGTACGTACTCACGGCCAGGGCGACGGCGTCGATCAGGTACAGGATCAAGTCGAGCATGGTTGGAACCTCCGCAGGGGATTTAAGCGTCCTTGAGCGCGGCCTGCAGAGCCTCGACCGCGTTGTTCACGGCCGCGCTTTCCGCGCGGTCGCGCTGCTCGAATATCTCGGCGATCCAAATGGCAACGATGCACGACGCGATCGTGGCGTCGTAGTTCTTCATTCCGAACTGCTCCCGGGCCTCGGTCAGCTCGCCGTTCAGGCGGTTCAGGAGGATGCGGCGCAGGCCCGGGTGGGCCAGATTGACAATCACGGGTCGAACTCCTTCGGGCGTGGAATGAGAGCGGGGGTGCAGGCGCCTGCACCCCCGGAGCGGGCTCACGCGAACGGGGCCTCATTCAGAGCCGGGACGGTGGGCGTCGCCCGGGCCGCCGCGTGCAGCGCCAGGACCTCGTCCGAAGGGCGATCGAGCGGGTGGTCGATGTGGCCGGCGGCCAGGAGGCTGATCAGGGCGTCCACGTGCTTGCAGTAGCCGCGGGCGGCATGCCCCGGGCACTCACACAGGGTGTCTTGCTCGTTCGCCAGGAAGCAACCGTACCGGGTCGGGACTTCCGGGTCGCCCGTCCGGGCCTTCGCCTGGTCCCTGGCGATCGCGTCGGCGCTCCGGTGCAGGAGGAATGCCCGGCCGCCGCCGGCGGGGATCTCCTCGACCCGGTACGCGTCGCGGGTCCGCCAGTCGGCCTTGCGGACTGACCACTCGGAGAACAGGAACAGCCAGGGCAGGCCGTACGCGGGGCCGAGGTCCTGATAGCTGGCGGTGAACTCGACCCGGGCCGGCTGGCCGTTGCGGACGCGCTGGCACTTGACTAGACTTGCGGACATCTCGCATGCTCCTCAAGGTTTGCGGGATCGGGGCCGGGGTGTTACAGCACCGCCGGCCCGTTACTTTCGATCCACTAGATGGTACACCCGTACTTCGCTTTGTCAACTCGCACATTTGCGGATTGACAAAATAATCCAAGGGGTCAATAATGGCGGGGAAAGGTCGAAGCGCCAAAAAGGGGGAACCGGCCTTGATCGCCGTCCTGAAAGAAACCATTGAGGCATCTGGCCTCAACCTGGTCGAAATCGCCCGGCACACCCAGGTCAGTCCTGGTCAGCTTTCCCGTTTCCTGCGCGGCGAGCGGAACCTGTCGCTCCTAGCCGCGGAAAAGCTGGTGACCTTCTTCGGAATCAAGCTGGTGAGACCTCGGCCCGGCCAGGCGGGCAAGAACTGACGGTCTGCTTACGTTGCGTCCCGGCCCGGCCGCGGGTACAACCCCTTTGCCGCGTCGGGAAACTTTGGCAGGGGCCCCGATGGGGTGCGGCTCTCGCGGGTAGCGGGGGCCGCGTTTGTTTTCGGGACGTCATTCGGCAAGCCCTCCCTTCGCCAGCGCGGCGGCCCGCGCCAGGTCGCCCTCCATCAGGGCCCTGAGGGCGGCGACCGGGTCGGGCTGGCCGACGCCCAGTTCTCGTTCCAGCCACTTCAGGGCCATCTCCCGAACGCGCCTTTCGAGCGGGCTCTGCCCCAGGGCCGCTTGCTGGGCCTGCTGGCGAATGTCGGAAATCCCGTGCACCCCGGCCTGGCCGAGACCCAGCGAGTTTCGCAACTCCGTGAGCACGTCGCGAAGAGCTTCGGGGTAGGCCTCCCCGGCTTCCTTGCCGAACATCCCGCCGACCTTGCCGACCCCGGCCCCGCCGAGCCGGATACCGGGGAACACCTCGACGCCGGCCAGGTTGCGCCCGAACCCCCCGGCGCTGCGGGCGCGTCCGAAGGCGCTCCCCACCCCAGCCCCGCCGCGCGCCCCGCCCCCGGAGATCAGGTCTCCGATCAGCTTCGGGTAGCGGTCCAGGGCATCGGCCGCGGCCACGGCCGCGGCGGCGAACCGGATCACAACGGGCAGCAGGTGGACGCCGATCGCCACGCCCAGGACCTGGAAGCTCTTGCCCAGGACCTCGGACCCGGCCCCCTTCTGAATCCCCGCGTCGAAGCCGCCCTTGGCGGCCCCGATGAACGGGTCGATGAACGTCTTCTTGAGTTCGTTCAGCACGAAGAGCGCCGCACCCGCCTTGCCCAGACTCCCCAGCCCCATGTCCGCCGCCTGGGACGTGGCGATCGGGGCCGCGGGCTTGTGCTTCTTGAACGCGCTCTCAAGTCCAGTCCCCAGCGACCGGCTGACGTCCCGTTTGAACACCTCCCCGAGTCCGGTGGGGTCGCGCGCCGACGGCCCCTCAATGACGCGCACGGGAATTGGTACCGGGGCGACGATCCGGACCGGCACGATTTCCGGGGTGACGAGGACCTCGAACAGACCGCCCACCCCGCTGGAGTCGGACGGGGTGCCGCCGAAGTCACCCAGCGGCGACGGCAATCGCGACGAACTGCCGAAGGGCATCGGGGTTACTCCGCAGAGCAAACTTCAGCTGTGGTTTGATCCGGGCCGCGGGGGCCAGGTGCAGACGCCTGCACCTACCCCACCGGGCAGCCGAGTTCCGCCTGGCAGCGTGCCAACTCGTCGCGGGCCTCCGCCAGCTCCCGCGCTCGCGCGCGGCGAACGTCATCGAGGTCGTCGCCCGTTGGAACGCACGCGAGCGCGTGTTCGAGGTGACGTATTCGGAACATCGCTGCCAGCAAACGCGGGTGAGCGCCCTCGCGCAGGTGACCGGATTCGCAGAGTTCTTCGAAGTCGGTGGCCAACGGCAATCCGCCCCGGGTGACCACCTCGCCCGGCTTGTGTGTGCAGCCGTCGGGGTCGGTGAACTCCTCAGTGCAGGTGTAAATAGAACCGACGGCAAACGGGGTTTTTAAAGGCATGGTGATCTCTCGGTTAGCGCTTCCTGGCCTTCAGGACGGCCCGGCCATTATCGGTCATGGCCAGGAGCCGGTCGATCTCGGCCTGGGGGATCCATTTTTCGGCGAACGTGGCGCGCGGAGCGCTCGACCCGAGCTTGTCGGAATCGCGATAGAGCTCATGCGCGGCCCGCGCTTTGGCCCGTCCCAGTTCATCCCGGAGGGCCGCGAGCTGGGCCAACACGGAGCGAAGCTCCGCGCGCACATTCTCCAGCTCCCGCTCGGCGTACGTCGCCGGCTGCGGCCGACAGACCCGGACCAGCTCATCGAGCAGGCCAGAGGTGATCTGATCGCGCCGCGCGCCGGCCACCAACAGCGCGTTCGCGATCGGCTGATAGGGCGAGCTCCATTGCGGGGCGCCGGTGAAGGTGCTCATAACTGCCATTTCCCAAGGGGCGATGCGTCGATCGTAACGCCTGGCCGACGACCGGTGCGGTCACCGTGGCAGGGACACCCGGGGGAAGTCCGGCTGCGTTCGCTTCCAGTTCTCCTCCGACCTGGCAGCCGCGATCCGGTGGATCTCGTTCACCCGTTCCCGCTCCTCGGCCGTGGCGGCATTCAGGAAGGCGTCGTAGTCGGCTTCCGTGGGATCCGCACCCGCCCGGCCGAGGACGGAGTGCCAGAGTTGGAACAGTTCGTCCTGCTCGGACCGGTCGTAAAAGATGTATGGCGACTCCCACTGCTTCCGCCTGGAAGCGGCGATCTCCTCCGCGTCGCGTTCCGGCGGGATGTTCGCCAGCATCAGGTCCCACAGTTCGTCGAGCCGCTGCAATTCCTTGGCCGTCGCGAAGCGAATGAACGTTTCGAGGCTGAGTGCGCAGTTCCCACCGTGGAACGCGGCCGCCCGGCAATGGTAGGCGTAGTAAAGACGCGTGTGCTCCGCGTCCTCGGCCGGGAGGGCCGCCCACGCGGCCTCCATCTGGGCAAAGGTGGGTTCCGCTGGGTCGGCCGGCGGCGGGGCCAGCTTCTCCAGTCGATCGACCCGGCGGCCGAGCGCCATCAGTTCCCCTCCCGCTTGGCCGCGCCTTCCTCCAGAGCCTGCACCCGTTCCTCCAGCTCGGTCGCCTCGCGGGCCCGCAGGGCCAGCTCGAGCACGGACCGGGCGGCCCCGAGTCGAACCGTCTCGCTTTCGGCGTTGAGCATCAGGTGACGAAGGACGACCGCGGACCCGAACATCCCCGCGACCAGCACCCCGATCGCCTGGCCGACCATTTCGCCGCGCAGCCGTGAGACGAGCTGCCGGAACGCCGGGTCGGTTACCCGCCGCGCGACGGTCCGCTCGCTGACGCCGGCGGCCGCGGCCGCCCCGGCTTGCGTCTGGCCGGCGGCCAGGGCGACGGCGATCGCGTCATCCGCGTTTCTCCTGCCACGGGCTGCCACGGGACGCCACCCAAGGGAGCCGGCCCCTCGCGACCTTGCAACGCACAAGGGACTCCAGACGCCGAATTGGAGAAGCTCGGGGCCGGCCTCCTAAGCCTACTCGCCCGGGATCGCCCGGAAGCCGGGCATCTGGCGGGGCCCGAACGGGCCGTTCACCTCGACCAGAGCGGCCTGAAGCCTTCCACGTTCAACCAGGACCGCGATCGCGGCCTTCGTCCGGGGATCGGTCCAACCCAGGGCTTTTCGCATCTTGGCTCGTGTGCAGGTGCGGTCGGGCAACCGAAGCCAGGCGTGAAGCAAGGCCTCGGCGTCGATGCGGACCCTCTCGATCATGTGAAGCTCCAAATTCGTTTCCCGAACCCGGGAAACACGAGCCCCCAAAAACCGCTTCCGGCCGGGGGGCTGTTTCGTTTCCCAGAATCACCCCCTAAAGGGGGTGTGATTCTGGGGGAAACGAATAGCCCTTGCCAATTCGTTTCCCGAGGCCCGGGAAACGCAGGGAAACGAATCCACTTCATGGCCTCCAAAAGCGCCACGGGTCCCCCTTCTTCCCGGTCCCGGTCCGGGCCCAGAGGCTGGCTTCTACACCGAGGTTCAGGAGGCCCAGCAAACGGGCGAGCTTGCACCGGAGTTCGGCCTGTTGCTTGATCTCGTCGCGGGTCCACCCCGGGGAATCGTTGGGCAGTGCCGCGCGGATCGCCTCGACCAGTTCGTTGTCCTCAACGGCCCGGCGGTCCCCCTCGGCCGTGTACCCGCTCCCGTCCTCGCTGAGCTGGACGACGATCTCTTCCGGGACCTCCTCGAACCGGCCAAGGCCGGTGAGCACCCGCCGGCGGTCCGCCCGGTCGTCGGCCCGGTAGCGGCGGAACTCGAGCAGCACGTCCACACCGCCGGCGAGCGCGGTGGATCCTCGGGCTGCCTTTCCCTCGGGCTGGTCCGCCTTCCCGAGGTGGTGAACGAGCAGCACGGCCAGGCCGTTGCGCGTCAGCCCGTTCAGGGGCGTGAGTGTCCCCTGCACCTCGGCCGCGTCGTTCTCGTTCTTCCACGGGGCGACGGGCGCGATCGTGTCGATGACGACCAGATCGGACTGACGTTTGGCGGCGCACTCGCCGAGGTAGGCAACGAACTCTGACCAGGTTGCGAAGTCCGGGCGGGCCAGCATCGGCCGGCACAGGACCGCGGCCGAGTCATCCAGGTCGAGCGCGTCGACTCGGCGCCGCCACTGGGCCGGCGACTCCTCGGAGACGATCAGGGTCCGGGCCGGTTTCGTGACCCGGCCGAGGAACGGGGTGCCAGCCTGCAGGGCCCTGAGCAGGTGCCCGAGCAGCGTGCTCTTCCCGGCCTTCATCAGGGCTGACAGCAAGGTCACGTGCCCGCGCGCGATGCAACCGTGCCAGAGAAAATCGACGTCGCCGGCATGCTCGGCGAGTTCGCTCATGCTCAGCGGTGCCGGCCAGGGGTGGCGGGGGGGTGGCGTCGGCTTGGGGTATCCCCCCCGGCCGGCGTGCCCGTTCGACTCGTGCCGCGAGTTGCTCGGTTTGTCCTCGGCCGCGTCCAGGATCTGCCGGAGCGCGGCCGGGCCGTGAGTGACCAGGTAGTCATCAGCCCCGACCTTCTCCCCGTTCGGCGCGTCCGGCAGGCGAGCCACTCGGACCGTGGCCCCGCGGGCACCCAGGTGCTCGCGGATGTACTTGAGGGCGAGCGGTAGGTTCCCCTTCGTGGCGGTGTCGCTGTCGAACAGCAGGATGACCAGCCGCCCCGCGACCGCGATGTCCTCGGGCCAGTGGAACTCGTAATCCTCGAAGGTCCGACCCGTCTCGACGCCCTCGCCCTTTTTGAGCAGGTTCCACACGCCAGCGACCCCGACGGCCAGGAACCCGTGGCGGATGAGCGAGAGGACCTTCTTCTCGCCCTCGGTCACGATGAGCAGCGCCTCTGGGTCCAGCAAACCGGGGACGGCGGCCGGCGGAATGTACAGACGGGGCGGGCATCTGGACGGGGCCTCGTACTTGACCACCCGCTCCTCGCCGTCCCGGCGCTCGGCCCGGGGCCGCTCGGGCTTGACCCGGCAGTAGTCCAGGGGCTTGCCGGCCGCGTTGAAGTACGGGAAGAGGAGACAGGCACCGCCGGGGAGGGGCGATCGGCGGTTCAACAGGTCACCAATCCGCTCGCGGGAATCGGTCCAGGCGAGCCGGGCGGCGGATGCGACGGCCGGGGAGATGTCGGACTTCTCAAGGTCGGCGATGATCCAGCCCGGAGCGTCCGTGGCCCACTGGTCTCCGGTGGCGACAGGGCGGATGCCGCCCTTGAGGCGGGTAAGATCATCGGGTGGCCGGGCAGTCGCGGACATCCCGCTACCCCCTGCTGATGTCGAGGACGTGAATCAAATGGCGGAGTTGAGCCAGCTCGGGCTTCAACGCCGCCAACATCGCTGTGTTGACCTGGTCGTAGGTCAGTGAGCCCCGATTCTCAACAGCGTCTTCGAGGCACAAGTGGATTTGCCGGACCAGGCTCGTGACCAGGAACGCGACGTGCCGTTCAATGCGGCGGTCGAGCTCTGTCCGGACCGGAAGCGAACTGGCAACCGCTTGCGGCGCCGGCCGGCGCCGTGTAGTATTTCGAAAATCCATGGACTCCCCTGTGTTCGTGGTCGTGCTGCGGCCCCGGGTGACGACCGGGGCCGCGGTGTTTCGTAGTCACCCGGGCCCGGTGCCCTCGCTCGCCGCCCGCCGCAGCTCGGCGTCGGCGATCAGCCGCCGGCGGCCGAGGTGGAAGGACCTGATCTTCCCCTCGTCGGCCAACTTCGCCAGGAAGCGCAAACTAATTCCGAGGAACGCGGCCGCGTCGGCCATCGACCACGGGGCTCCCGCGGGCCGCGCGTCGGCCAGGTCGCGGGCAGCGTTCGACGCGGATGCCGGGCGGCCGTTCGCGCGGCCGTTCAGCGATGGAGCTTGGCGGGTTGCTCTGACCATCGACCATCACCTGCGTTTCAAGGTGCGATGCAGCTACGCAGGGAGTAATTGAGCAGAAGTGCCGATGCCGCTAAAGAGAAGTTGAACTACACTGAGCTACATCTTTTTGTGGGCAATTGCAGCCAATAACCGCCGCCAGCCCTGGAAGCACTCTTCACCAGCCGACGCACCGGTAATGGGAGTTGGTCCAGGAGGCGGAAGAACATCACTCCCGCAAGTCCCGGAAGCTTGCGTAGCTCCTGGCCACTCACCAGGTCCCCGTTAGCTTTGGCGATCCTCTCAAAGAATCGGAACGGCTTCGGGCGGATGTCGCTGCCGAGCAACTTGTCGTCCAGACGGACAGAGTGCGTCAACGGATCGAGCTGCAGACGCGGCGCGGCTCGCTGCTTCTTGGCCCGCACCGGCTGTCCGTTGCGGGGTGCTGGCTGCCCGTTGCCTCTGCCCGCCGCGGCCCGCAGCTCCTCCAGCCGCTTTTTGATCTTGTTGGGCCCGCGGCGCGGCTTCCGCCCGCGGAGTGCCGTCTTCAGGTCTTCGACGGACGCGCTCTCGATCGACCAGCGACGCCTGAGCCCGGGCCCAACCGGCTGCAGCCGCTCCCCCCGGAGGAAACCCTGCTCGACCAGCTTGATAACCCACGACCGGTGGCAGCCGATCTCCCCGGCAACCTCGACGGTCGTCATCCGGCCCTTCGGCAGGCTGGGGAAGAGGTCGCGTTTGCAGTACGCTTTGACCGAGGCCTCGGTGAAGCCCGCCAGAAAAGTCTGCGACCGTTGTCCGGCTCCTCGGCCCCGGCCCCGAGCCACGATGAGTCTCTGGCGGTAGGCCGGAACGAGTCCGAGCCCCCTCAGTTGCTTGAGTTCGCTCTCCCGACGGCGAGCCAGGTAGGCAGCTCGCCCGCGCTTCTGGCCGGGGCGTCGCCCGGGAGGGGTTCCTTTTTTCTTTCCGAGCCGGCGCAGCATGTCCTTGCTTTTGCCAGTGCGTTCGGCCGTTTCCACCAGCGAGTAGACGCCCGGGAAATGTGCGGAGTTCTGAGCAGCCATCATCCCCTCGTTTCGCAGGGAATCGTCTCGAAAGAAGGGTGCGGCAGGCGGTGAAACGTGACCGCTCTTCGGCCCGTCGGCCTAGCCGCATCGGCATTCTACGATCCCGACCTGGCCGCCAGCTCCTCGGCCAGGCGGGCGAGCTCTTCCGGGGTCAAGGCGGCCAGGAGCTCGGCGACGCGGTCGCCCGAAACTGCACCGGAATCTGCAGCGCGCCCCGGGGCACCCGGCCGCAAGTCCGCCCGGCCCGTCGCGTTGCGGTGATCGGTTCGAGTCCCGCCCGGGCCATGCTTTCTTCGGGGCGGGGGCGTGCCCCCCCTCCTCCCGAAGAATCTAACTTCTCCGAAACACCACAACTTTTCCGAATCATCACAACTTTCCCCGAAGAATCATTTCGCCCCCGCCTCAACCCGGCCCCTGGTGGCTCCCCTGAGGTCGCGCACGATGCGCGGGATGAGGGGGAGAATCGACGGGATGGCGCGCGGAATCCACGGGATGGCGCGCGGAATCGACGGGATGAGACTCGGAATCGACGAGATGGCGCGACCGGCGCGCGCGTGCCACCCTGGGGTGCAATGCAACGCACCGGTCAATGCCGACCTATTGGCGCGGGACGGGGGCCTACTTGGGCTTTGTCAACTCGACCGGGATTTCGGTCGGGATCGAAGCCAGCCCGCAGTCCTTGGGCAGTTGCAAGCGGACGAACGCCTTGCCGGGGGCGGCATCGTCGGGGACCCGCACGGGGCCGTGGCAGAGGACCCCTCAACACCGCTCGCGCAGCTCCGCCTGGGCCCGCCGCTCCTTGCCGCCCGCGTCCGTGTACACGAGCGTGACCAGGACCGGCACGTCCTTGGGCAGGAACGTGTCCGAGACGGCGCAAAACGTGTTCTTCCCATGCCCCCGGTGGCCCAGGAAGACGTTCAGCTCGGTGGCCTCCCCGACCGGGAACTTCTCCAGCGTCCAGCTCTGGAAGCTGAACGGGCCGTCGGCGACCGGCCACAGCACCGGCGCGTCGGCCGGGCCCTTCGCGTACTGCGTGTACGGCCCGGGGTCCGGGGCGAACCCGCCGCGAACGAGCTCCTTGCCGCACCACTTCATGCTGAACATGGTCCGGGCGTGCTCCCCCTCGACCCGGGCGATCTCCAGGTCGGTGTGCTCCTGCTTCACGACGGGGTCGGTGAACCGGCCGATGTCGAACGTCACCTGGTCGCCGTCGAGTTTACCCGCAATCCGCTCGCCGGCGCTGGTCAGGTCGCCGTCCGCGTTGCGGTCGAAGTGGAGCACGTCGTAATGCGGTGCGTCCGCCCTGGACTTGTCGAGCACGGCCCAGACGCGCGTCTTCGCCTCCGCGCCGAACACGTACAGGGCGTAGAGCGGCTCCTTGGCCGTGTACGCCGGCTCCTTCTTGATCTTGCGCTCGATCTTGGCCAGGTCGGGCGGCTCGGCCCCCCGGCTCGCGGGCCCGATCGCGACGGCGGCCGCGCAGGCGACGAGGAACCCGGCTGACAGTCGCGTCATCTCCCACCTCCCTGGATGCGCGGGGCGACCAGCCGGTATCATCCCCGACCGCCCGGGCGGGTGCAAGTAACAGTCGGGGCCAGCCCGTTTCGTGGGGCGGACATTCCTGTCGGCCGGGGCTCGGCTCGCGGTGCAAGCCGGCTACCCTGTGACTCACTCCGCGACGCCGCCACACAGTAGCCGGCTCGCTCCGCGAGCCGAGCCCGGTCGTGCCTCCGTTTCGTAGGGCGGACATTCCTGTCGGCCGGGGGTCGGCTCGCGGAGCGAGCCGGCTACCATGTGACTCACTCCGCGACGCCGCCACATAGTAGCCGGCTCGCTCCGCGAGCCGAGCCCGGTCGTGCCTCCGTTTCGT
>Ga0066905_100000665_pt1 | contig 10261 bp, 12 predicted proteins | sample PanSoiMetaPlot36_FD_67483 | JGI IMG/M metagenome (GOLD analysis project Ga0066905, IMG submission 67483) | Tropical forest soil microbial communities from Panama analyzed to predict greenhouse gas emissions - Panama Soil Plot 36 (version 2) | ecosystem: Environmental > Terrestrial > Soil >... | reverse complement strand
GATCGGGCGGCGCCATGGGATCTGCCTCGTCACCTTCAGCCACTTTGCGTGCTGGTTGAACATCGAGTCGACGATGTGGATGAACGCCTCGTAGCAGTTGAAGAGGCCGTGACGGCCGGTCAGCAGGTATCCCTCGAGCCAGCCCTGGCAGAGGTGCTCCGAGAGAACCTCCATCACTCGTCCGTCGGGCGACAGGCTCTCGTCGTCCGTCGGCCTCGTTTCGGCGAGCCAGGTCCGGCCCGTCACGTCGAAGACGTCGCCGAGCCGGTTGGAGGCCGTCTCGTCCGGGCCGAACAGGCGGAAGTTCTCGGGGTTGCGTTCGATCACGCCGCGCAGGAACCCGCCCAGCACCCTCGTCGCCTCGCTCGTCGTCGTGCCCGGCCTGGGGACGTCGACCGCGTAGTTGCGGAAGTCGGGCAGGACGAGCTCGCGAAGCAGGACGCCGCCGTTCGCGTACGGTGTCGCGCTCATCCGACGCTCGCCCTTCGGCGGCAGGTCGGCGAGCTCGGGGATCAGCGTGCCGTTCTCGTCGAAAAGCTCCTCCGGTCCGTAGCTTCGCATCCAGTCCTCGAGCACCTGGAGATGTGCGGGGTTGTCGCGCACGTCGGCCATCGGAACCTGATGCGAGCGCCACGAATCCTCGACGGGCAGGCCGTCGACCTCCTTCGGGCCGGTCCAGCCCTTCGGGGTGCGGAGCACGATCATCGGCCAGCGCGGCCGCCTCGGCTCGGCCCCGGTCTCGCGGGCGTGCGTCTGGATGGCCGCGATCTCGGCGAGCGCGGCGTCCAGCGCGGCGGCGAACCGCTGGTGCACCGCGGCCGGCGCCTCGCCGTCGAAGCCTCCGGTGACGAGGATCGGCCGGTGGCCGTAGCCCTCGAGCAGGGCGACGAGCTCTTCCTCCGGGATGCGGGCGAGGACGGTCGGGTTGGCGATCTTGTAGCCATTCAGGTGCAAGATCGGGAGCACCGCGCCGTCGGTCCGGGGATTGAGGAACTTGTTCGCATGCCAGCTGGCCGCGAGCGGCCCGGTCTCGGCCTCGCCGTCGCCGACGACGCACGCGACGAGGAGCTCCGGGTTGTCGTAGGCGGCGCCGTACGCGTGGGTGAGCGCGTACCCGAGCTCGCCGCCCTCGTGGATCGAGCCCGGCGTCTCCGGCGCGACGTGGCTCGGGATCCCGCCCGGGAACGAGAACTGGCGGAAGAGCTCCCTCAGGCCCTCTCCGTCCATGCTCACGTGTGGGTACACCTCGGTGTACGTGCCCTCGAGGTATGTGTTCGCGACGATCCCCGGCCCGCCGTGGCCCGGCCCGCACACGTAGAGCACCTGGAGGTCGCGCTTCCGGATCGCCCGGTTCAGATGGGCGTAGACGAGGTTCAGCCCCGGGGTCGTCCCGAAGTGTCCGAGCAGCCGTGGCTTGATGTGCTCGGGGACGAGCGGCTCGCGCAGCAGCGGGTTGTCGAGCAGGAAGATCTGTCCGACCGAGAGGTAGTTCGCGGCCCGCCAGTACGCGTCGAGGAGCCGAAGCTCCTCGCGCGCAAGCGGGCCCGATTCCGTGTCGAGGCCGGCGACGGTCTCCACGACCTCGACACTAGCGGCTCGTCGCTCAGTGCGACATCGTTCCCTTCGGGTGGCCGATCTTGAGCAGGCCGACCTGTCCGAGGTCGACGTGCGCGAACGCGTGCGACACGAACGGGTAGAGGCCCGGCTCGTTGATCTTCACGTCGAACACACCGCCGCCGCCGGCCGGCACCTGCACCGTCTGGACGCCGTGCTGCGGCGTGCCGGTGATGTTCGCGTTCGGCCACGCGCGGTCGAAGATCGTCCCGACGACGTGGAAGTCCGTGTCGAGCGTCGGCCCGGCCGCGACGACCCAGAGGCGCACGCGCTCACCGGGCTTGGCCGTCAGCGGATGCGTGACGTACTGATTCGCGTAGCCGTTGAACGTCGTCCAGTCGGGCTCCATCGCGTGCGCCTTGGCCATGTCGAAGCTGGCCGGCTGCTTGATGCCGTCGGTCGTCATGTACCACTCGCTCGCTACGAGGACGTAGTTCTTGTCGACGGGCGGGAGCGGCTTCGCCGGGCTGACGACGATCGCGCCGTACATGCCGTTCGCGATGTGCATCAGCACGGGCTTCGTCCCGCAGTGGTACATGAAGACGCCGGGGTCGTTGGCCCGGAACTGGAACGAGAACGACTCGCCCGGAGCGACGTCGCGGAAGGCGACGTTCGGCGCGATGCGGGCTGCGTGGAAGTCGATCGAGTGTGGGATCGTGCCGCCGTTCGTCAGCGTCATCTTCACGAGCTGGCCCTGGCGGACGTGCAGGATCGGTCCGGGGGCGCCGTGGCCGTCGAACGACCAGGTGTTGTACTTGACGCCTGGTGCGATCTGGACGGTCATGTCCTTGAGAGTCAGATGGACGTGCGCAACGGGGCCGGCCTGTGCAGCCGGGAGGGCGGCGTCGTAGGCCTTGTGCGCCTCGGCGAGCGCCTGCGCGTTCGGCGGGACGACGCCCGCGAAGCTGTTCAGCGGCATCGCCCCCGCCTGCGAATGGTCCACCGCCGCCGGCCGGGCGGCCGGAGCCGCGCTCGCGTCCGTGCGCGAATCCCGCGCGTCGGCCCACATCATGAGCGCGAAGAAGCCGACGATCCCGACCGCGATCCCCAGCAGCAGGGTGGCGACCTTGAAGAACACGCTCGAGTCGGACTCGATGTGATGGTGGTCTACGTACGTGGGATGGGTGGCCATGGGTGGTCTCCTTCAGTCTTTTCGCCGAACGTAGAGCGGCGGCCGAACGCCGGCCTCCCAGGCAAGCCGCAGACCCAATCGGGGTTTAGCCGCAGGATGCAGGCGACCGCGAGCGCGTCCAGAACGAGGTCGCTGGCCAGGCACCACTGGCAGAGCGCGCCGATCACCGCCAGCTGCACGACGAGGAGGTACACGCCGAAGAGCACGCCGGCGACGGCCGTGACCGCTCCGGCTGCGCGCGCCAGCTCTCCCCTGAAGAACGCGGTGCCGAGAACGAACACGTAGGCCGCGAGCCCGAGCAGCGCGACCGGGATCCCCGCGAGCTCCGCGTACTTCGAGCTCTGCACGGTCTCGCAGCCTCCCGTCGCGCAGACGATCGCCTCGTGCGCGAAGTGCGTGTAGGTGAGATAAGCGGCGATGCCGGCACCGACCGCCGCGATCGCGCCGACGGCAACTCTCAGGCGCCGGTCGCTCACCGGGCGAGGAGCGAGTCGAGCGCTGGCCGCAAGGCGCTCGCCTCGAGGCTGGTCACGGCAAGCGGTCGCAGAGGGCCTCCGATCCGGCCGGCCGCGAACGCCGGGGTTCCGCGGACGCCGAGCCGGGTCGCGGAGGCCTTCGCACTCGCGATCTGACGGTCGATCGCCGGCGAATCCGACTCGCGGAGCGCCCGTTCGGCATCCAGGCCCTGGATCGACCCGCCGATCTCCCGCAGGAAGTCGTCGGTCATCCAGCCGGCGTTCTCGGCCCCCTGGCTCGCGTAGATCAGGTGCACCGTCTGCCACAGCTTCCCCTGGCGGCCCGCTGCGAACGCGAAGCGCAGGCCTCTCTCCGAGTCAGGGCCGATGAAGGCCAGTCCCGAGAAGACGATACGCGCCTTGCCCGGGCGAACGTAGTCGCGGACGACGTCCGCGAACGCTCCGCCCGCCCAGGCGGCGCAGTACGGGCACTGAAGGTCGGCGAACTCGACGAGCGTCACCGGCGCATCGGGCCGGCCGAGAGCGGCCCCGTGCTGGGGGATTCCGTTCAGCAACGGCAGCGCAGACCTGACCGGGGGTTGCGGCGCGACCGGCTCGTCCGCCCGCGCGCCGACGAGGCTGGTCGCGAACAAGCCCGTTGCGAGCAGCCCCGCGGAAGCGGCGACCGCGAGGTACGTCCGCCGAGTCATCTAGGCCACGACTTCGAGCCGGCTCTCGGACGGCTTCACGATCAGGCCGACGTGAACGGGGATATCCAGGGCCGTGGACACGAGGCAGGCCCGCTCGGCGTGCTTCGCCGCGCGGAGCACAGCGTCCACCGACCTCTCGTCGGTCGCCAGCGTCACGGTCAGCTCGATCGCGACGAATCCGAAGCGGCTGTCGTCGCGCGTCGTGAGGTGGCCGGTGCCGCTGACGTGCAGCTCGCGGAGCGGCAGGTCGCGCCGCTCCAGCACCGCGACGAGGGTCACCGCATAGCACGTCGCGACGGAGGCGACGAGCAGGTCCTCGGGACTCCAGACGCCTGCGAGCCCGCCCTTGAATTCGGGCGGCGTCGCGACCTCGAGCTCGAGCTTGCCGGGCGAGGAGACGTGCGTTCGCCGGCCTCCTTCCCACTCGACTCCGACCCTGTACCGGTAATCCTTGGCGATGCTCATTAGAGGCCTCCTCTGTGGCGTTCGCCTCGACTCTCGCTCCAAGGGCCGGCTCCGGCATCAGTGGCCGGGCGGATCCCGCTGCGGGTTTGCCGCAGCCCCAGACCTGTGATGCTGTAGCCGATGGCCGAGGTCATCCGCGCGGAGCAGCTCACGAAGAGCTACGGGCAGAACCGCGGCATCATCGACGTCGATTTCTCGGTCGAGGGCGGCGAGGTTTTCGGCTACCTCGGGCCGAACGGGGCGGGCAAATCGACGACCATCCGGCTCCTGCTCGACCTGATCAGGCCGACGAGCGGCCGGCTCACGCTGTTCGGGCTGGACTCGCGCCGGAAGAGCGTCGAGATCAGGAGGCGCCTCGGGTATCTCCCGGGCGACCTCCGGCTCTACGAGCGGATGACCGGCGGCGACCTCCTGACGTACTTCGGGCACCTGCGCGGGCTCGACGGCTTACAACGCGGGCGGCAGCTCGCGGAACGCCTCGATCTGGATCTCGGGCGACAGATCAAGGAGCTGTCGCGCGGCAACCGCCAGAAGGTCGGGATCGTTCAGGCGTTCATGCACGAGCCCGACCTGCTCGTGCTTGACGAGCCGACGAGCGGACTCGACCCGCTCGTGCAGGAGACCTTCTCCGAGCTCGTCGCCGAGGCGACCCGGCGGGGCGGCACCATCTTCCTCTCGTCGCACGTCCTGTCCGAGGTCCAGCACATGGCCGACCGGGTGGGCCTGATCCGCGAAGGCCGGCTCGACCTCGTCGACAGCGTCGAGAACCTGCGCGCCGCGTTCACGCACGTCGAAGCGACCTTTGCCGAGCCGCCACCGGCCGATGCGTTCGCCGGCGTCGCAGGCGTCGAGCGGATCGAGCAAGACGGCAACGTCGTCCGTTTCCCCTTCGAAGGCGAAATCGACCCGCTGCTCAAGGCGCTCGCCCGCTTCCACGTGAAGGCGCTCGACGTGCGCGAGGCCGACCTCGAGGACGTCTTCCTGGCCCGGTACCGGGGTGAGGCGCCGAATGCTTCGTAACATCGCCCTCAAGGGCCTGCGCGACATCCGCCGAGGCTTCCTCTGGTGGAGCCTCGGTCTGGCCGGTTTCGTCGCGCTGATCGTCTCCGTCTGGCCGACGGTGCACTCGAACCCGAGCCTGAACAAGCTCGCGCAGGACTACCCGGAGGCGCTGCAGGCGTTCCTCGCGTTCGGCGGCGCGGTGGACTACTCGTCGCCTGCCGGCTATCTCGGGATCGAGCTCTTCTCGCTGATGGTGCCGCTGCTGCTGCTGGTGGCGGCGATCGGGACCGGAGCGGGGGCGATCGCGGGCGAGGAGGAGCGGGGGACGCTCGAGCTGCTGCTCGCCAATCCCGTCTCGCGGACGAAGGTCGTGCTCGAGAAGACCGCAGCGCTCGTTCTCGAGATCGCCGGCCTCGGCCTCGTGCTCTGGCTCGCGCTCTGGATCGGGGCGCTGCTGGCGAAGATGGACATCTCGGCGGCGCATCTCGCCGCGGCCACGTTGATGGCGGTGCTGCTCGCGCTCGCCTACGGAACGATCGCGATCCTGGTGGGTGCGGCGACGGGAAAGCGCACCGTTGCGATCGGCCTGACGGCGGCGGCCGCCGTCGCGGCGTACCTGGTCAACGGCCTGGCGCCGCTCGTCCATGCGCTCGAGGTGCCGCAGAAGCTGTCGCCCTTCTACCACTACGCGGTGAGCGATCCGCTGCGGCACGGGCTGTCGCTGACCCACATCGCGGTCCTCGTCGCGATCGGCGGTGTCGCGACGGCCCTTGCACCCTACTTGTTCTCTCGCCGCGACGTGGCTACGTAGCAGAGAGGGGCGCGCGGAACTCGAGGAAGTGCTTGTGCAACTCGACCTCGAGCCGGTCCAGGTCCGCGTCGTCGGGCACCTGCAGCTCCTCTCGGAAGCCGCCCGGGCCCGTGACCCAGATCGTATGGCCGATCACCCTCAAGTTCAGCTCGTCGAGGTCGGTGCTCGGCACGCTGCAGGTGACGACGTAGGTCCTGGTCATGTCCCGAGCATGGCCACGCCATCCGAGCCGTGCATCCGAGCTCGACCCGATTCGGATCAGTAGTTGCCCACCGCCGGTTCGGCCGGAACCCCGATGTGTCCAGGCCCTGTGCCGTCGACGATCGGTGTGAACAAGGAGGGAACAATGAAGAGAATCCTGATCGCAACCGACGGATCGCCTGCTGCGCTCCAGGCCGTCGAGCTCGGCCTCGAGCTCGCCGAGGAGCATGGGTCGCAGGTGACGTTCGTGCACGTGGCTCCTGCGGCGGATGTGCTCCCTGTCGCGGGCTTCGCGCTGGCCGGGCCGGTCTCGGTGCCGCACGAGCTCGGCGAGCACGATGGAGAGTCCCTCGATGATGCGCTGGCGCTTGCCGAGCAGCGAGGCGTCCCCGCTCTGCGGCGGCTCCTCGTCGGTACCGCCGCCAGGCAGATCGTCGACTACGCGGACGAGATCGACGCCGACCTGATCGTGGTCGGCTCGCGTGGCCTGGGGAGAGTTTCGAGCGCGCTGCTCGGCAGCGTCTCGAGAGAGGTGCTCCACGACGCGCGGCGTCCCGTCCTGGTCGTCCGCGAGACGGAGCCGGCACGTGTCGCTGCGTGAGCGCATAGAGGTACCGGTCACGAGGCGGCACGAGCTTGCCGTCTTCGACCGGGTCCTGTGCGGCATCGACGGCTCGCCGCAGGCTCTGGAGGCGCTCCGCAGGTGAGCGGCTGCGTCCCGGGGGCAGCGACCTCCACCTGCTGACGCTCGAGCTTGGTCGGCGTCTGGACGCTCCGGTGCGAACGTTGGCCGCGACCCGCGGCAAACCACTCGACCTGGAAGCGATCGCAGACGTCGCGGACCTCGAGTGGGACGAGCGCAAGCCGCTTTCCGCGCTCGTCGAAGCCTCGCTGGGCGCGGATCTCCTGGTCGTCGGCAGCCGTGGCCTGTACGGGCTCGCCGCTCTGGGCAGCGTGAGCGAGCGCATCGCGCACGGGGCGGCGTGCTCGGTGTCGTCGTCCGGGCGCTCTGAAAGCAGACGGCGATAATGGACGCGCCGTGCCTGAGACCGACCGCCTCCGCGCGCTCGTCGATGCGGGCGTCGCGCTCGCGTCCGAGCTGTCGCTGGATGCCGTCTTGCAGAAGATCGTCGAGGCGGCCGCCGAGCTGACGGGTGCCCGGTACGCGGCCCTCGGCGTGCTCGATCCGAGCGGCACGGGGCTCGAGCGGTTCGTCGTGACGGGCATCGACGAGGGGACGCAAGCGGCGATCGGCCACCTCCCGCAGGGCCGCGGAGTCCTCGGCGCGCTGATCGAGGACGCGAGGCCGCTCCGGGTCGACGACCTGACCGCCGACCCGCGCTCCGTCGGCTTCCCGACGAACCACCCGCCGATGAAGACGTTCCTCGGCGTCCCGATTCTGCTGCGAGGCGTCGTCTACGGCAACCTGTACCTCACCGAGAAGGCCGGCGGCGGGCCGTTCACCGACGAGGACGAGGAGCTCGTCGTGCTGCTCTCGTCCCAGGCCGCGGTCGCGGTCGAGAACGCGCGTCTCTACGAGGCCGCGACGCGCTGGCTGAGACAGCTCGAGTCGCTGAACGAGGTCGCGAACGCGCTCGTCTCCGAGGTCGACCTGACGCGGACGCTCGACCTCGTCGCGGCTCGGCTCCGGGAGCTCGTCCAGGCACGGCTCGTGCTGATCGCCCTGCCGACCCACGAAGGCGGTCTCATCGTCCGCGCAACCGACGGCCGTGGCGGGCAGGAGCTCGTCGGCATGCGGCTCGGGAGCGAGGAGTCGAAGGCCGGGCGCGTCCTCGCCAGGCGCCGCAGCGAGCGTGTCGACTCGATGCTCGAGGACGTCGAGGTCGACCACGAGGTGAGCCGGGTCCTCGAGGCCCGGACCGGGCTCTACGTCCCGATGATCCTGCGAGACCGGCCGATCGGGATCATCGCGGCCCACGACAAGGACGCGGCCGACCCGCGGTTCTCGGACGAGGACGTGCGGCTGGCCGAGGCGTTCGCCGCGCGCGCGGCCGTGGCGGTCGACCTCTCGGAGCGCGTGGCGCGCGACGCCCTCCGCCGGGTCGTGAGCGCGCAGGAGCTCGAGCGGCGGCGGCTCGCCCGCGAGCTCCACGACGAAACGGGCCAGGCGCTGACGTCGATCCTGCTCGGACTGAAGAGCCTCGAGGATGCGAAGGGCGAAGATGATCTCGCCGAGTCGACGAGGCGCGTGCGTGATCTCGTCGTGGCGACGCTGCAGGACGTTCGCCGCCTCGCGGTCGAGCTGCGGCCCAAGGCGCTCGACGACTTCGGGCTCGTGCCCGCGCTCGAGCGGCTGGTCGAGACCTTTCGGGAGCAGACCGGCATCGAGGTCGACCTCGAGCCGCGGCTCGGAGAGGAGCGACTACCCTCCGACGTCGAGACGACGCTCTACCGCATCACGCAGGAAGCGCTCACGAACGTGGTCAAGCACGCCGAGGCGAAACACGTAAGCATTGTCCTCACGCGGCGCAATGGTTCGATCTCGGCCGTGATCGAGGACGACGGCCGAGGGTTCGAGGAGTCGGGCTCCGAGAACGGGCTCGGCCTGCTCGGAATGCGCGAGCGAGTCGCGCTCGTGGACGGTCGCCTGACGGTCGAGTCCGCACCGGGCGCGGGGACGACGCTCTCGATCGAGGTGCCGTCCGGATGACCCTCCGCGTTGTCATCGTCGACGATCACGCCGTCGTGCGATCCGGCCTCCGGCACGTGCTCGAGGCCGAGGACGACATCGAGGTCGTGGCCGAGGCGGGCGACATGCGGAACGCGGTTTTCGAGGCGCGCGCTCACAAGCCGGACGTGATCCTGATGGACGTCGTCATGCCAGGCGCAAGCGGGATCGACGCCACTCCGGCAGTGCTCAAAGAGGCCCCCGACGCGAAGGTCCTCGTCCTCTCGATGCAGGACGACCCCCGCTACGTTCGTGAGGCGTTCTCAGCGGGGGCCAGCGGCTACGTGCTCAAGGAGGCTGCGGACGCAGAGGTCGTGGACGCAGTGCGCGAGGTCGCAAACGGGGGCCGCTACGTACATCCTGCGCTCGGTGCACGACTGATCGCCGCCGAGGCCGAGGAGCGGGCGCTAGCCGAGGAGGACCCGCTTTCCGATCGTGAGCGCGAGGTTCTGCGCCTGCTCGCGCTCGGGCACACGAACCAGGAGATCGCGAAGATGCTCTACCTCTCGGTCCGCACCGTCGAGACGCACCGCGCGCACATCATGCAGAAGCTCCGGCTGACGACTCGCGCGGAGCTCGTGCGCTACGCGATCGACCATGGCCTGCTAGAGGAGTCGTGAGCCGCGCCGTCGTCGTTGTTCCGCTGCGCGAGGGCACGGGCCCGCAGGCGGTTGAGCTGCTCCGCAAGGGCCCGCCTTTCGACCCGGAGACGGTCGGGCTCGAGCGGCACCAAGTCTTCCTGACGGAGCAGGAGGCGATCTTCGTCTTCGAAGCAGACGCGCGCGATGCAGCCGAGCGGCTCGTCGGCGGGGGAGGTTTCTGGTCCGCGGTGACGGCCTGGGACGAGATCGTTGCCGGGCCGCCCCGCCTGGCGGACGACCTGTACTCGTGGGTCCGGCCGTACGTGTTCGACGACGTCTCGTTCGAGCCGACGCCGGGGCCGGGCAACAGCGACGGCGGCGACGTGTTCTAGTTCCCGCTATGGACGCGCTGAACATCGAGACGACCAGGCGCCGGCTCGAGGAGGCCGGAGGCGGGTACGAGATCGTCCACGAGTCGCCCGGCCTCGAGCTCGGCGTCTATGTGCTCGTCGCGCCGGAGCCGGATCGCCAGCAGCCGCACGCGGACGACGAGGTCTACCTCGTGCTCAAGGGGCGCGGGACGCTGGAGGTCGAGGGCGAC
>Ga0066905_100000664_pt1 | contig 10271 bp, 7 predicted proteins | sample PanSoiMetaPlot36_FD_67483 | JGI IMG/M metagenome (GOLD analysis project Ga0066905, IMG submission 67483) | Tropical forest soil microbial communities from Panama analyzed to predict greenhouse gas emissions - Panama Soil Plot 36 (version 2) | ecosystem: Environmental > Terrestrial > Soil >... | reverse complement strand
GATCTGACCAGGTGGATCTGTCCCACGCCACAGTGCGCGCCGGTCATCGGCAATGTGCTGATCTACCGGCAGGGTTCGCATATCACCGCGACATACGTCAAGACGCTGGCGCCACGGCTCGGCAAGGAGCTCACTAAGGCCGGGCTGCCCGCGGACGAGAAGCTCTGAGTCAGGGAGACCGATGACTCGAGCGCGACTATCGGCCCGCTTCCGGCGGCTGGCCCGCGCACTGCTCGATCGGGCCGAGTCGGCCAGCCGGGCTGGCGTCCAGGGCGGGGCCGGCGCGGCTACGGCGGCGAACCGGGCGGCCGGTCGAGCGGTACCGCCCGACCAGGTTCCGGCCGCACCTGGCCGGCCGCGACTCGCCGACGTCACCGTTGCGCTGGCCGCCGGTGATCGGCTGCGGGCCGGGCTGGCCTGGGAGTGCAGGTTGCGCAGCCTCGAGCCGGCGTCCTGGCGGCAGGCGCTCGGCGGTCCTCCCGACCTGCTGCTACTGGAGCTGGCCGGCGATCAGGTGCCGGGCTGGGGCCGAGCGGACGGTTCCGAGCTGGCCGACCTGGTGGTTGGTTGCCGGCAGTCCGGAATCCCGATCGCGCTGTGGGTGACCGCAGGCGCCATCAGCCCGGATGCCGCCACCAGCCCGGATGCCGCCACCAGCCCGGATACCGCCACCAGCCCGGATACTGCGGCGGGCCTGGTCGAGGCCGCCGACGCGGTGTTCATTGCCGACGCCGCGGCGATCGATCGCTGGCGGTCACGCTGGCCGGAGCGGACGATCGAGCCGCTCGAACCGGCCGCGCAACCCCGGCTGTCGGCGCCGTATCACGGCGGTCCCGGCGCCAGGCGGGAGCTGGCCAGCTGCCTCGTCCTGGATCCGGCCGGTCCGGGCACGGCCGCGGCCGCGAGTCTGGATGACCTGGTCGGTCCCGCGATCCGGCCGCTGCCGAACGCCGACGTCGACGTCTGGCGGATCGAGCCGGCGAGTGCGGCCAGGCTGCCCGCCGGCGTGCGCGCTCGGGAGCGGGGCACGCTGCCCTACCCGCAGGCCGCGGTTCAGCTCGGCCGTTACCGGGTGCTGATCGACGCGGGCCGGTCGGATCCCGGTTCGACCTGGGCGGTACTCGAGGCCGGAGCGGCCGGCACCGCGGTGGTCACCAGTGCGGCCCAGTGGGCAGCGCTGCCGGCCGAGATCGCCTCCCAGGTGGGGACGGCCGACGACCCAAGCGCGTTCCGCGGCGAGATCGTCGCCCGAGCCAGGCAGCCGGAACTGCGCGACCGGGAGGCAACCCGGCTGCAGCGCGCGGTGCTCGCCGGGCACACCTACGCGCACCGGGTCGATCGCCTGCTCGGTCTTCTCGGCCGGTCGGTCCCGACGGCATCCCGGTCCGTGTCCGCGGTGGTGCCCACCAACCGCGCACACGAGCTCGACAACGTGTTCGAGAACATCGGCCGGCAGCACCACTCGAACGTGGAGCTGGTGCTCGTGCTGCACGGCCTGCGGTCGAACCTCGCGGATCTGCGGGCCCGGGCCAAGGAGCTCGGCGTAGCGGATCTCACCCTCGTGGAGGCCGACGCGGCACTGACCCTAGGTGCGTGTATGAACCTTGGTATCGACGCGGCGGCCGGCGGATACATCGCCAAGCTGGATGACGACAACTTCTACGGCCGGCACTACCTGACGGATCTTGTGCACGCTTTCGACTACACCGATGCCGGAATCGTCGGGAAATGGGCGCATTACGTCTGGCTACGCTCGACCGATGCCGTGGTGCTGCGTTACCTGGCAGCCGAGCACACCTACGGGCGGCGGGTGCAGGGTGGCTCCATGGTCATCGACGCCGACCTGGCCCGCCGGCTCAGGTTCGCCGACCTGCCACGTGCGGTCGACACCGATCTTCTCGACCGGGCGATCGCAGCCGGAGTGCGAATCTATTCGGCGGACCGGTTCAACTTCGTCAGCGTGCGCGGTGCGGACCGGCAGGCACACACCTGGAAGGTCGCCGACAGCACGTTCATGACCGCCACCGGCCAGCTGGTGTTCTACGGCGATCCACGCGCCCACGTCGAGGTCTGAGAGTATTTTTGGGCAGCTCTCGGCCGGACCCCCGGTTCGGGCCCGATCGACCTGCGTGCCGCATTCGATCGACCGGGAGGCAGCCATGACCGGCGCCGCGCACCTTCCCGAGTCGATCGGCGGGCCCGTCGGTGAGCCGGCGAGTACCGACCCGGACGTGCTTCGGCTCATCCGAGACGAGCAGGTCCGCCAGGGATTCGCCCAGCTGGAGGTGCTCGAGCGGCTCGATCCGGCCGAGGCGGCCGCGCTGTTGGCCGAGCAGCTGCAGGCGCATCGCGATCAGGCCATCGCAACGCTACGTCCGCTGCATCCGCCGCCGGGCGTCAGCGACAACCACCACAAGATCATGGCGAGACCCCCCAACTGGGCCAAGTTGAGCCGGGTGCTCGACGTGGTCATGCCCGGGGATCGGGTTCTCGAGATCGGGCTCGGCCACGGCTACCTGGCGTGCCTGTTGCTCCGCGATGCCGAGGTCGGGAGCTACGTCGGCCTGGATCTCGCCAAGCGCCGGATCACCGCCACCAAGGCGCTAGCCGAGGCCAACGGGCTGGCCGGGGTGCCGATGCTGTTCGAGATCGGCGATCTGTACAAGCTGACCCCGGCCCGGGTCGCCGAGCATGATCCAACTCTGTTCCTGCTGTTCGAGGTGCTCGAGCAGGTTTCGGACCCGGAGCGCGCGCTGGCCACGATGGCCCGATGCATGCGCCCGGACGCCGCGATCGTGTTCTCGGTGCCGGTGCTCGGCCGGCTGGAGAAGCTCTGGGGACACGTCTCGCTGTTCGACTCGGCCCGGGTTCGAACCATGTGTGCGCAAGCGGGCCTGGTCATCCAGCACGTCGAGGTGGTGCAGAACTCCTGGACGTTCGTGCTGGCCACTCCGAGCGTCGCCGTGCCGGCCCGGTTGCTCCACCTGCTCCGCCGACCGATGCCGACCGCGCCACCGCCGGCGGTGGTCAAGCCGGTCTTCACCGATGTCGACCTCACCCAGGTCGCCGGGATCGGGAGCGCGACCGTGGCGGTGGGAGAGCGCCAGGTCAGTGCCACGGTCCAGCAGCGGGGCAGCCGATGGCGGCCGCGGCTGCACCGGCGAAAAGCGGAGGTCGGCGGCCTGCGGTTCCCGGTCACCGGCGACGCGATGCTCCGGCTCGACTTGGAGTTCGACCGGCCGCGTCAGGTGCGCCGAATCTTCGTGATCATGCGTGACGCGCGCGACCAGGAGTCGGTTCGCTGGGTGTGGCACTTCGGCGAGGGCCGGGCTCCCAAGCCGGGCCGACACGTCTACGTGCTGCGACCGGGTAGGAAGATCGGCCGGTTCGCACCGATCGGCGAGGAACGGACCGGGGTGTCCAGGACCGCGGAAATCGTGATCAAGCTTGCCTCGGGAGCCCAGTCCGCCACGCTGACCCTGCATCGAGCCGCCGCGGCCCACGACGCAGCCGGGGACTAAGGCGCCAGACCACCCGCCTGCGATCCCCGGGTCATCCGCTGGTGGCATCTGGGGCCAGCGAGCCGCCAGCCCGGGTCGGGATCGCCAAGATGATCTCTATACCTCGATAGCATTGCTGCTTCGAAGGTCATCCTTAGTCGAGGAGCTCGTCGCTGTATGTCGTTGTCCCGCCGGATGAAGTCCTTCCTGCGCCGTCGGATCGGCAGAGTGGCGATCTTCTTGCCACCCGATCGTGGCCCGGCGCCGTGGCGCTGGCTCATCGCCAAGGTCCGGGTCATCGAGGCGGAGCTGCTGCTCCGCCGGGCTCACGACTACGACGGGGCCGAACGCTCGGTCCGGCCGGTGCTGAGCAACCCGCAGGTAGCCAGCCGCGCCTGGGCGGTGATGGCGGGGGTACGAGAGCACCGCGGTGATCTCACCGGTGCGCTGGATGCGGCCCGTCGCGCCACCAGCCTCGAGCCGGTCCAGCTCGAGGCGCTGGTGGAGCACCACCGGTTGGCCACCGCACTGCACATCCCGGATGAGCCGGAGAAGCTGCTGGTGCGAATACTCGAGGAGGTCGGCCGGCTCCAGGCGAAGCCGGGGCGGCCCGAACGGGCCATTGTCCGCGCGCTGATCCGCTGCCGGGCCTGGGACGAGCTGGCCAGGTTCATCGAGCACGGGTCGCTGGACGGTCCAGGCGGTCTGCCGCCCACCGACCTGCCGCTCAACGACCTCAGGCGGGCCGCACGCACGGCGCTAAGCGCCGGCCGCACCACCGCGGCCGTCACACTGGCGGCCGCCGTTCTCGCCAGGCGACCCGACGACGAGGGCGCGCGGCGGACCTTCGACGACGGCAGCGACCAGCTCGAGGTGGTTGCCGCCGGGTGGACCGAACCGCCGATCGGGACCGCGCCGTACCAGCCGGATGCGGTCGCGGTGCTATCGGTGCTGGCGCAGTCGGTACCGATCACTTCCGGCGGCTACGCGACCAGGTCACACGGCGTGCTGACCAGCTTGGCCGGGCGTGGCTGGCGGGTCGAGGCAGTGACCAGGCTCGGCTTTCCCTACGACCGCTGGCCGCAGTCCGACGACCGGGTGGTGCCGACCACCGACGTGGTCGACGGGATTACCTATCATCGGCTGCTCGAGGACGGGATCCGCAGCTATCCGCAATACCCGTTGCGCTCCTATGTCGACCGGTTCACCGACCGGGTGGTCGAGCACTCGGTCCGGCACCAGGCGCGGCTGCTGCACGCCTCGAGTTTCCATGTCAACGGGCTGGCCACGGCCGGCGCTGCGCGCCGGCTCGGATTGCCGTTCATATACGAGATGCGCGGCCTCGAGGATCTGATGAAGATCTCGCGCGACCCGTCCTTCGGCGATACCGACCGGTACCGGTTCCTGACCTCGCTGGAGAACGAGATCTGTCAGCAGGCGGAACGGGTCTTCGTGATCACGCAGGCGCTCCGGCGGGAGATGGCCGGGCGCGGGGTGCCCGAGGACCGGATGGTGGTGCTGCCCAACGGCGTCCACGTGGACCAGTTCGCGCCGCGACAGCGGGACGCGGAGCTCGAGCACGAGCTCGGCGTGGCCGGCAAGACCGTGATCGGGTACGCCGGCGGGCTGGTCGACTACGAGGGCGTTGACCTGCTCCTGGAGGCGGTCGCCGCACTACGGGAGCGCCGGGACGACTTCCGTCTGGTCGTGGTCGGGGACGGCCACTACCAGGCGGCGCTGGAGGCGCAGGTAGGCCGGCTCCGGCTCGCCGATGTGGCCACGTTCACCGGGCGGGTGCCGCACTCGCGGATCGGCCGCTATCTCTCGCTGTTCGACATCGCGCCGTTCCCGCGCCGGCCGCTGCCGGTCTGCGAGCTGATCTCACCGATCAAGCCGTTCGAGTCGATGGCGATGGGTAAGGCGGTGGTGGTCTCCAGCGTCGCCGCGCTGACCGAGATCGTCACCGACGGGAAGACCGGCCTGGTCTTCGCCAAGGGCGATGTCATCGAGCTCACCCGAGCGCTGGAGCGGCTGCTGGACGCCCCCGAGCTGCGCGCCAGCCTGGGCGCCCGGGCCCGGGACTGGGTTCGCGCCGAACGCGACTGGTACAGCATCGTGGACGTGGTAGACGCGACCTATCGGGAGGTGCTGGACAGTCCATCGGTCGAGCCGGGCCGTAGCCGATAGTCATCGGCCGTCGCAGCCGGTAGCGGGGCGGCTCGGGCGGAGGGCCGGTGAACAGCCCGGGTCGCTGCCGGCACCGGGTCCGGCAAAGCAGCCGCCAGATGCCGCAGTGACCGTGTTACGGTGTCGCGGCTACCGCAAAGGCGCCCTGTAATAGTGGGACAAGTCAGGAGCAATCGGATGTTCGACGAGGCAACCGTGAGCGAATCGGCGGCCGAGGCGCGCAGCGCCTCGCACCAGCCGGATCGCTGGGATCTCGCCGTGATCGGCCTCGGCTACGTGGGCCTGCCGCTCGCCCAGGCGGCGGCTGCGGCCGGGCTGCGTGTGGTCGGCCTGGATCTGCAGCAGAGCCTGGTCGATCGGCTCAACGCCGGTCGGTCCCACGTCGACGATCTCTCCGACCAGGACATCGCGGCCATGCTCGGCCAGGGGTTCGCCGCCACCACCGATGAGACCGTGATCAGCCGGAGCTCAGCGGCGGTGATCTGCGTGCCCACCCCACTCGACGATGACAACCGGCCGGACCTGGGCGCGGTGACCGGTGCCGGCCGCACGATCTCCCGCAATCTGCGTCCGGGCACCCTGGTAGTGCTCGAGTCGACGACCTGGCCCGGAACCACCGAGGAGGTCCTGCGACCGATCCTCGAGGCATCCGGGCTGGTGGCCGGGCGAGACTTCAACCTGGCGTACTCCCCGGAGCGGATCGACCCGGGCAACCCCACCTACGGCTTCCGTAACACCCCGAAGGTGGTCGGCGGGCTCACCCCCGACTGCCGGGACCGCGCGGCCGGGTTCTACAGCCGGATGGTCGAGCGGGTCGTCCCGGTCAACGGGCTGGCCGAGGCGGAGATGGCCAAGCTGCTGGAGAACACCTACCGGCACGTGAACATCGCGCTGGTCAACGAGATGGCGATGTTCTGCGACGAACTCGGCATCGACCTGTGGGAAGCGATCGGCGCGGCCGCGACCAAGCCGTTCGGATTCCAGGCGTTCCGGCCCGGTCCCGGGGTCGGCGGGCACTGCATCCCGGTCGACCCGAACTACCTCTCGCACCGGGTCCGCCGGCTGGGTTACCCGTTCCGCTTCGTCGAGCTGGCCCAGGAGGTGAACGAGCGGATGCCGGCCTACGTCGTCGCGCGGATCACCCGTATGCTCAACAACCGCTCGCGCGCGGTGAACGGATCGGGCATCCTCCTGCTCGGCGTGACCTACAAGGCCGACATCGCCGACGAACGGGAGACCCCGGCGTTGCCGCTGGCCCGCCGGCTTCGCACGCTCGGCGCGAACCTGAGCTATGCCGACCCGTATGTCATCGAGTGGAAGGTGGCCGGAACGCCGGTGCCGCGGGTGACGGACCTCGGTCAGGCGCTCGCCGAGGCGGACATCGCCGTGCTGCTCCAGCCGCACACCGCGTTCGATCTCGGCGAGATCCAGAACAAGGCACAGCTGGTCCTCGACACGCGTGGCGTGCTGGCCGACTCCGACACGGTCGAGCGGCTGTAGCGGCGACGAACGATGACGGGCGAGCCGGCACGACTCGCCGCTGGTAGGGAGGGTCCGGTGCGGGTTCTGGTGATGACCGTGGTCCATCACCCGGAGGACGCGCGGATCCTGCACCGCCAGATCCGCGCGCTGGTCGACGCCGGGCACGAGGTCGTGTATGCGGCGCCGTTCGGCGGCTATGGGATCGCGCCCCGGCCGTGGGTGACTCCGGTAGACCTGCCACGGGCCACTGGCCGGCGCCGGGTCGCGGCGATCCGCCGGGCGCGCGGCGTGCTGCGCGAGCTCGGGCCGCGGGTGGACATCGCGGTCCTGCACGATCCCGAACTGCTGCTCGCCGCCGGTGCGGCCAGGAAGCGAACCCCGGTCGTCTGGGACGTGCACGAGGACACCGCGGCGGCGCTCGGCATGAAAGCCTGGCTACCAGGCCCGGCCCGGCCGCCGGCCCGGCTCGCGGTCCAGCTGGTCGAGGCGGCGGCGGAGCGGCGGGTGCACCTCATGCTGGCCGAGCCGGCGTACGCGCAGCGGTTCCGGCGCCAGCATCCGGTCGTGCCGAACTACCCCTACGTGCCGGCCACCGTGCCGGCGCCGGGCGCCGACCGGATGATGTATGTCGGCTGGCTGTCCGAGGCGCGCGGCGCCCTCGACCTGGTCGCCGTGGCGAGGCTGCTCGCGCCGCACCGGATCCGGGTCGAGCTGATCGGCCCGGCCGACGCCCAGGTCCGCCCGATCATCGAGCGAGCGGCGGCCGAAGGGGTGCTGGCCTGGACCGGCTACCTGCCCAACGACGAGGCGGTAGGCCGGGTCGAAGGCGCGCTGGCCGGTCTCACCCTGCTGCACGACGAGCCGAACTACCGGCACTCGCTGCCGACAAAGGTGGTCGAATACATGGCGCGCGGCGTGCCGGTACTCACGACACCGCTGCCCGAGGCGGTTCGGCTGGTCGAGACCCACGAGTGCGGGCTGGTCGTGCCCTGGTCGGATCCGGACGCGGTCGCGAAGGCCGCGCTCACCCTGCGCGACGACCCGCAATGGCGGCTCACGCTCGGCCGCAACGGGCATGCCGCGGCCGATGCGCACTACGGCTGGCCGGCCGCGGGCCGACTGTTCGTCGACCAGCTGGAGGCCTGGGCCGCCGCCGGCTAGCAGCCCCGACCTGATGCCGGGCTAGCTGCCCCGACCTGTCGCCGGGCTAGCTCGGCGTGCTCTGGTCGCCGACCAGCCGCCTGGCCCGGCCGACATCGGCCGTCATCTGCTCGATCAGCGACTCGACCGAGTCGAACCGAACCGTCTCCCGCAGCCGCTCGGCGAAGTCGAACGCGACCTGCCGGCCGTACAGGTCGAGGTCGTCGCGGTCGAGGACGTACGCCTCGACCCGGCGCTCGGTGCCGTCGAACGTTGGGTTGGTGCCGATGGAGATCGCCGCCGGTAGCGGCTCGCCGGCTTCTACCAGCCAGCCCGCATAGACACCGTCGGCCGGAATCGCGGCGTGCTCGGTCGGGGCCAGATTGGCGGTCGGGAAGCCGAGGTCGCGGCCCCGCCGGTCGCCCTCGACCACCCTGCCCTCGACCCGGTGCGGGCGACCGAGACCGGCCGTGGCGGCTGCCATGTCGCCGGCGGTGACCGCCGCCCGGATCGCGGTGGACGACACCGGCTCGGTGCCGCCGACCGACGGCACCAGGTCGAGTCCGATGACGTCGAAGCCGTAGTCGGCCCCGAGCAGGCCGAGCTGAGCCACCGTGCCGGCCGCCTTGTGCCCGAACCGGAAGTTGTTGCCGACGCTGACCTGGCCGGCGTGCAGGGTGTCGACCAGCACCAGGCGGACGAACTCCTCGGCCGATAGCTGGGAGAACTCGGTCGTGAAGGGCAGCACGAGCGTCGCGGCGACTCCGAGCTGGGCCAGCAGGTCGAGCCGGTGCTCGAGCGTGCTCAGCAGTTCGGGGTGGGCGCCGGGACGCACTACTTCCAGCGGATGCGGATCGAACGTGACCACGACCGGCCTGAGCCCCGCCGGTCGGGCCTCGGCGACCATCCGCTCGATGACCGCGCGGTGGCCGCGATGCACTCCGTCGAAGACCCCGATCGTGACCGCGCTACGGCCCCAGTCGGCCGGTACCGCATCCAGTCCGTGCCAGCGCAGCACGGCGCCTCCTCACCCTTGGCCGGCCCGCCCCGCTGGCCGGCCAGTCCAGTCCTCGGCTCGTTCCCCGCGCCCCCGCAGGTCGGCCCGGCCGTTCCCACGTGTTGGCCCGCCAAGCCTCCCATGCTTGATCCAGCGTCAAGCCGCGAAGCGGACATTCCCGACTGGGGACCCCGGAGCTGCCTGAGCCGAACACGGTCGCACATGGGACATTCCTGACTCTGGCCTCGTTAGTGCGATCTTGACCAGCATTCCTGGGCGCTATGTGCTGACATATCGTGTCAAAGCGCCGCCCAAGATCACACTAGCGAGGCCAGAGTCGGATTTGTCGCACCTGCGCGGGGGGTCAGCCGTCGGGTCTCTAGAGTTCGTAGCCATGGCAAAGCTCATCTACTCGACGATCACGTCACTGGACGGCTACGTCGCCGACGCGGACGGCAGCTTCGACTGGAGCGCTCCGGACGAGGAGGTGCACCAGTTCGTCAACGACCTGGAGCGACCGGTCCGCACCTTCCTGCTCGGGCGCCGGATGTACGAAGTCCTGGTGTACTGGGAGACCGCGCACACCGATCCCGGCCTGCCCACCGCGATGCAGGACTTCGCCGGCATCTGGCGGGCCGCCGACAAGATCGTGTACTCGAAGACCCTGGACGCGCCGTCCAGCGCCAGAACGCGAATCGAGCGCGAGTTCGATCCGGAGGCGGTTCGGCAGCTGAAGGCGGCTGCCGCCGAGGACGTCACCGTGGGCGGGCCGGAGCTAGCGGCGCAGGCGATCCGGGCCGGGCTGGTCGACGACTACCACGTGTTCCTCACCCCGTTCGTGGTGGGCGGCGGCACCCGGGCCCTCCCCGACGGCGTCCGGCTGGGGCTCGACCTGCTGGATCAGCGCCGGTTCGGAAACGGCACGGTCTTTCTGCACTACCGCGCCCGGCCCTAGGTGGGTTGTT